>OJPH01000134.1_pt1 | contig 60661 bp, 46 predicted proteins | sample 1598481 | NCBI WGS metagenome assembly OJPH01 (sample SAMN03922482, study PRJEB24848) | human gut metagenome | isolation source: stool sample | host: Homo sapiens | place: Germany | collected 2011-05 | reverse complement strand
CGAGGTATTCCGTTCTATTTTTGCATGGCTCGTAGCTAGGCTAACTTTCTATTTACAGCTTTGTGGTCCACTGGGACAGATCCCAGACCTGGGTGGCCAGGCCATCGTAGAATTCCGGCTCATGGCAGACCATGAGAATACTTCCCTTGTATTCTTTCAGTGCCCGTTTCAGCTCGTCTTTGGCATCCACATCCAGATGGTTCGTTGGCTCGTCCAGTAACAGAACGTTCGTGGCACGGTTCATGAGCTTGCAGAGTCTTACCTTTGCCTGCTCACCACCGCTGAGTACCTTTACGCGGCTCTCAATATGCTTTGTGGTCAGACCGCATCTGGCCAGGGCGGAACGCACCTCATACTGGGTAAACGCGGGAAATTCCTGCCAGATCTCTTCGATACAGCTGTTGTCACCGGAACCGGACATTTCCTGCTCGAAATAACCGATCTCCAGATAATCCCCCTGCTCCACTTCGCCGGACAGAGGCGGGATCAGTCCCAGAATGCTCTTCAACAGTGTGGTCTTACCGATACCGTTGGCACCGATCAGCGCTACCTTCTCACCACGTTCCATGGACAGATTCAGGGGCTTGGACAGCGGCTCGTCATAACCGATGATCAGATCCTTTGTCTCGAAAATGATACGACCAGTGGTGCGGCCCTCCTTGAAAGAGAATTCAGGCTTCGGCTTCTCCGCAGCCAGCTCGATGACATCCATCTTATCCAGCTTCTTCTGGCGGGACATGGCCATGTTACGGGTGGATACACGGGCCTTGTTTCTTGCTACGAAATCCCTCAAATCGGCGATCTCCTTCTGCTGACGATTATATGCGGCCTCCAGCTGGGATTTCTTCATGGCATAGACTTCCTGGAACTTGTCGTAATCGCCCACATAGCGGGTCAGCTCCTGATTGTCCATGTGATAGATCAGGTTGATGACACTGTTCAGGAAGGGAATGTCATGGCTGATCAGGATAAATGCGTTCTCATATTCATTCAGATAACGCTTGAGCCATTCGATATGTTCCGCATCCAGATAGTTGGTCGGCTCATCCAGCAGCAGAATATCGGGCTTTTCCAACAGAAGTTTGCCCAGCAGAACTTTGGTACGCTGACCACCTGACAACTCTGTCACATCACGGTCCAGGCCGATATCCATCAGTCCCAGAGCTCTTGCCACTTCCTCCACTTTGGCATCGATCATGTAGAAATCATGCATAGTCAGCAGATCCTGGATTGTTCCCAGGTCTTCCATGTACTGTTCCAGTTCTTCCGAGGTGGCATCTCCCATTTTGTCACAGATTTCATTCATCTGTGCTTCCATATCGTATAAGAAATCAAAAGCGGAAGCCAGTACCTGACGGATCGTCATACCGGGGGTCAGCACTGTATGCTGGTCCAGATAGCCGACGCGGACATTCTTCGCCCATTCCACTTTGCCCTCATCCGGCATCAGTTTACCGGTGATAATATTCATAAAGGTAGATTTTCCCTCGCCGTTGGCACCGATGAGACCGATATGTTCCCCCTTCAGCAGGCGAAACGATACATCGTTAAAAATAGCACGGTCTCCAAATCCGTGGGTCAGGTGTTCTACGTTTAATATGCTCATATTTCCTCACATTCTGCTGCTTTGCAGCGTCGTTTCCATCAATAGTCCTTTGCAAGTATAGCGTACTGTCCGTAGTTTTGTAAAGAAAGAAAGCAAAAAGGGTGGAAAACAATAATTTTTTGTTGTGAAAAAGAGCACATATGTGCTATGATGTACGCGGTTTTGCGAATGGGGTTCTGAATAGTTACTATTTCCTGATTAAATACAGAAAGAAGGCAGCGTATGCTTTTACTTCAACAAATGGTGATTTTTTTCCTGATCATGCTGATCGGGTACATCTGCAGAAAGGTCGGAGTATTCGGGGAAAATACCGGCAAGATGATCTCCGGTATCGTCATTAATATCGGCAATCCGGCGCTGATCATTGCCTCCGGCATGAATCCTGAAACATTGGAAAATAAGGCGGCATTGTTGGTTACGCTGGCTGTGGCGCTGATCTTTTTTGCTATCATGTTTGTGATTGCAGAGCTGATTCCGAGACTGCTTCGGGCAGACAGAGAAGATTATGGTTCTTATCAGGTCATGACGATCTTCGCCAATATTGGCTTTATGGGCTATCCTCTGCTGGATGCCATGTACGGCGGTGAAGCAGTGATCCATGCTGCAATTTTTAATCTGCTTTACAGTGTGCTGATCTATACCTATGGCATTAACAGGATGAAGACCTCCGGACAGCGGGAAAAGCTGAACTGGAAGCAGCTGATGAATGTGGGGGTGATCTCCTGCCTCATTGCAGTGACCCTGTATATCAGTAATCTTCCGGTTCCGATGGTCTTCAAAGATACTGCCACCCGGATCGGAGCTGTCACCGGACCATTAAGTATGCTGGTAATCGGTGATTCGCTGGCACAGATCCGGTTAAAGGATCTGTTTACGGATGTGCGGCTGCTGCTCTTTTCTGTTGTGAAGCTGCTGCTTATGCCGGCACTGCTTCTGTGGGGACTGCGTTTTTTCATTACAGACCCCATGTTTCTGGGTGTCTGTCTGGTCATGACGGCCACACCTGTCGGCAGCATGACAGTCATGCTGGCGCAGCAATATGACGGTGATTACCGGCTGACCTCTAAGGGCGTGGCGCTGACCACTGTGCTGTCCGTAGCTACAATGCCGTTTCTGTTCTGGCTGTCGTTGAATGAATTTTAAAAATCTGATTTGGGTATAGAAACCATAAGTTAGTCATGCAATGGTATACTGAATAGGTATCCTCCTGCAGAAGGAGGTCCTATGCCGAAAGAAGAAAGGAAAAAGGGGACACATTTAACTTGGGATGACAGGCATGAAATTCAGAAGGGACTGAAAGAACATCGTACCTTTAAAGAGATTGCATACATTATAGGCTGTTCACCTGATACGGTTTCCAAGGAAATACGCAGGCATCGTTATCATAAGTTGCGAAACAGGGATGGCATACTTCATGCAAGTCCAAACCGGTGTAAATACCGAAACAGCTGCAGGCGTTGGGATGTGTGTAAAAAGAAGAAGGGACATAAGTGCAGAATTCCATGCCGGGAGTGTATCAGCTGCAATAAGCTGTGTCCTGACTTTGTGGATGCACCATGCCCAATAGAACACAAGGCGCCTTATGTGTGCAATAACTGCCCCAAGTCCATCAGCTGTCTGTTTGATAAGTACCTGTATAACGCTGATTATGCCCATAAGGAGTACTGTGAAACGCTTAGGAAATCCAGACAGGGAATAGACATGACCAGAGATGAACTGGCAGCATTGGACAGTCTTGTGAGCCCGCTGATCAGGAAAGGACAGCCCCTGGCACATATCCTGGCGCATCATGCAGAAGAGATTCCCTGTGGGGAACGAACGCTTTATAAGTATATCAGTGCCGGCTATCTGACCGCAAGAAATCTGGATATGCGGAGAACGGTAAGATATCGAAAAAGAGTGAGAAGCGTTCCAACTCCCAAAATCAGCTATCGTAAAAAAGAAGGACATCATTATTCAGACTATCTTGATTTTATTGCGAAAAACGAAGGCATACGAGTGGTACAGATGGACACAGTGGAAGGAAATAAAGGCGGGAAATTACTTCATACGCTGTTATGGCCGGAAAACAATCTGATGCTGGCATTTCTGATTGAAACCAAAGAAATGAAGAATACCGTAGCTACTTTTGACTGGTTGGAAGAGACGTTGGGAAGTGAAATGTTTCGGGAACTGTTTCCTGTAATACTGACAGATAATGGATGTGAGTTTGCAGATCCGGAGTTGTTTGAAAAAGGACATGACGGAAAGAAGCGTACCAGAGTGTTTTATTGTGAATCGAGACATTCTGAGCAAAAGGGAGAACTGGAAAAGAATCATGAGTACATAAGATATGTACTGCCAAAGGGAAGTTCGTTTGATGGATTGAACCAGGAGCAGGTGTTACGTATGGTAAATCACATCAATAATACAACAAGGCCTAAACTTCATGGTTCGACACCCATGAAGAAGGCCCTGAAGTCATTTGACAAAAATGCAATGGAAAAGCTTGGACTGGAGATCATCCCACCCGATGAAATCTGTCTGAAGCCTGAACTATTGAAATAAATAAAACAGGCAGGAGGATACAGAAAAGAATAAACAGTTGATGGCAACCAGAAGTTACTCGTGCAAAAGACTTTTGGAGGCTTCCTTTAGTGTACCCTAAAATCCATTCATTTTTAATTATTATAGGTCAGAAAGGGATGAAAAACAACCTGAAAATGGCAAGAAACAGGGCAAAGCAGAAGTTAGTCGTGCAATTCTTTTTCTGAAGCGTGGCAGTAGAAGTTACTAATGCAATCAACCCTGTTCTGGCTGTTGAAAATTTAATGAAACTTTTTCTACCGGATTGTCGTCTGATAGAATAGGGATCCCCAAAAAGGGGATACTGCAACTGAACATGGGAAATATCCCTGCAAAACAAGGAGAGATTTTATGAAAAAGAAATTAGCATGTATGTTACTTATGAGTGCTCTGGCACTTTCTATGACCGCCTGCGGAGGCAAGGATAATAACGGTGCTGCATCAGACAACCAGCAGTCCACCATGGAGAGCACCGCAGCGGGACAGGAGACCGGCGAGGCCGGTAGTACAACCGCTGCACAGAATCCGAAGGACGCTGCGAAAGCGTTACAGAGTGCAAAAAAGGCAGTTACGGATGCACTGGGAGACAATTACTGGCCGGATTCCGAGATACCCGGGGAAATGCTGAACGAGACCTACGGTGTCAGTGCGGAGCTCTATGATGCCTACCTGGGAGAGGCACCCATGATCAGCGTCAATGTAGATACTTTATTGATTATTCATGCAAAAGATGGTAAGGTAGAAGAGGTAGAAAGTGCATTGAACGCCTACCGTGACAGTCTGGTGAATGACACGATGCAGTATCCCATGAATCTGGGCAAGATTCAGGCATCCCGAGTGGAACGGATAGGCGATTATGTATGCTTTGTACAGTTGGGTGCGGACACTTCCTCTGTGGAAGAACAGGGCGATGAGGCCGTGATCACTTACTGTCAGGAGCAGAATGAACTTGCCCTGGAGGCTATCAGACAGACTCTGGAGTAAATACGGAGTAGAGTGAATGGTATTCAGCAGTGTATTGTTTCTTTTTCGGTTTTTGCCGATTTTTATGATCTGCTATTTCCTGGTTCCCCGGAAGATGAAGAATCTGGTTCTCTTCCTGGGGAGCCTGGTCTTTTATGCCTGGGGAGAGCCCGTCTATATTTTCCTCATGCTTTTTTCTACCATATCCGATTATGTGTGGGGAAGGCTGATCGAAGAATACAGAGGGAAGGATCACTCCAGGATCTTTTTGCTATGTTCCATTGGCATCAATCTTTTTATCCTGGGATTTTTTAAATATGCTGATTTCCTGCTACAGACGGTGAATACAGTATTTGGAACATCAATTCCGCTGTTAAAGCTTCCGCTGCCCATCGGAATTTCCTTTTATACGTTCCAGACCATGTCTTACGTGATCGATGTGTACCGGGGCGATACAAAAGCGCAGCGTAATATTCTGCAGTTCGGTGTCTATGTGACCATGTTCCCACAGCTGATCGCCGGGCCTATTTTAAAGTATCATCAGGTGGAACGGTATCTGCAGGACAGACGGACCGACCTGGATGCCATCAGCTATGGTGCGAAGCGTTTTGTGACGGGACTGGCGAAAAAGGTATTGCTGGCCAATAATCTGGGATTATTATGGAAACAGGTAACGGAGCTGGGAACGGATCAGATGAGTGTTCTCATGGCATGGCTGGGAATTGCCGCCTTTGCATTGCAGATCTACTTTGATTTTTCAGGCTATTCCGACATGGCGATCGGACTGGGGGCAGTCTTAGGCTTCCATTTCCCGGAGAACTTCAATTATCCGTACGTTGCCACTTCGGTAAAAGATTTCTGGCATAGATGGCATATTTCCCTGAGTACCTGGTTCAAGGAGTATGTGTATATTCCGCTGGGCGGCAATCGCAAGGGGCTGCCGAGACAGCTGTTTAATATTCTGGTGGTATGGATGCTGACCGGTATCTGGCACGGTGCAGGATGGAATTTCCTGTTCTGGGGGCTGTGGTTTGCATTTTTCCTGATCCTGGAGAAATTATTCTTAGGAGATATTCTGGAAAGTGTGCCCAAGGTGTTCGGCAGGATCTATACGTTGGCGGTAGTACTGATCAGCTGGGTGTTTTTTGCACTGGAAAGTCCCGGAGAGATCCTGGCTTATCTCCAGGCTATGTTCGGAATGAACGGAATAGGGCCGGTGAATTCGCTGGCAATGTTTTTGTGCAATGAGTATCTGGTGCTTCTGGTCATCGCGCTGGTGGCATGTCTTCCGTTGGGCAGCAGACTCGTGCATGCCTTAAAAAGCAGTAAAACAGGACCCGCCATGGCGCTGTACCGGTTGGGAGAAAAGGTGATTCTGGCGGTATTGCTGCTTCTGTCGGTGGCGTATATTGTGGATGCGTCGTATAATCCCTTTTTGTATTTTCGATTCTGATCGGGAAGGAGGAACCGCATATGGATGATAAAAGAAATTCGCTGTTGACCATCGGACTGGTCTGTGCGGTACTTCTGGTTCTGGGAGTGGCAGATCTGTGGAACAGTGACAGAGTATATTCGGAAGCGGAGAACCGGGTGCTGGCTTCCCGCCCTGCCTTTTCCTGGGAGAGTCTTTTTACGGGAGAATACGGGGATGCGTATGAGAAATACATGTCCGACCAGTTCGTAGGACGGGATAAATGGGTAGGACTTAAGACCCGGGCAGATATCCGTTTCCGGAAAAAAGAGATCAATGGGGTCTATCTGGGAGCGGATCATTATCTGATCGGAGTGAACGATCCCGGGGAATACACGGAACAGATGGAGAACTCCCGTGTGGCATCGTTGACAAAACTGGTGAACCACTGGGATGCCAAGGTGATGCTGGTGCCGACGGCGGACAATATTCTCACGGATAAACTGCCGGCATTTGCACCCTATTATGACGAGGAACGACTGCTTATGAAAGTACAGGACTCCATCGGAGAAGATCACTATATAGATGTGTATCATGCTTTGCAGGAGCACGCACAGGAACCTATCTACTATCGCACGGATCATCATTGGACCAGTCTGGGGGCATATTACGGTTTTCTGGCCTGGGCGGACAGTGTGGGACGTTTCCCCTACCCGTATGACGTAAACGGCATGAAGACGGTGTCGGAGAATTTTCAGGGAACCCTGCAGTCCCGTATCAATGTGAACTGGACGAAGGATAGCATACAGTATTTCCCGGAGACGGAGAAAAAAGCAGTATCGGTGACGTATGATTTTGCGGACACGGCTGATTCTCTGTATGCACCGGATTATCTGGATACCAAGAACCAGTATGGATTTTTCCTGAATGACAATCATGCATTTATTGAGATTCATACGGGATACAATCCCGGTAAGACGCTGTTTGTCATCAAGGATTCTTATGCCAACAGCCTGATTCCGCTGCTCACGGCCCATTATGAGAATATCTACGTGGTGGATCTGCGGTATTTTAACGGGAAACTGTTCCAACTGATGGAGCAGTATGAACCGGAACAGGGAATGGATGTGCTGGTGTTGTATGATTGTATTCATTTTTTAGAGGATTTTAAGTATTATTAAGGAGGCTTATTATGGCTTATTTGGGCATTCCCCAGAATACCATTGCGGTACTGCAGAAGTACCATTTCAATTTTCAAAAAAAATTCGGACAGAACTTTCTTATAGACACGACGGTTCTGGACCGGATTATTTCTTCTGCGGAGATCACGAAGGAGGACTGCGTGCTGGAGATCGGGCCGGGCATCGGTACCATGACCCAGTATCTTGCGGAGCGCGCGGGCAGCGTGGTGGCCGTGGAGATCGACAAGGCACTGATCCCTATTCTGGAAGAGACATTACAGGATTATGATAACGTCACGGTCATCAATGACGATATCCTGAAAGTGGACATTAACCGGCTGGTGGAAGAGAAAAACGGAGGACGCCCCATCAAGGTGGTGGCAAACCTGCCCTATTACATAACGACACCGATCATCATGGGCTTATTCGAGAGCCGTGTGCCGCTGAAGAGCATCACCATCATGGTGCAGAAGGAAGTGGCGGACCGTATGCAGGTAGGCCCCGGCACGAAGGATTACGGCGCCCTGTCTCTGGCGGTGCAGTATTATGCAAAGCCGGAAATCGTGGCGAATGTACCGCCCAACTGCTTCATCCCGAGACCGAATGTGGGCAGCGCGGTCATCCGCCTGACCCGCTACGAAGAACCGCCGGTACAGGTGAAGGATGAGAAGAAGATGTTCGCCCTGATCCGGGCTTCCTTCAACCAGCGCCGTAAGACCCTGGTGAACGGTCTGGGAAATGCGGGCCTCCCAGGCATCACCAAGGAATCCGCGGCAGCAGCCCTGACACAGATGGGCCTGTCCCCTACCGTAAGAGGTGAGGCATTGACACTGGAGCAGTTCGCAAGACTGAGTGATCTGTTGTAGAGCGACTTATCATGAAGCAGACAAGGAGTATACGTTCAGACAGCTGCAGATTCATAGGTCACTCCGTCTCCGACCGATAATAATTCCGGTATTTTAACGGTGTCATATTCCGGTATTTTTTAAACACACGTTCAAAATAAGTAATATTTTCATAGCCCAACTGTTCCGCAATGGAAGTGATGCTGTCATCTGTTTCCAGAAGGAGCCGGTGGGCTTTTTTGATGCGGTTGACATTCAGGTAATCGTTGATGGTGAAACTGGTGACTTCTTTGAAAATACGGCTCAGGTAAAATTTGTTGATATAGAACCGCCCAGCGAGATCCTCCAGAGAGATCCGCTCAGTACAATGTTCTACAATATAGTGCGCCACTTCATCGACCTTTTGATACTTCGGGTTCGAATGTCTGGCCGGGGATGAGACAACGGGACCCTCGGGCTGCAAGCGCAGCACGGCAATGAAAAATTCTGCCAGCTTCGTCATGGCGGCCAGAAGATAGCCGGGCTTTTTGTGGATCAGCTCAGAGGCAATGTCCTGCAACAGAGACTGGATATAGGGGCGCATTTCTTCTGGCAGTGTCAGAATACTGCCCTGCTCCGTGAAAAAACTCTGCAGCTGCAATCCTCCGAAAGATGCCAGAAAGGTAGAAAAGGGCTCTTCCATGATTCCTAAAACGATCCGGTCGTGATGTGGTCCGGCGGAAGCCATACCGGTGCGGTGGATCTGCTCCTTGTCAATGAAGACCAGCGTTCCCGCGGTGACCAGATAGGTCTGCTGGTTGATAAAATAATACCGTTCCCCCTCTAAAAGATAATAAATCTCGTATTCTTCGTGAATGTGACGGATATCCATGGAATAATTATAGTCCCGTACAACACGGTCGATGTGGAATCCGTCTACAAGCTCATTATAGAGCCAGTGATCCTGAGGCGTCGAAGCAACAGCATTGCCCGCAATGCCTGATTCCGGTGGAGCCGGTGTCTGAAAATCCCCTGTTTCAAACATAATAGTGATCTCCTTTTTCCTATGCTATATTAGTGCTATATTAGACTGCATTCTGAAAAACAGTATGCGCAGGCTATATTACAAATCTATGAGCTTGTATAAAAACAAAAGTCAATATAGTACGAAAATGGAAAAAAATACGCAAATAATAGCAAGATTATTATACAGCCATAGGCTATAATGTGCAATATAGAGAAGGCAGTACGGGCCGATGGAGCAGAGGATCCCAAGGACCGGAAACACATAAGGAGGATACAAAAATGGAGTATGCAGACGGAAAGGTAAAAGATTTACAGATCGCCTATATTGGCGGTGGTTCCAGAGGATGGGCATGGACATTTATGACGGATCTGGCCATGGATGAAGAACTGTCCGGAACCATCCGCCTGTATGATATTGATGCGGAGGCGGCAAAACACAATGAGATCATCGGCAACAGACTTTCTGCAAGAGAGGATGTGGTGGGCAAATGGAACTATACTGTTTCTGACAGCTTACAGTCCGCATTGACCGGTGCGGATTTCATCGTGATCTCTATTCTGCCGGGAACTTTTGATGAGATGGCTGTGGATGTACATATGCCGGAACGACTGGGAATCTATCAGTCTGTAGGAGATACCGCAGGCCCCGGCGGTGCCATGAGAGCACTGCGTACGATTCCCATGTATGTGGAAATCGCACAGGCCATCAGGGCATATGCACCGAAAGCCTGGGTCATCAATTACACCAACCCCATGTCCCTGTGCGTGAAGACTTTGTACTACGTTTTTCCGGAGATCAAAGCTTTTGGATGCTGCCATGAAGTATTCGGTACCCAGAAAGTGTTAAAGGGTATTCTGGAAGAGACCATGGGGCTTAAGGATGTGAAACGTGAGGATATTCAGGTCAATGTACTGGGTATCAACCATTTCACCTGGTTCGACTATGCTTCCTATAAAGGAATCGATCTGTTCCCCATTTACCGGAAATATACCGAGGAGCATAAGGAAGACGGCTACAAAGAAGCAGATAAAAACTGGGCGAACTCTACTTTCGAGTGTGCCCATATTGTGAAATTTGATCTGTTCCGCAAATATGGTCTGATCGCAGCAGCAGGCGACAGGCATCTGGTGGAATTCATGCCCGGTGTGGGTGACAGTTACCTGAAAGATCCCGAGACGGTAAAGAGATGGAAATTCGGTCTGACTACCGTAGACTGGAGAAAGAAGGATCTGCAGGAACGTCTGGCAAAGAGCGCGAGACTGGCAGCCGGTGAGGAAGAGATCGAGTTGAAGCCTACCGGGGAGGAAGGTATCCAGCTGATCAAGGCACTCTGCGGACTGACCCGCAAGATCAGCAATGTCAATATTCCCAATACCGGACATCAGATTGCCAATCTGCCGGGAAGTGCGGTTGTAGAGACCAATGCGGTATTCGAGAGAGATGCCATCCGCCCGTTGTATGCCGGAGAGCTTCCGGAGCAGATCAAGGAGCTGGTGGATCCCCATGTGGCAAACCATGAGCGGATTCTGAAAGCAGCTATTCTGTGTGATTTTGATCTGGTGGTGGAAGCATTCCTGGAGGATCCGCAGGTGAAAGGAAGAGCTTCCAGAGAACAGGTGGAAGAGCTGGTAAGGGATATGCTCCGCAGCACGGCAAAATATCTGCCGGAAGGCTGGAAAAAGTATCTGTAAAAATAAAATAGAAAAAAGAACCCGGGAGGTGCTGCAGAAGGATGAGGCGGCACCTCCTTTTGTGTATACAATGAGCCAGGTACAGATTTGTGCTTGCACAAGAATCTGTACCCGGCGAATGTACATCATCGAGCTTTTAAGCGAGATGGTGTACAAAGTATAAAAAGCGAGTAGGAGACAGTCCGCTCGAGGGGTTAATTATTTGAAAAAAGAATATAAGCGGCAGAAGAATTATAAAGTCATTGTGAAAATGCACAAAACTGCGAGAAGTATTTTGAGAACAATATACAAACTTCCAGGGATTTACAGAAAAGCACTTGCAACCAGTTCGTGAATGTGCTATTTTCTAATTACAGCAACGGAAACGTTACCGGGAACAATACCGAAACCGTTTCCGACAACCTGACGGGAGTATAGCAAGAATTATGAAGGGTTCCCGTTCCAACAAAAAAGGAGAGGTAAGATTATGAAGAAGAAACTGGCAAGTGTTTTACTTTGTGCAGTAATGGCAGCTTCCATGCTGACCGGTTGCGGAAATGCTGACAATGCAACAGCAACCACCCCTGCTACCGACAACAAGACGGACGCAGCAACAACTACCGAGGCGGCAGAGAAGACCGCAGAGAAGACCGCAGAGGCAGCAGGCTCTGTATACTATCTGAACTTCAAACCTGAAGTTGACGAAGTATGGCAGAAGCTGGCTAAGGAATATACCGAGGAGACCGGTGTTCCTGTAAAGGTTGTAACTGCAGCAAGCGGTACCTACGAGCAGACCCTGATGTCTGAGATCGCTAACAAGGAAGCACCTACCCTGTTCCAGATCAACGGACCTATCGGTTATCAGAACTGGAAAGACTACTGTGCAGACTTAAAGGATACAGACCTGTACAGCTGGTTAATGGATAAGAGCCTGGCAATCACCGGTGAAGACGGTGGTGTATACGGAATCCCTTACGTAGTAGAGGGTTATGGCATCATTTATAACGACGCTATCATGCAGAAGTACTTCGCACTGGATGGTGCTAAGGCAGCAAGTATGGATGAGATCAACAACTTCGCTAAGTTAAAAGAGGTTGTAGAAGATATGCAGGCTAAGAAAGATGAACTGGGTATTGAAGGCGTATTCGCTTCCACATCCCTGACTCCCGGTGAAGACTGGAGATGGCAGACTCATCTGGCTAACATCCCTGTATACTACGAGTTCAAGGACAAGGGTATCACCGATACCGATAACCTGGAGTTCACTTACTCCGATAACTTCAAGAACATTTTTGATCTGTACATCAACAACTCCTGCACAGCACCCGGTCTGCTGGGAAGCAAGTCTGTAGACGACTCCATGGCTGAGTTCGCTCTGGGTCAGGCAGCAATGGTACAGAACGGTAACTGGGGTTGGAGCCAGATCAATGGCGTAGACGGTAACACTGTTAAGGCTGAGGATGTTAAGTTCCTTCCTATTTATACCGGCGTTGAAGGTGAAGAGAACCAGGGACTGTGCACCGGTACTGAGAACTTCTTCTGCATCAACAAGGAAGCTTCTGCTGAGGATCAGGCAGCATCTATCGCATTCGTTGAATGGCTGTTCTCTTCTGAAACCGGTAAGGCAGCAGTAACCAATGACCTTGGCTTCATTGCTCCTTTCGATACCTTCAGCGATGATGAAAAGCCCACCGATCCTCTGGCACAGGAAGTTCTTCGTTACATGGCAGATACCTCCAAGACATCTGTATCCTGGAACTTCACTTCCTTCCCCAGCCAGCAGTTCAAGGATGACTTCGGTGCAGCTCTTCTGGAGTATGCTTCCGGTTCCATCGACTGGGACGCTGTAAAGACAAAAGTAGTTGACGAATGGGCAGCTGAAAAGGCCGCAACCGCAGCTAACTAATTGATCTCAACTTATAACTATTCTAAATCGTTATCCATCTTATATAACTTCAGACACAGGGGGCGGTGGTGGTACCACGGCCCCCGTGTTTGTAAAACCCGGAATATCATGTAAAAAGGAATTAATAGGAGAAGGCTTATGCAAAAGACATTAAAACGATATTTTCCCATTTTTGTACTGCCTACATTGATCGCATTTTCCTTTGCATTTATCATACCGTTTGTTATGGGCGTATATCTGTCCTTTTGCAAATTTAAGACGATTACAAATGCACAATTTGTAGGCCTGGAAAATTATATCAAAATTTTTGCGGACAAAGATTTTGTCAACGCATTCGGTTTTACCTTAAAGTTTTCTGTTGTATCTATCATTACCATTAATGTATTTGCGTTCATTCTGGCACTGGCGCTGACCAGAAAGATCAAAGGAACCAACCTGTTCCGTACCGTATTCTTCATGCCGAACCTGATCGGTGGTATCATCCTGGGTTATATCTGGCAGCAGATGATCAATGCGGTATTGTTGAAATATGAGACCACACTGGTAGCTAATCCTACCTATGGTTTCTGGGGATTGGTTATCCTGATGAACTGGCAGATGATCGGTTATATGATGATCATTTATGTAGCAGGACTGCAGAATGTACCTACAGACCTGATCGAAGCAGCACAGATTGACGGAGCTACTTCGTTACAGACTTTATTCAAAGTGAAAATTCCGATGGTTATGCCATCTATTACTATATGTTTGTTCCTTACTGTATCCAACAGTTTCAAGCTCTTTGACCAGAACCTGGCGCTGACTGCCGGTGCTCCCAGCAAAAAGACCGCAATGCTGGCTCTGGATATTTACATTACTTTCTACGGCAGAAACGGTTACGAAGGTGTCGGTCAGGCAAAAGCAGTACTGTTCTTCATCGTTGTGGCAGTCATAGCCCTGGGACAGCTGGTACTTACCAGACGTAAGGAGGTAGAACAATAATGACTAAGAAAAAAACTTCCAATGTGATCATATTTTGTATCCTGTGTCTGCTGGTAGTTGCATTTTTGACACCTATTTTCTTCGTGCTGATCAACTCCTTTAAGGGAAAACTGTTCATCAGCAACAATCCGTTTGCACTGCCTACCGCAGAGACCTTTGTGGGATTGACCAACTATGTGAACGGTATTGAAAAAACCGGTTTTTTCACAGCTTTCGGGTGGTCTGCATTTATCACTGTATTTTCCGTGGCAGCGATCATTCTGTTCACTTCCATGACTGCGTACTATCTGACCAGAGTGAAAACCGGCGTGGCCAACGTGCTGTATTACATGTTCGTATTTTCCATGATCGTGCCTTTCCAGATGGTAATGTTCACTATGTCTAAGCTGGCTAATATGACCCACCTGAACAACCCTCCCGGAATGGTGCTGCTGTATCTGGGATTTGGTTCCGGCCTGTCCGTGTTCATGTTCTGTGGATTCATCAAATCGATTCCACTGGACATCGAAGAGGCAGCCATGATCGACGGATGTAACCCTTTGCAGACCTTCTTTGGTGTCGTAATGCCGATCTTAAAGCCTACTGCCATCACCGTAGCCATCCTGAATGCCATGTGGATCTGGAACGACTATCTGCTGCCTTATCTGGTGATCGGCCTGAGTACTAATTACAAGACCATACCGGTTGTAGTACAATACCTGGTAGGTTCTTACGGTGCAAAGGATCTGGGTGCCATGATGGCACTGCTGGTACTGTCCGTGATTCCTATTATCGTCTTCTATCTGACCTGTCAGAAGTACATTATCGAGGGCGTGGTAGCCGGTGCAGTTAAGGGCTAAAAAATAGAAAGATAGGGTTATTAATATGAGAAAAAGCGGAATATTACTGCCGGTGAGCAGCCTGCCGTCCCGCTACGGAATCGGCTGCTTTTCCAAGGAAGCATATAAATTTATTGACAGATTAAAAGAAGCCGGTCAGGCCTACTGGCAGATTCTGCCATTAGGACCCACCAGCTATGGAGATTCTCCGTACCAGTCTTTTTCCACTTTTGCGGGTAATCCCTACTTTATTGATCCCGAGGATCTGGTGGCGAGAGGCTATGTGACCACAGAGCAGTGCAATACCTATGACTTCGGCACGGATATCCATTCCGTGGATTACGGCAAAATCTATAAGAGCCGTTTCCGCCTGTTGAAGGAAGCGTTTGATAACAGTCATATTGAAGAAGATGCGAGATTTCAGGAGTTTGTACAGAAGAATGCATACTGGCTGGAGGATTATGCACTTTATATGGCCATCAAGGATGGTTTCCGCGGCATCTGCTGGGCAGCCTGGGAAGAGGATATCAAGCTAAGAACCCCGGCTGCCATGGACAAATATCGCAGAAAATATGCGAAAGAGATTATGTTTTACCAGTTCCAGCAGTATCTGTTCCAGGTACAGTGGGAAAAACTAAAGACCTATGCCAACGATAACGGCATCAAGATTATTGGGGATATTCCCATTTATGTGGCATTTGACAGCTCAGATGCCTGGGCGAATCCGGAGCTGTTCCAGTTCGATGAGAATTGTGAGCCGGTAGCAGTGGCGGGATGCCCTCCCGATGCGTTTTCCGTCACCGGACAGCTGTGGGGCAATCCTCTGTATAACTGGGAACATCACAAGGAGACCGGTTATGCCTGGTGGATGCAGCGGCTGGCAGCCTGCTTTGAACGCTATGATGTGGTACGTATCGATCATTTTCGTGGATTCGATGCTTATTATGCGATTCCCTATGGGGAACCCACTGCGGAGCACGGCCACTGGGAACATGGCCCGGGATATGATATTTTCCGTTCCATGAAGGAAAAACTGGGAGAAAAAGAAGTTATTGCAGAAGATCTTGGCTTTTTAACACCATCTGTGATAGAATTAGTGAAGAAATCCGGTTATCCAGGTATGAAAATTTTGCAGTTTGCATTTGATTCCCGTGAGGAAAGTGATTATCTGCCGCATAATTATACACATAATTGCGTGGTATATACGGGAACTCATGATAATGATACTGTGATGGGGTGGTATGACACCTTGAAGGGAGCTGACAAAAAGCTCTGTGACGACTATCTGCGTCTGAAAAATGCGGACGGAGAGCCGATTCCCAGAGAGCAGCTTCCCTGGGAATTTGTGCGTGCCGCAATGTCCAGCGTAGCGGATCTGGCGATCATTCCCATGCAGGATTATCTTGGACTGGGATCGGAGGCCCGCATCAACATTCCTTCCACACTGGGCATCAACTGGAAGTGGAGAATGGGGAACGGAGATTTTACAAAGGAGCTTGCAGGACGGATCCGCAGTATGACGAAGCTGTACGGCAGATAGGTCCGTAGGCTTGGAAAGGTTTGTGCTCCATGGAGGAAATCACGATCAAAGACATCGCAAGAATCTGCGGTGTCGGTGTCAGCACGGTATCCCGTGCCATAAATAACCACCCGGACATCAATCCTGAGACCAAGGAAATGATCATGCGGGTGATCAAAGAGAATAACTACGTACCAAACAACAGTGCCAGAAACCTGAAACGTCAGGATGCCAAGGCAATTGCAGTACTGGTCAAAGGTATTAACAACTCTTTCTTCAGCCAGATGATCAAGGTATTGGAAGAAGAGATCAAGGAAAAATCTTACGCCATGGTATTGCAGCATGTAGACTATGACGAGGACGAAGTGGAAGTGGCACTGAAGCTGGTCAAGGAAAAAAGACTTCGCGGCATTATCTTCCTCGGCGGTTATCTGGTGCACAGTGAGGAAAAGCTGGCACAGCTTCATGTGCCGTTTATCTTAAGTACCACGGGAATGCTGCCCAAGGGCTTCAGCCGCAACACCTATTCCTCCGTAGCGGTGGATGATACCAAGGAAAGCTACAAGATGGTGGACTATCTGTGCAAGAACGGACATAAGGATATTGCAATCCTCTGTGCCCGCAAAACGGATGCTTCCATCGGTAAGCTGCGTCTGGAGGGCTATAAAAAGGCGTTGAAGGATAACGGAATAGAAGTAAGAGAAGAACTGATCCTGCCTATGAGGAGTGATTTGGAAGATTACTCCCTGGAGAATGGCTATATGGTGACGAAGGAATTCCTCGAGAAGCAGATTCCGTGCACGGCGATCTTCGCAATCTCCGATATGCTGGCGATCGGTGCCGGGAAAGCCTTGTCTGATGCCGGATACAAGGTGCCGGAGGATATTTCTCTGGCAGGCTTTGATGGTGTGGAAATCGGGAAATATGTTATCCCGTCCTTGACGACTTTAAAGCAGCCGGTGGACAGCATGGCGAGAGAGACGGCCCGGATCCTGTTCGACATCATCGGGAAAAAGGCGAAGCACCAGCACTGCGTGTTCGACGGAGAACTGGTGGTGCGGGATTCCACTATGCCGAGGACTTAGACTATGCAGATACATGGTTTTAACAAGACAACTTTATTAGATTATCCGGAACATATTGCAGCCACTGTTTTTACAGGGGGCTGCAATTTTCGCTGTCCGTTTTGTCACAACGGGGAACTGGTGCTGGATCCCGGCTGCCAGCCGCTCATTCCGGAGGAAGAAGTACTCTCTTACCTGAAAAAAAGGCAGGGGATTCTCCAGGGGGTCTGCGTCACCGGCGGAGAGCCGACTCTGCAAAAGGATCTGAAGGATTTTTTACGCAAGATCAAGGAACTCGGATATTCGATCAAGCTGGATACCAATGGCTATATGCCGGGGGTATTGTGGGAATTGTTGCAGGAGCACCTGATTGATTATGTGGCGATGGATATTAAGGCTTCCAGGGATAATTATGCTCGGGCGGCGGGACTGCCGCATATAGATATCTCCCGCATCGAGGAGAGTATCGGCGTCCTGAAAAGCAGTGGCATCCCCTATGAATTCCGCACTACCGTGGTAAAGGGAATTCATACCGTGGCGGAATTTGAGAAAATCGGTAAATGGATTGCGGGATGCCCTGCGTATTATCTTCAGAATTACGAAGAGAATGAAAACTGCCTGTACCGGATGATACAGACAGCGGAATGTGACGATGTGAAACCGGGCGGTGTAGATCCGTTCGGCGCATTTTCCAGAGAGGAACTGGAACAGATGGAGGAACTGGCCCGGAAATATGTGGGGAAAGTTATCCTGCGGGGCGTGGAATAGACGCTGTGCCTCCCAGCTACATAAGCTGTTGTATTTTTACAAACTCATCAAAGCGAGGTAAGGCCAGCGTGACTTTCCCGTATTCTTTGGAAATAATGACACCTTTTCTCTTTAAACGCTCACGATAGACAGAGAAAAGTTCAGATTTCATATCTAATCGCTCACGGAGAGCTTTTACCTGAGTCTCTCCGCTGAGAGACATTTCAGTTACGATTTTTTTATCCAGATCGGATAATTCCGACCATATTTTACTGTATACATATTCATCCAGATATTGGTCATATTCCGGCAAAATCTGTTCCAAAGTCTTTTTATCGCGATTTTCCCAGTAGAGATAACCAAGTACCTGAAAGGCAAAAGGATAGCCTTTGGTCAGTGAAGCCAGTTCTCCGGCAGCATCTATATCCAGAGAAAAGATATCCATATATTGTTTGCGGATAGCGGTATAATTGAGTGGCTCCAGGATTAATTTGGGTGCACGGTATAAAAAGGTCAGTACTTTATCATTTTGAAGATTATAAATATTTTCATATAATCCCGTCATCAGTAAAAAGATGGGATAGTCGTTTCGTAAAAAAATCTGAAAGGAGCTTGCAAAGATTCGGATATATTCGGAATTCGTCACTTCATCAACGCTGATCAGCAACCTTTTTTCACTTTTCTGGATATATTTCAACATGAGTTCCAGAGCGTTTTCGATATCCGTGACCGGAGCAGCGTTTTCAATGGATACTCCCAGACCAAAAGCAGAAAAGTCAAGTTTTGCATTAATGAACAGCGTGTGTAATTCGGGAATGCTGTAGATTTTTGCAGCAAGACTTTGCAGTAAATCTCTGGTAGGATTCAGTTCCACAACGATCCAGTCTTCTCTTTTTCGTAATTCCGAAGCAATATTTGTCATCATTACAGTCTTGCCAGAGCCACGGACACCGGTGATCATGTAGATCTGATTGGATGGAATCTCGGCACAAAAGCTTTCCAGAATTTGGTTTGTTTCCGTGAGACGGGAGATATATTGCAATGGTTTTTTTCCAAAAGATAACGTAAACGGATTGGCACTCATAATGAAAACCTCCTTTTCTTATATAAGTTTATATAACTTTTAAAATCTTATATAACTTTATATAAGTGTATATAACTTTGTAATTATTATATAAGTTTATATAACTTTTGGCAAGAGATATTGCGGCTATGGGAAATGAATGCAGAAGGGAAATGTAAACACTTACTATTCCTAAATAGACATTTCATGAGAAAATGTGCATATTTTATAAAAAATAAATGTTGCGCAAAAATAATAGCTAAAATTTGCTCAAAAAATATAGGAATAACTTCCAAAAATATTCAAAATACACAAAAACAGTTTACTAATGTGAAGTGATAGTGCTAATATACAGTACATAGTGTTGTAAGAGCTTACAAATGTAATCGTTTACAACAAAGCGCAAGAACAGAAAACAGTGCAAAAAATTACGGAGATTAGAGCGCTACCGTAAAAAAATGGGAGGATTGTATGAGTCGATGTAAGAGAAAAAGATTTCTGGCATTTATGTTGACCGTGGCTATGTTGCTGGGTGTCATGCCGGTGGATCTGCTGGGCGGTATTGCCAGTGTGAAGGCTGCGGAGACGGTCCATGAGGTGAACTTTACAAAGCTACCTGTAGAAGGAAAAAAAGATACGGATCCATTTACAAATGATATGATGGCAGACAGCTATTATGCACTTGTTGGAAGTGCAATGTGTAGATTAAACAGTGAAGCAACAAAAGTAAAAGCTGTTGAACTGTCAAATAAGGAAGGAAAATCTGCCATAAATTTTACGGTTAGTGGAACGGCAACCTTGGAAGTGAAATTTAGTAGTACTGGTGGTGGAAAAACCTCGAAACTGGCATTAAAAAAAGATGGAACACAGATAGCAGATTCTGTGAAGGAAGCTACAGGAACAACTGGTGAAACAGTAACTTACTCGAACCTTGCTACAGGTACTTACTCAATCATTAGTGCAGAAGGATTTACGGAGAGAAGCGTTCGAATCATAAGTATTAAGGTAACAGAGACATCGCAGGATGTTCCCGCAGGTGCAACCGTTTCTGGTAACATTGCAGTTGTAGATAACACGAACGGATTGGTGCAGGAAGGCCAAAAGGTTAGCCTGACCGCAGCAGAGAACAAAGATACAGTAGAGTTAGCTGTAGGAGTTGAAAATGAGGATATTACCTTGAGTGCCGGAACTAAGTACAACATCGTTGCTCCGAACGAGAATGTCCGCGCTGTTGCAGAAGACGGTAAGACCACCATTACCACCGGTACGGAAGCTTTTAGCACTACCATTACCTTAGGTAAGGCAAAAGTAGAAGCACTGGTAAAACTGGCAGAAGGTTCTGAACTGGAGAATGGTGCGACTTTAACATTGATCAATACAGCAGATGCTGGTGATACTGTTCAGCTGACACCTAATGGAACAGTACCCCTTAAGGTAGGTGCAACCTACGAGATTTCTACGAGTATGGCATTAGCTGATGCGAAAGTAAATGGTGAAAAAACGGTTACTGTTACAGAAGAAACTACAGAGCTGATCATTTCTATAGAATCCACACAGGTAGCGACAACGATCACTGTGAAAGATGCAGATGGTCTGCTGGGTGATGGAGCGGTGACATTGACCAATATGAAAGATACTGCCGACGTACATAGCTTTAAGAGTGGAGAAGCAGTATCTCTGACGATTGGAGAGGTATATAAAGTAAGCTGCGCAGTAAACAACGCAATTATTAAGATCAATAACAGTACAATATACAAAGCGTCAAGAGAAACTACAAATGCAAATGTGGTTATAAGTGCAAAAGATGCAGATTTGCATGAACTGGATCTGAGCGGTGGACTGTTAAAAGGACAGACTTATGAAGGCGGTATTTCTGTTCTGGCAGATATGCCTTATACATCGAATACGTTAGAGGCATGTGGTGTTTTATATGAGGGAACCGTACAGACCCCGAAAGAGAATCCTTCACCAAATAATGGAGCAATCCCTACTACCGGTGCTGCGGTGAAACTGGTTGCAGAAAAGGCGGGTAAGCTGAAGGTTACAGTATCCCTTGTAAGCAAAGTTTACTATTTCCTGGAAGAGACTGCAAACGGTCCCAAGGAAGTATTGAAATTTGATAATACAACAAATACACAAACTGGTGGAAAGGTTCTGATTCTTCCGGTAGAAGCAGGAAAAACTTATTATTTATATACACACGGATCCAAAATCAAGATGTATGGAATTACCGTAGATTACAGAACGTCTCTGGATTGGAACAAAATCGAGACTCCCGTACTTGGAACTCCTTCTGTAAAGGGAGGAACAATTTCTGTTCCTTACACTGCACAGGTAGGTGGAATTTATGCAGAGACCTTGGATGTGACTATGTACGATGCAAATGGTAAGGCGGTAAATAAACAGTCTATAACTGCCGAAGGAGAATCCGGAGTAGCAGAATTTACACCGGCAGCATCCGGTACTTACAGCTTTAAAGCAGAGCTGATCCGTACCGGCGAAGCTTCTGAGGTAAGTAATACGACAACCAGCGTTAACTTTGTCCTTCCTATGGCAACTCCCGCAGGCTTAAACGCCGAGAACAAAGGCCATGGCAATGTGAAGCTGACCTGGCAGGCTGTTCCGGAAGCGGAGAACTACACAGTATATGTGGATGGCAAGGTATATGCAGAGGGTGTGACAAAGTTATTACAGAAAATTTCAGGACTGACCGTAGGACAGGAATATACTTTCGGAGTTGCGGCAGTCAGAGGAAATGATATTTCCAAACCGGCAGAGGTGAAATTAACGATAACAGAAGATGCAGTAAAGACCTGGAATTATTCCGCATTCGGTTCCAGCGTAGATACGATGTCAGAAGGCGGCAAGAACAATGGTTTCAGCGGAAGTTATGATACCCAGGATCTGAAAGTATGGAGTATGAACAGCAAGGGTAAGCTGGTACCGAACTCCACCGATGGTGTGGCATTCTACTATACCACCATTGATCCTGAGACAGAGAACTTTACGCTGTCCGCAGATGTAACCGTAGATAGTTGGAAGTTTACCAATGGTCAGGAAGGCTTCGGCCTGATGGTAGCAGACCGTGTGGGAGAGAACGGTTCCGGTAATTCTTTCTGGAACAACTCTTATATGGTAAGTGCGACCAAGGTGGAATATTTCTGGGATGCAGAGGCCGGTCAGGTATCTGATGCCGGAGATAAGTACACCATGAAGCTGGGTGTCGGATCTCAGGAGAAAATCGGTGTAACACCGGAGAATCTTGCGGCAGACACTGTAGTAGATGATTTCCAGACGGCCATGAGAACACTTGAGACCAGTGCCGTAGCAAGTGGGCAGGGTGCCGGAACTTATAATATGGTAGGCGGATATGAGGCAGCATTAAAGGATATCACAGATGTCAATCCACAGACAACCTTCCATATGACGATCCAGAGAAACAATACCGGATATTTCTTAAGCTATACCAATGCAGCTACCGGAGAGACCGTGACCAACAAATATTACCACGGTGACAACGGTGATGAACTGACCAGACTGGATGAAAACAATATTTATGTAGGTTTCTATGCTTCCAGAAGTGCTAAGGTAAGCTTCAGCAATATGAGCCTGACCACAGTGGCTCCGGAAAACGATGCACCTGCAGAAGCAAGACCGATTACTTATGTAACCCCGAATTTCAGCATTGAGTCTGCCAAGGTTGCCAACAATGCAAACTATGAGATGGTATACTACGGCAATGCCGATGGCGTTCTGAGTATTACGAACAGCAAGGGAGAGGCAGTGGTATCCGGACAGCATGTGGATGCCAAGACCAAGTTCCGTGTCAATACGGTTCTGGAGCAGGGCAGCAATACTTTTGCAGTGGAGTTCACACCGGATGCAGATTACAAGCCTGCAAAGTATTCTCTTTTAAGCAGTTATGATACTGTGAAATTTGATTTCAACGTAACCTATAATGTAAAAGACAGAAGTTATATTTATGTAAGTCCCGACGGCAGAAGCTATGGAAGCGGTGCCAAGGATGATCCTGTAGATATTTATACCGCAGTGAAGAGTGCTGCTCCCGGACGGACGATCCTGTTAAAGGGCGGAACTTATGCACTGGACAAGACAGTCATTGTAGAAAGAGGCGTTAACGGAACCGCAGATGCGAAGATTTACATGATCGCAGATCCGGAAGCTGCCACACGCCCGGTACTGGATTTCCAGGGAAGATGTGCGGGTATGATCCTGGCAGGCAATTATTGGTATTTCCAGGGATTTGATGTTACGAGATCCGCAAATGCGCAGAAGGGTATTCAGGTATCCGGAAGCTACAACACTGTGGACAACGTAGTGACCTACAAAAATGGTAATACCGGTCTTCAGATCAGCAGATATAAGAGCACAGATAACTGGGAAGACTGGCCGTCCCACAACCTGATCCTGAACTGCACTTCTTATCTGAATGCAGATGCGGGATATGAGGATGCGGATGGATTTGCGGCAAAACTGACGGTAGCAGACGGCAACGTATTTGACGGATGTATCGCAGCTTACAATGCCGATGACGGATGGGATCTGTTCGCAAAGGTAGAGACCGGTGCCATCGGACAGGTAACGATTCAGAACAGTGTGGCATTTAAGAACGGTTATGTACTGGATGAGAATGGACAGGAAGTAGATGCGGGTAACGGTAACGGCTTCAAGATGGGTGGTTCCAGCATCAGTGGACAGCATATCCTGCGCAACAGCGTATCCTTCAGCAATAAGGCAAAGGGTATTGATTCCAACAGCTGTCCGGATATTGAGGCATATTCTTCTACCAGTTATAACAATGAGTCCTTTAACGTGGCATTCTATACAAATGACGCAAAGAATACTGCATTTATAGCAAAAGGAATCCTGTCCTTTAAGGATAGCAGCAATGCAGCAGGGCAGACGGTTGCAGAACAGTTCAAACCGAAAGGAACTCAGGAGACCAGTGCCTACGAAAATGCAATGAACTATTATTGGAGAGGCGAAAACTCTACCAACAGTGAAGGAATAGCAGCTACAGCAGAATGGTTCCAGAACATGGATATGAACAGTGCAATCCACGGAGGCATTCGCAGAAATACGGACGGTACCATCAATATGAACGGTTTCCTGGCAGTGACTTCCGCAGTACCAGCAGGTGTTGGAGCCAGAATGACCGGAACCCCTTCTGCTGTATTTACGGTAGCGGCAGATGTGGTGAACAACGATGATGACGATGATGATGACAACAACAGCGGTTCCTCTGCAGCACCTGCAGTAGACTGGACGGATGTAAGCAACTCTGTACAGGATAAGGTGGCAGAGATGATGAAAAATCCTGCTATTGCAAGTGTCAACATGAACTTTGTATGCAGCGGTGAAGTCAAGGTGCCTCAGAATGTACTGAATACCATTAAAGGTACGAAGCTGACGGTGGCATTCCACAGCGGAAACGGTGTGGCACTGAGCATCAGTGGACAGGATCTGAAGAATAAAGATCTGTCAAAGATTCAGAATATTGATCTGACAGTAGACCAGACGAGCAACACAATCCCGGCAAATGTGGTATCCGCAAAGTCCGGAACCGTGAACAGACAGCTGGGTATCAGAGATACCGGCAGCTTCGGAGTGAATGTCAACATTCATGTAAATGTAGGCAAGGACAATTCCGGCAAGAGTGCAAACCTGTATCGCTATAATACAGAGAAGGGACGCCTGGAGTATTGCGGATCCTTTACCGTAACTTCCACCGGACAGTCCATGTTCGCATTGAAGCGCGGCGGCAATTATCTGGTAACTGTTACTGACCGCAGACCTTCCGAGAGCATCTGGTATACAGAGGGCGGTTATACGGTAAAGAGTGGTGATACGCTTTCCAGGATCGCTAAGAGAAATCACATGACTCTGGCACAGTTGCTTCGCAGAAATGTACAGATTACAAACCAGAATGTGATCAGAGTTGGTCAGAAACTGAATCTGGACTGATCGTAAAAACTGTAAGAGATAGAGAAAAAGGACAAGACGGGAAACTGAAAAACGAGAAAACGGATGGCTTGGGAGGGCCATCCGTTTTTTGTGTATACGATGAATCAGCCTACTCGATTGGAAATATTTTATTGCACCTGATTGGGGCTCTTCTTTCCACTTTCGAAATCCAGAGCATTCTGCAAGGTAGTCTCTGCAATGGCTTCCAGTGCTTCTTTTGTGAAAAATCCCTGATGGGATGTGATCATGACATTGGGGAAGGACAAAAGCCTTGCGGTGGTAGAATGCTCCAGAATCTCATCGGAACGATCCTCGAAGACGTTTTTCGTCTCTTCTTCATAGACATCCAGACCGACCCCGGCGAACTTGTGCAGGCGGATGCCCTCGATAAGATCCTCGGTCTTGACCAGAGCACCCCGGGAAGTGTTTACCAGAATGACGCCATCCTTCATTTTCTTGATGGTGTCAAGCTGGATCAGGTGGTAGGTGGAATCCATCAGCGGGCAGTGAAGGGAGATCAGATCACTTTGCGCCAGTAATTCGTCTAAGGTCACATAGGTGACGAAATCTTTCAGATCCGGGTTCTCGTAGACATCGTAGGCGATGACTTTCATGCCGAAACCGTTACAGATCCGGCACATAGCTGCACCGATCCGGCCGGTTCCGATGATTCCGGCAATCTTACCATAGAAATTGAAGCCCATGAGTCCGGCGAGGCTGAAATCATTTTCCCGGACCTTGTTATAGGCTTTGTATAAGCGGCGGTTGCAGGCCAGAGCCAGAGCCATGGCATGCTCTGCGACAGCTTCCGGAGAATAACCGGGGACACGCATGACACATATGTCATATGCAGCTGCCTTTTCCAGATCCACGTTGTTGTATCCGGCACAACGAAGCAGGACCAGACGGACACCTTTTTCGTGGAGAATTTTTAATGTGGCTTCGCTCACATTGGAGCTGACGAAAGCACAGACGGCATCGAAGCCGTCAGCCAGAGCAGCAGTACGGGGATCCAGATCCGACCGGATGTAATCAATCTGGATGCCGGGATATTTTTTCAGAGTTGCCTCGAAAGATTCTTTATCATAGCTTTTGGTATCATAAAATAATATTTTCATAACAGTCCTCCTCGGGTTGATTTTTATAGTATGTGTATCGTTATTTTTAATCATACCCAGATTTGGCTTTACTATAGCTCAAAATATGGGAATTGTCTATCATATTTAAAAAGTGAAATCGAGAAAAATTATAAAAATGATGCAGATATGATGCAATCGGCAGATATACTGGCATCAGGAGGCGAGGATTATGAAAAAAATATTTTTTGCAGCAGTATTTGCAGGAGCACTGTTAGGTTTTACATCCTGCGGAAACCGGGAGATGGTGACGGATCCGGAGATGGAGACAGTTATAGACAGCATCAAGGAGACACAGAGCGGTCAGACGACGGAAGAGACGACGGCCGGGACTGAGGAGACTTCGGAAGTGCCCACACAGACGGAACCGACAGAAGGCCAGAGTGAAATACAGGGAAGTGAATGGGTGCAGTTTACCACAGAGGATCACGAGGGTAGCAGTGATCCCGAAGACAAGACCAGAAGTTATACCTATTACTATCCAACAGTTACAGTGACGATTCCGGGCAATGAGACGGTGCAGATGAAGATTCAGAAAGAGCTGGATGAATATGTAGACAGTTTTGTAGAAGGAATCAAGAACGGGGAGTTTGGTACACTTTATGAGGATATGCCGGTGTATGAGCAGAGCTATGAGGATCTTACTTTCCGTGTGATCCGCGCGGATGATAAGGTGATCAGCCTGTCGTGGGGGCTGGAAGGGTATGATCAGGGGGCTCATGGATGGTATACTTTGTACTATATGAACTATTATACGCAGACCGGAGAGAGAATTACTTTTGACAGTCTGGGGAGCGGATTCCGCGACAAAGCACTGGAACTGGTGACAGCAAAGGCAGCGGAAATGCAGGCAAAGGAGGACTGCTTCTTTAACGATTACGAGAAGAGTATCAAACTGGTGGTGTTGGATGGTACGGAAGATTTGAATGCTATCTATCAGGAAATTTATGGGCCGGACATTGCAGGTACGGATAATGGCCCCGCAGACCCTACATTCTACATTACAGAGGATGGCTTTGTATTTGAATCCGGCCAGTATGTATTACAGTCCTATGCGGTTGGAATTGTTGACTTTGAGATTCCGACAGCAGACTTCGGGGATGATCTCACAGCAGATATTTTTTAATGGAGTACAGGATGCTGGCGGGTATATTTGCAAAATATAGGACTTTACATGGGCGGGCACCGTGTATATAATAAGAACATCGGGAATGAGGTTCTCCCGGAAGCACAGGCTTCGAACCGCCGGAATTTGAACATACGAATTCGATTTGGCTGATGACTTCTGCAGAATATGCAGGGGACACCAGCCTTTTTTGTTGGAATTCAAAATGCCCTGCTGCGAGAAAACGGAGGAATTTTTATGCTTACATCACTGGGACTGATCTTTTTACTGGGATTACTCATGGCGGCGGTCTGCCAGAGGATTCACCTGCCCCGTATTATCGGGATGCTGCTTACGGGTATTATTCTGGGGCCTTATGTGTTGGATCTGCTGGATGTGTCAATCCTGAATATCTCATCGGAACTGCGGCAGATCGCGCTGATCATCATTTTATTGAAGGCCGGATTATCATTGGATCTGAAGGATCTGAAAAAAGTGGGCCGCTCCGCAGTCATGCTGGCTTGTGTTCCTGCCACTTGCGAACTGTTGGCTTTTGTGATATTTGCACCCATGATCCTTAACATCAGCAGAGTGGATGCAGCGGTCATGGGAGCAGTTCTGGCAGCAGTGTCACCTGCAGTTGTGGTGCCGCGGATGGTACATCTTATGGAAAGTGGCTATGGTACGGAGAAAAGCATTCCGCAGATGATTCTGGCTGGGGCATCCTGTGATGACATCTATGTCATAGTATTGTTTTCCACTTTTGTTGGAATGGCACAGGGTGGACAGGTCAATGCCCTGGATTTTGTGAATATCCCGGTATCGATCCTGACGGGTGTGTTGTTCGGTGCATTGGTGGGTTGGCTGCTGGGGCAGCTTTTTGAACTGTTGTACCGAAAGGGCAGTTATGTGCGCAACAGCATGAAAGTTATTATCATCATGGGTTTGTCCTTCTTGTTAATGGCTTTGGAAACCCTGTTAAAGGGGATCGTGGCGTTCTCCGGCCTGTTGGCGGTGGTGAGCATGGCCTGCGCGCTGAAAATACGGGCACCTAGGGAAGTCACCGGCAGACTGTCTGCTAAATTCGGTAAACTGTGGCTGGCAGCGGAGGTAGTGCTGTTCGTGCTGGTGGGCGCGGCAGTGGATATCCGCTATACTATGGAAGCTGGACTGGCAGCGGTGGGGATGATCCTGCTGGCGCTGCTGTTCCGTTCCGCCGGTGTAGCACTGTGCCTGTTAGGAACGGATCTCAATAAGAAGGAGAGGACGTTTTGCGTGATAGCCTATCTGCCGAAGGCCACAGTGCAGGCTGCTATCGGCTCTGTGCCGTTATCGATGGGATTGTCCTGCGGCAAGATCGTTCTGTCCGTGGCTGTGCTGGCCATCCTTATCACAGCCCCGCTGGGAGCACTGGGAATGGATGCCACATACCGGAAGCTGCTTCAGAAAAATGGAGAAAATAATATCATTTGACAGCCATCCGGCACGTGATCGAGTCCCGGAAGGAAGCCGCAAAAACGCCCACAACATCTACACCATAAGAACCGCAGGCACGCTCTCGCTCTGGCGCAGAACGTAGCGGTACATAATTGACCCCAATACGGTCAATAAGTACCGACGTCTGCTTACGGCCTGCTTGTCCTTATGGTGTAGATGTTGTAGCGCAAACTACGAATATCCAATGCAAAACCCCGGCAGCTACAACAACTGCCGGGGTTTTAAGGAGGATAGAAATCGTTTTAAACTATGTACATCAGGTTTATTAACCCATGGTAATAACTACGTTGTACTCTTCCTTGCCCTTTTCGTAAGGAATGATGTGTCCGTCTACTGCCTTGCCGTCCACGGTCATGGATACGACACCCTTTTCCACGTTCTGAGGGTTCTTCACCTGAATGTGATAGATGCCCTCACGGAACTTACGGGTGATGGAGAAATCCCCGAAGCCCTTGGGAATACAAGGATCTACGGACAATCCCTGATGAGTGGGATATACACCCAGTATGTATTGGGAGATATTTACGAAAGTCCATGCAGCAGTACCGGTCAGCCAGCTGTTCTTTGCCTCGCCGTAGAATTTTGCATCCTTACCGGCTACCATCTGGGAATATACATAAGGCTCGGTACGATGGATCTCACTGATATCCTCAATGTATGCGGGACAGGTCTTACGGTAGATCTCGAAAGCTCTGTCACCTCTGCCCAGAACGGTCTCTGCGATGGATACCCAGGGATTGTTGTGGCAGAAGATACCGGCATTCTCCTTATATCCGGGGGGATAAGAGGATACTTCACCAAGTTCGAGGTGATACTCCGTGTATGCAGGTTGTAAGATCATGACACCATACTTGGTATCCAGTCTCTCTTTTACAGAATTCAATGCCTTTTCGGCAAGTCCTTCCTTCACACCGACACCGGCCAGTACGCAGAAGCCCTGAGGCTCGATGTAGATCTGACCTTCGCGGCATTCCCTGGAACCTACTTTGTGGCTGTAAGCATCGTAAGCACGTACAAACCAATCGCCGTCCCAACCATCCTTCAGGATCGCATCGTACATTGCCTGTACTTCCTTACGTGCGCGGGCTGCTTCGGTATCGTCACCCATCAGCTCGCACAGCTGAGCATATTCTTCGCCGTATTTTACGAACATACCGGCAATGAATACGGATTCTGCAACGGGTCCTTCACTGGGACCGAAGGTCTGGAAAGATTCTCCGGGATGAGCGGAGAAGCAGTTCAGGTTCAGACAGTCATTCCAGTCGGCGCGGCCGATCAGAGGCAGATTGTGAGGGCCTTTGTGGTTGATGATATAGTCTAAGGAGCGTTTTAAGTGATCCATTAGAGGAGCAGCTACGCTCATATCGTTGTCAAAAGGAACCATCTGGGTCAGGATGGAGGTATCGCCGGTCTCTCTTACATAAGCACTGGTACCTGCAATGAGCCACAGAGGATCATCATTGAAGCCACTGCCGATATCGGAGTTGCCTTTCTTGGTCAGAGGCTGGTACTGATGGTAAGCACTGCCGTCCTGGAACTGGGTGGAAGCGATATCAATGATACGCTCTCTTGCACGGTCCGGAATCAGATGTACGAAACCGAGCAGATCCTGACAGGAATCACGGAAACCCATACCACGGCCGATTCCGGATTCGTAATAGGAAGCGGAACGGGACATGTTGAAAGTAACCATACACTGATACTGGTTCCAGGTGTTGACCATACGGTTGACTTTCTCGTCAGCGGAATCTACCGTGTAGCGTGCCAGCAGCTGTTTCCAGTAAGCCTGTAATGCTGCAAAAGCCTCATCTACCTGTGCATCGGTCTGGTATTTTGCCAGCATTTCTTTGGCACGGGTCTTGTTGATCACACCGTAGGATTCCCATTTCTCGTCTTCGGGGTTCTCGATGTAGCCCAGAACGAAGATAAAGGTCTTGGTCTCACCGGCTGCCAGATCCACGTTGATCTGATGGGAAGCGATGGGAGACCAGCCGCTTGCCATGGAATTCGTGCACTTGCCGTTCTCTACAGCTTCGGGAGAATCAGCCCCCCTGTAAGCACCCAGGAAAGCATCTCTGCTGGTATCGAAACCGTCAATCTTCGTATTTACGGAATAGATCGCATAATGATTACGACGCTCACGGTACTCGGTCTTGTGATAAATGGTGGAATCCTGTACCTCGACCTCACCGGTGCTTAAGTTACGCTGGAAATTCTTCATATCATCGTCAGCGTTCCACAGACACCACTCTACATAAGAGAATACGGACAGCTTCTTGTCCTCGGAGCTACCGTTGGTCAGGGTCAGCTGGGAGATCTCGCAATTATCGTTCAGAGGAACGAAGGAGAGCACGGAAGCCTTGACACCGTTCTTGGAAGAGGTGAAGCGGCTGTAACCGATACCGTGGCGGCACTCGTAGGAGTCCAGTTCAGTCTTCGTAGGCTGCCAGCCGGGGTTCCATACGGTATCTCCGTCCTTAATGTACAGATATTTACCGTTGATGTCGGCCGGTACGTTATTATAACGATAACGGGTCAGACGCAGCAGCTTTGCATCTTTATAGAAAGTATATCCGCCGCAGGTGTTGGATATCAGACTGAAAAACTCATTGCAGCCCAGGTAGTTGATCCAGGGAAGCGGAGTCTTGGGAGTGGTGATGACATATTCCTGATGCACATCATCAAAATGACCATACTTCATAAGAAAATCTCCTTCTTTCATGTTGTTGTATGTTGAGTGTTTGTTTTTTCGCTGCGGAGTGCTTAATGTTAAGTAAACGATTAAGTGCTCCGGATTTCTGATTTGTATTATACAGAAGCAAAGGGAAAAATGCAATACGAATCTTGAAAAAGCCCGTAAAATGCGCAATGTATACAAAAACAGTGGGGAAACATGGGCAGAAGATACAAAATGAAAGAACCTTCGAAACACCGGTTTTACGAAACAAAATAATAGCAAACGTTATCGCACACTTTGCCTTTATATAGAAGAAACACAATCTATGTACAAGCCAAATGTACAAAACAGCCTATCTGAAATTGTTAATTATAGACAAAGTGGATACTTTTTTGAAAAAAACTGCAAAAAAGTATTGCAAAATGCTCAAAGATGTTATATATTAAAACTACGAAAACGATTAAGTTACAAAACAGGTCGGACGGAATGACGAAGACATGGAACAGGAGAAAGATATGGCATCACTGAAAGACATTTCCAAGATTTGTGGAGTCTCCGTTGCAACTGTCAGCAAGGCACTGAACGACCACAAGGACATTGGAGAAGAAACAAAAGCAACTATCAAAAGGGTCGCAAAGGAAATGGGATATTCCCCGAACCTTTCCGCAAGAGCTTTGAAGACGAACAGGACCTACGGCATCGGAGTCCTCTTTGCAGATGAAGCCAGAAGCGGTCTTACCCACGATTACTTTTCCAGTGTGCTGGACAGTTTCAAGAGGACGGCAGAGAAGAGCGGTTACGACATTACATTCATTAATAGCTGCAAGAACCGGCCGGATCGGATGTCCTACCTGGAACACAGTAGGTACAGAGGCTTTGACGGAGTGGTGCTCGCCTGTATTGATTTCGGAGATCCCGAAGTCATCGAACTGGTACAGAGTTCCATCCCGGTAGTCACCATTGACTACCTGTTCAACAATCGTATCGCAATCATGTCGGACAATGTTGCGGGAATGAAAGAACTGCTGGAGTACATATATAGTAGAGGACATAGGAAAATTGCTTATATTCACGGAGCAATGTCAGCGGTTACCTCGGGACGGTTGTCCAGCTTCTACCGGACGGCGGAACGTCTGGGACTGGAGATTCCGGACGAGTATATCAGAGAAGCAGCTTACAGAGACACAACAACAACCTATCGTGTGACCAATGAACTGCTGGATCTCCCGAATCCACCGACATGCATCATCTATCCGGATGACTTTGCTTCTTTCGGAGGCATCAACGCTATCAGACAGAGAGGATTACAGATCCCTGAAGATATCTCGGTAGCAGGCTATGATGGCATACAGGCAGCAAGGCAGTTGGAGCCCAGACTGACCACAGTCCAACAGGACACAGAACAGATCGGCTGCCTGGCAGCCAGAGAACTGATCAGTCTCATTGAGAGACCCAAGACCACCATCATAGAACAGGTCATCGTACCCGGGAAAGTTGCTGAAGGCAAGTCGGTGGCCAGAATTCCGACAGACAATTAATCAGGCATTTATATGGAAGCGACGCAACCGCCGACATATGAATATAAATGCAACAAACACTTACAACAAACATTCAACAAAAAATGGGAGGAAACAAACATGAAGAAAAAAGTACTTAGTGCTTTACTTACAACTGCTATGCTTGCCAGCATGCTGGTAGGTTGTGGCAACAGCAATGAAGCTCCTGCAGCATCCACCGATGCGGCACCCGCAGCTTCCACCGAAGCTAAGACCGAGGCGCCTGCATCCACCGAGGCAGCAGAGCCTGCAGCAGCAGAAGAAGGCAAAGTCTTCAACATCTACTGCTGGAACGAAGAGTTCAAGAGCCGCCTGACAGATCATTATCCCGGATATGAAGAAGTAGACGGAACCACCGGTAAGATCGGTGACATCACTGTAAAGTGGAACATCACTCCTTCTGATGACAACGCTTATCAGAACAATCTGGATGAAACACTGTTAAAGCAGGCTGATGCAGCAGCTGATGACAAGATCGACCTGTTCCTGATTGAGGCTGACTACGCATTGAAATATGTTGATACCGACTACACAATGCCTGTTAAGGATCTGGGCATCACCGATGCAGATCTGGCTAACCAGTATCAGTACACCAAGGATGTTGTTACCGACTCCAACGGCAATCTGAAGGGTGTTTCATGGCAGGGCTGCCCCGGCGTTCTGATTTACAACCGTGAGGCTGCTAAGGCTGTTCTGGGAACCGATGATCCTGCAGAGGTTCAGAAGTCTGTATCTGATTGGGATACCTTCACCGCAACCGCTGAGAAGATGAAAGCAGCCGGTTACAACATGGTATCTTCCGTAAACGATACTTATCGTGTATACTCCAACAACGTATCCAGCAAATGGGTACAGGATGGCAAGATCGTAATCGATGACAACCTGATGAAGTGGGTTGATGACTCCAAGAAGATGGTTGACGCTAAGGAGACCGGTACCTTCGACCTGTGGTCTGATGACTGGAGCAAAGGCTTCTATCCCGATGGCAAAGTATTCTGCTACTTTGGACCCGCTTGGCTGATCAACTTCTCCATGGCAGCTGATACCGATGGATCTATCGCAAATCAGGGTGGCTGGGGCGCTACTGAAGGACCTCAGGGCTTTTTCTGGGGCGGTACTTGGATCTGCGGTGCTACCGGAACCGACAACGCTTCTCTGGTTAAGGATATCATCCTGAAGATGACCACTGATGAAGACATCATGAAAGAGATCGTTGTAGCTGATGATGATTTCGTAAACAACAAACCCGCTATGGAAGCTATGGCAGCAGATACCTCTTATCAGAGCAAGGTATTGGGCGGACAGAACCCTCTGGCTATGTTCTGCGCAGGCGCTGAGAAGATCGATCTGAGCAACCTGTCTGCATACGATCAGGGATGTAACGAAGAGTTCCAGCATGCTATGAAGAACTACTTCGATGGCAAGGCTTCTCTGGATGATGCACTGGATCTGTTCTACAAGGGTGTAGAAGAGAAGTATCCTGAGCTTACTCACTAATCCGAAATGATAGGCGAATAGCGAAACAATAAGGAATTGAGAACCGTGCCTGCCTGGCTGGTCAGGTAGGCACGGTTTTTCTCTCAAAATTCCCGGTTGGCAGAAGCTTTTTTCAGAAGAAGATAATTAAGAACAAAAAGAAGAGAGCTGCTGCGAGCCTGATCGGAAACAAAGAAAGGCACGAAAAACGTAAAGTCGCTAAGAGAGCATGACGGCAAAAGGGAGGAATCATTATGGCAAAGGTAAAACGCGGAAAGGTGGTACGCTATAATAAGTGGGGTTATATTTTCCTGATCCCCTTTGTAGTAGTGTATGTATTATTCCAGTTGATCCCGTTATTCAGGACATTTTATTACAGCTTTTTTGAAAATTATCGTTCCGGACTGACACAGATCGGACCGAATTTCATCGGATTTGGTAACTATGCAAAGCTGTTGTCCAATCCGGACCTGTGGATGTACACCAAGAATACATTGATCATGTGGGTACTGGGATTTGTACCGCAGATCATCATATCTCTGCTTCTGGGTGCATGGTTCTCGGATCCCAGCCTTAGATTAAAGGGACAGAGATTCTTCAAGACAGTTATCTATCTGCCGAACCTGATCATGGCTTCCGCATTTGCAATGTTGTTCTTCACGCTGTTCTCTGATGGTGGTCCTATCAATGAAATGCTGATGCAGATCGGAATCTTAAAAGAGCCATATCAGTTCCTTACAAACATATGGAGTACCAGAGGTCTGGTAGCATTGATGAACTTCCTGATGTGGTTTGGTAATACAACGATCCTCCTGATGGCAGGTATGATGGGTATCGATACTTCCCTCTTCGAGGCAGCCGAGGTAGACGGAGCAACCTCTACCCAGGTATTCTTCAAGATTACATTACCTTTGTTGAAGCCGATTCTGATCTACGTAATGATCACATCCCTGATCGGTGGTCTGCAGATGTTCGATGTACCTCAGATTCTGACCAACGGTAAGGGCGATCCTATGAGATCCAGCATGACCCTGATCATGTACCTGAACAACCATTTGTACAGTAAGAACTACGGAATGAGTGGTGCGTTGTCTGTAATGTTGTTCATTATCACAGGTATCCTGAGCTTGATCGTATTTAAGTTCTCGAACGGCAAACAGGATAAGTAGGAGGTGGCAGAAATGTTGAGCGTAGAAACAAACGAGACAAAAAAAGGTCTGGGCATTCATGCCAGAAGAGCACTTGCATATATCGTACTGGTTATTATGAGTTTTCTCTGCCTGTTTTGGTTCTATATACTGTTTGTAAATGCAACCAGATCCAAAGGCGAGCTGACACAGGGATTTACCCTGCTGCCCAGCACACATCTGATCCAGAACTGGAAGGGTGTCATGGCAGGAACCCTGCCGGTAGTCAGAGGTATGATCAACAGCCTTGTAGTAGCAACCTGCAGTGCAGTGCTGTGTACCTACTTCTCTACCATGACCGCATATGCGATCCATGTATATGATTTTAAGTTAAAGAAGTTCATGTTTACCTTTATCCTGGCAATCATGACCATTCCTACCCAGGTTACCGCACTCGGATTTATCCAGTTGGTAGCTGATATGAAGCTGGAGGATAACTTTATCCCCCTGATCATCCCGGCAATCGCAGCACCTGCTACTTTCTTCTATATGAAGCAGTACATGGAAAGTGCATTGCCCCTGTCTCTGGTAGAGGCAGCCAGAATCGATGGTTCCGGTGAGTTCCGTACATTTAATTCCATCGTATTGCCGCTGATGAAGCCGGCAATCGCAGTACAGGCGATCTTCACTTTCGTAGCGAACTGGAATAACTACTTCACACCGGCACTGGTTCTGCATGATGACAAGATGAAGACATTACCTATCCTGATCGCTCAGCTGCGTTCCGCAGACTTCCTGAAGTTTGATATGGGTCAGGTGTATGTAACGATTGCATTCTCTATCTTCCCTGTTATCATCGTATACCTGTTCCTTTCCAAGTACATTGTCCAGGGCGTGGCAATGGGAAGCGTCAAGGGTTAATATTTCGCCAGCAACATTCAATACATAAATCTCTCCTGAAAAGCGGCACTCTTCCCCGGAGTGGCGCTTTTCGCTTGCAAAAAAACGGGGAAACGGGTATAAAATAAAGAGAAGAGTGAACGTGTATTTTGAGGAAGAAAGAGGTAATTGCCATGCAGATGTATGAGGTGACAGCACTGGCACCGGAAGGACCGGAGGAAGTCTATCAGGCGATGGTGTTTGCAGAAGATGAAGATGATGCCTTGAACCAGCTGGAGGAACAGCTGAAGGAGCAGGGTATTGCCCATGGAATGTGTATGGCGGAAGAAGTGTAGTGTAAAGTGTGAAAAGAACTTCTAATCACTCAGAGCAAAGGCTCTTTTGCGAAGAAGTTCTATGTTTCACACGCAAATTTGCGCCAATGCGCAAACTTTGCAGGTTATGGAAGGATGTGAGTGTTGCAAATGGAAAATTCCTATCGTTTTTTTGAGAATAAAGATTGTAAATATTTCCCTTGCCACAAGGGACTTGCAGATTTCAACTGCCTGTTCTGCTACTGCCCCATGTACCGCTTGGAGCACTGCCCCGGGAATCCCAGGTATTTCGAGAAAAATGGCAGACGGATCAAGGATTGCTCGGGCTGCACCTTCCCGCATGACCCGGAGCATTATGACGCTATTATGCAGGTTCTGCGGGAGGCATAACACATTTTTCTGGAAAATAAACACGTTTTTTGCACATTTTTCTAAAACTAAAAGCCGATGGTCTGTTTTGACAGATTACCGGCTTTTTATGTGCGGAGACGGTGGGATTTGAACCCACGTGCCCCGGAGGGCTAACGCATTTCGAGTGCGCCCCGTTATGACCACTTCGATACGTCTCCAAAAGATTACAACGTAAATTATTTTATCCGAAAAATAACCGTTTGGCAAGGGGAGAAACGAAAAAACCTAGTAGTTTCTATTGTTTGCGATGGCATTTACCACCTGGCAAGGGAATTACGCTTTTGTAGCGGTAATTTAAAAAAAGATGTTGACAGAACAACATCTGTGTAGTATATTGCATTTAAATACTTTGATAGTCAAAATATTTTACCGACGGTAATATGGAGAAAGCATAAGACCGGTGTTGCAAACATTTATGAATGAAAAGTGAACACGCCGGAGACGACAAAGTAGTAAAGCAAGGTATCAGAAACACAATAATGAAATGCATAAGGAGAGCAAAAACATGTTAGAAAAAGTAGCAGCCATCATCAGAGAACAGTTAAATCAGGAGAATGTAGAGATCACAGAGGCAACCCGTTTCAAGGAGGATCTGGAAGTAGACTCCCTGGATCTGTTTGAGCTGGTAATGGCGTTTGAAGAGGAATATGGTGTATCCATTCCTTCCGAGGAATTGGAAAATATGGCAACAGTAGGTGACGTTATCAGATATATTCAGGAGCAGGCATAAGGACTGCATATCTGCCCTCATGTGGGCTTAGACCTTTTGACCTTGGTATCATCAGAATATGTAATATAACGCAGAATGACGAGAAGGATCAGAAAGACAATGAAAACAAAGATCACGGAACTTCTACAAATAGAATATCCCGTTTTCCAGGGCGGTATGGCCTGGGTGGCAGAACATAAGCTGGCGGCAGCGGTATCAAATGCCGGAGGCTTAGGTATCATCGGTGCCGCTTCCGCTCCGCCTGAGGTTGTCCGGGAGGAAATCCGTAAATGCAAAGAACTGACTGACAAACCCTTCGGCGTGAATATCATGCTGCTCAATCCCAATGCGGAGGATGTAGCGAAGATTGTCGTGGAAGAAGGAGTAAAAGCGGTAACGACTGGTGCTGGAAACCCGGGAAAATTCATGGAACTGTGGAAGAATGCCGGAGTGAAAGTCATTCCGGTGGTAGCCAGTGTGGCTATGGCGAAGATGATGGAGCGTGCCGGAGCAGACGCTGTGGTGGCGGAAGGCATGGAAAGCGGTGGACATATCGGTTCCACCTCGACCATGGCGCTGGTTCCGCAGGTAGTGGATGCGGTATCTATCCCGGTGATCGCAGCTGGAGGTATCGCCGATGGCAGAGGAATGGCGGCGGCTTTTATGCTGGGAGCGGAAGGTATCCAGATGGGCACCCGGTTCGTCGCATCAAAGGAATCCATCGTCCATGAAAATTATAAGAATCAGATCATCAAGGCAAAGGATATTGATTCTGTAGTGACGGGAATGTCTACCGGACATCCGGTGCGTTCTTTACGTAATCAGATGACCAGGGAGTATCTGAAGCTGGAAAAAGAGAATGCCGATTTCATGGAACTGGAAAAGCTGACGCTGGGATCTCTCAGGAAGGCAGTGCAGGACGGAGATACCGTAAACGGAACACTGATGGCGGGACAGATTGCAGGCTTGATCCGCAGAGAACAGACCTGCCGTGAGATTATTGAAGAAACAGTGCAGCAGGCGCAGGAGTGCATAGCGGCACAAGGACAGCATAAAAAAATATAGCGACAGGTAACCGCTGACAACAGATTTCGAACAGCGACAGGCGGCGTAGTTATATGGAAAACGGCGCATTATAAAAAATGTGCTGTAACCGAGGAGAACAATAGCATCACATAGTAATTAGGAGAGGACAAAATGAGCAGGATCGCATATTTATTCCCGGGACAGGGCTCCCAGTACATAGGAATGGGCAAGGAGTTCTATGATACTTACCCGGAAGCACAGGCGGTATGGAAGCTGGCAGACAAGGTGCTCCAGAATCTGTATTGGCAGGATAAGCGGGAAGTACAGGCGGAAAGCGGACATCCGTACTCCATGGAACAGCTGACCTTTGAAGAAAATCCTTATATCAACATTACGGAATACACACAGATCGCCATGCTGACCATGGAAGTGGCAATTCTGAAAGTATTGGAGGCAAAAGGACTGAAAGCGGAGATGGCAGCAGGCTTAAGCCTGGGAGAATATGGGGCGCTGGCTGCCGCTGGTGTGATGGAGCTGCCGGATCTGTTCCGGATCATCCGGATGCGTGGTATCTATATGCAGGAGGCCTATCCGGAAGGCGGAGCCATGGCAGCAATATTAGGACTGGACGGAGATACCGTGGCAAAAATCTGCGGACAGACAGCAAAAGAAACCGGCAAAGTCGTCTCGGTGGCAAATTATAACTGCCCGGGGCAGATCGTGATCACCGGAGAGGCAGATGCAGTAGCAGCAGCATCGGAAGCGCTGAAAGAAGCAGGTGCAAAACGCTGTGTACCCTTAAAGGTCAGCGGACCATTCCATTCAGCTTTGCTGAAAACTGCGGGAGAACAGCTGGCAGAAGAATTGAAAAGCGTCAAGCTGTCAACCCCTTGGATTCCTTACGTGTCCAACGTAACAGCGGATTATGTGACAGATGCGTCACAGGTTGCGGAACTGCTGAAACAACAGGTATCCAGTCCCGTTCATTTCACCCAGAGCGTAGAGCGGATGATCGCAGATGGCGTGGACACTTTCATAGAGATTGGCCCGGGGAAGACACTCGGCAGCTTCGTACGGAAAATTGACAGAAATGTCAAAGTATACAATATCGAGAAACCGGAGGATCTGGACCGGGTGATGGAGGAACTGGCATGTTGACAGGAAAAAGTCTGACAGGACAAGTTGCTATTGTCACAGGGGCATCACGGGGCATCGGAAAAGCAGTGGCACAGGCACTGGCAGCAGAAGGAGCCACGGTGATCATTAATTATAACGGCTCTGCAGAAGCAGCGGAAGCGGTGGCGGCGGACATCCGAAGCCAAGGCGGCATGGCGGAGGCTGTGAAATGCAATGTCGCAGATTTTGCAGAGAGTGAAGCCTTTGTAAAGGCAGTAACAGAGAAATACGGCAGAGTTGACATCCTTGTCAATAACGCCGGGATCACACGGGACAATCTGATCGTGCGGATGACGGAAGAAGAATTCAATGCAGTCCTGGATACGAACCTGAAAGGCGCATTTCACATGATCCGGCATCTGACGAAGACCTTTATGAAGCAGAGATATGGGAAAATCATCAATATCTCTTCTGTCAGTGGCATCGCCGGAAATGCAGGGCAGGCTAATTATTCTGCCTCCAAAGCGGGACTGATCGGTCTGACGAAAAGTGTAGCGAGAGAACTGGCATCCAGGAATGTCTGTGTGAATGCCGTGGCACCCGGATTTATCCGGACAGATATGACAGATAAGCTTCCGGAGGCGGTACAGGATAATGCGGTTGGACAGATCCCGCTTAAGAAAATGGGAAGACCGGAGGATGTTGCACAGGCGGTTCTGTTCCTGGCAGGAGATGCCTCGGACTATATTACCGGCCAGGTGCTGTGCGTGGACGGCGGTATGGCAATGTAAAAAATACCTCCGGCAACAGGAAAGCAGAATAGAAAATATGTCCGCTAACAGTACAGCAGGATAGAAAATAAGTCAGGATGCGAGGGAGTATATCACGTATGGGTAAAAATAGAAGAGTTGTAGTAACAGGCATGGGAGCTATCACTCCGATTGGAAACAGCGTAGAGGAATTCTGGAATGGTATCAAAGAGGGCAAGACCGGATTCGGTCCTATCACCTATTTTGATACTGCGGATTACCGTTGTAAGCTGGCGGCGGAAGTGAAGGATTTTGATCCCGCACAATATATGGACAAAAAATCCGCCCGCAGAATGGAGCAGTTCTGCCAGTTCGCTGTAGCGGCTGCCGGACAGGCGATCACGGATGCGGGTCTTACTATGGAACAGGAAGATCCTTATATGGTGGGCTGCAGTGTAGGAAGCGGCATCGGAAGCTTACAGGCCATGGAGCGGGAATATGACCGCCTGAAGGAAAAAGGCCCCGGCAGGGTAGGCCCCATGCTGGTGCCTCTGATGATCTCCAATATGGCAGCAGGCAATGTCAGCATTGCCTATGGGCTGAAGGGCAAGAGCCTGAACGTGGTCACTGCCTGTGCAACCGGTACACATTCCATCGGAGAAGCATACCGTACGATCCAGTACGGTGATGCGGATGTAATGATAGCGGGAGGAACGGAAAGCTCCATTACCCCCATTGGAATTGCCGGATTTTCGGCACTGACAGCGCTGTCATTTAGTGAGGATCCGGAACGGGCATCCATTCCTTTTGACAAGGAGAGAAACGGCTTCGTCATGGGAGAGGGTTCCGCTATCGTGGTACTGGAAGAGCTAGAGCATGCAAAGAGGCGCGGGGCGAAGATCTATGCGGAACTGACCGGCTACGGCTGTTCTTCGGATGCTTATCATATTACATCCCCTGCGGAGGATGGCAGCGGAGCAGCCACCGCCATGCTGAATGCCTTAAAAGACGGTGGTGTGGAACCGGAAGAGCTTACCTATATCAATGCCCATGGAACCAGCACCCATCATAATGACCTGTTCGAGACCAGAGCGATCAAGCTGGCATTTGGAGAACATGCATATGACATGAAGATCAATTCCACCAAATCCATGGTGGGACATCTTTTAGGAGCAGCAGGTGCAGTGGAGTTTGTCACCTGCGTAAAAGAAATTCAGGAAGGCTATATCCACCGCACCGTGGGACTGCGTGAGACGGAGGAGGAACTTGATCTGAATTACTGCCGGGACAGCTACAAAGAAGAGGTGCCCTATGCATTGACCAATTCGTTGGGCTTCGGCGGACATAATGCGAGTCTGTTGTTGAAGAAGTACACAGAATAACCGCAGCAGATGTTCAGGACACAGGATAGAAGGCAGAGCATCAACGAGGACGATTGCACAATGCGAGGAAGTAGTTGATACGACAGCATTCGCGGAACGGAGGAACAATGTCAGTTTATAATACACAGGAAATCATGGAGATTCTGCCCCACAGACATCCATTTCTGCTGATCGATACGATCGAGGAGCTGGAGCCCGGTGTGCGGGCAGTGGGACGAAAAAATGTGACCTTTAACGAACCGTATTTTGCCGGGCATTTTCCGGGGAACCCGGTGATGCCGGGCGTGTTGATCATGGAAGCACTGGCACAGACAGGGGCTGTAGCAATTCTGTCTCTGCCGGAGCATCGTGGTAAGACCGCTTATTTTGCAGGAATCGACAAGGCAAAATTCAAACAGATGGTGCGCCCCGGAGACACCCTGGAGCTGGAGACCACCATTATCCGCAGTAAGGGACCGGTGGGTGTCGGGGAAGCGATCGCCAAGGTAAACGGAAAACTGGCGGCGAAAGCAGAGCTTACCTTTGCGTTAAAATAAGAATAATCTGCGGAAGTGATTTTTTATGAGCGGGACAGAGAGATAAAAGTGACGCAGAATAAGAGGTGCAGGTATGGGAAGTGTAGATACAGAAACAGAGATCAAATGCCCGAAATGTAAGAAAATGATAAACAGAGACCGGGCAGCGAAAAATAAATATGTCTGCTATGAGTGTGGTTATTATTTCCGGGTGAAGACCCACAACCGGATCCGCATGGTGGCAGACCGGAAAAGCTTTCGGCCCTGGTTCGAGGAGATAGAAGAGAGCAATCCATTGAAATATGAGGGCTATGAAGAAAAGCTGTCGGAGGCCAGGGAAAAATCCGGCGTAAAAGAAGCTGTGACCGTAGGTGAATGCGAGATCTACGGGGAAAAGGCTGTGATCGGCATCTGCGAATCCAAATTTATGATGGGCAGTATGGGTCATGTGGTCGGCGAGAAAGTCACCCAGGCAATTGAAAAGGCGACAGAATTGCGGCTGCCTGTATTTTTGTTCTGCTGTTCCGGCGGTGCGAGAATGCAGGAGGGAATCGTGTCACTGATGCAGATGGCAAAAACCTCCGCAGCGATCAAACGGCATGGAGAAGCAGGACTTCTCTATGCGACTATTTTGACAGATCCCACTACAGGTGGTGTAACGGCCAGTTTTGCCATGCTGGGAGATGTGATCATGGCGGAACCGGGAGCCTTGATCGGCTTCGCAGGACCGAGAGTTATTAAGCAGACTCTGGGACAGCGCCTCCCTGATGGCTTCCAGACAGCGGAATTTTTGCAGGAGCATGGTTTTGTGGACGGTATCGTCCGCCGGGAGAATCTGAAGAAGACCTTATATTTCCTGATCACGACGCATCGGTGCAGTGAGGGGAATTATGCGGATTTTAAGAAAAATTTTGACTTCCATTTTGAACCTACGGAGATCGTGAAGGAACGGTCAATACTGACACTCCCCAGAACGGCATGGGAAAAGGTCAAGACCGTCCGGAGAGTGGACAGACCGGCAGCGACCGACTATATTCCCTACATTTTCGATTATGTAGTGGAGGCTCACGGCGACCGTTATTATGGGGATGATAAAGCACTGGTAGGTGCGGTGGCATTCCTGGACGGGCAGCCGGTGACAGTGCTGGCAGATGTGAAGGGCAAGGATTTTGCGGAGTGTGCCAGACGCAATTACGGTATGCCCATGCCGGAGGGGTATCGTAAGGCACTGCGTCTGATGAAGCAGGCGGAGAAATTCAACCGACCCATTATCAGCTTTGTAAATACGCCGGGAGCTTTCTGCGGCGTGGAGGCGGAGGAGAGAGGCCAGGGCGAGGCCATTGCCCGGAATCTGCTGGAGATGTCAGCCTTAAAAGTACCGGTATTGTGCATCCTTATCGGAGAAGGAGGCAGCGGCGGGGCACTGGCTACAGCGGTAGGCAATGAGGTATGGATGATGGAAAATGCCACATACTCGATCCTGTCTCCCGAAGGCTTTGCTTCTATATTATGGAAGGATGCTGACCGTGCCAGAGAAGCCAGTGAGGTCATGAATATTACATCCGAGGATCTGAAACGCCTCGGTGTGATCGAGCGGATCGTACCGGAATACGGCGGGGCAGACCAAAGTACCGTGGAAGCCATAGGCGGGTATCTCAAGGAACATATCAAGGAATTTCTGCAAAAATATACCGGCATGACCGGTGAACAAATCGCAGAGGAACGTTATGAAAGGTTCCGCAAGTATTAAAGCGGTAACGAGAGGTGATGTGGGATGAAGCACGGAAAAATGATCCTGGGGGAATTACATGCAGATATTCCCGTGATCCAGGGAGGCATGGGTGTGGGAATCAGTCTGTCCGGGCTGGCCGGAGCAGTGGCAGCTGCCGGTGGGATCGGCATCATTTCTACTGCCCAGATCGGTTTCCGGGAGCCGGATTTTGACAGAGATCCCATCGCCTGTAATCTGCGCACTATCGGAAAAGAAATAGAAAAAGCAAGGCAGATCGCAAAAGGCGGTATCGTCGGTGTCAATATCATGGTGGCAACGCAACACTACGAGGATTATGTCAGGGCAGCAGTGCAGGCTGGTACAGACTGCATTATCTCCGGTGCGGGCTTGCCGCTGGATCTGCCCGGAGTTGTGGCAGAGACGGAAAACGGAATGCCCGGGCGCAGCCACCGGACGATGTTAGCGCCGATCGTGTCGAGCCCCCGTGCCCTGTCGGTCGTCACGAAATACTGGATGAAAAAATACGACAGAAAGCCGGACTTTATCGTGGCAGAGGGACCGTTGGCAGGAGGTCATCTGGGATTTAAACGGGAAGAACTGGATGCTTACACACCGGAGAACTATGAGAGAGAACTTACGGCAATGATCCGGCAGGCAGCAGAACTGGGAATTCCACTGATTGCAGCAGGAGGTATTTATGACCGGAGAGATCTGGAGCACTGCCTGTCCCTCGGGGCTGCGGGGGTACAGCTGGGAACCCGGTTCGTGACCACAGAGGAATGTGATGCGGCGGAGGCGTACAAGCAGGAGTATCTCCGGGCGCAGAAAGAAGATATTGTTATTGTGAAAAGCCCGGTGGGAATGCCCGGCAGAGCTATACAGAATGCTTTTCTGGAAAAGGTGGCGGCCGGGGAACGGTTTATGACCGGATGCAGACATTGCATTAAGACCTGCGATCCGAAGACAGCACCGTATTGCATCACCCGAGCGTTGATCAATGCGGCAACGGGAGATGTGGATAACGGACTGTTGTTCTGTGGCAGCAATGCCTGGCGGGCGCAGAAAATAGAAAGAACAGTGGATATCATGGAGGAAATGGCGTGAGGACCATAAGAATCACCGGAACCGGAAGTGCGCTTCCGGGGAGGATCGTTACAAATAAAGAATTGGAGCAGATGGTAGAAACCTCGGATGAATGGATCCGGGAGAGAACCGGTATCGGTGAGCGTCATGTGTCTGTGGGCGAAACGGTTGTGACACTTGCGTCAGAAGCAGCCCGTAAAGCGTTGGAACAGGCAGGAAAAAGAGCGGAAGAGATTGATCTGATCCTGGTGGCAACCTGTTCTCCGGAACAGTATCTGCCCTGCTGTGCCTGCCAGGTACAGGCAGCTGTCGGCGCGGTGAATGCTTTGGCTTTTGATGTGAATGCGGCCTGTTCCGGATTTTTATTTGCCCTGAATACTGCGGATGCTTATCTGCGGACGGGACTTGCGGAAAATGCGCTGGTCATCGGCAGCGAGGTTTTGTCCAAGCTGGTGGACTGGACGGACCGGGGCAGCTGCATCCTGTTCGGAGACGGTGCCGGAGCGGTAGTTGTAGAGAGATGCAGGACGGAGTCCCGGGCGGTGGAATACAGTAACGCTTTGCCGGAGACAGGGAAAGGGATGCAGGAGACGGCGGAGGAGAAACGGATACCGCCAGCAGGCATTCTGGGCCGGGCACTGCACTCCGACGGCACCGGCGGTGGAGTCCTGCAATGTGGAGCGAGAGAATTGACAACCCCGTATGCAAGGGCTTCGGCGGCAAAAACGGATCAAAAACAGCAGACGGATGACAGAGAACATTATATTCAGATGGATGGACAGGAAGTGTACCGGTTCGCCACCAGACGGGTGCCGCAGTGCATCGAGGAAGCACTGTCAGATGCCGGACTTGCTGTGCCGGATATTGATATGTTCGTATTGCATCAGGCCAACGCACGTATTATTGATGCAGTGGCGAAAAGACTGCATGCAGACAGAGACAAATTCCCCACCAATCTGGAAAGGGTCGGAAATATGTCCTCTGCCTCCATTCCGGTGCTTCTGGATGAACTGAACAGGCAGAGAAAGCTGCACCGCGGCGACCGCATCGTTCTGGCGGGATTCGGAGCCGGGCTTACGATTGGGGCTTGCGTGATGACCTGGTAGACGGTATACTGAAAATGATCCGGAGCGCAGGAAGACTGCGGATATGCGTCAGAAAAGGCGGCTTCGGAGGATTGCGGACATACGAAAGAAAAATTCCAGATATCGTAGAGGTAACTATGGAAAAAAGCAACAACCGGGTACTGAATGAACTGCTGGTGAACCTGTTCCATAACGTGATGGATGCAGAGGCAAAGGCGGTCATAACAGAAGAATTCAAGGATATTACAAATAATGACATACACATTCTGGAGGCTATCGGCATCGAGGAACCAAAGAGTATGTCCCGTATCGCTGGGGAACTCCACGTTACCGTGGGTACCCTGACCACGAATATGAACAGTCTGGAGAGAAAAGGATATCTCACCCGCAACCGCAGCACCAGAGATAAACGTGTAGTGCTGGTGACCCTGACAGAGAAGGGGAGAAAAGCTTTTTTCCATCACAGAGATTTCCACAGGAAAATGATCCATACGATCATTCGGGATCTGGACGAGGAAGAAATGAAGACATTGATCAAATGTCTGGGAAAACTGGATATATTTTTCAGAGAAGGCAACGAGGAGTGACCGGAGAGATCTGGTGGCTCCTTTTTTGTGTTTACGATGAGCCAGCCTGCTCGATTTTGCGGTGGGCGCACTTGTTTGACAAAATTTTATAAAAATATGAGACGAATCGTATGGAAAATATTGACGATGCCTTTGCTTTTTCGGTATAATAAATGATACGGAAAGTATAAAAACAAGATTGGGATTTTACATCTGCAAAGGGTTGGGAAATATTTGAAATTTTGCAGGATATAGAAAGGCATGAGGGTTATGAAGAAAAGTACAAAAGCATGGAGCATGAAGATGAGGCTGGCCCTGCTGGCACTGGCGGCACTGGTGTGGATCGCCGTGCCGGTGAGTGCGAGAGCGGAAGGGAAAACAGATACCTGGGATGGTACAACGATTGCAGATAAGTTTGCCGCAGGAGATGGTACACAAGGTAATCCATTTCAAATTGAGACAGCAGCACAGCTTGCGTATTTTGCAAAAACTGTGAATGAAGGAGAGGCTTATTTGCATAAATACATTGTGTTGACTGCGGATATTGATTTGGCTAATAAGGAATGGACACCAATAGGAAACTATAGTAATCCTTTTAAAGGGAATTTTAACGGCGATAACCATACTGTGACGGGAATGCAGATAAGTGGTGAATTAGATCGTGTCGGCTTGTTTGGAGAATGCATAAAATTTAATGTTAATAGTGCCATAAAAAATATTACGGTTAAAGATTCTGGTATTTGTGGAATAAACTTTGTTGGGGCTATCGTGGGATACGCAGAAGGAATAAATATTGAGAACTGTCGGAGTATTGGAAATACAATAAACGGCAAAACAGATGTTGGCGGTATTTGCGGTAAGATTGGAGGATATTCGGTTGGTAAAGTCTCGCAATGTTACAATAGTAGTAAGGTAACAGGGCGAGTGAGAGTTGGTGGTATTGCCGGGATGGGTGGTATTGCTGAGAATTGCCTGAATACCGGTGAGATAATGATTATAGATAAAGCTTATCAAAGTGCCTGTGGTGGAATATTTGGCATCTTTGATGATACCACTGCGTCTGCGAGTATTACTGCATGTGTAAATCTGGGGAAAGTCAGTGGGGGAGAATCTTTTGGCGGGATTGTAGGAAGAACTGACTCTGAAAGTACGGGGCATATTTCAAATTGTTATTATAATATGGATGCAATTACCGGAGGCTTTGACGCTGGAACAGCACTAACGGCAGGGCAGCTTTGCGGTGCACTTCCGGAGGGCTTGGATTCTACAAGCTGGAAAGAGGGCAGTGTCGATACCAGCACTGCAAAGGCTACACAGGGCAGATTCGGTACAGCCACAGGGACTTACATCAATCTGACAAAGGTGGCAGATATCAAAGAGACGAAGACTGCTTCCGTACCGGTTTACAACTATGTTACAACGAATGGCGACGACTGGGATATCTATACCCTGATCACCACGGCGGAGGAATTCGCAGCCATCGGACAGGATACGGCAAACTGTAACGAAAACTATGTATTAAAAAACAATATTGATGTGAGCCGAGTGGAACTCAGATCTATTGGAGATCCCGGAACTCCATACATAGGAAAATTCAGTGGAGACGGACATACGATAAGCCATGTGGATATGACAAAAGAAAATGATGTTTATAGTTCTGGTTTGTTTGCCCAGATTGGCTACACGCAAAACCAGCTCAGCGAAAGCGGTAAGGTAATGCTGTTGGCTGCCAACGGAGACATTGTTTCGAGTTATTGTGAAACAGGAGGAATTTGTGGAAATTTGTCTGCGGGCGAAATTTATGGCTGCTCCTTTACCGGAACGGTAAAAGGGTCTATGGTAGGCGGAATCAGCGGCGTGGGTGGACAATACACTATGATTTCCCAGTGCTTTTTTGAAGGAGACGTGCAGGGAAAGGATTCTGCGGCAGGAATCTGTGGTATGGGCGGAACTATTGACCATTGCATTAGCATAGGAAATGTCAAAGGGAATGGAGAACTTGCGGGAATATCAAATAGTGGTGATCCCAACCCGGAGAAGTGTTATTTCAATAAAGATATTTGTAACGTAAAAGATGACTGTGATTTGGGACATTCTACCCTGCAACTGACCTCTTCCAGCTTTTTCAAAGAACTCAAAGACAATGGCTTTGATCCGGCCATCTGGACGAAGAAAGCCAACGACAAAGAGAATGGCATAGCCTACTATCCTTCGCTTGGGGAAAATAATGCAGTTGGTGTGAAGTACACCACCGGTCTGCAGTTTGAGAGAGCAGATGACGTTACGCCCACCTATGGACAGGATATAACTTTTAATGTAAAGGCACTGGTAAACTTTGTGGCGGACGTACAGACCATCTCTGCGGAAGATACGGATGGTAGCTTTGAGATCCGGATCGGGGATACTGCGGTGGTAAGCGCAGCGCAGATCCAAAACGGCATCGCAACTTACAAGGCGCGGACTGCAGGTAAGACCACGTTTACCCTCGTCTACAAAGGAAATGACAATTCTTTCTTCTCTGAGAAGACGAAGAATCTGATCGTTGACATCGCCCCGGCAGCACTTGCGGCAGAGGGTGATGGCATCGCCAGAGGAGCCTATGGCAATAAGCTGAGAGAACTCAAAGTGACAAGACTGACGGCAAAACTGGGAACCGAGCCCATCGACGGAACTTGGCAGATCCAGAGCGATGATGACAAGGTTCCTTATGTTGGCGATAGTGAGACCTACACGGCAACGTTTATTCCTACGGAGCATCCGGAATACTATCAGACGCTGACGGCACAGGTAAAATTGGAAATCAGTAAAGCAATTGCTCCGAAGATTCAAGACTTGGATCTCAAATACAGTTGGGCGGCCAAAGGAGAGAAGGCGGTGCAGATACCGGGGTTGCCCGAGGATATGGGAGAGACAACGATGGAAGTTATCATGCGGGCTGATTCCAGGAGCGTTTTGGCAGCAGATTCTGACATCAAATATTCCGAGGGAAAATTGCTATTCACTCTGGGTGAAAACACCATGGATGATATTGGCGAGAATGCGATAGTAAGTGTTCAGTTACGGTCAAAAAATTATGAAGATATTAAGTTTGGCATAACTATCACCCGCACCGCAAAAGCAGACCGCGAGGATACCCCGGATCCGGATGCCTTTGACATGACCTTTACCGTCAGCGGCAATGATCTGGCGGCGCAGATCACCACAGATCGCACTGACGTGGAGTTCAGCTTCGATGGAACGGACTGGGGGCAGACCAAATCCGCCGGAGTCGGTCACAACGAGAAGGTGACTGCACGGATCCGCTATGCGGAAACTGATGATTATAACGCAAGCCCCGCCGTATCGAAGACATGGAACTCCGGTCACGGCCCGCTGAACCGCCACGACCGGGTGGAACCCACCTGTCAGGCAGAGGGCAGCATCGAATACTGGACCTGCGACGTCTGCGGACTGTATTTTGCATCCGCGGACGGAAGCAAGAGCATAACAGCGACAGAAATCGTTCTTCCGAAGACGGATCATAGCTGGGCAGAAGGATATCTGTCCGATATGACCGGACACTGGCATAAGTGTGGTGTCTGTGGAATCACCAGCAATACGGAAAAGCATTCATCCGGTGGCGCGGCCACCACAGAACGGGCGGAGATCTGTACCGTCTGCGGTTATGAGATCGCACCGAAGAAGCCTGCTGCCAGTAACGACGATGACGATGATGACGACGATGACAGCAGTCAGGCGTCCAATACGGACCAGAAGGCCACGGGCGCGGCAACACCTCCCGCAGCCACGGCAACGCCTGCCACACCCGGTGTGGTAAAGCCTTCTGTAATTCCCGTGCCCCCGACAACACCCGCTGCGGACGAAAACAGTAAGGAAGATGCGGCAAAGCCCTCCGGGGAGGCACAGGACACGCAGGAATCGAGTGGAGAAGCACCGCAGGAGGAGCGGATAGATTCCATGACCACCCAGACTTCCGACTCTCAGGAATCCGGCACAGAGCAGATAACGGAGACCTCCGGTAAGGGAACGAACGCAGGCCGCGTGGCGGCAGCGGCAGCAGCCGGAGCCGTAGTGGTCGGCGGTGGCGGCGCAGCTGTCTACGTGACCATGATCAAAGGAAAGTTTAAATTCAAATAACGTATGATAAGATGATAAGCGAACCTCAGAGGCCCGGTGCTTCTGAGGTTTGTTTTGCCATAGGGGAGAAATCTGCCGGAAATTACAACAAACTATTTTCAGATGAAAATAAATGTATTAAAATAGAAATAAGTATTGGCAGAACGAAGACAGTTTTGCATAGTTACAGCAAACGCAAGAGAAAATAATGAAATATAGAAAACGGAGGATCCTACGATGAAGAGAATCGGAATGTTGACGAGCGGTGGTGACTGCCAGGCATTGAACGCAGCCATGAGAGGCGTGGTGAAGACCCTGGCGAACGGCAAGGAAGAGGTTGAAATCTATGGTTTTCTGGACGGTTACAGAGGACTGATTTACGGTAATTTCCGCATGCTGACAGACAAGGATTTCTCCGGCATCCTTACCAAGGGCGGCACGATCCTGGGAACCTCCCGGACCCCGTTCAAGACGATCCAGGATCCGGATCCCAACGGGCTGAACAAAGTGGAAGCCATGAAGCAGAACTATTACAAGCTGCAGCTGGACTGCCTTGTAATTCTCGGTGGTAACGGCACCCACAAGACTGCGAACCTGCTGCGCAAGGAAGGATTGAATATCGTGACCCTGCCCAAGACCATCGACAATGACCTGTGGGGTACTGATATGACCTTCGGTTTCCAGAGCGCAGTAGATATTGCTACGGATGCCATCGACTGCATCCATACCACAGCAGCTTCCCACGGCAGAGTATTCATCGTGGAAGTCATGGGGCATAAGGTGGGATGGCTGACTCTGAATGCCGGAATGGCAGGCGGTGCGGACATCATCCTGCTCCCGGAGATCCCTTATGATATCGATAAGGTGATCGAGAAGATCGAAGACAGGGACAAAAAGGGCTGCCGTTTTACCATTATCGCCGTGGCTGAGGGTGCGATTTCCAGGGAAGATGCTGCCCTGACCAAAAAAGACTACAAGAAAAAGATGGAAAAATATCCGTTCCCTTCCGTATCTTACGAAGTGGCTGCACAGATCCAGGAGAAGACCGGCAGAGAAGTACGTGTCACCGTACCCGGCCATATGCAGAGAGGCGGAAGCCCCTGCCCTTATGACAGAGTATTCGCCAGCCGTCTGGGCTCCGAGGCAGGCAAGCTGATCCTGGATAATCAGTATGGATTCATGGTAGGTTACAAGAACCGTGAGATCGTAAGGGTTCCGTTAGAGGATGTAGCGGGCAAGTTAAAGACCGTGGATCCCGATGCTACCATCGTACAGGAAGCGAAGCTGCTGGGCATCTGCTTCGGCGATTAAGACAGAAAATTAATGAGTAATTATTTTCGCCAAGCATCTGCTAATATTTGATGGCTCTGAATAGTTACAAGGAAGAGAGAAAAAACATGTCATATACAGCACTATACCGGAAATTCCGCCCGGACGCTTTTTCCGATGTCAAGGGTCAGGATCATATCGTGACGACATTGAAGAATCAGCTGCGGGCGAACCGGATCGGCCATGCGTACCTGTTTACCGGAACAAGAGGTACCGGTAAGACCACGGTGGCCAAGATTTTTGCGAAAACAGTGAACTGCGAACACCCCACAGAGGACGGCCCCTGTGGGGAATGCCGTATTTGTAAGGCAATCGCAGCGGGAGCTAGCATGAATGTCATCGAGATCGATGCGGCTTCCAACAACGGTGTGGACAATATCCGTGAGATCATCGACGAGGTATCCTATTCCCCTGCGGAGGGAAAATACAAGGTCTACATCATCGACGAGGTGCATATGCTCTCCCCCGGAGCTTTCAACGCATTGTTAAAAACGCTGGAAGAGCCGCCCTCTTATGTTATTTTTATTCTGGCGACCACAGAGGTGCACAAGATCCCCATTACGATCCTGTCCCGCTGCCAGAGATATGATTTTAAACGAATCTCCATTGATACCATCACGGATCGTATGAAGGAACTGATGGACACGGAGCAGGTACAGGTGGAGGACAGAGCTCTGCGCTACATTGCCAAGGTGGCAGACGGCTCCATGCGTGATGCCTTGAGCCTGTTGGATCAGTGTATTGCCTTCCATCTGGGCAAAGAACTGACCTACGATATGACCCTGGATGTGCTGGGGGCAGTGGATACGGAAGTGTTCAGCAGGTTGCTGCGCTTCGTCATGGACCGGAATGTGTTAGGCTGCATTGAACTGTTGGAAGAGATCGTCATGCAGGGCAGGGAGCTGGTACAGTTTGTCACGGACTTTACCTGGTATCTGCGGAATCTGATGTTGGTACAGACAGCGGATAATCTGGAGGATGTCATAGACATGTCTACGGACAATCTGGCGAATCTGAAGGAAGAAGCTTCCATGCTGTCCATGGACCAGATCATCCGCTATATTCATATTTTCTCCGAACTGTCCGGACAGATCCGCTATGCGGCGCAGAAGCGTATCCTGGTAGAGATCGCGCTGATCAAGCTGTGTAAGCCGGAGATGGAGACGGATCAGGAAGCTGTCCTGGATCGTATTCGCCAGGTGGAGGAAAAGGTCGAGAACGGTATTGTAGTCACGGCGGCCCAGATGCCTGCCGGAGCTCCCGGAGCACAGGGAGTGCCGCAGGCCGGTGTGGCAAAGCCGAAGCCACAGTTGCCGAAGGCGGTTCCCGGGGATATCCAGGAGATCGTACGGAAATGGCCGGCCATCGTGGGAAATGCAGAGAACCCCATGAAGATGTATCTGAAAAACGCCCGATTAAGTCTGGGTGGAGACAACAAGCTCATGGTGGTGTTGGAGGACGGACTGGCTTCCGATTATTTTAAGGGGGAAGCCCACGAACAGAACAAGCAGCAACTGGAAATGCTGTTGTCCGATTTTTCCAGCAAAGAGATTGAAGTGACGATCCAGACGGTGGAAAGCAGCAGAGAATTCGAAGACAACTATGTGGATCTCAGTAAGGTCATCAACATGGAGATCGATGAGGAAGAGTGATCCTGCGTGAATTTGGGATTGCGGCAGACTTGCAGATAAGGTAAGATAGAATAATAACTCAACCATATATGAGCACGTAGGACAATAGTCCGAAATGCGAATATATGTTATGATTTCGAAAGTGCGCAGCACGGAGAAATCAATTATAAATAATATGGAGGAAACAGCAACATGGCAAAAAGAGGTGGATTTCCCGGAGGCGCAATGCCCGGAAATATGAATAATCTGATGAAGCAGGCACAGAGAATGCAGCGTCAGATGGAAGAAGGACAGAAGGAACTGGAGACCAAGGAGTTCTCCGCATCCGCAGGTGGCGGAGCTGTGGAAGTGACCATCAACGGTAAAAAAGAGATCACATCCATCAAGCTGGCAGAGGAGATCGTGGATCCCGAGGATATCGAGACTCTGCAGGATGCTATCGTGGCAGCAGCCAACGAAGCACTGCGCAAGGCGGATGAAGCCAATGCAGAACTTATGGGCAAAATGACCGGAGGATTAGGAGGATTTCCTTTCTAATGGAACTCTACAGCGGACAGATCAATAAATTAATAGAAGAACTGGCAGCCCTTCCGGGGATTGGCAGTAAGTCCGCACAACGACTGGCTTTTCACCTGATCAATATGCCGAAGGACCGTGTGGACAGACTGGCAAACGTCATGATCGAAGCCAGAGCCAATGTCCGCTATTGCAAGGAATGCTATACTCTGACGGATAAGGAACTCTGCCCGGTGTGTGCGAATCCCAGACGGGATCATCGTACCATTATGGTGGTGGAGAACACCAGAGATCTGGCGGCTTATGAGAAGACCGGCAAATATGAGGGCGTTTACCATGTACTGCATGGTGCCATTTCCCCGATGCTGGGTGTGGGACCCGGTGACATCAAGCTGAAGGAACTGATGGAACGTCTGCAGGGTGATGTGGAGGAGGTCATTATCGCAACCAATTCCAGCCTGGAAGGTGAGACCACGGCAATGTATATCAGCAAGCTTATCAAGCCCACAGGAATCAAGGTGACCAGAATTGCCAGTGGTGTCCCTGTAGGAGGAGATCTGGAATATATTGATGAGGTAACATTACTCCGCGCTTTAGAGGGCAGAGTGGAATTATAGACAGTATGCATGAAATAAAAATGGATAAAAGTGGGAGGGAAAGACAATGGCAGTAACAAAAAGTTTATTTGGGAAAAGCCCGGAAGGGAAAGAGATCTCGCTGTATACCCTGAGTAATAGTAAGGGTATGAAGGCAGCGGTGACAGATCTGGGCGCTACTCTGGTGCGCGTACTGGTACCGGATGCCGCGGGCAAGGCGGACGACCTGGTGCTGGGATTTGACAATGGTGAGAGCTATTACGGCAACGACAGCTTTTTCGGCACGGTGATCGGCCCCTGTGCGAACCGTACCGGCGGTGCAGAGTATACGCTGGATGGCGTTACTTATCAGCTGGATAAAAATGACGGTGTCAACAATTTACATACCCATAAGCAACTGGGATTCCATAAGAGACTCTGGGATGCGGAGATAGGAGAGAACAGCGTGACATTTTCTCTGGAGGATGAGGATGGGCAGCTGGGATTTCCAGGCAATAAGAAGGTATCCGTAACCTACTCTCTGAGTGAAGAGAATGAGCTGACTCTGCATTACCATGCTTCCAGTGACAAGAAGACCATTATCAACCTGACCAACCATTCCTATTTCAATCTGGACGGTCACGGTGCAGGCAGCATTGAAGAGCATGAACTGTGGCTGAGAGCCTCGCACTTTACTCCGGTGGCAGCAGGATCGATCCCTACCGGTGAGATTCGTGCGGTAGCAGGCACACCCATGGATTTTACACAGCCCAAGAAGATCGGCAGAGACATCCGGGAAGATTATGAGCAGTTACTCCTGACCGGAGGCTATGACCATAATTTCGTGATCGATGGATGGAACGATGACGGTACATTACGGCATATTGCCACAGTAAAAGGCCCGAAGAGCGGCAGAGTAATGAAGGCATACACCACCCTGCCAGGAGTGCAGTTTTATGCAGGCAATTTTATTGATGTACAGCCCGGAAAAGATGGGGTGACCTACGGCAACCGCTGCGGTTTTGCATTGGAGACCCAGTATTTCCCGGATACCATTCATCATGAGAATTTCCCCTCCTATGTATTTGGCGGGGAGAACGGCAGAGAATACGATTCTGTTACCGTATATAAGTTTGAAGCATAGCTAAGAATACATAGAATATGGTGCAAACTTTGTCGAACTGTTTTTGAAGAGGTGCGACAAAGAACGCTAAAATACCTCCTGTGCGGATGCTATAGTTAGTGATAACTGATAGAAACGGCATGGGAGGTGTTTTTTGTATGGAATTACCGAAGAACATAACGCAGATCGGAGAGGCGGACAAGCACTGCAGAATCTATGTGGAAGATTATGTGGTATCTTACATAAAACAAATGAATGGAATGGCACAGAACAAGGATATTGCCATAGCATTATACGGCAGGAAGACAGCAGAGGACGGTGTGGCATATCTATTCGCCTATGGCTCCGCAAAGCTGAATTTCCTGCAGAAGCCGGTGCGGCACCTGTCCCAGGCGCAGGAACAGGAGATTGAGAAGCTGCGGAGAAAGTATTTTTCGGAAATGACCTTTTTAGGCTACCAGATACTGAATGGCGAGATGGTGGAAGGCTTCCAGATCTGCGAACAGGAGATCTGCCGTTATGTGTCGGGGTATGCACAGTTCTATGAGAAGAATGACAGTATGCTGGCATATATGCTGGAGAACCGGGGCGAAGAGGCGGCACCGGAGAAGGTGGATCAGGAAAAATACGAAGTGGTGAAGAAACGGCAGGAGGAACGCAGACAGAGACAGGAGAGCGGAAATGCCTTCCGTGCCGCCGGACATACGGAGAATGCACCTGTGGAATATCGCAGAGTGGCAGAGAACAGACGCAGGGAACCGGATAATATTATACCCATGCCAACGACCGGACTGCGTCGGATGAAAATGGCGGCTGCCGGTGTCTTTGTTCTGCTCTGCGTGATGGCATTGGCATTGATGCGGCAGGAAAGCACCGGAGAATCCCTGGGGGAGACAGCCAGGCAGGCCATGAGTAACCTGATGGAGCAGAAACTGCCGGATGCGGTGGAGGAACAGAGCCAGATCAGCACGCTGGTGGCGGAGGACAAGTTGGAGGACGCTCTGCGACAGGAAAATGCTGCGGCGGGAAATACTACTGGGACTGCAGCAGAGACAGTGATGCCGGAAGGCACGGAAAATGCATCAATGGATGGAACGGGAAACAGTGCTGTAGATCCGACGGAAGAAAATACGGGCAGTGTAGCGGATGGAACCTCTGCGGACAGCAATGTCACAAAAAATACGACAGATGTGACGGAGGTAACAGAACAGAACACGACACAGGAAACAATACAGGATGTGACACAGACGGCAGAACCTGCAGTGGCAGAGACTCCTACAGTGGAGGCCGTTTCTCAACCCACACACTATACTATCCGGAGAGGGGATACACTGATCGGCATTTCGCTGCGGAACTACGGCAGCAACAGTAAGGTATCTGAGATCTGTTCCCTGAATGGTATCACTGACCCGGATGATATCAAGATCGGTCAGGAAATCCTTCTCCCGTAAAAAACTTATTTTCAAAAGGGGGAAGTGTGTTATACTGTAACTACATGAGCAAAAAGCAGACTGCACCGCAGTAATTTTGTGAATGCGCTTCTTAATAGTTACGATAACACATAAGGAAACAGATACATGGCAGCAGATATCAAGAATTATCTGAAGGAAAAAGAAAAGCGACAAAAGAGTCAGGATGATTATAAGAAAAAGATCCGTAAACACCGGCTGAAAATCGTGTACCGAGTGCTGTTGGTGGTGGCGGCTTTGGGAGCGGCACTTGCTCTTGTGGTGGTACAGGCAAAGAGACATATCTATACGGGATATGACACCGTATCTTCCATTAGCCGGGAGGTCTCATCGGATGCCACAGACATACGGTTGAAAAACAGTATTCTTACATATAGTAAAGACGGCGCTCACTGTACGGATGCCAAGGGAAATGTAAAGTGGAATCAGACTTATGTGATCCAGGATGTGAAGATCGCTACTTGTGGCGATGTGGCAGCTATCGGCAGTTATAACGGCCGTGAGATCTACGTGCAGAATACGGACAAGCAACTGGGAACTATTACAACGACCATGCCGATCCGAAATATCACAGTGTCGGAAACGGGAAGAGTGACAACAGTGCTGGCGGATACGGATGTGGCATGGATCATGACTTACGAAGCGGACGGTACCAACAGCTACACGGGACAGGCGCATATGACGGATGGAGGTTATCCGGTATCCGTCAGTTTGTCACCGGACGGAGAGCTTCTGGCAATCAGTTACCTGTATGTGGATGCAGGCGTAGTAAAAAGTAATGTGACATTCTACAATTTCGGACCGGTGGGCGAGAATCAGAGCGATTATATGGTCAGCGCATATTCTTATTCCGACCTGGTCGTGCCGAAAGTGCAGTTTATGAATAATGATACAGCGTTTGCGGTAGGAGACAGCCGCCTTATGATCTATTCGGGTACCCAGAAGCCTGTGACGGCGGGAGAATACCTGTATGACGACGAGATCCAGTCGGTTTTCTACAGCGATAAATATGTAGGACTGGTGTTCCTTTCGGACCAGGCGGAGACCAAGTACCGCATGGATGTGTACAATACTTCGGCGGCAAAGGTGGGCAGCTACTATTTTGATGTGGATTATACGGATATTTTCTTCGGGGATGATGACATGGTGATCTACAACGAATCGGAGTGCCAGATCTTTACAACGGACGGTGTGGAAAAATACCATGGCAGCTTCGGTAAGAGTGCCCGGCTTCTGCTTCCTGCAGGAGGTTCCTACAAATATTATCTGGTGACAGATAGTACAATAGATACGATACAGTTAAAATAAAGGAGTATACCAATGAATCTGAATTTATTACTGGTCATCATGGCGGTAGTATTGATCTGCATGGTGATGGACGGCTACAAGAAGGGAATGGTAAAATCCCTGATCTCTCTGATCTCCCTGCTGATTACCTGTGTGGTGCTGTTCCTGATCGGGAATGGTCTGAGCAGTTACTTTGATGGAAAGATATTCAATGTGATCCTGACAATACTGTTGCTGGCGGCGATCGGTTTGGTGCATCATCTTCTTAATATCGTGTTTTTCTCGGCAAAGATGATCGTGAAACTACCTATAGTACATAGCCTGGACAAATTACTAGGTATTGTGGTTGGAATCTTAGAAACTGTTCTAATTGTTTGGACAATATACGCATTTAATATCTTCAGAGACCTGGGAACCCTGGGCCAGGTGATCGTAGATTATACCAGAGACAGCAGAATACTTACATGTTTGTATGAAAATAACTATCTGGCATATCTGGTGGAACAGCTCGGACAAAAGCTTCCGTTCTTTGTAAAATAGTAAAAAACAGAATAGAAACATGGCAAAAATCCCCTGTTTATGCGGAATTGACGTAGCAGGGGATAATTTGTGCAAAAAATTCGAAAAATAGTGTTGACAAGTACAGTGGGGGATGATATACTCAGATTCGTTGTTGAGGCAGCACCGAGACAACACAACAGCTCGAAAGAAACTTGAAAAGATTTCAAAAAAAGTTGTTGACAAAGTCTGACAGATATGTTAGCATAAATACCTGTCACGGAAAACAAAGTTTTCCAAGATGAAAAAAGATTTCAAAAAAGTTGTTGACAAACGAAAGCGGTTACGATAAGATATCAGAGTTGCCGCTGAGAACAACAGCAACGAACGAACGAGCTCTTGCAAAGCAAGAGGTTATGATCTTTGACAAATAAACAGTAATGCAACCCTGAAAATTCCAAGATTTTCAGAGAAATTCAAGAACAAGCAAGTTGATCGAAAGATTGACAAGCTACCCGAATTAACAGTAAACAATGCCAGATAAAACTGGCAGGACACAAACACCATTTTAACATGAGAGTTTGATCCTGGCTCAGGATGAACGCTGGCGGCGTGCCTAACACAT
>OJPH01000120.1_pt1 | contig 64398 bp, 61 predicted proteins | sample 1598481 | NCBI WGS metagenome assembly OJPH01 (sample SAMN03922482, study PRJEB24848) | human gut metagenome | isolation source: stool sample | host: Homo sapiens | place: Germany | collected 2011-05 | reverse complement strand
GTACGCTGACCATGAGAAAGTACATCGCAATAATCATCGCGTCGCTTGCCCTTTTTACAGGGCAGGCGCACGCCCAGCGGTGTCTGCCGAAGATGCAGGGCATCGAGGTGAGGGCGGACATGGCGGACGGCTTCAATCTCGGCGGCAAGGACGGCGGGTACAGCTTCGGGGCGGCTCTCTCCACCTACACGAAGAAGGGGAACAAGTGGGTGTTCGGTGGCGAATACCTGTTGAAGAACAATCCCTACAAGGACACCAAGATACCCGTGGCGCAGTTCACGGCGGAGGGCGGCTATTACTTCAAGATACTGTCGGACGCCCGAAAGATTGTTTTCGTCTATGCCGGGGCTTCGGCTCTCGCCGGATATGAGGCGGTAAATTGGGGGAAGAAGGTGCTGCATGACGGCTCCACGCTGCACGACCGGGACGCCTTCATCTACGGCGGTGCGCTGACGCTCGATGTGGAGTGTTACGTGGCAGACCGTATCGCCCTGCTTGCCAACCTGCGGGAGCGTTGCCTTTGGGGTGGCGACACACGGAAGTTCCACACGCAGTTCGGGGTCGGTATCAAGTTCATCATCAACTGACACGGGCATGGAAAGGACGGAAATAGATGCTGTCAGAAGGATGCCGCTTGCGGATTTTCTCGCACGGCTGGGGCATGAGCCTGTCAGAAGGAGCGGTAACGAGCTGTGGTATCTTGCCCCGTACAGGGGCGAGCGCACATCCTCTTTCCGTGTGAACGTGGCGAAACAGCTCTGGTACGACTTCGGTTTGGGCAAGGGCGGCGACATCTTCACGCTTGCCGGGGAGTTTCTGCAAAGCGATGACTTCATGAAGCAAGCGAAGTTCATAGCGGAAGCCGCCAATATGACGGTTGCCGGATGGGAAAAGCCCGTCTATCTCTCGAAGCCGACCGAATCCGTTTTTGAGGATGTGGAGGTCGCTCCGCTGCTCCGCTCACTGCTGACGGAGTATTTAGAGGAACGGGGCATCCCTTACGCCATCGCATCCCGTCACTGCTGCCGCTTGAACTACGGTGTGCGTGGGAAACGGTATTTTGCCGTTGGCTTTCCGAACATGGCAGGTGGCTATGAAGTCAGAAGCCGATATTTCAAGGGTTGCATACCTCCGAAGTCTGTATCACTGGTAAAGGCGAATGACATCCCGGCTGACGAGTGCCTCGTGTTCGAGGGCTTCATGGACTTTCTCTCTGCCGTGACGCTTGGTGTAACCGGTAACGCTGACTGTCTTGTGCTGAACTCAGTCGCCAACGTGGAGAAGGCGGCGGGATTGCTGGACGGATACGGGCGCATCGGCTGCTTCCTCGACCGTGACGAAGCCGGACGGCGGACGCTTGCCGCACTTACCATGCGATACGGGGAACGTGTCACCGACCGTTCCTCCCTCTATGACGGTTGCAAGGACTTGAACGAGTACCTGCAACTGACAACGAAAAAACAGAAAAACAACCATCTAAAAATCGAAGAACAATGAACATACTGAACAACAGAAACAAGAGAACATCAATATTCAAGGCAGTGGCGTTATGCCTGATAGCCGCCATGTCATTCACCCTCGTGTCATGTGACGATGACATGGACATCCAGCAGTCCTATCCCTTCACGGTGGAGGTCATGCCCGTGCCGAACAAGGTAGTAAAGGGGCAGACAGTGGAAATCCGCTGTGAACTGAAAAAGGAGGGCGACTTTTCGGGTACGCTCTATACCATCCGCTATTTCCAGTTCGAGGGGGAAGGCTCGCTCAAAATGGATAACGGCATCACCTTCCTGCCTAACGACCGCTACCTGCTGGAGAACGAAAAATTCCGCCTGTACTACACGGCGGCGGGTGATGAGGCGCATAATTTCATCGTGGTGGTGGAGGATAACTTTAGCAACTCCTACGAACTGGAATTTGACTTCAACAACAGGAATGTAAAGGACGACGATCTTACCATCGTTCCCATCGGCAACTTCAGCCCCTTGTTGAAATGATGCGTGTATTCATGACAATGCTCTGTTCACTTCTGACGGTCTGTTCTGTGTCCGCGCAGATCAGCCGCCAAGAGGGAACGGACGGGCAGGCGGCAATCTACCGACTGCCGCTTATGGAACGTGCTTTTTTATGCTGCCGCTACTTTGAAGGCTGGCACTCAGAAAAACACTACCCATACGTCGGTTGGGGTCACAAACTTTTGCCAAACGAGAAGTATTCGGCACGAACCATGACAAAACGGGATGCGGATGAACTTTTGCGGAAAGACCTGCGCAAATTTGTCGCCATGTTCCGTAAATTCGGGGTTGATTCGATTTTGCTTGGCACGTTAGCTTACAATGTGGGACCGGCGAAGCTGTTAGGCAGCAAAACAATCCCCAAAAGCACCTTAATCAAGAAGCTGGAAGCTGGTGACAGGAACATCTACCGTGAGTATATAGCCTTCTGCAACTACAAAGGAAAACGCCACGCCATGCTGCTCAAACGGAGAAAGGCGGAGTTTGCGCTGTTGTATATCCCATAAAAGGACTGACAAAACTGGCAAAAGACGTGCCATATTTAACTTGGCACGTCTTTTGCTCTATCACTTGATAGATTATCGTAGGATTTTCTCGTTAATTGACATCGTTGAGCCATTTTTGCCTATCGGTTTCCAAATAACACTTCAAGTTGTAAGTGTTGTGAGAGCAATACAAAACATAATTTAATTTCAATATTAGGCGTTCAGAAAGAGTTGATTCCGATAAAACGGGATAAACTACGTGGCCTTAATGCTGATATGCTATTGAGGTTTTCGTTTTATACGATAGACTTCAATAATCAGATTTTGTGTGTTATCCAAGCCAAAAACGCACAGGAATCCATAACCCCGGGTAATTATAAGAAGATTACTCGACAAGTAGAAACGGTTATGAATATGCCTGTTGTTGTCCTATTGGATTCATTAACCTATTATGAACGGGAACGCCTCATAAATCAAGAGGTGTACTTTATTATTTCGGATAAATACGCTTTTCTGCCATCCTTAATTGTGAATGTTCAGGCTAAAAAGCGAGATAAGAATCCAACGAGATTAACCCCTGCTGCGCAATATGTGCTACTGTATTATCTTTTGGATGATAAAAACGAAAACGAATTCACAATTAAGAAGTTGGAAGAAATTGTACCTTACAACTACGTAACACTGGCACGTGCTGTTACAAGTCTTGAAAACTGCCAATTGTGTGATACAAAAATTCAAGATGATACAGGAATCAAATTCATCCGTTTTAGTAATTCCAAGCGGGAACTATGGACAAAAGCCCAAAGTTATTTGTCGTCACCCGTAAAGAAAGTCTTATATTGTGATGTTGTGCCCGAAGGTAACTTTGGTATTAGTGGAGTAAATGCCTTGTCGCACCACTCGCACTTGAATCCCGAACAATACGGAACAATGGCAATTTGGGACAAACAATTTAATCAGGCAGATGGACAATACAACGAGGTAGAAGGTTTGTACAAAATCGAAATATGGAAATATCCGGTAACGATACCTTATCAACCGAATGGTGGAATCGTCGATAAACTTTCGTTGTACCTGTCGATGGAGGATGACCCGGATTCACGAATTGAAAAAGAATTGGAAATAATGATAGAGGAAATGGATTAGAAAAATTCAAAGAACACTTCGCCGGATTTGAAGATAACTATGTTATCATCGGTGGAACAGCCTGTGATATTGCTTTGCGGGATACAGTTATGTGTCCGCGTGCAACCGACGATATTGACATGATATTAGTCATTGAAAAAATGACACCCGAATTTGGTCAACGCTTTTGGGAGTTCATAGATGAGGGTAAATACGAGAACCTACAACGAAAGCGGGAAGACAAAGAGCCTGTAACCGAATTGTTTCGTTTTTTAGAGCCAAAGAATGGATTTCCTGTACAAATCGAATTGTTATCCAAATATCCTGATGTATTAGGTGTGCCTACAGGTTTTCATTTAACCCCTATTCCGGTTGGCGAAGAAATTCCAAGCCTTTCGGCAATTCTGTTGGATGAAGAATACTATCGACACACCATTGATAGCAGCATCATTGAAGAAGGTATTTGCATTGCCAACCCGTTGTCCCTTCTATGCTTGAAAGTAAAAGCATTTCTGAATTTGACGGAAGAAAAGAAAATCAATCCGAACGTTCGTAGTGCCGACATCAAAAAACACAGGGATGATGTTTTCAAACTCTTGGCTATGCGTATCGACCCGTTTACGCCTGTTGAATTATCGGCTACTATGAAAGATGAGGTGAGTGTTTTCATTAACACAATGGAAGAATCTTTACCGAATCAGTCTTTGCGGGACAGTTTACAGCGTACCGATGATGACATTCGTGGCTTTCTCGGCATTATGAAAGAAATATTTGGAATCGAATAAAATGAAAATTCAATACGCATCGGATTTACATTTGGAATTTTCGGATAATTACAGCTATCTGAAACGGAATCCATTGAAGCCTGTGGGCGATATTCTCGTTCTAGCAGGTGATATCGGTTATCTGAATGATGACAACTATGGCAAACATCCGTTTTGGGATTGGGCCTCGGAAAATTACAAGCAAGTGATTGTGGCTATTGGGAACCACGAATTATACAAGTATTACGATTTGGCAAACATGCCGTATGGTTTGGTTTGTTCGATTCGGGACAACGTGAAATGCTATTACGATGCTGTTGTCCGGATAGAAAATGTTGACTTTATCATTTCAACTTTATGGGCGAGAATCAAATTAGAAGAAGCCTACATTACCGAACGTGGCGTTAGTGATTTTCACCGGATTTTGTTTAATGGTGCAACGTTGACATGGGATAACTTCAACCGAGAACACGACAAATGTTTCCGTTTTATTCAGGATAAAGTGGCAAAAAGCACGGCGGTACATATTATTGTGGTTACGCATCATGTCCCATCGTTTCAATTAGCTTCGCCCGATTTTGCAGGAAGCAAAATAAATGGTGCTTTTACGGTTGAATTGGAACAATATATCGAAACCAGTCCGGTAGAATACTGGATTTATGGTCATTCGCACCGGAATATTGACAAAGTTATTGGAAAAACTAAATGTGTGAGCAATCAATTGGGATATGTATTCCACAACGAGCATCACACGTTTAATCCTGAAAAAGCGATAGAGGTACAGTAATACTAAAGAGGTACAAACAATGAGTTTTTATGTAATAGATGTTGAATCCGACGGGCAGATACTTGGTCGCAATTCGTTGGTCTGCTTTGGGGCAGTCCGGTTGGATAACGAACTGCAAACTACCTTTTATGGAAAAACGCGCCCTATCAGTGAAGAATACGATGGAGAAGCGCTTGCAGTGAGCGGATTTTCACGCAGCGAACATGAATCGTTTGACGACCCGAAGTTAGTTTTTGAGCGCTTCGGCGAATGGATTGAGGAAACCAATCTTAAAGGCCGTCCGATTCTGATTGCCGATAATAACGGATACGATGCCTCGTGGATTAACTGGTATTTTCTCACCTATTCCGGTACGAATCCATTCGGGTATAGTTCCCGTCGCATTAGTGATTTGTGGTGCGGTTTTAAGAACGACACAAAGATGCAATGGAAATGGATGCGCAGTCAGGAATTTACAGACAAAGACGGACGTTTGCATACCGGTTTTCCACATACTCATAATCCGGTTGAAGATGCTTTAGGCAATGCACATGCGTTGCTATACATGATAAATGAAGGGCTGAATTTGAAATTGTGATTTTTAGAATGTTCACAATAATGAGCAAAAACAATCGCATTTGTTCATGATTAAAACATTATAATGTTCAAAGCATCATTCAGGAATAGACCAAGACGGTAAAGTTAGGTGAAAAATATTTGTGTATTTGTATTCTTCCCAAATTTCGGGAAGGCAAATACCCAGATTTTTCCAAACTATTCCTACCTTTGCATTTATAAAATAGAATTTAACGGGCTAAGTACCGTTGACATATAACATAACGTTCGCTGAACGTCTCGGCATATAAAACTGGTAATTTTAGACAAACGAGATGGAATGTGCAATGTTCATGCTATACGCAAGTATGGCGTGGAACTGCGTGTTTCGTTTGTCGGGTATACCAGTACCTTTATGCCGGAGCAATGTGGATTCCACGCTTTTTTTTGATGTACAGCGAACACGAGTATAAACAATTAAATTTTAGAGACATGAAAAAAAAGATTAAACTGTACATCGCTGTATCGCTCGACGGCTACATCGCACGCCCTGATGGTAATTTAGATTGGCTAACCAAATACCCAATGCCTACCGGAACCGAATATGGCTACAAAGATTTGATGGATTCCATTGATACGATTATCATGGGCGGGAAGACTTACCGCGCAGTTCTTGATATGGACTTTGAGTGGCCATATTCAGACAAAGCGTGCTATATCGTTTCTCACCGCAACACAAATCTTACGCCGACCAAGAATGTAAAATTCATTACGGAAAATGTTGTAGAAACAGTAAAGGCGCTAAAGCAACAGGATGGTAAAGACATTTGGTTGGTTGGTGGTGGACAAGTGATAACGCTTTTGCTGAATCACGATTTGGTGGATGAAATGCAAATCTGCTATATTCCCGTGATTTTAGGCAATGGCATTCCTTTATTCCCGAACCAGCCCAAAGAATCAACTTGGAAGTTCGCCGGAAGTGAGGCTTACGATTCGGGAATCGTTAAAATCACTTATGTGATTGGCTGATATCCTTGCCAGAGATTTAGAAAAGCATTATCTTTGCATCAAATTTAGAACAAAAAACAAATCATGTCGAGCATTCGTTGTTCAATAGCACGTATTTTTAGAATCCGTGCATAGTCTATACTGGGAATCCTAATCTCAGTTTTCTTATCACCTTCAACTCTTTTTGAGGGGAAAATTTCTATTATCATTTATTCATGAGGTTTATGATGCAGATGCTATATCTGTATCCGTAACCCATTATAAGAAAACAAGTATGGACTTTAATAAAGCTCGATTATTATATCTTATCGTATTTTTCCTGTATTCCGGCCTAAGTGTGTCCGGACAATCGATTCATGTTTCAGGAAGAGTACTTCAACAAAATACGCAAACACCTGTTGAGTTTGCTAATGTCGTTCTATTCAAACAAGATTCAGTCTTTCTGAAAGGAACAACGACAGACACTATCGGAAGATTTGAATTTGAAAATCTTCCCACAGATAATTATGTGCTGTCAGTATCCTGTTTAGGATTTGAAACAAAGCGGATTTTGATACAGAATCTGACGGAATCAGCACAAATAGATGTGTATTTGAATGAAAATGTTTTGTTACTTGGGGAAGTGGTGATTTCTGCTTCTTCCACAATAAACAAGATTAACCAACGGATTGTGTTCCCGACAAAATTGCAAATCAGCCATTCTGCCAACGGAATGCAATTGCTGAATACAATGATGCTTCCCGGCTTGAACATCAATCCGATGCTGAATACGATTTCATCATCCGACGGCGGGAAAGTCATTTTGCAGATTAACGGCGTAAATACCACGCCGGAAGAAATTCAGACCTTGCAACCCCGCCAAATCAAGCGGATAGAATATTCGGATTATGCAGGTATCCGATACGGACATGCTTCCAAAGTTATCAACTACGTGGTAGTAAGGGATGATAAAGGCGGTGTTGTTGGTGTGGATTTGATGAACTCGCTGAATATCCTTGCAGGGGGCGATGTTTTCTTTGCCAAATTCAACAAAGGAAAATCGGAATATGCTTTGAACTACACCGCAGCGTTTCAACGCATCAACACGAATAACAGAAATCGCACAGGTAGTTATCAGTTTGAAAATTCATCCCCTATATTGAGGGAAGAAATCAGTGCCGGAGGTGATTATTCGTACCAAATGCATGATTTTTCGCTGACATACAACTATCAGCAGAGCGATTCGGCTTTTTTCAATGCCAAGTTGAAATATAATCTGAGCAATCAGCCTCACAACGATTTCAACAGTTTTCTAAAAGAGAATGGCACGGACAAAGGGTTGATTTTTGACGGAAGTCAGCAAAAAATTAATGTTCCTACCATCGACTTGTATTACCAGTATGGTTTACCCAAAAATCAGAAAATATATGCTAATGTGGTGGGGAGTTATGCGAACGCAGCATCTTCGCGGAATTACTGCGAATACAACGATGTTGATACTCTTTTCAGCGAACGTTCGGAACTGTTTTCCGATAAATATTCACTGATTGCCGAAGGCATATACGAAAAAGGATTTGCCCATGGAAATTTGAAATTCGGGATAAAACATATTCAGTCGTTTACAGAGCAGACAATTAATCAGGGCGAGGAATTCAAATCGGATTTGAATCAGGCGGAATCGTCGGTTTTTGCAGAGTGGTTTTATAGTAAGGGCAAATTCAGCTATAGCTTGGGACTTCGCCTGAATCGCCTGCATTTTTCCAATGTATCTGTTACCAAAAGCTATTACCATTTCTTACCCAAAGCGATGGTTGGCTATCGGTTCAGTGATAATTCTTTTATCCGGTATGATGCGGAGATGAGTCAAACGAATCCAACCCTGATGGAGTTGGCCGACACGGAAATCCGTCTTGACTCGTATCTTGCCGAGAAAGGGAATCTGTTGCTTCAACCGTACCTGAATCTGAATAATAATTTATATTACGAAAACAGAAAAGGGTTGTTCGCTTTCAATGCAAGCCTGCATCATCACTACAAACACAATCCTATCATGGAATCGAAAAGAGAACATGGAAATGTGTTCCTGACAATGCCCGAAAACATGAAAGATTGGAATAAGTATAATGCGGAGATAACATTGAAAGTAGGGATGATAAAAAACTTCCTGCAATTTTCGGTTACAGGAGGCTTCAACCACTTTGACAGTCGTGGGAACAACTATTCGCATACCCATTCTAATTTTTATTACAGGGCAGATGTTTTGGCAATGTATAAGAAATGGATGCTGATAGGCCAGCTACAGCCTTTTGACGAAAGGTTATACGGCGAAACCGTCATAAAGGATGGTAATTATCACTACTTGGCTATCCGGTACAATGCGACTAATTTTTCTTTTGGCATAGGTGCGTTCAATCCGTTTAAGAATGTTTCCCGAACCATTATGGAAAACAAAAATGCACAAGCGCCTTTCCGAAGAGAAAGTTTTAGCGATGCATCCCGAATTCTCGTTGCCACGCTCACTTGGAATTTTAATTTCGGAAAAACTCATCTTGTCGGTACTAAATCGCTGAATAATCAGGATACCGACTACGGAATCAAAGGAAGTTATAAGTAAGATTAGGTGTTGATTTCAACAAATTCTGTATTATGTATTTCTGGCAAATCTATCACTAATTATCTTTCAGCGACATGTTGTTGCTTCGCGTTCACTGAATCCTATCGGAATTCAGTGAACGCCTTTGTGTGTCGTCAACTGACGATATCATCCTTTTTTTTACTCAAAATCAATAAAAATGAAAGATAAGATAAAAAACATTGCAGAAAAATTAGAACATCAAATCAGGATGCATGAACTCGATTTAAATGACAGGATTAAAGATATTCCTCAAATAATATTGCTGTTGGAACAGGGGTTCTCGGAATTGAAAGAAATAGTTTCGTTTTATAAGTTCAAAAGTGAAATGGATGAAATATTCTTTTTCAAGATAATAAAACCCAAGTTTTTTAGTAAACTAATCTATTACAGGAAAGTGTATAACATCGAAATGATGCGCCCCAACGGACAAGATTGTGTGCTGAAAAATTATTTCATCAATGAACTGAATCAGTTAGAGAATTTCTACAATAAGAACATTGATTTCTATAAATACTACCGTTCGGGAAGTACGCATTTGGATAAGTACTTTTTTCTGAGAGGAAAACAAGATATTCAAATGACAATGGAAACATTTTATTTTGAAAGAGACCCTAATTTTTCTACGATTTGCGATTTTAAAGTTGCAAAAATAGTAGCAAACGAAATGTTGCGAATTTATCTGAATGAGGAAATTGCAAAAATAGACGAACAGCAAACAACTCAATCTTCGGGCTTTCCGAAGACAAAAATAACATGGACAAGGACTAAAACAGACCTTGTAGAATTGATTTATGCTGTTTGCGAAGCAGATTGTTTTAATTTCGGTAAAGCAAACCTGAAACAAATAGTAAGCTATTTTGAAAACATCTTCAATGTTGACTTGGGTAACCCGTATCATACCTATATTGAGATTAGGGAGCGGGCAAATAGAACTCAATTCCTAAATGAACTCAAAGAGATACTGATACGTAAAATGAATGATAATGATAACAAGTAACACTTTACATCCGATACCACGTTTTTGTTTTCGTTGTTTATGAGAACATTGCATGTAATATCTTGCATGTGAGCAAAATATATAAATCTTGTTTTCCCAAGTTTATGTATTGAATTTTAGCGATTTCTGAGCCTCAAAGCATCTGTTTTGAGGCTTTTTTCAGGTCTATTCCATAAAAAATCCGCTATTCCCAAGATATTCTTCTCTATTGTTAAAAATTCCGGTTCTTAAAACTCATTGATTCGTGGACTTTCCGACACTATTTGAAAAAATAGTTGTCCCAACTTGGGCTTCCATGATTTTGCGACTTCCGAACTTTGCATCAAAATTTTCAATGTATGGAATTAATAACATTTGAAAGCAAAGCGTATCAAGAGTTGCTGAAAAAGATAGAGCGGATTGCTGAGTACATTTCCAAAGTGGAAACACCTGTTCCGGACGAGAAAAAAGAAGTTTGGTTGGACAGCATGGAAGTCGCCCGTTTGCTTGGTATTTCTACCAAAACATTGCAGCGGCTTCGTAAAGACCAACTGATAAGTTATTCCCTGTTTCGTGGCCGTTGTCTGTATCGTCTGTCCGACATCGAACGGGCATTGAACGAACGCCTGATTACCTGTAATCCGCAAACTTTAGAACAATTCCGTAAAACTATCTACAGTAGTCGGCACACGTTTGTTCCAAACTCGTTTTGGGCAATGGTGTGCCGACGGACAATACCGCTTTTACGGAAAATTCTTATGAATGAGGGGATAAAAAACGGGAGTTTATATCAAAATCTCGAATTAAATAGCTACTTTTGCATACGAAGAGTTCTTTGAAGGTTACGCAACGCGCAGAAGGATAATGCAGTAGATAACTAACTAAATCGTAACCTATTACTATCAAGAGCAATTAACCTACGCTCATTTCCAATAAATTACACTCTTTTCGTAACTTCGGTGTGCAAAGATACTAAAAGGAGAAGACAAAAAAAAATGCGTTGATAACATATCAAATGTATCAACGCATTTTTTATAACATTCCAATCTCTTTCTTAGTTCAGTTTTACAAACAGTTCGCCTTCAACTTCTTGAGTAGAAATTTTATCTTCTCTCAACAACCAGCCAAGACCCAGGAACAAATCTTTGTCTACCAATTTCGTAGCTTTCTTGATTTGCTTAGCAGTTAAACCTTCAGTTCCATTCAGTACATTCCAAATTTTTCCTGCAGTTTCACCAGCTTTCTCTTTCAACATTTTCTCTTTATTTTTAGTTAGACATGCTTAAAAATCCGTTTCCCACAAAGAAGAATCAGATTTTATTTCAGCGGCAAAGATAGTTATTTTTATGTTATATAACACGTTAACTGCCTTTTTTTTCGCTTTTCTGTCATAAAAACGGCTAATTTCTGCTTATTTCTGCTGTTTTTCCAAATACTCGGCCCATATTGTCGCCGCCTCTTCCACCATTTTCGCACAAGGACGCTTGGCATAATATTGTTCCGTACGCGCTTCGGGAGTGGAAGAACCTTCCGGTTTCTTCAATCCCAGCAACTCAGCGCAGATCATTGAACCGTTACGCTTCTTGAACTCTTCTGCAAGTTCCTGCACCAACGCATAATTGGCGGCTTTTCCCTCGCGGTCTTTACCGTCGACGGCGCCTTTTTCCAGTCCCGCCAGCAAAAACATACCACAGGCGGCGCCACAAGTCTGACGCATCCGTCCGATGCCCCCACCAAAGGAAGCAGACATCCGCAATGCCTGTTCTTCCGTAAAGCCATACATGTCTGCAAAAGCAGCCACTACCGATTGTGAGCAGTTGTACCCGCTTTTAAACAGTCCAACAGCTTTTTCTATTCTGTCATCCGTCATATCTCAATCTGCTATTTCCAACATCATAGGACAATGATCCGAGTGTACTGCATCATTCAGAATACGCGCATCTTTCAGCATCGGACGTACCGGCTCATTCACCATACAATAATCTATACGCCAACCTTTATTCTTCGCCCGCGAATTGAAACGATAGCTCCACCATGTATACTCCTGCTTGTCGGGATGAAGCAGGCGGAAAGTATCTATGAAACCTTCATTCAGAAAACGGGTCATCCATTCCCTCTCCTCCGGCAAGAAACCACTATTCGTGGCGTTACGGACGGGATCGTGAATGTCTATTGCTTCATGGCAGATATTATAATCTCCGCAAAGGATTAATTTTGGACGGGTGCGCTGCAACTCCACGACATATTGACGGAACTTTTCCAACCACACCATCTTAAATGCCTGCCGTTCGTCACCGCTTGTTCCCGAAGGATGATAAACACTCACAATGGACAAGTCGCCATAATCGGCACGCATAAAGCGCCCTTCACTATCATATTCCTCCATGCCCATGCCATATTCCACATGGTCCGGTTCACGTTTGGTCAGGATGGCTACTCCACTATACCCTTTCTTCCGGGCCGAATACAAATAATGCTTGTATCCCAATGCGTCCAACGCCTCTGCCGGATACTGCTCCGGCTGCAATTTGGTTTCCTGCAGGCACAACACATCCGGTTGTTCGTTTGCCAGCCATTCGGGAAGTCCCTTAGTTACGGCAGCCCGCAAACCGTTTACATTATAGGTTATAATCTTCATATCTGTATATTGTTGAATCCACTTATTCAGCTTTTTTGTGTTGCTTTTCCCATTCCAGCAATTGTACCTTATGTTCCAATCCCCAATGGTAACCGCCCAACGTCCCGTCGGTACGTAGCACCCGGTGGCAGGGAATCAATACGGCAACCGGATTATCCCCAATTGCCGTACCTACGGCCCGGTACGCCTTCGGATTTTGCAATGCTGCAGCAATCTCTCCGTAAGTAGCTGTTTCACCGAAAGGTATTTTCAGCAATTCGTTCCATACACGTAACTGAAAATCAGTTCCTTTCAGATGCAAAGGCACTGTCTCCATATTTTCCTCATCTGCAGACAAAGCGGCCAGTGCCCTACGTTGATGCTCATCCGTACCTATCTCAAAAAACACTCCGGGAAATCTGTTCATCATCTCGCTCTCTGCCATATCTCTACCCCTCACTACGAAAGCCATATAGCATACGCCTTGAGGTGTTGAAGCAACCAACACTTCTCCCAGAAATGTCTCTGCAAAAGAAAACTTTACTGTCAGCCCCGGAAGTTTATGTGACAGTTCGCCGTCAGCCAACTTTTCTATTGTTATAAATCTTTCATTCAATAAGTTCCGCTCCATTATAAACTAGATATTAATAACATAATATTCAATACAGTAACAACGATAGCAATCGTGTAAAGCACCAATGTGCTCCACCTGCTATTTACGTATTGTCCCATTACTTTGCGGGACGAAGTGAGACTTACTTGCAGGAACACCGTAAATGGTAACTGAATACTCAAAATCATCTGCGAAATCAGCAGTCCTTTAAAAGGGTCCCCAATAAAGAAAATCAACAATAATGCAATACCTAAGGAAAGAATCACCCCCACTTGGGAGTGGCTGTCCTTAATGTGGTATGACTCACCGAAAATACCGGCAAATATGGAGCCTGCCGCCATGCCGCTTGTTATTGTGGAAGATATGCCCGCCATCAACAAAGCCAGCGCAAACACTACGGCAGCACTGCTTCCCAGCAAGGGTTCCAACAGTGACTTTGCCTGTTGCAGTTCCTCTACCTGAATTCCACTCTTAAAGAAAGTAGCGGCAGCCAGCAAAATCATCGCACTATTAATGGCCCACCCCACAATCATCGAAAACAGCGTGTCAAACAGTTCATACTTCAAGACCTTACGAATCGAAGCATCATCCTGTTTGTTGTACTCATGGCTCTGTATCACCTCCGAGTGAAGGAACAAATTATGAGGCATCACCACAGCTCCAAGCACGCTCATTATAATAAGCATGCTCCCTTCCGGAAACGAGGGCGTCACCCACCCCTGCACAGCCACCGGCCAGTCAATCTTAACGAGAAACAGTTCATAGATGAACGAAAGCCCTATGACAGACACAAACGCAATGATGGAGCGCTCTATTTTCTTATAAGAATTAGTGAAAAGCATTACTGAAACGAAAACCGCAGTCAGCACCGAACCCCATACAATCGGAATGTCCAGCAACATCTGCAATGCAATGGCCCCACCCAAAATCTCGGCCAAGGAGGTGGATATGGAAGCCAGTACAGCCGTCCCCAATACAGGTCGTGACACCCACTTGGGAGTGTACTGTGTAGCTGCTTCCGACAGGCATAGCCCGGTTACGATGCCCAAGTGTGCCACATTATGCTGAAGAATAATCAGCATGACCGTAGACAAAGTGACTACCCACAGCAACGAATAACCAAATTCAGAACCTGCCGCAAAATTAGACGCCCAGTTCCCCGGATCAATAAAACCTACCGTAACCAATAATCCCGGACCGATATATTTAAATACATCCAAACCACCCAAATAGCGTTTATGGTCTTTCCGCTTTAAGTCCTTAAAAATATTCTTCATTTCGTTGTTGTTATTTTGAGAGTGTAAAAGTACTCAAATAAAAACAAATACACTATAACTTGGTTCAAAACAGCAAAAGTTATCCTGCCGGCAGAAAAAATCATCCCATGAGATGAATATATTCGTCCCGTAAGACAAATTTATTCATCTCATGGGATGAATATATTCATCTCACGAGATGATTTTTTTCACCTCGTGAGACGTTTTTAAGCCACAATAGTCTAATATCCCATTTCGTGCAATGCTTTACACAGCTGATCCGGGCAGGAAGTGGGACGTCCACCGCACCGTATACCTTCCAGACGGGAGATAACCTCGTTCACCGGCATCCCGGCAACCAAGCGGGACAAGCCTTGCAAATTGCCGTTGCAGCCACCCCAGAAAGCTATGTCCTTTACTATTCCGTCTTCTACTTCAAGCTCGATATTGCTACTGCACGTACCTTTAGTCTTGTAAGTATAAGTCATTATTCTTCGCTTTCTTCAGGCTTCATATTCGTATAAACCGTCTGCACGTCGTCAAATTCTTCCAGACGTTCCACCATCTTATCAATCGTTTCACGATGCGCCGGCTCAACATCTTTCAAGTCATTGGCAATGTAGGTAAACTCACCACCGACATCTTCAAAGCCGCCCTCTTCCAAATGTTTCTGAATAGCGGCGTAGCTCTTCGGATCACCATAAATAGTGATTGTACCTTCTTCTTCATCCTCTTCATAGTCCTCGTCAATATCAAAGTCAATCATGTCAAGAATGAATTCTTCCATGTCCATGCCGTCTTTCTTCTTGAAAGTGAACATACATTTATGGTCGAACAAGAAAGCCAGTGACCCCATTGTTCCCAAGTTTCCGCCAAACTTGTTGAATACGCTACGCACATCAGCTACCGTACGGGTAGGATTATCGGTCAGTGTATCAACGAATACGGCTACACCATGAGGACCATATCCCTCATAAGTCATGCTCTTGTAGTCGCTTTGGTCTTTACCCATTGCATTCTTGATGGCACGTTCAATGTTATCCTTCGGCATGTTTTCACGCTTGCAAGTAGCGATAACCGAACGCAATGTAGGGTTGTTTTCCGGCTCAGGTCCGCCGGCTTTCACTGCAATAGCAATTTGTTTACCCAGTCTTGTAAAGGTCTTAGCCATGTGACCCCATCTTTTCAATTTGGCAGCTTTTCTATATTCAAACGCTCTTCCCATTGGAACTAAATATTTATGATTTATGATTTTATTCTTAATACTTTCCTTAACGCAGTTTCGCTCCCAGCTTATCTTCCAGATTCTTCACCAGTTTAGACATGATTTTATCAATCATTTTGTCGTTTAAAGTCTGGTTTTCATCCTGCAATAAGAAACTTACGGCATACGATTTCTTACCGGCTTCCAGATTCTTGCCTTCGTAAACGTCGAAGAGAGATACTTCTTTCAGCAGCTTCTTCTCTGTTTCATAAGCAATCTTCTCGATTTCGGCAAACTGTACTTTCTTGTCAAGCAACAAAGCAAGGTCACGTTTCACAGCCGGGAACTTGGAGATTTCGGTATAATTTACCTTTACGTTCTTGATAGCCTTCATCAGCTCTTTCCAGTTCAGGTCGGCATAGTACACCTCGTTATCTATGTCAAACGCTTTCAGGAGTTTTCTTGTCACCACACCGAAAGTAGCCAGACGTTTGCCGCCTCTTGTCTGTACGGACAGCGCAGCAGCATAGATGTCATCGGTCAGATTACCGACTACCAAATCGTGCATCTTCAGTCCCAGACGGGCAAAGATATTTTCAACATACGCCTTCAGTTCGTATACCGAACTATCCTCGTCTTGATGCGCCCACGAGTTGGAAACTCTTTTACCGGTAACCCACAAGCCCAGATGATAATCTTCCGAGTAAGGAGCGAGCGCTTTTTCAGGATTGCGCTTCTCTTCGTTGAAGTAATAGCAGTTACCGAATTCAAAGAACCTCAAATCCGAATTCTTACGGTTGGCATTGTGAGAAATACTCTCCAATCCGCCAAAGAGCAGCGACTGGCGCATAGCGTTCAAATCGGCGCTAAGCGGATTCATCAACATCACAAGGTTCTTGGCAGGATAGGATTCCAAACCGTCGTAATATGCGGCACGCGTCAACGAGTTATTCAGGATCTCATTGAAACCGCATCCCACCAACTGTTCGGCAACCAGATTCTGCAGTCGGTTGGACTTGTCCCACTCACCTTTCGTTGTCAGGCTGGACTTCAATGCAGTCGGAATCTCTACATTATTATAACCGTAAATACGGAGAATATCTTCTATCACGTCACAATCGCGCTGCACATCCACACGATAAGGCGGTACATCCAGTGTCAGGCCTTCTGCCGTTTCGGCTACAATCTTCATTTCCAGACTCGCCACGATGCTCTTTACTGTCTCTGCCGGAATCACCTTACCTATCAGTGAATGAACCTTCTCATAGGAAAGTTCCACCCGGAAGTCTTGGGCAGGAGCAGCACACACATCCTTTATATCGGAAGATATAGTACCGCCGGCAAGCTCTTTCACCATTATTGCAGCCAGTTTCAGGCAATAAAGAGTAATATTCGGATCGACACCTCTTTCAAAACGGAAAGAAGCATCTGTATTCAAGCCATGACGACGGGCGGTCTTGCGCACCCAGGTAGGATGAAAATAAGCACTTTCGAGGAATATATCTTTGGTATCTTCCGTAGAACCGGAATCCAATCCGCCAAACACTCCGGCGATACACATGGCCTCTTCTTTGTTGCAGATCATCAGGTCGCGTTCGCTCAACTTGCGTTCTACACCGTCCAAAGTGACAAAAGGGGTACCTTCAGGCATTGTCTTCACAACGACTTCACCGCCCTTAATCTTGTCGGCATCGAAGCAGTGAAGCGGCTGACCGAATGCATGAACAATATAGTTCGTAATATCCACCACATTATTAATGGGACGCAGGCCGATGATACGGAGCTTGTTTTGCAACCACTCCGGACTCTCCTTTACGGTTACACCTTTTACGGTAACTCCGGCATAACGCGGACAAGCCTCGCTGCTTTCCACCGTAACCTTGATGTCCAAATCGTGGTTCTCAACGGCAAAAGCATCCACAGACGGCTTTTTCAAAGAAGTCGGCAAGCCGTTCTGTACCAAATAAGCGTACAAGTCGCGAGCCACACCGTAATGTGAACAAGCATCGGCGCGGTTGGGAGTGATATCCACTTCCAGCACATAGTCGCTCTTGATGTTATAATAGTCTTTGGCAAGTGTGCCCGGCACAGCCGTTTCCGGCAATACGATGATACCTGCATGGTCTGTACCGATACCGATTTCATCTTCCGCACAAATCATACCGTTGGACTCTACGCCGCGAAGCTTTGATTTCTTGATTGTAAAACATTCATCACCGTCGTAAAGTTTTGCACCCAAAGTAGCTACCACCACTTTCTGCCCGGCTGCCACGTTAGGCGCACCGCATACTATCTGCACAGGCTCACCCTGTCCCAGATTTACGGTAGTGATGTGCATGTGGTCTGAATTAGGATGAGCTTCGCATGTCAGGACTTCTCCAATGACCAAACCTTCCAGTCCGCCTTTAATGGTTTGCACTTCTTCCACGCTTCCAGTTTCCAATCCAATGGAAGTAAGTGCAGCGGCAACTTCATCCGGTGTCAAATCAAAATCGACATACTCTTTCAACCAATTATAAGAGATATTCATATCATTATTTTTTTATTGTTTCCAAAAGTGACCCGCAAAGTTAATAAGATTTTTTGGTTGGCAGGGCATTATCAGAGAAGAAAATAAACCAGTTCGAATATTCAAGGTCAGAAACTATATTATAAAAACAGCCGAAATTACTTTCATCAAAGCAATTCCGGCTGCGCCTAAAACAAAATAACCGCTGTTATCTGTCGTTTATCAGATCTTCTTTCTGCGAACGGCAACAGGCGCTCCAAGTTCTTCCCGTTCTGTCACCTCGATATATCCGTCTTGTTCCAGCTCAAACAGTGCGGGATATACCCGCAACTTATCAGCTCCGGAATTACGGATAATATCATCCACAGAAATAGTAGTTGGGAAAAAACTGATATAGTCCTTGATTTTTTGAGTATCAGTAATCTTATAATTTACATCCACGACGAATAACACACTAAAAACCGACATTAAATATTAAATATCAAAAACTTATATTCACTAAAACAATTCATTTATACCATTCAACAAAGCATTCTCTTTGTTTTGTTCTATCAAATAATTAAAACTAACACCAGCATTTATTCCCGCCTTTACATCATTTTCACTATCACCTATCATGTAAGATTGGGACAAATCAATATTCCAGTCTCTGGCAGCCTGTAATATCATACCCGGTTTAGGCTTCCTGCAATTGCACACTATTTTATATTCTTTACGTTCTTCGGGGTATCCCCCGTCAGGATGATGAGGACAATAATAAATTGCATCCAAGTAAGCATGTTCCTTACCTAACATAGTTTCCAATGTAGCATGAATAGTCTCCAATTCCTCAATACTGCACATATTACGGGCTATTACAGGCTGGTTGGTCACCACGATAGCAAGGTAACCTTTCTGATTTATCAACCGAATAGCATCCGCAGCACCCGGTATCAGTTCCAACTGTTCCGGTTTATGGAGAAACTTTACTTCCTTGTTTATAACTCCGTCTCTATCCAAAAATACAGCAGCACGGGCATATCTCTTATTCAAACGTGCTACTTTACCCGTAACTACATCCTGACAGACCTTTTCATAACGATCCGGTGTTCCCATATCTTTTATATATTCAGCAGAAACATATCCGTACATACGCACACCCTCAGCCAAACATTTCGGAAAAATATGCTTCTCAAAATTTACTTTTTGACCTTTGGGTATATAATCAATAATACGAGAAGACAGAATAAACAAAGAAGCGTTTACCAGATTACGACTGACAAAACCTTCGGAATGGGGTTTGATATGTAATTGAATCAACCGGTTATCTTTATCAATCTCGACAATATCCGAGTCGTAAGGATGGTCATTAGGGTGTACAAAGAGCGTAGCTTCCGATTTATGTTTTTGATGAAACTCCAACATTTTATCAAGAGCAATATCCATTACCGTATCTCCATAAAACATAAAAAAGTCCTCATTCAATAGGTGGGCAATTTCAGGCATGGCACCTGCTGTACCCATAGGAGCTTGCTCATGATAATAAGTAATGGTAACTCCCCATCGGGAACCGTCACCAAAATACTCCTTAATTACATTGCCCAAATGACCGATTACAAATATAAAATCTGTCAACCCATATCTCTTGGCAAGTTCAACCTGATATTCTAGTACCGGCTTACCTTTCACGGAAATCATGGCTTTAGGTATCTCGCTATTAACAGAAGCAATACGGGTACCTTGCCCACCGGCTATTATCACAACTTTCATGACTCTTTTTCTGAATTATTGCCAAAAATCGCAGACTCTACTATTTCACAAATAATATGTCCCAACATGATATGAGCCTCTTGAATTCTGGGAGTATCATCAGAAGGGACGATAAGACTATAATCTGCCATCGCTCCCATTCTTCCCCCATTATGTCCGGTCAAGGCAACCGTTGTTATGCCTTTTTCCTTGCAGACTTCAAAAGCCTTGATTATATTTTTAGAATTGCCGGAAGTGGAAAGCCCTATCAATATATCGCCTTTGTACCCCATTCCTGTCATCAAACGGGAGTAAATAACATCATACGAATAGTCATTCGCCACTGCCGTCAAGTAGGAAGTATTGCAATGCAAGGCTTCCGCCGGTAATCCATGACGGTCTATATAGAAGCGTCCTGAAAACTCCGCCGCTAAATGCTGGGCATCTGCCGCGCTACCGCCATTACCACAAAAATAAACCTTACCACCATTCCTAAAACAATCAATGATTGCCATCGATGTATCAGATAGTAATTCCAAAAGCATTTTATCAGTCTGCAATGAACTGATTGACTGTAAATGTTCTCCTATACGAGCCTCTATTAATCTTTGGTTGTCCATGTCGTTAATCCTTGTTCTACAAATTCTACTTTATATATTTTCCCACTATATTTTTCTTCCAATGCTTTAGCCACTTCATACTTTACGATACCCGGACAATAGAAAAACATGAAACCTCCACCACCCGCACCGGAAATTTTACCTCCCAAAGCACCATGCAGCATCGCTGTTTTATATATATCATCTATTTCAGGAGTTGAGATTGATTTTGCCATTTGCTTCTTATACATCCAACTGTCATTCAAAGCCTCTCCCAAGCTGTCAAGTTCATTTTTCAGCAACAAATTCTTTATACGATAAGCTTCGTTCTTTACTTTGTGCATGGCTTCAATAGAAGATTCTTTTTTAGTCACTACATTCTTTGACTGCTCCTCTATAATTCTGGCCGATTTACGACGTGTATCTGTAAAATAGAGAAGTGTATTATGTCCCCACTCATTTAATATTTCCGGATGAATACGCAAAGGATTTACTATCACTTTATTATCCGCATAAAATTCCATAAAATTCACCCCTCCAAATGTCGCAGCATACTGATCCTGTTTACCACCTGCCATCTGTAAATCCTTACGTTCTATTTCATAAGCGTATTGGGCTATATCATACTCCCCTAATGGTAACTTCAGCCATTCCTTGAAAGCACCAATAATAGAAACCGCTACCGTTGAGGAAGTTCCCAATCCAGAACCTGAAGGGACATCCATATACGTTGTCAATTCAAAAGAAAGTGGTTCTCCTGCATTAAATCTTTCGACAATAGAATTATATATTCCTCGTTGAAGAAGCAACTGCCCTTCTAAAAGAAGTTTATTCATTGTATCTATCTCTTCAACTATATTATCATTGATATGTCGAAAAATTATTTTCCCATTATCTAACGGACGTATTGTAGCATATGAGTAGAGATTCAAAGTTGCATTTAATATTGCTCCTCCATATATATCCGAATAAGGAGAAACATCAGTTCCACCACCAGCAATACCTAAACGAAATGGAGCTTTACTACGATAAAACATAATATTATAGTTCTTCAATATTTAGTTAATTACAAATATTGAAACATTTTGAAGCTTATAAGAATCCTTTTCAAACGAAAGAATTTAGGTTCACTCAACAAACGCCAAATACTTTCAAGACCCATTTTTTGAATTAAAATTGGAGCACGTTTTATTTTTTCTGAGACAAACTCGAAAGTACCTCCGCAGCCTATAGCCCAATAAATTCCCATATTTATTAAAAAATCTCTATTGTCATCAATCCAAAACTCTTGTTTTCTCATGCCAAATCCAACAAATAATATATGAGGTTGAAAAGCAGATATTAGATTTCTTATCTTTTGAGTATTATTCGCAGAAAAAGGGTAAGGTTCATATATCGGTGAATACCCCTCAATAATAAGATTAGGAAATTTTTCTTTTAGTCGTCGTACCGCAGATTCATTAGAACATTCTTTTCCACCCAAAAGAAAGACTTTATATCCATGTATAGCTGCCCAATTACAAAAATCATAAATAATATCAGAACCTGATATTTTTTCTATATCCAGACTTGGATATTTCAATTTATACAACCACAAAGGAATTTGCCCATCAATAGTAGTATAATTACTATTCAATATTTGCATAAGTCTCTCATCCTTATTTGCCATTACAAATCCTTCTGCATTAAGTGGAATTAAATGCCTGAATTCTTTAAAATTCAAAAAAAGTTGTTCTTTCTTTGTTAAGCTTATTTCTATTCCGCAGAAAATCATAACAGGTTTATAATAATTTATTAATATTCGAAATAATATTACTCTCCATAACATTGAACCATTGATCATTAATCCATGTTCTCTTTACTTTATTCTTCATTATATACGACTCTATTTGTAGTGCAGCTTTTTCAGCATCATTCAGCACAACATAACATCCTTCTTGTCCCACATTTTCACGAAACACAGGAATATCTGATGTGATAACACGTGTTTCACATGCTAAGGCTTCCAAAGGGGTTCTGCCGAAGCCTTCGTATAAGGATAATAAAATAAAAGCCTTAGAATAATGATAGAGATTCACTAAATCAACATGTTCTACATAGCCCGTAAACACAATTGAATCTTTCAACTCATTTAGTAAAACAGAGTATTCAGACGTATTTCCCCAACCATGGCGTCCAACTAAAACTAATTTCAAAGATGGATATTGCTTATACAAAATCTTCCATACTTCCAACAGATATTTAATATTTTTTCTAGGCTCCAATGTTGATACAGAAATTAAATATCCTTCTATTTGCAAACTATATTTATTAAGTATAGTAGCATCAAAAATGAAATCATGTAGTTTATATGAAACAGAAATACTTTCTCCAAAATTAAAAAGTGTAACTTTCGTTTCCTTTTTCAATTCCATTAGAACACTATTCGATATTGTAATAATAGAATTAGAATACTTTAAGGCTCGATTATATTTAGGAAGTAAATATAATCGAGCTTTTAAAGAAAGAGTAGAAGTATAATACCTAAAAGCCAAGTCATGAATCGTTGGAACAATTTTTACACCATCAATATTGTAAACGTTTATTGGTGGAGGAAATATCGGAAAAAAAGCAATTGATGGTTTCAGATATTTTAGTATTTTTGGTATGGTATAATTCTCTGAAATCAAACGGCTTTTATGGTTTATAATTATAGTATTAGGATTGTTATCCAATGTGTTTTCTATTCTAAAAATTGGATATATTTCATAACTTGTTTTTTTCAATGCCAAATAAAATTCAATTCCATACGCTTCAACACCTGTAATCTTACGGGCATATAATGGCGTCAAATCAATTACAATTTTTATCATATAAATTTTATTCTACTAAATACATTAGTTTCTCTTTCTTACACAAACTGGGATATTTGCATATACCCATAAAAGTAAACAAACATTCAAAAAGTAAAAAACTCTATCTCCTAAAAAATTGTATGACAGGCCTATAAGATTTATATACAAAAAGACCAAAGCATAACAAAAATTTTTCTGTAGTAGTTTCAGCATAGCAATAGCACAAATACCTAAATAAAAGATAATAAAGAAAATACCCTGTTCTATAAAAAAAGTTATAAAATTAGACTCTGGAGCCCAAACAACCGAAGCACCATAGAAAAAACCTTCTCCGCCCAAAAAGAATCCTGAAGCAGATGTACCTACTCCGAATAATAATTGAGTAATTGAAGCGTCATTAATATATGTCTCTAAATAAATTGTTCTTGTACCTGCACTTGAATCATTCATCATAAGTCTATCAAACAATAATTGATAAGTTGTTTCATCAAAAGAATATATATATATGCCAAATAAAATAACTCCTATAACCATTATAACAAATATGGATGGAGATAATACTCTATAATGTTTAGAAGGAATAAGAAAATGAATAAATAAGCTAAAAACAAAGCAAATAAACAAAGAAAACAATCCAGTTCTTGAAAATACAATAAGCATTGATAATACCGACAATAATTGTAAAAGAACATATTTCTTCTTTTTCTTTATCTTATATAGATAATCAAAGAAAATAAGACCTATCCCTGCATATCCACCAGTATAATTAGGATCTAACATTAAACCAGTAGGACGAATCATATTTTGATTAATAACATCTTCCTTCTTCGTATCTATATAAAGACCTATGACTTCCAGAAAAGAATAATTAGGTAATTGCCCATGCAATATAGAATAGTACTCATAGAGAACAAACAAAGAATTAAGCGCAACGCATACAGATATCCCTAATAAGATATTATAAAAAAAACGTTCTCCACCATAAGCCATAAAAATCAACACATATAATGGTATCCAAAGTAACTTATTTATATAATATTTTACAAAAAATCCTTGATATAGCTCACTATATTCTTCAAAATGCAAAAATCCAGAAACTGTTAGCCAAAAAAATAATATAGCTACAATGACTACTCCTTTCAGTATATTTCTACTATAATAATTTCTAACATTTATTTCCCCCAAGAGCCAATAAATAGGAAGAATCCAAAAAACTAAATCACATATTCTTAAATTAAAAGAACCTATATGAAACATAAATCCATTAGCAACAGACGAAAATCCTAGAATTACTCCCAAGTAATCATCTCTATTTTTGGAGACTCCATACATTTTTTAAGAAAAAAAGCAAATAAGAAAAACGAAGATGAATTAAATAGTATATACACCGGGTAATACAAAAGATCACAAATTGCATGTGCGATGCATGTTTTATCATAAAATATATTAAACTACGAAGTTTTATTCTTTCAATACAAGGATTAAATGAGGTAGAAGCACTAACCTTATGTAAAAAATAGTTATTTGAATCAAACAGTAAAACATATCCTGCTTTTTGTAACAACAATGAATAATCAGCATCTTCATTGTATAGAAAAAAATTCTCATCAAACAAAGGAATGGATTGTACAAAATTCATTATGATGCATGAGCCTACTAAATATTTATAAGTATAGTGTTTATAATGAGAAGAACGTCCAGTACATAAATCTAGATATCCAAATCCCTCTGAATCAATTTTAGTTGGTTCAGAAAAATATCGAGATATAACGGAAAAAGCACATTTATAATCTTTTTCTTTAAGAAAAGAAATTATGTTAGAAACAAAAAATGAAGGTGTCAATGTATCATTATTAAGTAAAACGCAAACATCTGATTTTAAAAACTTTACAAATCTAATACCAATATTATTTGCACTACCAAATCCATCATTTCTCATATTCTTTACAACATATATATGTGTATGGTTTTCTATTGTAAAATATGAATAACTAAGATTCTCAAATTTTGAAGAATATTTGTCACAATCAAATGCCTTAATAATATCATATACCCCAGCATGAGGAGAATTATTATCTATAACTACAACCTCTTTGATAATGTCGCCATAAGTTTTAGCCAAAGACTTAATACATACGATTGTATCAAAAGCTCCACAATAATTAACTAATACAAAACTTATTTTATACACAAACATCTATCTTTTCAAAAAAGGTAAACAATAAGCTTTAATATAACTTTTCATTTTACCGAAAACGGTTTTCTCAACCCATGAGTTATCTGAATAATGCATGGAATATGATTCTTTTGTTCTAAGAAGAATATCACTAGCAAAGATCGATGATGAAAATATTTTAATATTTTTTTCTAAATATTGATCACAATCTTTAAAGCGAAAACCATATTTTAAAGCAATCATAGGCATAATTGCAGGATTAATGATGTCAATGAATAATGTACCATCCTCCTTTATAAAATGTCTATTTCCAAAAAAATCCATACACTCTTTTATATACAAATTTCCACATTTTGCTCCAATTAAAGCTGCTAACAAACCAAGCCCTCTAACAGGATTATTCAGAGGAAAACCATCATCGTCTATATCATACACTCCTTCTTTATTAAAAATAGCAGGATGGCACTCTATTGATGTAAATACATCATATTTTAAGAATTCTGTGAAAGGTTTAAAAACCATCACATCCGTATCCATGTAAATTCCACCTTCCGTATAAAGAGCATAAAAACGAATATAGTCTGATGCTAATGACCATTTTTTCTTTTCAATAGCCTCTTTAACCCAAGGAACAGAATTTATATCAAAATTCGACTCATCCCAACATTTGATCTGATAATCGGGCATTATTTTACGCCAACTATTAATACATCTTTTCGCAGAAGGTGTTAATTTTCCTCCCCCTAGCCAAACATAATGAATAACCTTTGGCACTAAATCATTTGAAGTTATTGTTTCTGTATTCATTTATTTATATTTTAAATAAGTATTATACAAACGCTCCTTTGATCTTTTTATAAAAAGAGCCAATATTCCAATATAAAAATATGGATAACACCAATAATAGGAGAAGAGTGTTAACATATTAGTATTATCAAAGCAATAAGTTTTACCCTTATCACATTTAATGAGATAATACCAATATAATAAATGATATCTAAAGAGACGATATTTTTCTCTTTCATACATAAATGAGGAAGGTATATAATGTCTTAATATCAACAAATAGTTAATTATAAACACCTTAAAAAAGTTATATTCACCTTTCTTTTGGGGAGTTACCGAATCAAAATATTCATCACAACGTAGAATGGTTATATCCATTTGTGATACTATTTTAAAACTCCAATCAACTTGTGCTAACATTAAACTAGTATATTCCAGAGGCATAGATATCATATCAATACACTTCCGCCAATTTCCAAAGTTTGCTATCCATGTCACATAAAAACTAACATTTGATATAAATTCGCATGAATTATGTATTACCGCTCTATCTTTATTAACTAATGTCGTCTTTTGATAAAAGAATAATGAACAATTTTCGGATGACTCTTTTATTATATTAAGCATTTTTTCTAAAGCTCCTGGACGAAACCTCAAAGTATCATTAAATAATCGAACATATTTTCCTTTTGAATGCTGTATTACAAGATAGAAATTCTCATCTTTTACATTAATATCATTTCTGAAATAACTAATATTAGAATAGGTATTTGAATATTTCTTACCCACTTCTTGTGTATTATCGGTTGATGCATTATCGGATATTATCACCTCTACCCGACTATCAAACGCAGAGTCTGTAACAATATTTTTCAAAGCACCTTCTAAATATTCAGCTCGATTGTAGGTCGGAATACAAATTGATAACAATGGTTGTTTATTTTCCATGCCATTCCTGTTTTTTTGTTTTATAAATTGAATATCCCCATGGTAAAAGCAATATAGTAATTAAACAATAGCCACTCGTAACTCCCAAAACGTCACTATATTTACCCATTAATAAAGTAGATAGGCAACTTAAAAATCCTGCACAAATAGAATTTATCAAGAAGGGTTCTTGTTTATGGCAACGCAAGTAGATAGCCCATGAACTTATAAATTGATTAACAAATAGAGACAACATCATCAAGAACATTGGTAAATAAGGCAAAAAACGATTACTTAAATCCATGTGACCAATGACAATATGCCAATGACGAATTCCCCATACCAGCACAAACATCACTAGAAGCAAAATCCCATTTATAAAAACCGATTGTTTTAATGTTCGATTAAAAATAACATCTAGTTGAAAATAATCTTTCCGAGCAATCAGGCTTGAGTATAAAGGTACTTTAGTAGTCATCCAACTGATAGATAATGCCTGTATGCCACTCAATGCTGTTAATGTCATACCCATTTGTCCAGCAACAACAGCCCCCTCTGTCGCGAATAATACAGGATTGAACAGTTGAAAAATAAAATAACCGCTTATCCAACTCAAAGCTATTTTCCATTGGTAAGGAAAAATCTCTTTACGATAGTTTACTTTCTCCGTTAAAGATATATTCCAAATATTTAGTAATAGTTTTCTGAAATCGCTAAAGAATAATATAGATGTGGCTAACAATATAATAATAAACCAATTAATTCCGGACACATACAATTTGGCACCCAATATTAATCCTCCCCAAACAACCAAAATACTGATACATTGCTGATACAAACGTACCTTTGCGACTTCTTTTACTTTCCCCAATCCTTCAATAAAGGCAAGAATTGGAGCCAGCAGCAAATTCAAGGCAGTACCTACAGCAAGTAAAACCCAAGGGAACTTCCATACCACATCATCATCATCTGCTCCGTATCTATTAAAGAAAATAAAACCTACGATAATCAACGTAACCAGCAGTATCCCGGCAAAACACAGATACCACTTTACACAGAAATGTAGCAAAGATGACAAGCGGGACAGATATTTATGTTCTCCCGTCAGTTCTGTGGAGGTTTTCCATTTTAGATGCGCCGTTTCATGAGCTACATATTGGGTAATAATTCCATTTAGCCCCAGTTCAAAAAAGACTTGAATGGCAACAATACTTCCAAAAGTATAATAAAATCCTTGTTCTATTTCCGTGAGATAACGGGCTACAAACAATATAGAAATGACTCCGCCTACAGCCTGAATAACTCTTGCCAAAGAAGTAAAGAAAATAGATTTGTCTATTCCTAATTTTGAGGCAAGTGTTTTTAGAAAACTCATAAATTTCTTATAGGAGAATATATACATTTCGATTGTAAATCATCCGGCATAAACGGTGCCATCTTCTCCAATGGAGCAGAAGTCATCTTGCCATCCTCGCCCATAAAAGAAGCCGATTTCGGGAACAAGGTCTGCTCCGGATGCATATGAATCTCACAAATCATACTGCCCGGATAATCCAATACATCAGTAATAGTGTCCGTTAGCGCTTGTCCTTCCTCACTGATACTTACATAAGGTATGCCGTAGGCGTTTGCTATCTTTTCCAGATTCGGACAAACCACACCACTTGCAGGATTACTGCCTGTAAAGTAGCCACCGAAAAACGATTTCTGTGTTGTCTTGATGGCCAAGTAACCCTCATTTTCAAGTACGAATATCTTTAACGGCATTTTGTATGTCACAAGTGTCTGAAGTTCCTGAATATTCATCTGTAGACTACCATCGCCCGTAACCAAAATCGTACGTCCTTGATGATTGGCTGTCAACGCACCGATGGCGGCAGGCAAATCATATCCCATGGCAGCGCACCCTTGATTGGCAAAAACACGAACACCTTGCTTCACTTTCATTGCCTGATAAGTAGAAGTATAAGCCGTACCATTACCAGTTACCACCACATCGCCATCTTTCAACTGCCTGAACAGTTCATCAGCAAAAACATAAGAACTGACATAACCTGAAATAGAGGGATTATCATCGAAAAGAGATGGAAGTGCGTGTTCTATCTCCTTACCCCATTGCTGCCAACCAGAAAAATCAGGTAAGGTCATGCTCTCCAATCGAACGGATAACTTATCAATGAATTCCGACAAATCCGCATGAATAGGCAGATTAATGCTCAATGTCGGTTTTTGTTGTTCAGCACGATCAATATCCACCATGACTTTATACGCTTTGGGTGCTAAAAGTTCATAGGCATAGCCTACTTGGCGGATGCTCAAACGAGAGCCCAGAATTATCAGCAAATCGGCATTCTGAACCATAATGTTACCGATACGGTCACCACAGATGCCCGGTTTTCCAAAATACAACGGATGATCATGCCAGATAATATCCGAACCGCTGATTGCCGTAACAACAGGTATCTGCAACTTTTCTGCCACACTGATAAATTCATCCGTACGATTAGCCAAGCGCACACCGTTTCCCACATATATGACAGGACTTTTCGCCTTTTGAATTTTCTCTATAAGTTCCTCTATTTGTCGGTCTACTAATATATGATTTACCATATCTATCAATTCCGCCGAATCAAACTCTTTCAATCTATTTTCATCGATCATAGCTCCTTGAATATCCAAAGGAACATCAATCCATACAGGACCGGGACGTCCGGAAAGAGCTATTGCTATCGCTTTATCAAGTTCATATTTGATATCCAAAGCATTGGTTACGGTAACAGCATATTTGGTAATAGGTTTTACGATACTAACAATATCAGCCTCCTGATCTCCCAATTGACGAAGAGGAAGTTCCGGATAAGAGCCTTTCATGGTACTTTGCTTTATCTGACCGGATATATACAAAGCAGGAATGGAATCGAGCCATTGTCCGAGAACCCCCGTTACGGCATTAGTCCCGCCAGGACCTGTCGTGACATTTGTAACGCATAAATGACCGCTTGCCCTATAATAGCCCTCGGCAGCGATAGCCGAAGCCTGTTCATGATGATTGCAAATATAGGTCAGTCCCGGGGTACGACCTATTGAATCATTAAGGTGCATGGCACCGCCACCCGTCACTAAAAAACAATGTTGAATTTGATAAGCATCTACCAGATGCTTAAAAATGAAATCACTGACTTTAATCATAATTATTTATCGGTTAATAAAAGGTTTCTATCCAACTGTTCCATATGGCCTTCATACCAAGAGTAAAGTTCTTTCACTCCGGCATATATGGAAGTATATCGTAAATCCGTATATTCATTTTTCAATCTTACATTATCACCACTATATTCCAAACCTAACCCGTCTTGATTTATGTGTACAGGCAAATCCTTGCCGGATATGTCTTTAACTATCAAAGCTAAATCTAATAAAGATATAGATGTATCAGGAGTAATATTATATGAATGGTATTGAGGAACATTTCCAACAAACCAATCCAACACTGGCATCAAGTCATTAACATACAGATAATCAAATTTTCTATTTTGCTTGATGGTTATGGGAAGATCAAACAAAGTCTTACATATGGCATTGGAGATAAAGCGAATGGCATAATCCTCATATTTCCCATAAATCCCAAAAATTCGCAGATCATATATATTCGTACTGCTTTCTATCACTTTCTCGCATACATATTTACAATAGCCATGCTCATCCGAGGGAATATAAACTGTCCATTCTTCCTCACGCATCTTAGGGCGATAATGCCGCACATCATAGATAGCCCCAGAGCCCAATACCAACATCTTTTCATACTCATGTTTATGCCGCTCCAAATTAAAAAACATGCGAGTATTCGTATAAAATAGGTTGGATAAATCCTTGGCATTACGATGGCAAGGTTTCACTGCTGCATGAATAACAATATCAACAGCATGTTGTTTGAAATAATCATCTACGCTATTCTCATCGGAAAGATTCAACTCGCAACTTGGAGGAAACAATATACGATATTTCTCTATCAGAAAACTCTCACGTATATTACGTCCGATAAAACCGTTTCCACCGGTTAATAATATTGTCTTCATTTTAAATTCCAAGACTAATGTACTCTTGGATTTGCTCCAAGCATAAATCATGTACATTCTTTTCCTTATATTTTTTATACCAATCCACTGTCAACCCCATTGTTTGGTCTATATCCATCCTCGGTTCCCACCCTAACCGGAACTTCGCCTTGCTGATATCCAGCATCAGCAGCTTTGCTTCATGCAACGCATCAGGAACTGAAATATCTTTCAGCTCACCACTGCCATAGTTTTTAACTACTTTAGTCGCCACATCCCAAACCGTAGAGATACTTTCCGCCCTCGGCCCGAAATTCCAACCCTCACAATATTTTGTAGGTTCGTCCCACATCTTTTGCGCAAGAAGCATATAGCCACTAAGAGGTTCGAGCACATGCTGCCACGGACGAATGGCTTGAGGACTACGGATTTCAATAGGTTTGCCCATTTCCAACGCCCTGATACAATCTGGAATAATACGATCCAGCGCCCAATCACCGCCACCTATCACATTACCGGCTCTAACACTGGCTATACTCTTACCATGCTTTTCATATTCTTCTGGATTGAAAAAACTCCTGCGCCACGAAGCAATCGCTATCTCGGCTGCACCCTTACTGCTGGAGTAAGGATCGTAGCCACCCATAGGTTCGTTTTCGCGATAACCCCAAATCTGTTCCTTATTCTCGTAACACTTATCAGTGGTTATCATCACGCTTACTTTAACACTATCCGTAACACGAATTGCTTCGAGAATGTTAATAGTACCCATAACGTTGGTTCGGTAAGTTTCTACGGGTATGTCGTAACTAAGGCGCACCAATGGTTGGGCTGCCAAATGAAACACAATATCCGGGCGGTATTCGCGAAAAATAGCTTTCATCCGTTCACCGTCGCAAATGTCGGCACGAATGTCAGCTTTAATCCGTTTTCCGATGCCGGAAAGGACAAAGTTGTCACGTTCACTGAAAGGTGCCTGAGCTACACCTATAACCTCTGCACCAAGCTCATGTAACCAGATGGAAAGCCAGCTCCCCTTGAAACCGGTATGACCAGTGACAAGTACACGCTTTCCATGATAGAAGGCATTGAAAATGTCTATCATGAATAAAATAGAATAAGTAAAATGGATGATTAATGTTGTTTCATCATGGTAGCACGAATGGCCACTATATAAAGAGTACTTTTCGTAAAACGATATACTATACGATATTTTGGATGAAGAAGGAAGCTATAATACTTGTTTTTTGATGTAGAATATTGCTCATCTAATAGTCCAATAAACGGGGAATGCGACAATGTAGAAAGACATTATAGACGTCATCAACAAAATGCTGTGTGCTGTATTATTTACTTCACACATATACCATTCCGCCACTTTCTGAATAGTACTCAAAGCTCTTTTACGTACAACGATATTCAGTGTCCCCATTGTGCAAAAAAAGCATTCACTTCTGCCTTTGTAGCATTACCTCCCGATTCCGACAACCGAAGTTCTTCCGCAAACTCTTCATCAGAATAGATACCAGGCATTTCATCTGCATGCAGCAGTACCAAACATTCCTGCAACTTCCTTTCATCAGTAGTGGTATCAAGAGAAGCTATTATCCTATTCTTCAAGCTTTGGAGATAAGGAACATTATATGCTACTGCTGGTCCGGATACTTTCATTTTCATGGCAACATGCCTTTATTTATTATTAGACAAATAACGGTATTTTATCCGACACTAACAAATATTTCAAATAGTATTGTTCAATTTGTCACCAGACTTTCCAAGGAGCATGATTTCTATCCCACATCTCATTCAACTCCGTATTATCACGAAGTGTATCCATAGGTTTCCAAAATCCCGTATGACGATAAGCATGCATCTTACCATCGCCGGCTATACGTTCCAAAGGAGTACGTTCAAATATAGCCGTATCGTCATTCTCTGGAATATAATCGAACACCTCAGGCTCACAAACAAAATAACCTGCATTAATCCAATTACGGTCGCCATCAGGTTTTTCTTGAAAAGAAAGTACCTTGTCAGTACTCAGGTCTATCTGCAAAGCACCAAATTTACCTCCCGGTTTATATGCTGTCAATGAGAGAATAGCCCCCGATGTTTCATGTACGGCAATAGTATCAGTAATATTCAAATCTGCAACTCCGTCTCCATATGTCAGTAAAAAACGTTCGTTACCAATGTATTTCTGAACCCGTTTAATGCGTCCGCCAGTTTGAGTATTCAAACCTGTATCCACCATGGTTACTTTCCAGTTCTCCGAATGGTTATCAAGAATTGTAGTGGTATTATTAGACAAATCCACAGTCATATCACTATTATGCCGGAAATAATTGGCAAAGTATTCTTTAATGACATACTGTTTGTACCCGCAACAGATTACAAATTCATTGATTCCATAATGACTATATGTCTTCATTATATGCCAAAGGATAGGTTTCCCACCTATTTCAACCATAGGTTTAGGAATAAGGTTGGTGGCTTCACTCAGACGTGTACCGAGCCCACCAGCAAGTATTACTGCTTTCATTTCACAAACTCCTTGATAGTGGTTATCATATAATCAAGCATCTCATGAGTCATACCCGGATAGACACCTATCCAAAGTGTGTTGTTCATGATAAAGTCTGTACCGTCCAACTTACCGACGACACGAAATCCCTCACCCGAACGACGCATCTCGTCAAAAGCCGGATGCTTCAACAAATTACCGGCAAAGAGATTGCGGGTCTGTATCTTCTTGCTTTCCAGATATTGGGAGAACTCGTTGCGAGTGAATCCCGCATCCGCTTTCACCGAAATCAGAAAGCCGAACCAGCTTGGATTTGAGTTCTTCTGCGCTTCAGGAAGTATCAAACCTTGAGTACCTTCAAGTCCTTGTTTCAAATAAGAAAAATTCTTGCGGCGTGCTTCAACAATTCCATCCAGTTTATCCAATTGCGCACAACCGATGGCAGCCTGCATATCAGTCACTTTCAAATTATAACCGAAATGGGAATAGACATATTTATGATCGTAACCCAAAGGGAGCTCACCGAATTGTCTGGTAAAACGACAACCGCAAGTATTGTCCACACCGCCTATACACCAACAGTCACGTCCCCAATCTCGGAATGAATTCACAATCTTATGCAATTGGGGATTGTTTGTATAAACAGCACCACCTTCTCCCATAGTCATGTGGTGGGGAGGATAAAAACTACTCGTACCTATATCTCCAATTGTACCTGTCTTCTTTTCCTCACCATTAATTATATAAGTTGAACCTAAAGCGTCACAGTTATCCTCTACCAGCCAAAGATTATACTTGTCACAAAAGGACTTTACAGCCTCCAGATTAAAAGGATTACCTAATGAATGTGCAATCATAACAGCTTTTGTCCTGGCAGAGTATGCAGCCTCCAATTGTGTCACATCAATATTATATTCAGGAACAGTGACATCTACAAACACTGGAACAGCCCCATACTGAATACAGGGAGTTACAGTGGTAGGAAAACCGCAAGCTACTGTAATCACTTCATCACCACGCTTGACTTGGCGTTCCCCCAATAAGGGTGAAGTTAGCGCTGAAAAAGCTAACAGATTTGCTGAAGAACCGGAATTTGTCAAAGAACAATACCTTACTCCCAACCATTCTGCAAAGCCTTTCTCAAATTTACGTGCCCATGGCCCGGCAGTTAACCAAAAATCAAGGGAAGAGTCAACCAAATTAACAAGTTCATTCTCATCAAAATAACGCCCTCCATAATTCACAAAAGTCTTACCGGGTTCAAAAGATTTTTCTTGTCCATGAACTTCTGCATAATATTCTTTGGCCAAAGCCAAGATTTGCTGTTTAAGTTCGTCTTTTCTATTCATAAATACAACTTTTTATTTCTTATCTCTCAAATAATCCCACCACAGATTCAGCCCTATCCAAATCACGATATCAGCCACCAGCAGCACCGTATTATTTACATCAGATACTAGCAGAATATTGGCCGCACTAAAAGAACAAGACATGAAAAGCAAACTCAGCATTGCCTTTCTCGGCGACAACCCTATCGCCAGTAATTTATGGTGGATATGATTCTTATCCGGTTCAAAAGGGCTATGTCCCTCACGAATACGGACCAAAACAACACGTACCACATCGAACGCCGGAATAATCATAGTGCTGAAAGCTATGATAAAAGCTCCTTCGGTATACGGCATTATATCCGCATTGTGCTGACTGTACTTTATGGCAAGGAAGCTAAGCGTATAACCTAAAGTAAGGCTGCCCGTATCTCCCATAAAAATCTTACGGGCACGCTCCACACTGCCAAATACGTTGTAATAAAAAAACGGGACAAGCACACCGAAAGTGCCTGCAGCGAGCATGGCATAACTCCAAAGTCCTTTCTCTATAAAAAGAAAAGTGAAAATCAATAATGCCACGCTGCTTAAACCGGAAGCAAGACCATCAATTCCGTCTATCAGATTAATGGCGTTGGTGATGAAAACTACTGTCAGTATGGTGAAAGGTATACCTACATAGACCGAAAGTTCATGTATACCGAATAAACCATACAAATCGTTTATCCAAAGTCCTGACAAAGGAAAAAGGCAGGCACAGAAGATTTGAATAACGAACTTCTGACGATAACGGACGCCAACAAGATCATCAGCAATACCTGTCAGATAAAGTAAAGTCATACCGCAGGCAAATAACAATAACTCCGGTAACAGATAGCTTGCATAAAGTGTTGAAACACTGTCACCTCCTAACAAACGGAAAGTATAAACAAGACAGAAAGCAAATAAGGTGGTGGGGAAAAAAGACACGCCACCTAAACGCGGAATAGCTCTCTTATGTACCTTGCGATCATCCGGAATGTCAAAAAGTTTCTTGCGCAGGGATATCAATAAAATACGCGGTATCAAGATACGGGCGATAACTGCCGATATCAGAAATATCAGAATTATAAAAATGAAGTTCACTACAATAAATGTCAAACAGAATTAATCTATAACCTCAAAAGGATATTGATTCTCTTCTAAATTTCTTAACTCACCGATTATTTCAGTTTGTTCGGAAGTCAATGAAGATATATCCCAAGTATCAATAATGGAATGAGCTTCTTTGGCTAATTCTTCCTCATAAACCTCACCATAGCAGCAGGTAAGCAGGCGAACTTTCAGAAGCGAAGCAGGAAGTCTATCAAGAACATTCCAACAACGGTCGAGAAGATGCTGGATATATTGTTGTTTGCGGCCATTATCATAAAAAGTAGCATTTAGGGCTACTAAAATAGAAAGGCAAAGCCTGGCTTCTTCTTCCGGAGTGTCACCTTCCGGAGCGCTATACAGTCTAAGAGCTTGTTCATAAACTTCGCGATTCAAACGGGCGAAGTGGTCGCTGTAAATGGGACTATCGTCCATGCCCAAGTTCAGAAGTTCATGGGCAAGAGTGTACAAAGATGAAACGTGATCGTTCATTTTTCTAAGATATAGAAGTTATTGATTTACAAATATTCAGATATTTTCTATCGGTTCTATCAGTGAGGAATGGATGAATGTAGTAGCAACTGCCATAACACCTTCTATATTCACCACTACACGACGGTCGTGACGGAGACGCACAAACTCGCCAACAGCTCCTTCAAAAACTCCGCCTGTGATGCGTACTTTAGTACCTTTCACTAGCTTCAGTTCTTCCGGTTCCACATAAATAACAGCCTCATCGTACGTGCCCGCAACTAATATGAAACTGCGCATCTGTGCATCCGGAATAATGACAGGCTGACGAGTTTCCCGATTCATAATATAACGGACAGGAATATTCAGAGCATAATTATTTTTAATTTCGTCAATACATGCACGCGTGGAACGGATAAAGACTAAATTGTGTATGGCAGGGACAAGCTTGCGAACACGACGTTCGTTTCTCATGATATATTCATAATGCATGGGAATGAAATTCTCTATATCCGCCTTATCCAAATAGTCCTTGAGAGACAATTCACGACTGTAAGTTACGCGGACAGCATACCAATGTAATTGGCAATCTCTCTTTAATTGACAATTAGAAATATACTGCGATTCAGATTGAATATTTTCTGATGAACGTGGCATTACCAAGTAATAATCGTAAGGTTTCGGATAAAATAAAGTCGTGTGAAAAGGATATTCTTTGGGGACACCGGAGTAACAAAGTACCTTCCGATCAATTCATGTAATGCAATTATTTCCAATAGTTTAGTCTGCATCCATATTATCCCAAAATTCCCCACTATCACAGAAAGAGAATGTTGAAACAGTTATGTGATCAATAAGCTCTTTTAAGGAGCTGAAAACTAATAATTTAAAAACAAATATGTGTTTTTAGACGTTCGTTTAATAAACGCAAAGATATGGTAGTTTTTTGTATTGGCAAAATGTTTGATAGGAAATCTTTGGGTTTTATAGCTAGCATATAAGTTAAATGCCTGTTTATTAGATAATAATCATTTGTAATTATATCAGTCAACTTTTGCGTTTTTTCATATATTTCCACTTTATATCGTTTGCTTCTGAAAGGTGTTTATTAAACGAACGTTTAAAAAACACTTCTCAAGCCTATCTTCCCCCTATTTTTCAATATTAGCAAAGTAGAATCAAAAAAGCCCGCAATGAAGTTAACATCATTGACTATAATAAGTTAACATCATGCAAACAGCAAGTTAACTTATTACAATACAAGAAGTTAACATCATTACAAAGAAGATGTTAACTAACTATATTTTCATTGATTACATATCTTAAAGCAGTTCTTTCAATTCATTGCAAAGCCGTTTCTTTACCTCTTCCATCGGCACTTCCTTTCCCAACTCTTTTTGAAGCGAAGTTACCCCTTTATCTATAAATCCGCAAGGATTGATATAACTGAAATAGCGTAAATCGGTATTAACATTGAGGGCCAGGCCATGCATTGTGACATAATGGCTACTACGCACACCGATAGCACAGATTTTACGGGCACGTGGAGAGCTTCCATCCAACCATACACCGGTAGCTTTCTCCACACGACCGGCAGTTATCCCATAAGAAGCACAGACACGTATCACCGCTTCTTCCAGCAAGTGCACATACTCTTTCAAACCCAAAGAAAACTCTTCTAAATTCAGGATAGGATAACAAACAAGCTGTCCCGGCCCATGATAAGTAATATCACCTCCCCGGTCTATATGATACAACGAAGCTCCTACTGCACTAAGTTGTTCTTCACTCAGCAGCATATTGCCTTCCTTGCCACTGCGCCCCAGCGTATATACATGCGGATGCTCACAGAGTATAATATGATTTACATACTCCTCTCCCACTTGTTTGGCATGCACAAGCGCATCAAAACAAGCCGTCTGTCTGTCCCATGCCTCAGCATAGGGAACGTTTCTCCAATCAGATATTTCCAGTCTCATAGAGCAAATGTACTACATTTATTTCATACTCCGTATATCACCAAATCACATAATTTATGATTAAGGGCTATGTTTGAGCCTCAATTAAACTAATGCAAAAGCATGATATTCCAAAAAGAGACATCATATTAGTAGTAAATTTCAGCATTTTATATCATTTTGCAACAACAAATTTATATAGAAATATAACACTGAATTTGATTTTTTCATAATTTTGCAACTACCAAGGCATAGAGACAAGTCTCATTCTTATTAAAAGCGCATATCACATTTTTGTATTTTAATAACTTTGTGCCTCAGATACTATAAACACAAAATAACATGAAAGACATGAAAAAAATTATTGTAGCATCGGATTCATTTAAAGGCTCATTAACTTCAATAGAAGTGGCTAATGCTGTGGAAATAGGAATTAAGAACGTTTTTCCACAGTGTAATGTTATCAAAACAAATGTAGCGGACGGTGGCGAAGGAACAGTAGAGGCCATTATCAAATCTTTAGGAGGGGATCTGTATACAACTGCTGTTACAGACCCTTTAGGAAGACCGATAGAAGCAGAATATGGAGTTGTTAATTTAAACGGTGTAAAAACGGCTGTTATAGAAATGTCTTCTGCCAGTGGTCTCCCGCTATTGCTTCCTGATGAACAAAATCCCTGGATTACTTCTACATATGGAACCGGTGAAATGATTTTAGATGCATTGAACAGAGGATGCCGCAAATTCTTGGTTGGAATAGGCGGCAGTGCTACTAATGATGCAGGTACAGGCATGCTCTCTGCATTAGGAGTGAAATTCTTTGATAGCCAAGGACAAAGGTTAAAAGGCTGTGGCAAAGATCTTAAATCCATTGCTCAGATAGATATGTCATCTCTTGTGCCCGAAGCACGAAAATCAGAATTCATTGTGGCTTGCGATGTCAATACTCCTTTTTGCGGGCTTAATGGAGCAGCACATGTTTTTGCTCCCCAAAAAGGAGCAGATCCTCAAATGGTAAAGGCTTTGGATGATGGCATGTATTCATTTGCTAAAATTATAGCAGAGCAATTCCAAAAAGACATAATACCATTGAGTGGAGCAGGTGCAGCCGGCGGATTAGGTGGTGCTTTTAAAGCCTTTTTGAATGCCAGACTAACCAAAGGTATTGAAATGGTGCTTGATGCCATTGGGTTTGATTCGATTCTTGAAGGAGCGGACCTGGTCATTACAGGAGAGGGACGGATAGATTTTCAAACTGCTACGGGCAAAACTGCAGCAGGGATATTGAGACATGCCAAACAAAAAGGGATCCCTACCCTTGCAATAGGTGGATCAGTGGAAATATGCCAGGAACTTAAAGAAATGGGCTTTATCGGTATATATTCTATCATAAATACTCCTATAAGTCTTGAAAAAGCCATGCAGAAGGATTCGGCAACAGCCAACATGCAGTCTACGGTAGAGCAAATCCTAACCACAATAAAATATTATACTGAGAACAAATAAGAATAATTTAAACTACTAATAAAATACGATATGAACAGTGCATTAGCGGCAATGTTAGGGCTGACTTTGTCTATTATATTAATTGTCAAAAAAGTATCCCCTGTATATAGTCTTATTTTAGGTGCGTTAATCGGTGGATTACTTTCGGGATGGGGATTACAAAATACTGTTACAGAGATGATATCCGGAATAATGGAGATTTCGCCCGCCATTATACGTATATTAGCAGCGGGAGTGCTTACAGGAATGTTGGTAAAAACAGGCGCAGCTTCCACCATATCAGAAACTATCATTAAAAAACTTGGACCGAAGCGAATTTATTTAGCTCTCGCTTTGGCTGCCATGTTGCTCACCGGCATTGGAGTATTCATCGATGTAGCGGTTATCACTATTGCTCCTATTGCTCTCATTGCCGGAAGCAGGCTCAATTTGCCTAAAAGTAAATTATTAATAGCCATGATCGGCGGAGGAAAATGCGGAAATATTATTTCACCCAATCCTAATACCATTATTGCCGCCGAGAATTTTGGAGCATCATTGCCTTCTGTTATGGCTGCCAATATAATACCGGCACTTATTGGATTGTTATTTACAGTATATGTCATAGTGCCTCTATTGCCGAAGAATGCAACCTTGCAACCTTATAAATTGCCGGAAGAGAAAGAGCACCTTCCTTCTTTCCTAAGCAGTATGGTTGCACCGATTGTAACCGTAGCCCTACTTGCACTCCGTCCTTTGGCTGGAATTGCCATTGATCCGTTAGTTGCTTTATCGGCAGGAGGAATAGCGGGAATTATAGCAACCCGCAATTGGCATAAGACCAATGAATGCCTGTCCTATGGATTAGAGAAAATGTCCTCTATCGCTATACTTCTAATTGGCACAGGTGCTTTGGCAGGTATTATAAAAGCCTCGGACATTAAAGATATTTTAATACATCTGCTTGCCAACTGGAATGATGGCGGAGTTATTATGGCACCTCTATCAGGTATTTTGATGTGTGCCGCCACTGCATCCACCACAGCAGGGGCCACTATCGCCTCCGCTTCATTTGCTCCGTCTATACTTGGAGCAGGAGTAGCCGCCACTTGGGGAGCTGCCATGATTAATGCAGGAGCCACCGTACTGGATCATCTTCCTCATGGTTCCTTTTTCCATGCAACAGGCGGAGCAGTAGGCATGGGAGTCAAGGAATTGCTAAAACTTATTGTTTACGAAACTGCTATTGGTTTGATCTTGACAATAAGCAGCGTGTTCCTCTATTTCATTGTGATATAATCTTTAGCAACCTTTTATATTACTAATACGAAAACAATCAATAATAAAAAAACACTATGAAACTGAAAAAACTCATTATCACTTTTTTCTTATTACCCGCCGCTTTCGGGTATGCACAGACACAATCCACCCAAATTATTGCCCACCGCGGTTTTTGGAAAACCAATGGTTCGGCACAAAATTCCATAGCCGCACTGATGAAAGCCGATTCTGTCGGTTGTTACGGTTCTGAATTTGATGTATGGCTCACCGACGATGACCAGCTGGTGGTGAACTGGAGCAGTGTTTTCAAAGGAGTAAATATGCAAGAATCAACCGTCAAAGAGTGTACAGCTATCGTATTGGATAATGGAGAGCACCTTCCTACTTTGCAAGAATATCTGGAAAAAGCCCGTAACCTGAAAACCCGCCTCATCTTGGAATTAAAGGCTCACAAAACTCGAGAACAAGAAACGCGTGCCGTAAAAAAGATTCTAAAAATGGTAAAGGGCATGGAGTTGGAAGATCGTATGGAATACATTACTTTCTCACGTCATGTTGCCAAAGAATTTATTCGCCTTGCCCCCAAGGGAACCCCGGTCTATTATCAAGAAGGCGACCTATCTCCCAAAGAATTAAAAGAATGGGGATGTACCGGACCAAACTACCGCTTAAATGTGTTCCGGCAACATCCCGAATGGATTAAAGAATGTCATGATTTGGGCATGAAAGTAAATGCATTCCCAATAGACAATACTGATGACATAAAATGGCTGATAAGTCAAGGTATAGACTATATCACTACCAACGAACCGGTGAAACTGCAAGAGATAATACGGGAAAAGCAGTAGGCAAACTACTATTCTTGGCTTTAATAGCCATTAAAAATAATCCCTGTTCAATACCTAGTTTTTCGATTCATTTCCACAAAAAAGTGTAACTTTGCGCAAACCAAAAAACGACAGCACTATGGAATTTCCTCAAGTTGATCTCCCCGTAGACCTGATTGCATGGACAGATGTGACAGAAGATATTTTGAACATATACAAACAATCATGCCGTCTGAAAGCATGTATCTTCGCTTTGTGCATTGAAGGCTCCATTACGGTATCTATCAATTTAATGGACACAGAGATTAAACAAGGAGATTTTGTGACTCTCCTCCCTGGCACTATCATTCAGTTCTACGGGCAAAAGGAAAAGGTCCGAATCGGATTTGCCGGATTCTCAGAGCATTGCCTCAACGGGGTCAACATAATCCAGTCTACCATGAATTCGTACTCCAAGATTATAGAAGCACCCGTTATACCTCTCAACGAACCTATTGCTTCTTATTTCAAAGACTACTTTTCATTGCTGGCACGCATCTCCACCGGACCGTATATGCCCAAAACACGAATGGCGCAAAGTGTGCTGAACATGTTTCTCTATGGGATCAATGAGCTGTACAGTAACCGTCCGGAGTCCCAAAACAGAATTAAAAGTCGAAAAGAGGAAATCTGCCGGGAATTTATACAACTGGTTATCGAAAACTATACTACCGAACGCCGCGCACAATTCTATGCCGAAAAACTGGGCATATCCCTGCAACATCTCAGTACCACAATCAAACTGGTAACCGGGAAAAATGTACTGGATCTAATTGCCCACGTTGTCATCATCGACATAAAAGCCAAGCTGAAATCCACCGACATGACTATTCAAGAAATAGCCTATTCGCTTAATTTCCCCAGTGCCTCATTCTTCGGAAAGTACTTCAAGAGGCACATGGGAATGAGTCCGCTGGAATATAGGAACAGCTAATCTTAACTGCGTATCAGCGTGACGCAGGAAAGCAGTATGACGATTGCAGCCAACATCGGTGTCAGCAGTATGCCATACACCGGGTAGAGAATACCCGCAGCTATTAATACGCCTATCAGATGATAAATCACCATCCAGAAAGAGTTCTGGTGCATCAGCCGGAGCGTATGGCGAGACAAGCCGAATAACTTGGGAAGTGACTGCAAGTCGGAGGATTTCATCACCACCATTGTTTTTTCCACTGTTGCATCATCGGGATTTTCACCCATAGCGATGCTCACATCGGCACAAGTCAGTGCCTGCACATCGTTTATGCCGTCACCTATCATGACAACCATTTTCCCTTGCAACTGGAGCTCACGTATAAAAGTCTCTTTATCGTCCGGCAATGCATCGGGCATATAGCGTATAATCCCCAACTTGCCTGCTATGGTCGAAGCAGTACGCTCACCGTCACCCGTCAACATGCAAATATCAAGTTCGCTTGCCCGCAACTCCCTGACTGTTCCGAGTGCGGCAGCTTTCAATTGATCTTTAACGGCAATAATGGCAAGCAACTCATTTTTACGTCCGAAATAAACAATGCTGTTGCCTTCGGATTCATACTCCACCAGCATATCACCCAAAACATCGGAGAGATAAACGTGATAATCCTTCAGAAGTTTATGGCTGCCCACCCAATATTCCGCATCTTTATAGACAACTCTCATCCCTTTACCCTTCAAGACCTCGCAAACGTCTAAACGGGCAGGTGTTATCCCTTCTTCCCGTAAAGCGGTGGAAATAGCAGTTGCCAGCGAATTAGTCGAATTCATCTCGGCTGCCAGCAACACTTCTTTAAAATATTCTTCCTGACACTGCGCCCACAACCAAGCTATGACAGTGGGATGTCCTTCGGTCAGCGTACCGGTCTTATCAAAGACCACTATATCGGCTTTGCTCAGACGTTCCAGTGCAAGGGAGTCTTTTATCAAAATATGCATTCGGGCCGCTTTACCGATTCCACGCATCAGGGCAACAGGAGTAACCAGTCCCAGTGCACATGGACAAGCCACTATAAAAATTGAGATAACCGAATAAAGAGCATGCGGCACAGCTTCCATACCACCAAACAGTATCCAGATAACAAACACAAGAATCGCAATCCCCGTCAAAGCAGGGAAAATGATACCGGCCATACGGTCACCATCATGCAATTCGTCGGGCAGGAAACGAAATACCTTGCCGGTCAGCCCCACAGCAGTAGTCAGTACAGCCACTTCGTAATAGACATGCGGCTGAAGTCCCACCTCATACCAGTAATCAGGAAAGAACGTGTTGAACAAACTGAAAAGGAAAGCCACGGACATGCTGAAAGCAATCAGCATATCCATAGTAATGCGCCCCATACGGAACTGTTTCCAGGCATCGGTATAGAGAGATACGCCTAAAAACAGCAGTACAGGAATGGCCAGCAACATCTGTATTTCATTGCCATAAGTCACATGATCACGAAATATGGACAGCAACAACAACGGAACTGCAAACAACCAGACACCGGCAGCCTGCATCTTCAAACTACGGTAATGCCTGTTGCGTTCCTCTACGTTACCACTTTCCATACTATCGGCATGTTCCGCGCAATACTGTTTTTGCGCAGAACATACCTTCTTCAATATATTGCTCATTCTATTTATATTTTAGGGGGTTGTTACTCTGACTTTAATAAAGCAACAACCGGAATGGGCTGTTTGTTCAGATAGAAAGTTTTAACCGTTTGCAGGAATTAATTTTTTCTTTTTTATGCATGGAGTTCGTTAATAAGTTCTATATTTGTCGATAAAGATTTTTGAATGAAATGTTGATTTATAAACGAAATTCAATATGAAAAAGCAAACTGTCAGCCTACTTGTCCTTCTGCTTGCGGCAAGCGGCTTTTTCTTTTCTTGCGGTAACATCATGAACAAAAATGCCGGAGCGTTGGAGTTCGACAGTATACAAGTAAATGAAACGGCACACCTCTTCGGTGATACTGCCAAACCGGCATGTAACCTTATCATCAATCTTACGTATGCCTCCAAGTCATCCGACGAAAAGATGAAGGACAGCCTGAACACCTATTTCCTGTCTGCCTGCTTCGGTGAGAAATATATGAACATGACTGCCGAAGAAGCCGTAAAGAAATACACAGAAAAGTACGTCAGCGACTACCGGAAAGACTTGGAGCCGATGTACCGAAAAGACGAACAGGACAAAGAGAGTGCCGAAGACATAGGAGCATGGTATTCTTACTATAAAGGCATAGAAAGCCACGTGCAACTGTACACCGGACATCTGCTCGTCTATCGCATCGACTACAATGAATATACCGGCGGCGCACATGGCATTTATATGTCCACATTCCTCAATCTCGACCTGCGCACATTGGCTCCCATCCGTTTGGACGACCTCTTTGTAGGCGACTACAAGGAACAGCTCACAGACCTCTTGTGGAACCAGCTTATGGCCGACAATAAAGTGGCCACCCGCCAGGAACTGGAAGACATGGGATACGCCACTACCGGCGACCTGACACCCACCGAAAATTTCTATCTAAGCAAAGAAGGCATTACATTCTATTATAATGTATACGACATCGCCCCTTATGTAATGGGGCCGGTGAAGATCACATTGCCATACGAAATGATGCAACATCTACTGGGCGACGGCACGATGGTACTGAACGAAGTGCGTAATTCATAAACCGCCCCCTCATTCATAACTCATAATTCAGAAAATAATAATGGAACTTATCCTAAAGTATTTTCCAGACCTGACAGAGGAACAGAAAAAGCAGTTTGCCGCACTGTACGACCTTTATACGGACTGGAACTCTAAAATAAACGTCATTTCGCGTAAAGACATTGAAAACCTGTACGAACACCACGTGCTCCACTCTTTGGGCATAGCCCAAATAATTCGCTTCAAACCGGGTACAAAGATTATGGACTTAGGCACAGGAGGAGGATTTCCGGGTATTCCGTTGGCTATACTTTTCCCCGAAGTACAATTTCATTTGGTGGACAGTATCGGTAAGAAAGTACGCGTAGCCACCGAAATAGCAAACAGCATCGGACTGAAAAACGTTACTACCCGCCACGCGCGTGCCGAAGAAGAGAAACAGTTGTTCGATTTCGTAGTGAGTCGTGCTGTTATGCCCCTTGCCGATTTACTGAAAATCATCCGCAAGAACATCTCCCCCAAACAGCAGAATGTTTTTCCCAATGGACTAATCTGCCTGAAAGGCGGCGAATTGGAGAAAGAGGCGATGCCTTTCAAAAACAAAACCACCATGTGGAATTTGAAAGAATTCTTTGAAGAGGAATTCTTCCAAACTAAAAAAGTAGTGTACGTTAGCAATTGAGAATTAAAAGTTAAGTTGAACGTTGATAAATCATAAATCTGAAATCATATCATGAAGATAAAGAGATTTGAATTTAATATGTTCCCCGAGAACTGCTATGTACTGTGGGACGAAACCAACGAAGCCGTAGTCATTGATCCCGGATGTTTCTACGAAGAAGAGAAACAGGCTTTAAAGAACTTTATCATCAACAATAAACTAAACGTAAAGCACCTGTTGAACACACATCTGCATCTGGACCATATTTTCGGCAATCCTTTCATGCTGAAAGAATTCGGTCTGAAAGCGGAAGCCAACCAAGCCGATGAGTTCTGGATTGACGAAGCGCCTAAGCAAAGCCGCATGTTCGGTTTTCAGCTACAAGAGCCGCCCGTACCATTGGGAAGTTACCTTCACGACGGTGACATCATCACTTTCGGAAACACTGAACTGGAAGCAATCCACGTACCGGGACACTCACCGGGCAGTCTGGTGTATTATTGTGCGGCAGAGCATTGTATGTTCTCCGGAGATGTTTTGTTTCAAGGCAGCATCGGTCGTGCCGACCTTGCAGGAGGCAACTTTGACGAACTGATAGAGCATATATGCAGCCGCCTGTTCATACTCCCCAATGAAACGATTGTTTATCCGGGACATGGAGCGCCTACAACCATTGGCGTTGAAAAAGCGGAAAACCCATTCTTCAGATGATAACTTTAAACAATATATACGTATGAAAAACGACCTGTTGGTTAACCGTCACATCGGTATCAGCGAAAAAGATGAAGCACAGATGCTTCACAAAATCGGCGTGGCAAGTCTGGACGAACTGATTGATAAAACCATCCCGACAAACATCCGCCTTAAAGCACCGCTGGCTCTGCCCGAAGCCATGACCGAATATGAATTCGGATGCCACATTGCAGAACTGGCTGCCAAAAATAAACTTTACACAACTTACATCGGTATGGGCTGGTACAACACCATCACGCCTGCCGTAATCCAGCGTAATGTATTTGAAAACCCCGTTTGGTACACCTCCTATACGCCTTATCAAACAGAAGTGTCTCAAGGACGTTTGGAAGCCCTGATGAACTTCCAGACTGCCGTTTGCGACCTCACCGGTATGCCTCTTGCCAATTGCTCCTTACTGGATGAGGCAACTGCTGCTGCCGAAGCTGTAACAATGATGTACGCATTGCGTCCGCGCGAAATGCAGAAGTCGGGAGCCAATGTAGTATTCGTAGACGAAAGCATTTTTCCACAGACACTGGCTGTCATCACCACCCGCGCCATTCCGCAAGGCATTGAGATACGGACCGGACGATACAATGAAGCAGAACTCACTCCGGACACTTTTGCCTGCATATTACAGTACCCGAATGGCGACGGCAATATAGAAGACTACCGCACTTTTGTGGAAAATGCACATGCTGCCGGTTGCAAAGTGGCCGTTGCCGCCGATATACTAAGCCTTGCCTTGCTCACCCCGCCGGGAGAATGGGGAGCAGACATCGTGTTTGGAACAACCCAAAGATTAGGTACGCCGATGTTCTACGGCGGCCCGTCGGCTGCCTATTTTGCCACACGTGACGAATATAAGCGCAATATGCCGGGACGCATCATCGGCTGGTCTAAAGATAAATACGGAAAATTGTGTTACCGCATGGCTCTGCAAACCCGCGAGCAACATATCAAACGTGAAAAAGCAACTTCCAATATCTGTACAGCACAGGCACTGCTGGCCACAATGGCAGGTTTCTATGCCGTATATCATGGACCGGAAGGCATCCGCACCATTGCAAAGCGTATTCACAACATCGCCGCATATCTGGAAAAAGAAATCAGCAAATTGGGATACAAGCAAGTGAATGTACAATATTTCGATACACTCCGCTTTGCCCTGCCAGACAACGTATCGGCACAACAAGTCCGTACAGTTGCCCTAAGCAAGGAAGTGAACCTGCGCTATTTCAAGAACGGTGATGTGGGCATGAGCATTGACGAAACAACGGATTTGGCCGCAGTAAACGTTTTACTTTCCATTTTCGGAATTGCAGCCGGAAAGGACTATACCAAAACAACCGATATCCCTGAGAGTTGCACCATTCAGCCGACATTCCGGCGTCAAAGCACTTATCTGACACATGAGGTATTCAGTAGATACCATACGGAAACGGAAATGATGCGTTACATCAAACGACTCGACCGTAAGGACATTTCATTGGCACACTCCATGATTTCGCTTGGTTCGTGCACCATGAAGCTGAATGCCGCCGCCGAAATGCTGCCACTCAGCCGTCCTGAATTTATGAATATGCACCCGCTTGTTCCTGAAGAACAGGCAGAAGGCTATCGCGAGCTTATACACAATCTCAGCGAAGAACTGAAAATAATAACCGGATTTGCCGGAGTAAGCCTGCAACCCAATTCAGGTGCTGCCGGAGAATATGCGGGGCTTCGTGTAATCCGCGCTTATTTGGAAAACATAGGTCAAGGACACCGTAACAAAGTGCTGATACCCGCTTCGGCTCATGGTACTAATCCGGCATCGGCTGTTCAGGCCGGTTTCACCACTGTCACCTGTGCCTGTGATGAGCAGGGAAATGTCGATATGGCCGACCTGCGTGCCAAAGCCGAAGAGAACAAAGACGACCTTGCCGCATTGATGATTACCTACCCTTCTACCCATGGTATCTTTGAAACGGAAATCGTGGAAATCTGCAAGACTATCCATGCATGCGGTGCACAGGTCTACATGGACGGCGCCAACATGAATGCACAAGTAGGCTTGACCAACCCCGGATTTATCGGTGCTGATGTCTGCCATCTGAATTTGCATAAAACATTTGCTTCCCCTCATGGCGGAGGCGGACCGGGTGTGGGTCCTATCTGCGTAGCCGAACATCTGGTTCCGTTCTTACCGGGACACGAACTTTTTGGCAATGCAACCAATCAGGTAGCGGGAGCTCCTTTCGGCAGTGCGGGTATTCTGCCCATTACCTACGGCTATATACGCATGATGGGTACGGAGGGACTGACACGCGCCACCAAGATAGCCATTCTGAATGCCAATTATCTGGCTGCCTGCTTCAAGGACACCTATGGCATCGTCTATCGCGGGGCAACCGGCTTTGTCGGACATGAAATGATATTGGAGTGCCGCAAAGTACACGAAGAAACAGGTATCAGCGAAAATGATATCGCCAAACGTCTTATGGACTACGGCTATCATGCACCAACCCTCTCCTTCCCTGTCCATGGAACACTGATGATAGAGCCGACGGAAAGCGAAAGTCTTGCCGAACTAAATAACTTTGTAGATGTGATGCTTGCTATCTGGCAGGAGATTCAGGAAGTGAAAAATGGAGAAGCGGATAAGGCAGACAACGTGCTGACAAACGCTCCGCATCCTGAATATGAAGTAGTTGCCGACAACTGGGAACATAGTTACACCCGGCAGAAAGCAGCATATCCGATAGAAAGCGTACGCGACAACAAGTTTTGGGTGAATGTGGCGCGTGTAGACAACACACTGGGCGACCGTAAGTTACTGCCTACATGCTACGGATGCTTTGAATAGAAATATTGAGAGGATATATCGAAAGATATATCCTCTTCTTTTATGCCATAAAGGAATTTAACGGATCACAGTTACCGTACCTTCCGCCAATTTCTTATCTTTCATGGGAGCACCCTCGGGAGCATAGCCCAAAGCTGCACAACCATATACACGATGATTTTCGGGAACACCGAGCTTCATAAGGAAAGCGCGCACATCGGGATCGTCACAAGTCTGCCCCAACTGGTTGATCCAACAGGAACCGATACCGAGAGACTTAGCGGCCAGGAAGATATTCTGCATGGCACAGGCACAGTCCATAGACGCCCACCATTGGGTAGGTTCGTTGGAAACGATAATCAGAGTCGGAGCATGATAATAGCAACAGTAGGTTTCGCTATGTCCCCGCTCTTGCAGACGGGGCTCGTCGCTCTTAGCAAAAGCACCTTTTATCTTTTCATTCAGTTCTCTCAATATATCAGCATCCTGAATGGCTGTGAAATGCCATGTCTGGTAATTCATACCGCTGGGAGCATACGTTGCCGCTTCCAATATAAGATTCAAATTTTCTGCGGAAACCTGCTGTTCCGTATAAGTGCGCACACTGCGGCGCGACTTAATATTTTCCAATACTTCGTTCAACATTGCACGTCTGTTTTTTATGATTCAATGCTTAGGATCACCTCTTCAGCAATCCTATCTTTACGTTTAACTTAAAGTAATATACACCATTCTCCCGTTCCAGGAAACCGTATTTGTCTTTGTCTACCGACCCCTTCTCAAAACGGCTGTTCTGATAAAGGAAATCGGCAAAAGTCTGCCGTTCGGACTTATGATAACAGAGAACCTCACCCTCTCCATTGGTCAGCAACAGCCCTTCTACGGCAGAATCCGTACCGTTGTAAATCTTAGCCGGACGCATGCCCAATGCAAGTGCCAATAGGAACTGCTTCATCTTAAACTCGTAGAAACAATGTTTGTTTATCAATTCATCCTTTATCTTCAAGGGATTCATTTCCTTGATGCGTTCCGTCAGTTCAGAGACGCGGGTGATGCCGTCCAGATGCATGGTACGCACCATTTCGGCCAACATACGGGGAAAATGCAGATCTATCATCAACAGATTGCAACGGAACACACGATCGGCAACATCGGAATATTTCAGCACACCGCCCAAACGCTCAATCATCATCATGCGTTCGGCAACTTCCGTAGGCGATTCGGGCAAGGCGTTCACCTTGTTCACAGTGGGTACGGCAAATTTCACGCCACTTTGCTCCAGCTTCAGATTGGCAGTGCGCCCACCGTCCAGCAGAGGATTCATACGGCTGAGGCGACAACGGACAGTAAAACCCGTCAGCGGAGCATCCACGCTCCAGAAAGCTACGGAGAAGTCTGTACGATCCTCAGTTTTGGATTCCAAATCGTAGATGTTCACTGCATCCAGAAAGGCTTCCAATCCTTCGGAAACTTCCACTTCCTCTCCCGGCTCGTTCCGCAACAGATGAAGTATGATTTCCGCCGCATCGCCAAAGTCCGCACGAGGGAACGAAAGCACTTCCTTCTCTGCCGACGCAATGAATGTACCGTCTTTCTCCACTACACCACTGACAATACGAATATCCTCTTCCTCTATATAATAGCGGCGTGTACCGTCATGTTCCTCTCTCTGTATCAGCGCAATGGGCCAACACTTTCTATCATCTTTCTGTGCCTTCGGAGTACCCCCGAAAACTTTTCCATCCGCCAACAAACGGAAGAATGTATAGAGCTCGCCCAGCTCACGCTTAGTCGCTTCAAATGCCATATCAACTCAATTTTTATTAAATAAGTGTACAAAGATAAGTAAATCCATACAAAAGATATGGAATTAACAAACTATTTCCATGCGGAGACGTTCTATCGGATATATGAAACCTAAAAAATAAAAGCATGGAAAAAGAAGAAAATACAGTAACCATCACAGCCACCCCCAACGGTCCTTTTATTGTAGAAGGCCGATTCAAACTGGTGGACAGAGAAGGCAAGGCGGAAATGAAAGAAAACCGGACAGCCCTCTGCCGCTGCGGACGCTCCTACAAGCAACCTTTTTGTGACGGCACGCACCGCAAAATCCATTATAATGATTTATCCTTGAAAAAGATTGAAAAGAGTATCTAAAGGTCCGGAGACTTTACTCTTCTTCAAAACGTAGAGTCTCCACCTTCTCCAGACGCGCCCTCATCTTGGGCATCATCGACTTGCGGATGCGAAGTGTCATACGGCAGTCCATATCATAGGACTGTTCCAGCATCTCCGGTTCCTCCTCTTTCACAATGCGCATTACATCATTCATGAAAGGATATTCAAAGAGAACGGTCACCGTTTCATCCACAGTCTTTTCAATAACGGTAGCGGCAGCGATAGCCTCCGCGGCAGCAGCCTTATATGCCACTATCAAGCCACTTGTTCCCAGCTTTATGCCGCCAAAATAGCGGACAACAACAATCAGTATGTCCGTCAGTTCATTCGAATTTATCTGCCCCAGAATAGGCTTTCCTGCCGTACCGGACGGTTCTCCGTTGTCATTGGCACGAAAGTCCTTGCGCTCATGCCCCAGCATATAGGCATAACACACATGGCGGGCATCGTAGTATTTCTTCTGATAAGTTTCCAGATGCGCCTTTACTTCTTCAACCGTACGGACAGGCAAGGCAATGGCTATGAACTTACTGCGCTTCTCGGTGTAAATCCCTTCGGACAGGGTGGCAATGGTTTTGTACGTATCTTCACTCATGCCGTATAGGTATATGTTTCTTAATCAGCTCCAACAACGGCTTTGCCGCAATTATCAGTGTCACTGCGGTCAGTATCATCAATACGCCGAGCATGATACGCGGCGTGAGTTGCTCACCAAACACCACTACTCCGCAAAACAGCGCCGTCACAGGTTCCAATGCTCCCAGAATGGCAGCCGGCGTGGAGCCTATACGATGAATGGAAAGCGTCATTGCAATCAATGAGATAATAGTAGGAAACAATGCCAACGAAAACACATTCACCCACAACAGTGGAGCGGGTACAGGCTGCAAGGCCGTACAGAAATCCAAACGTACCACATAAATGATAATTCCGAACAGCAAAGCATAGAAAGTCAGCTTTGCCGTTGGCAGATTTTTCAGGGAAGAACGGTTCACACCTACTATATATATGGCATACGTCAGCGAAGACAAGATGACGAACAACACACCCAACAGATTCAAAGTCCTACCATCTCCGCCCTCGTACAGCAGAGAGATGCCCGTAAACGCCAGCGCAATGGAGAACATTGTAATAAACGAAACCTTCTCATGAAAGAAGATCGCCATAATGATAGCCACCATTACCGGATAGACAAACAAGATAGTGGATGCAATACCTGCATCCATATAGTTATAACTCTCAAACAAGAAGAGTGAAGAAAAAGAGAACAACAGTCCCATTACCGCCAGCGGAAGTATATCCGTCTTTTTCAAGGCAAAGGATTGCTTCTTCACTTTCATCAGTATGCCCAGCATTACAATAGCAAAAAAATAGCGATAGAACAAGACGGAATCCACTTTCATTCCCGCCCCGTACAAAGGCAATGCGAACAACGGGTTCAGTCCATAACTGGCTGCGGCAAGAGCTCCGTAAGTAAATCCTTTAAGACGATCGTTAGTCATGACAGTATTTTTCTTAATCGGGCGCAAAGATACTACTTTTATCCACATCTTGTTCACCTTTCCTTCAAATAGAACTTACGTAGCACGCAAAGCGCAGTATTTATAATAAAGCATACCTACTGCATCAGCCAGCAGCCAACCGATAGGAATAGACCACCAAATGCCTGCCACCCCAATGGAAGGAATGGAAGCAAGCACATACGACAACACCACGCGGGTCCCTAAAGAGATCACCGTAAGCACAACCGACATCCCCGGCATGCGGATAGCGCGATAATAACCGTAAAGCAGGAACAGGATGCCGATGCCACAATAGAATGTGCCCTCTATGCGCAGATATTCCACGCCGGTAGCAAGAATTTCCACCTCTTCGGGGCGGACAAAGACCAGCATCAGCGGCTCTGCAAATACAAACACAAGCATGGAAACTATCAAGGAAAAGATGACCGCAGTAAGAAAGGCGCTGCGCACTCCCCTGCGGATACGATCATAACGCTTTGCCCCAAAATTCTGCGCTATGAAGGTAGAGAAAGCGTTTCCGAACTCCTGCACAGGCATATATGCAAAGGAATCTATCTTTACGGCAGCGGCAAAGGCTGCCATAACGGCCGTACCGAAACTGTTGACCAATCCCTGTATCATCAGGATACCGAAATTCATGACCGACTGCTGCACACAGGTCAGTGTGGAGAAAGAGACTATCTCCTTCAGACTGCAACGGTCAAAGCGCATATCCTCCCGGCGCAGTTGCAGTTCCGGCCGTTTCTTGCCAGTGTAGAGCATTATCCCCACAGCAGCCACTCCCTGTGCTATGACGGTGGCCGCGGCAGCCCCTTCGATTCCCCAACCCAGTTGCAGGATAAAGAACAGGTCGAGAATGACATTCAGCACAACAGAAACCGCCAGAAACCAAAGAGGAGTCACAGAATCTCCCACAGCCCGCAACAGCGCCGCATAGAAATTATAGATAAACGTAAAGGCTATGCCACAAAAGATTATCCACAGGTAACTGCGCATCATCCCATAAATGTCCTGCGGCACTTGAAGCAAATGAAGAATAGGGTCTAAGCATATAAATGCCACCACATTCAGCAAGAATGTCACCGCCCCTATCAGTACGAATGAAACAAAAATGCTACGCCGCAAAGCGGACCGGTCTCCTGCCCCGTAGTGCAACGAGAAAACCGTACCGCTACCGATAGACAACCCTAAAAGAATGGAAATAAGAAAAACCATCAGCGTATATGCCGACCCCACTGCTGCCAAAGCGCCCGATCCGATACACTGTCCCACAATAAGCGTATCGGCAATATTATAACACTGTTGCAGCAACGAACCTGCCATCATAGGCAAGGTGAAGCGCAACAGCGTACTCGTTATGCCGCCCTGAGTGAGGTCTCCATTTCGTAACATCCGCTACCGTATTTCGATATTTTCGTATTCCGTTTCGTATTTTCCTGCAAAGGTCAGCATTTTCAACATAACAGGAAAGAAAATGGCGGTATAAAATAACGGAGCGCCACATACTTTGCAACGCTCCGTTTCCACATTCATTCTTTAAAATTGTATTTTGATTAGTCCAGTTTATGAATTACCAGTCCCGAACGCAACTTCGGTTCGAACCAAGTAGTCTTGGGGGGCATTATGTTGCCGGTATCGGCAATGTCCATCAACTGTTTCATGGACACAGGATACAGAGCCAAAGCCACCTTCATCTCACCGCTATCCACCCGTTTCTTCAATTCGCCTAAGCCGCGTATACCGCCCACAAAGTCGATACGCTTATCGGAACGAAGGTCCTTGATGCCGAGGATTTCATCCAATATCAAGTTGGACGAGATGGTAACGTCCAGCACACCGATGGGATCATTATCGTTGTAAGTGCCCGGTTTGGCAGTAAGGCTATACCACTTGCCATCCAGATAAAGGGAGAAATTATGCAATCCTGCCGGTTTGTAGATGTCCGTACCCTTTTCTTCCACCGTAAAGTTCTTGCTTACAGCCGTCAGGAATTGTTCGGGAGTCATACCGTTCAAATCCTTCACCACACGATTATAGTCAATGATAGTCAACTGGTTGGCCGGGAAACAAACTGCCATGAAGTAGTTGTACTCCTCATCTCCACGATGATTGGGATTTTGCTTGGCTTTCTCCGCGCCCACCAGGGCAGCGGCTGCGCTGCGGTGATGTCCGTCTGCAATATAGAGCGCAGGCATCTTGCCGAACTCTTTGGTTATGACGTCAATATCTTCCTGCTTGTCGATAATCCAAAACGTGTGGCCGAAGCCGTCGCCCGGAGCAATAAAGTCGTAAACAGGTTTCTGAGCCGTATAACGGGTAATGACAGCATCCAGCGTGGCATTATCAGGGTAGGCAAAGAATACAGGTTCAATGTTGGCATTGTTCACACGCACATGCTTCATGCGGTCTTCTTCCTTATCCCGACGGGTAAGCTCATGCTTCTTGATGACACCATTCATATAATCGGGAACGTATGCCCCCACCACCAAACCATATTGCGTTTTGCCATTCATGGTCTGGGCATATACATAATAGTTTTCTTTATCGTCCTGCACCAGCCAGCCTTTGTCCTGAAACATCCGGAAGTTTTCAGCAGCTTTCTGATAAACACGTTCATCATGTTCGTCCGTACCGATAGGAAAATCTATTTCGGGCTTGATGATGTGATACAAAGACTTTTCGTTTCCCGCCGCTTCTTCACGAGCCTCGGCAGAATTCAGTACGTCGTAAGGGCGGGATGCCACCTGTTCTACTAAATTCTGTGGGGGACGAATCCCTCTAAAAGGTTTTATTGTTGCCATGGTTATTAGAATATAAATTTAAATCAGGCATGAATTACATGGAGTTTCACAGAACAAATAATATGTCCAAAGTTCTGCAAGGTTCCATGCAATCCATGCCTGAATCCAATTACTTATTTACTCGGAACTTCTCGCAACCGTCTTTCAGGAAGCCTACAATCTGCTTGGCAGCGGCAATACCTGCATTGATATTGGCTTCGGCAGTCTGCGCACCCATTTTCTTCGGTGTGGAGAAATAACGGCCGGCAAACTTGGCAGCGAAAGTCTCATTGGCTGCAGGCATGATGTCGGTCATGTATTTCAGGTCGGGACGTTCTTCCATGAGCTGAATCAACTCGGCTTCATTGATAACCTCCTTGCGGGCGGTATTGACCAGCAAACCGCCTTTCGGCATCTTGTTCACCAAAGCATAGTTAATAGAATTCTTGGTTTCTGCCGTTGCAGGAATATGCAGGGAAACAACATCACAAGTAGAATAAAGCTCTTCGGCAGAAGCGACAGCTTTTACGCCATCCTTCTCGATCACTTCTTTCGGGCAGAAAGCGTCGAAAGCATAGATGTCCATGCCGAAACCCTTGGCGATACGCGCCACATTGCGTCCTACATTGCCATAAGCGTGAATACCCAGCTTCTTGCCCATCAGTTCCGTACCGGAGGTGCCGTTGTACATGTTGCGGACAGCCATTACCATAAGTCCGAAAGCCAGTTCGGCTACGGCATTGGAGTTCTGTCCCGGAGTGTTCATCACACATACGTTGTGGGCAGTGGCGGCAGCCAAGTCCACATTGTCATAACCGGCACCGGCACGTACCACGATTTTCAGTTCTTTGGCGGCGTCCAACACCTCGGCATCGATGATGTCGCTACGTATAATAATAGCATTGGCGTCTTTCACAGCTTCCAGCAATTTCGCCTTGTCACCATATTTTTCCAGCAAAGCAAGTTCATAACCTGCTGCTTCAATTTCTTTGCGGATACCGTCTACTGCAACCTTTGCAAACGGCTTGTCTGTTGCGACTAATACTTTCATGATTTAATGGTATTAAAAAAGATTCACCACAGAACCGCACAGAGTTTCACAGAGTTTTCCTTTTCATTTCTCTGTGGGACTCTGTGCCCTCTGTGGTGAACAAATATTATTAATGAAGTTTCTCAAATTCCTGCATGCAGTCTATCAAAGCCTGTACGCTTTCTTTCGGCATAGCGTTGTAGCAAGATGCGCGGAAACCGCCTACTGAACGATGTCCTTTGATACCTACCATACCTTTTTCGGTAGCAAACTTCAGGAAGTCTGCTTCAAATTCTTTGTATTCGGGGGCCATTACGAAGCAGATGTTCATGCGTGAACGGTCCTCTTTGGCAGCAGTACCTACGAACATTTTGTTGCGGTCTATCTCGGCATACAGCATATCGGCCTTTTCGATAGCGCGACGTTCCATTTCCTTCACACCGCCTTGTGCCTTAATCCAGCGCAAAGTCTGCAATGCTGCATAAATAGGCACAACAGGAGGAGTATTGAACATTGAGCCACCGTCGATATGTGTCTGATAGTTCAGCATGGTGGGGATGTAACGTGACACCTTGCCCACTGCATCGTTCTTCACGATAACGAATGTCACACCCGCAGGAGCCAGATTCTTCTGTGCACCGCCGTAGATACAGATATATTTGGACACGTCGATAGGACGGGAGAATATATCGGATGACATGTCAGCAATCATCGGCACGTTTACATCCAGATCTTCTTTCAGCTCCGTACCATAGATCGTATTGTTGGTGGTGATATGGAAATAGTCCACATCAGCCGGTACTGTGTAATCTTTCGGAATATAAGTATAAGTGGCTTCAGCAGAAGAGGCAACTTCTACAACCTCGCCAAAACCTTTGGCTTCTTTCATGGCTTTCTTGGCCCACACACCTGTGTTGAGGTATGCGGCTTTCTTTTCGAGGAAATTGAAAGGAACCATGCAGAATTCCATACTTGCGCCACCGCCCAAGAACAGTACCGAATAACCTTCGGGAATGTTAAGTAGTTCTTTGAACAGTGCTACGGCTTCGTCCACTACGGGCTGGAAGTCTTTAGCGCGGTGGCTAATCTCCATAAGAGAAAGACCGGATCCATTGAAATCTAAAATAGCCTTCGCTGTATCCTCTATCACCTCACGCGGAAGAATGGAAGGTCCTGCATTGAAATTATGCTTTTTCATTTGAAGTTTGTTTTGGTTATACAATTTCGTTCATTTTGTGTCTTTCGACATGGCGAAATTACGGAATTATTTCTGTATTGCAAATCTTTCCTTATAAAAATCCTTCTTTATGGCGCATTTGCCTTACTTTTTATTGGTATATACAAGAATTATACACCAATCTGTTATGTATACTTACCAAAAAAGGTGTTAAAAGGTAAACTGAAAGAAAGAAGCGGAAATAACTTTCTACTATGAATAAAAACTGAAAAGAAAGTGCATATTTATCAGAAACAAGCCATTCTCCTATGCTTAATAACATTCCCCGCCATGCTTAATAACATCAGTCTACCGGGCTTCTTCTATCAAGGTCTTCATGCCTTTGATTTTTTCTCCACGCAGCAGCGTGAGTAGTTGCTTCACCTTGCTGCGGCGAACTGCCACAAAAGCGTAGTGTTCTTTTACGTCCACCTGTCCCACATCTTCACGCGCCAATCCACCTTTTTTATATAGGAAGCCCACGATGTCCACTTTGTTAAGTTTGTCTTTCTTGCCTTTACCTATATATAAGGTAGTCCAACGGGATTTGGCAGGCTTCGGCGTTTGTTCCGGCAGCCCGAATACGGGGATTTCTTCCGGAAGATAATCGGGCAACCGCTCTTCCGCATGGAGAAGCAGGAAGGACGAGCCGCGTGCCTCCCAGCGTGCCGTACGTCCGTTGCGGTGCGTAAAGGCTTCCTCGTTGACGGGCATGTGGTAGTGGACAACATTGTCGATACCCGGAATATCCAGTCCGCGTGCGGCAAGGTCGGTGGACACCAGAACGGGGCAACTGCCATTACGGAACTTATAGAGCGCCCGTTCGCGATCTTCCTGCTCCATGCCGCCATGAAAGGCGTCGCAGGGGAATTTCTTTGACTTCAAGTAGGCAGCCACGCGCTCCACACTCTCGCGGTAGTTCACGAACACCAGTGTAGAACGGTTGCCCAAGGTACAAAGCAGGCGGTACAATGTTTCCAGTTTATCTTTTTCGGGCGAAATGACCTTCTGTAAGTCAAGGCGATTGGAAACGGCTTCTTCCGAAAGGAAGTTCAGCCTGATGACTTGTGACGACGGTGCGTCACTGCCGGATACCGCTCCCCCTACTCCTGCAAATTGCGGGATCTCCTCGGCATCTGTTGCCGAAAGCAGCACGCGTTTCTGCAAGGCGGGCAGTTGCCCGATAACCTCTGCCATTTCGTCGTGGAAGCCGAATTCAAGACATTTGTCAAACTCGTCAATCACCAGTGTGGTGACAGAGTGCACCTCGAAGTTCCGTTTCCTCAAATGGTCGTTCATACGGCCGGGAGTACCAATGATGACAGCCGGATTGATGCCCCTCATTGTGCGATGCTCTTCCATTGCCGGGCGTCCGCCGTAGCAGCTCATCGACTTGAAGGGTACATTCATCGACTTGAATACGGTTTCTATCTGCAAGGCAAGCTCACGCGAAGGAACAAGCACCACTGCCTGCACACCCTGCACATCCGCTTTGAGCGATTGTACCAGCGGCAACAGGAATGCCAGTGTCTTGCCCGAACCTGTGGGCGACAGCAGGACGAGGTCTTTATTGGATTGGTAAGCATCCCGCGCAGCCTCTTGCATCGGGGTGAGCTGTTCTATCTGTAAGTTGCGAAGTATATCGGATTGTTCCATAAATTTCTTTGAATTAATGGAGCAAAGATACGAAAAGATTATATGTTTGATGTACCGGACAATCCTTTTGATTAGCCTGACTATAAAAAAACTCCGGCAAGAGCCAAAGCCCGCCGGAGTTTCCTCACTATTTTACTATTATGTATCTTAACAATGCACCTTATCCGCCGAAGTTGTCGAACATCAGGTTCTGAGCCGGAACGCCGAGGTCGTCGAGCATCTTCTCAACGGCTTTGGACATCGGGCCGGGACCGCACATGTAGTATTCGATATCTTCGGGAGCTTCGTGATCTTTCAGGTAAGTCTCGTAGATTACGTTGTGAACGAAGCCCGGAGTGTACTTCACGCCCGCTGCATCGGCTGCCGGATCGGGACGGTCCAGTGCGAGGTGGAACTTGAAGTTGGGGAAGTCTTTTTCAATCTGCAGGAAGTCTTCCAGATAGAACACTTCATTGAGCGCACGTGCACCGTAGAAATAGTTCATCACGCGGTCGGTAGTATGCAACGTCTTTGTCAGGTGCATAATCTGCGCACGCAACGGAGCCATACCGGCACCACCACCAATCCACATCATTTCCTTCTTGGAGTCGAAAATCGGATGGAAGTCTCCGTAAGGACCGCTCATCGTTACCTTATCACCCGGTTTCAGCGTGAAGATATAGGATGAAGCGATACCCGGCATTACATCCATGAAGCCCGGACCTTGGTCTTTCGGCTTGAACGGAGGAGTGGCGATACGTACCGTCAGCATGATGCGGTCGCCCTCGGCAGGGTAGTTCGCCATAGAGTAGGCACGAATGGTCTCTTCATCGTTACGGCACTTCAAGCCCATCAGGCCGAATTTCTCCCATGCAGGCAGATACTCTTCGCCGATAAGGGATTTGTCGATGTCCTTGTCGTAGTCCATGGAGTATTTAGGAATCTTAATCTGTGCATAAGAACCCGGGATGAAGTCCATGTGCTCACCCTTGGGCAATGCAACGATAAACTCCTTGATGAACGTAGCCACGTTCTTGTTGGAGATGACCTCGCACTCCCACTCTTTTACGCCGAGTACAGACTCGTCGATCTTAATTCCCATGTCGCTCTTCACCTTCACCTGGCAACCCAGACGCCAGTGGTCCTGGATTTGCTTACGGCTGAAGTGAGGTATTTCGGAGGGCAGAATCTCGCCGCCACCTTCCACAACCTGGCATTTGCACTGTCCGCATGAGCCTTTGCCACCGCAAGCGGAGGAAAGAAACACGCCGTTTACGGACAGCGTATTCAGCAGCGTCGAACCGGAAGCTACCTCCAGCTCCTTGTCGCCGTTGATCGTCAATTTCACATTGCCTGAAGGAACCAAGAAGTTCTTGGCTACCAACAGAATAACCACAAGCAACAGAACAACCGCGAGGAATACTCCAATGCTTGCTAATATCATATTCATATCCATTGTCTTATTCCTTTCTTTTAGATGTTCAAACCAGAGAAACACATAAATGCCATTGCCATCAGACCCACTGTGATGAAGGTGATGCCCAGGCCTTTCAGCGGAGCAGGCACATCAGAGTAGGCCATCTTCTCGCGAATGGCAGCCAGACCGACAATAGCCAGCAACCAGCCGATGCCCGAACCCAGTGCATAGGAAACGGCATCTGCCACGTCACCGATATATTTCGGATCGCTCTCGCCCACGTTGATACGTTGCTGCATGAAGAGTGACGCACCCATGATGGCGCAGTTCACAGCGATCAGCGGCAGGAAGATACCCAGTGAAGCGTAGAGCGAAGGGCTGAAACGTTCCACAATCATCTCCACCAACTGAACGATAGCGGCAATTACGGCAATGAAAAGAATAAAACTCAGGAAGCTGAGGTCGACACCTTCAATGATGGCGTTGGGACCCAGTACTTTCGTTTGCAACAAATAGTTGACCGGAAGTGTCACCACCAACACGAAAGTTACGGCGATACCCAGTCCTACGGCAGTCTTTACATTCTTTGATACGGCCAGATAAGAGCACATACCGAGGAAGAACGCAAATATCATATTGTCCACAAAAATGGAGCGGACGAATAAACTTAATAAATGTTCCATAATTCTTTTAATTAAGAACTAAGAATTAAGAATCAAGAATCTCCACACAGCAACGGCACAATCTTCATTCATCATTCCTCATTCTTCATTTATATTACTTTTCCTGCAATTCTTTATGGCGTGCACGTTGATACCAGATGATGCAAGCGCAGAGAATCAGCGCCATAGGCGGCATCAGCATCAAGCCGTTGTTCACATATCCAATCTTCTGCAAAGGCTCGTAGTTCAGGATGTTGAAACCAAGCAACGTGCCCGAACCCAGCAGTTCGCGGAAGAAAGCCACGATAACCAAGATCTTGGCGTATCCCAAACCATTGCCCACACCGTCAAGGAAGGACTCCCAGGGACCGTTCTGCATGGCAAATGCTTCCAAACGTCCCATGAGGATACAGTTTGTGATGATCAGACCCACGTATACGGAAAGCTGTACGCTCACGTCGTAAGCAAAAGCCTTCAGAATCTCACTTACAATTGTCACCAACGCTGCAACTACCACCAACTGGACGATGATACGGATACGGTTGGGGATGGTCTTGCGCAGCAATGAAATCACTACATTGGAGAATGCCGTAATCACCGTTACGGAAAGTCCCATTACGATAGCCGGTTCCAGCTTGGCGGTAACGGCCAAGGCAGAACAGATACCCAGCACCTGTACGGTAACGGGGTTGTTCAGTCCAAGCGGAGTAGAGAATACTTCTTTATTCTTTTTTGAAAACAATGCTCCCATATTCTTATTTCTCCTCATTATTATTAGTTAAAAAGTTCTTGTAGCTGCTCAGACAGGTTTTCAGCATGGCATCCACACCTACCGAGGTGATAGTACCGCCTGAAATGCCGTCCACCTGATAGTCGGGTTTCTCTACCTTTCCGTTCTTCACAACGCCGAGGGCGATTTCACCGTTCTCCAGTGTCTTCTTGCCCGGAAATTCTCCCTGGAACTGGGCGGTTGCGATTTCGGCACCCAGGCCCGGAGTTTCGCTGGCATGCGAGAAGTAAACGCCATAAACGGTGTCCTTGTCGCTGTTCAGGGCAACATAACCCCAGATGGCGCCCCAAAGGCCGGCACCGTAAACGGGGAATACATATTTGGTTTCTCCGTCCACTTCTGCCACAAATACGTGCAGGCGGTGGTTTTCCTTAGCTTCCTTTTCGTAGGCGGTGGCAAATGCACCGGTGTTCTCGGCCAGCGTACCGTCCTCGTTCATCAGCATGTCACCCTTGATGTACTTATTATATTCTGCATCGGCATCCTTCACATCCTTGATGTTGAGGGCGGCAAGAATCTGCTTCTTCGTATCCAGCTCCACGTTCTTGTTCTGAGTGGCACGCAGAGAGGAGCTTACGAATGCCAGCAGGAATGCGACGATAACAACCATTACCGAAGCATAAATGATAGTATAACTATTACTATTGGTAT
>OJPH01000101.1_pt1 | contig 68581 bp, 59 predicted proteins | sample 1598481 | NCBI WGS metagenome assembly OJPH01 (sample SAMN03922482, study PRJEB24848) | human gut metagenome | isolation source: stool sample | host: Homo sapiens | place: Germany | collected 2011-05 | reverse complement strand
CCGATACTGATACGGACACGGATACTGACACAGACACAGATACAGATACTGATACGGACGCGGATACCGATACAGACACAGATACTGATACCGACACTGATACGGACACAGATACTGATACAGACACGGATACTGATACAGACACGGATACCGATACAGACACGGATACAGATACAGATACAGATACAGATACAGATACAGATACAGATACAGATACAGATACGGATACCGACACAGATACCGATACTGACACAGATACGGACACGGATACCGATACAGATACTGACACTGATACAGACACTGACACAGACACGGATACCGATACAGACACAGACACAGATACAGATACGGATACAGATACCGATACCGATAACGATCGTGTAAACGGTGATGAAGTTGACTTCGACGACAGAACACCTCAGGGTGAGCGTGTAAATGGAGATGACAGCAACGGTAACCTTGAGCGTACTGACTTTGACAACACAAACGGCAACCCCAATACCGGCGTTGGCATTGACGGAACGCTTGCGGCAGGTGCGGCGGCTACAGCGGCTCTTGCAGCAGCAGGACTTCTTCTCGGTAAGCGTAAGAAAAAGGATGAATCCGAAGAATAATCGGTGAATAACCAAACAGCTGTATGGCTAAAAACCATACAGCTGTTTTCTTGTATAAGGGCAAAAAAATAACGGCAATCAACACGATTGCCGTTATTATTGCTTTGTCAGGTTTTCTTGAACTGACTGTTGTAAAGTTCCGCATAGAATCCGTTCTTTGCAAGAAGCTGTTCGTGATTACCGATCTCGATAATCTTGCCCTTATCCATTACCAGAATGGTATCGGCATTTTTTATAGTCGATAATCTGTGAGCTACTATAAAGCTCGTTTTTCCCTTTGTCATCTTTGCGAAAGCGTTCTGAATCTTCATTTCGGTCTTTGTATCAATGCTGCTGGTCGCTTCGTCAAGAATCAGCATAGGAGGCATTGCAAGCATTACACGGGCTATGCACAAAAGCTGCTTCTGACCTTGTGAAATACCGTCATTGTCGCTTATTATCGTATCATAACCGTCTTTCATACGCTTTATAAAGCTATGGCAGTGAGCGGCTTTTGCGGCGGCTACAATTTCTTCTTCAGTTGCATCCTGTTTTCCGTACGCTATATTTTCACGGACTGTACCCTCAAAAATCCATGTTTCCTGAAGCACCATACCGTAGCTGAGCCTGAGCGAATCACGGGTCACGTCCTTTATATTGTTGCCGTCAACCGAGATACCGCCCTTATCCGTATCATAGAAACGCATAAGCAGGTTGATTATAGTGGTTTTACCGCAGCCGGTAGGACCTACAATAGCTATCTGCTGACCGCTCTTTACATCAAGATTAAGATCCTTGATAAGTTCTTTTTCGGGAACGTAAGAGAAGTCAACGTGGTCAATCTTTACGTTTCCGCTTACATCTGTAAGCACCTTGTTGTCAGCATCGGATATTTCATCGTCGCTTTCGGTGAGGGCAAATATGCGTCTTGCCGATGCAAACGCCGATTGTAATTCGGTAACAACGCCTGAAATTTCGTTGAACGGCTTTGTATACTGGTTGGCGTATGATAAAAATGCGGAAAGCTGACCTACCGTGATACCGCCGCCTATAGCGCTGAGTGCGCCGAAAATTCCGACACCGGCATATACAAGACCGTTTACAAATCTTGTGGAGGGATTGGTAAGGGCAGAGTAGAACTGCGCTCTTACACCGACCTTATACAGCTTTGCGTTAAGTTCTTCGAATTTTTCTTCGCTGTATTCTTCACAGGAGAAAGCCTTTACGACCTTCTGATTTCCGATATATTCTTCGGCAAGTCCGGTGATCTGACCTCTGAGTGCCGCCTGCTCCTTGAATTTCTTTGAGCAAAGTCTTGCTATGGTAGAAGCAACAATCAGTGATACAGGGGTAATAACGATAACTACAAGCGCAATGCCTACGTTTATAGAGAACATAAAGCAGAGTGTTCCTATTATAGTAACAGAGCCTGTGAATATCTGCTGAAATCCCTGCAGAAGACCGTCAGATACGGTATCAATGTCCGCAACGACTCTGCCTATTATATCGCCGTGCGGAGTAGAGTCTATATATTTCAGCGGTACACGCTGGAGTTTGTTGAAAGCGTCTGTTCTTAAATCCCTTACCGTTCTTTGAGTGAGTATGTTGGTGCAATAACCCATAAACCACTGGAATCCCGCACCTACGATTACTACAACGGCGAGCTTTATAATTATCGGCAGGATCTTTTCGAATTCAACGTTGTTAATATCAATGATAAAGTCAACCGCCTGACCGATAAGTACGGGCGCATACAGCGTTGCTATTGCGCTTATAACGGCGCTGACTATCGTGAAAACGAGATAGAACGTATAAGGCTTTGTATATTTCAGCAGCTTTGCAAGAACTGTAAAACCGCTGTCATTATTTATTTTACTCATCGCCGTTTATCTCCTTTTCAAGTTCTTCCGCACTGAACTGAGTAAGACAGATCTGACAGTAATCGGTACAGCTCTGTAACAGCTCTTTATGTGTGCCTAAGCCGACTGTTTTGCCATCGTCAAGTACGATAATCTGATCGGCATTTTTGACCGTGTTCGCTCTTTGAGAAATGATAAACACCGTCATATCAGAGCAGTTTTCCTTGATTGCTGTTCTCAGCTTTGCGTCTGTAGCAAAGTCAAGTGCGCTTGCGCTGTCGTCAAGTATCAGTATCTCCGGGTCTGCGGCTATTGCCCTTGCAATAGTAAGTCTTTGCTTCTGACCGCCGGAAAGGTTCTTACCGCCCTGAAGTATCTCATAATCAAGCCCGTTTTCGAGCTTTTCGACAAACTCATAAGCCTGCGAGATCTTCAATGCACGCCATATCTGCTCGTCTGTTATATTATCTCCGCCCCACTTCATATTTTCACGGATCGTACCGCTGAAAAGTACGGCTTTCTGAGGAACGACCGCTATCTTTTTGCGAAGGCGGTTAAGGCTGTATTTTCTGACATCTGTTCCGTAAACTTCGACCAAACCGTCTGACGCGTCATAGAATCGTGGGATAAGATTTATAAGCGTTGATTTACCACTGCCCGTACCGCCTATTATGCCTATCGTCTGACCTTTTTCGGCGGTGAATGATATATCTTCAAGTGCGTATTCACTGTTATCGTGATAGCTGAAATACACCTTGTCGAATTTTACGGCAGGAGCAGAGCTGTCGCCGTTTTCTTCGGTGTTGTCTGTTTCTGTAACTGACGGCTTTGTGTCAAGCACCTCGTTTACTCTTGCCGCACAAGCCGCCGACTTTGTAAAGATAACAACAAGGTTTGCAACAACCACAAGGGCGAGCAGGATCTGATTCATATAGTTTACAAGTGCGATAACCTGACCTTGTGTAAGGTCACCGACATTGACAGAGAATCCGCCGAACCATATTATTGCAACGATCGCAAGGTTCAGTATGATAGCGTTGACAGGGCTGAGCAGTGCCGAAATCTTGCCGGCTCTCACTGCCGCTTTTTCAATATCCTCAGCGTTATCGCTGAAACGTTCTATTTCGTGCTGCTGCTTTGAAAAAGCTCTTACGGCTCTTGCACCGACAAGATTTTCACGGGTGATGAGCGAGGTCTTATCCAGCTTTTTCTGTATCGACTTGAAGAAGGGGATAGTCCTTGTTGTGACAAGCCACATAACAATCGCAACAAGCGGAATAACAAGTACGAAAATCAGCGCTAATTTCACATCTATCATAAAAGCCATTATCGTTGAACCGATAACCAAAAACGGCGCTCTTACGACAAGTCTTATCAGCATCGCTACAGCGACCTGCAGCTGATTTATATCGGAGGTAAGCCTCGTTATAAGTGATGGCGTGCCGAATTCGTCAACCTCCTTGTGTGAAAGGGTGTTGATATGATGATACAGTTCACGTCTTAACTCAGTTCCGAAGCCCTGCGACGCAACCGACGCCACATACTGACATATAAGCGCAAATCCAAGACCGCATACACCGAGCAGAACAAGCACTCCGCCCATCTTCCATATATAACCGCTGTCTTTGTTTGCAATACCTACGTCTATTATCTTCGCCATAACCAGAGGAACGATAAGCTCAAATACCGCCTCGGTCAGCTTGAAAATAGGTCCGAGTATTACGTTTTTTTTGTATTTTTTAAGATACTTAACCAGTTTTAGCATATTTCACCGTCCAATAATAATGACATCGGAGCAAAATCCGATGCCATTACGAATATTTTATTATTATCAGCCAAGAACTTTCTTGATTTCTTCGGGAAGAGAGGTAGCGAAGCTGTCGCCTACCAACAGGCTGATTTCGTCAACGCTCGTTGTTATGAGCATTACATCGGCACATATGTTTTCGCAAGCCTTGAATACTTTAGCCGCAAAACCTGCCTGATCAACCATTTCCTCGCTCTTGATAACTATCTTTACATTACCGCTGTTTACACAGGGTGTTATTCCGTGTACCGCAGTTATTCTGGGTAAAACGGTAAGCAGTGTGGGTATATCATCATCGCTGAACGTAAAGCCGAATGAGAACATATCCGACTTAGGAGGTGTCTGCGAGATCATATCTACATTGATACCGCTTTCGGCTACCGCTGAAAGAGTAGTTGAAACAAAACGCTTTCTTGAAGGAACATCTGAAAATGTTACGATTGATATGTTTTCGTATACTTTAATATCTGTCATATTGACCTCCGTTATGCTTCGGAAAGAAGATCCGACATCTGATAAAGACCTTTTTCACAGCCGCTTAAGAATACTGCCGCATTGACAGAGCCGACTGCGAATACCTGTTTTGAGCCTGCGCTGTGAGAAAGAGTTATCACTTCGTCACGTCCTGCGAATATAACATCATGCTCGCCTACAATCGTACCGCCTCTTATCGAGTGCATACCGATTTCGGTTTTCTCACGAGGCTTTCTCACGCTGTGGCGGTCATATACATAGTGCATCTTGTTGCCAAGCTCTTCGTTTATCGCTTCCGCTATCATTATTGCCGTTCCCGAAGGAGCGTCCTTCTTGAGATTGTGATGCTTTTCAACTATCTCAATATCAAACTGATCTCCGAGTACCTTTGTTGCACGCTTTGCAAGATCAACAAGAAGATTAATTCCGAGCGACATATTGAATGTGAAGAACACGGGAATCTGACCCGCCGCTGTCTTTATCTGCTTTATCTGTTCATCTGTGTAGCCTGTCGTTGCAATAACTACGGGAACATTGTTTATCTTGCAGTAGTCGAGCAGTTCATCAAGCAGTGAGGGGTGCGAAAAGTCGATTATAACATCGGGCTTTTCCGGCAGATCGAATAACTTCTTGTAAACGGGGAAGTCAGCGTACTGTTCACCTGCTATATCAATGCCGGCTGTTATTTCGCAGTCATCTCTCGTATTGACAATGTCATTTATTACTCTGCCCATTTTGCCGCAGGCACCTGTAATTACAATTCTCGTCATATTAACGTCCTTTTTCTGAATTTACTTTGTAAGACCGAGCTTTTCCATAGATGAAAACAGCTTAGCTATCTTTGCGTCTTCCATTCTTATAAGCGGAAGTCTGCACTCTCCGACATTCTTGCCCATTATGTTAAGCGCTTCCTTAACGGGAATGGGGTTGACATCTATGAACAGATCGTTTGTAAATTCAAGGAGCTTTAGCTGTAACTCAGCCGCTTTCTTATAGTCGCCTTCAAGACAGTAGCTTGCTATCTCGTGCGTTTCGGCAGGAAGACAGTTTGCAAGTACCGAGATAACACCCTTACCGCCGAGCGACATTATAGGTACTATCTGGTCGTCGTTACCCGAATAAATGTCAAGGTCGGTTTCAGCCGCTATCTTGGCTACTGCGCTTATGTTTCCGCTCGCTTCCTTTGCGGCAACTATATTGTCCTTCTTTGCAAGCTCCTTGTACGTTTCAACAGAAATGTTTACGCCTGTACGGCTGGGAACGTTGTAGAGGATTATCGGCAGGCTTACGCTGTCCGCTATTGCACTGAAGTGTGCAACAAGTCCTCTCTGCGAAGTCTTGTTATAATAAGGTGTCACAAGAAGCAGTGCGTCAGCACCGAGCGCCTCGGCCTCTTTTGAAAGCTGAATGGCATAAGCGGTATCGTTACTGCCTGCACCTGCTATGACAGGAACTCTCTTTGCTACCTTTTCAACGCAGAAGCGGATACATTCCTTATGCTCCTCGTCTGTCATAGCCGCAGATTCGCCTGTTGTACCGCACACTACTATAGCGTCCGTTCCGCCGGCGATCTGCTCCTCTATGCGATCTGCAAAATTATCGTAGTTGATGCTCCCATCCTCGTTCATAGGGGTCACTATAGCTACTGCAGAGCCTGTAAAAATTGTCTTTTTCATCGGATACCTCCGTGTTCAATGAATCAAAATCAGTCGAAATAACCCTTTGCGGCATAAAGTTCAGCCATTTCAACTGCGCCGCCTGCGGCACCTCTTAATGTGTTGTGTGACAGGCAGACAAACTTGTAGTCGTACTGTGTGTCTTCTCTTAATCTGCCGATTGAAACTGCCATACCGCCTTCAAGGTTTCTGTGCAGCTTAGCCTGAGGCATATTGTCTTCTTCAAAGTAGTTAAGGAACTGCTTGGGAGCGGAGGGAAGCTCAAGCTCCTGCGGTGCGCCCTTGTATTCCTTCCAGATATTGAGGATTTCTTCCTTTGAGGGCTTGTTCTCGAAGCTAACGAATACTGCGGCAAAGTGACCGTTTGATACGGGAACTCTGAGGCACTGTGTTGTGATTGCGGGAGCGGCAGCCTTTACAATCTTGTCGCCCTCAATCTTGCCCCATACCTTCAGAGGCTCCTGCTCGCTCTTTTCTTCCTCACCGCCAATGTAGGGGATAAGGTTATCTACCATTTCAGGCCATGTTTCGAATGTTTTGCCGGCACCTGAAATTGCCTGATATGTGCAGGCGAGTACCTTTGTGATACCGAACTTGCGTAAGGGGTTGAGAGCTGGAACGTAGCTCTGGATAGAGCAGTTTGACTTAACTGATATAAAGCCTCTCTTTGTGCCAAGACGCTTCTTCTGAGCCTCAACGATAGCCATATGCTCGTCGTTGATTTCAGGGATGATCATAGGAACGTCGTCTGTGAAACGGTTAGCTGAGTTGTTGGACATAACAGGGCATTCGTGCTTAGCGTATGCCTCTTCAAGAGCCTTTATCTCATCCTTCTTCATATCTACCGCACAGAATACGAAGTCGACCTGTGATGCGATCTTTTCAATATCGGCAGTAGCGTCCATAATAACAATGTTTTCCATAGCCTTGGGCATAGGCTTTTCGATGAGCCATCTTGAGCCGACAGCCTCTTTATAAGTCTTTCCTGCGGAACGGGGAGATGCGGCAAGCACCTTTACGTTGAACCAGGGGTGATTTTCCAGCAGAACGGCAAAACGCTGTCCTACCATACCCGTAGCACCGATAATACCTACGTTGTAGTTTTTCATTTTAGTTTCCATCCTTCTTTTTTTGCTTTTAGCATATTTTCTTAAAAAAGCCGCTTGTAAAAATGATTACAGGCGGCTTTGTATGCAGATGTGATAAAGTTGTGTGATAGCTCTCCACCTACAGCTTAACCGCTTGATGACAATCGTGCATATATTAGACACACGACCAGATACATAAGCTCCGACACTTATGTTCTTCGGCGACAAAGCCTTTCTCCGTTACAATCTGTCGGCAGATTGACGCAACGGGTACTTTTCTTTAATCGCACCTCTACCTGCTTTGTTTATATTATCATATTTATTGCTGTTTGTCAATGGCGAAGCGGTAAAAAATAATTTGATTTTTTTTCGTAAATGTGTTATTATAAAACAGTATGCAATATCAAGAAAGAAAAAGTGCGTGAAAAACGCAAAAAACAGAGGAAAAACAATGCTTAAATCGGATTTTTATTATGACTTGCCGCAGGAGCTTATCGCACAGACTCCGCTTGAGCCCCGTGACAGCTCACGGCTTATGAAAATTGACCGCAAAAGCGGCGAAATAACACATGACCGCTTTTATAATATATGCGATTATCTTGAAAAGGGTGACCTGCTCGTTCTCAACGACTCAAAGGTTTTCCCTGCAAGACTTTACGGCGTAAAGCAGGAAACGGGTGCGGCAGTGCAGTTCCTGCTTCTTCATCAGATTTCACATAATCGCTGGGAGGTTATGGTGAAGCCCGGCAAAAGACTTAAAATCGGTACGAAGGTCGACTTTTCGGGAATACTTACAGCCGAGATAGTGGACTATGCCGAGGGCGGCGACAGGATAGCCGAGTTTACCTATGACGGCGACAGCATATTTGAAGTGCTTGACCGTATCGGTCAGATGCCGCTCCCCCCTTATATTACCGAAAAGCTGAAGGACAAGGACAGATACAACACCATCTATTCTCACGAGGTAGGCTCTGCCGCCGCTCCTACTGCGGGACTTCACTTCACTGAAAACGTGTTTGCAAAGCTCCGTGAAAAAGGCGTTGATACAGCGTTTGTAACGCTCCATGTCGGACTCGGTACATTCCGTCCTGTAAAAGAGGACAATATACTCGATCATAAGATGCACGTTGAGCATTACTCCATACCGCAGGAAACCGCCGATAAGATAAAGGCCTGCAGAGAGCGTGGCGGACGTGTGATTTCAGTCGGCACCACAAGCTGTCGTACACTTGAATCTGCCGCATCGCTTGACCCGAACGGCGAGATCAAAGCCTGCTCGCACGATACGGGAATATTTATATATCCCGGATATGAGTTTAAAGCGATAGACGGACTTATAACGAATTTCCACCTTCCCGAAAGTACGCTTATAATGCTTGTAAGTGCATTCTTAGGCAGGGAAAAGACACTGAACGCTTATAACGAAGCGATAAAGGAGAAATACCGTTTCTTCAGCTTCGGCGACAGTATGATAATAATATGATGAACATCGTTAAAGTAAGCCTGCCTGAAAAGTGCAGGATAATATGCGTAAGCGATATTCACGCACATTATGACGAGTTTGCAAGGCTTTTGCGTAGGTGCGACTACAATAATGAAAGCGACTATCTGTTCATTCTCGGTGACATTCTTGAAAAGGGCAGACAGAATATCGAAACACTGCACTTTATACAGGAATTATTGTCCCGTGGTGAAAAATGCGTATGCATCAAAGGCAACAACGATACAATGGTATCACGGATGGCGTTTGACGATGAAAAGGAAAAGTTTCTCGAAAGGCTTACATACCGTCCTGTAAACGCTTATACACAAATGGCGGAGAGCATCGGTATTACCGATTTCACGACAGATTTTGATAACAAGCGTAATGCTGTCAACCAAAAATTTGCTAAAGAACTGTCGTTCGTTTCGGGGCTTCCGACGGCTATAGAAACCGAAAAACACATTTTCGTTCACGCAGGAATAGAAAACCGCACGGACTGGGAAAACAGCTCAGAGCAGTTTGTTCTGTGCGCACCGTGGTGGATAAGAAGCGGTCACGCTCTTGATAAATATGTTGTTGTCGGTCATTTTCCAACCTATAATTTTGCAAGAGGAAAAAACACTAATCTGCCTATAATCGACAATGATAAAAAGATCATTGATGTCGACGGCGGCTGTTCGGTAAAATCGGCAGGTCAGATAAATGCTTTTATAATAACTAAGGACGGAGAAAGCTACAGCTATGACAACGTATTCGAGCCGTCCGAGCCGTGTGAAAAATGTACGGTCATCAAGGATTATACAGCCGCTCGGCATTATTCTTATCTTGATTATGAAAAGAGCGACCTTGAAATACTCGGCGAAGCGGACGGGCTTGTATCGGTGCGTGATAAGCACAGTGGCAACAGCGGGCTTATTTTCGAGCGTTTTATTGCCGAGTGGGGCGACGGTCGTTTTCACGGCTGGACTAATCTTGATGCGTTTGTTTGCGTTAATAAAGGCGAAACATTCTGCGTTTATTATAAGAATGAAAAATACTGCTACGGCATAGCGCAAAGCGGAGAGGTAGGAATGATACCGACCGACTGTGTTGCCGTATTTAAGGAGAAATATGTTTAAAGTATTAAAAACAGACGGTGTGGCAAGACGAGGAGAATTCCACACACCTCACGGTGTGATACAATCGCCGTTTTTTATGAATGTCGGCACATCTGCGGCAATCAAGGGCGGTATATCATCGCTTGACCTCAAAGACCTCAAGTGTCAGGTGGAGCTTTGCAACACCTATCATCTTCACGTTCGTCCGGGAGATGATATAATATATAAAATGGGCGGACTTCACAAGTTTATGAACTGGGACAGACCGATACTTACCGACAGCGGCGGATTTCAGGTGTTCTCGCTTGCGAAGCTCAGAAAGATAAAGGAGGAGGGGGTATATTTCAACTCCCACGTTGACGGCAGACGTATTTTTATGGGCCCTGAAGAAAGCATGAGGATACAGTCGCACCTTGCCTCAACGATAGCTATGGCATTTGACGAATGTATAGAAAATCCCTCGCCGTATGATTATGTAAAGAAGTCGGTTGACAGAACGACAAGATGGCTGCAGCGCTGCATTGATGAAATGGCAAGGCTTAATTCTCTGCCTGAAACGATAAACAGACAGCAGATGCTGTTTGCAATAAATCAGGGCGGAACTTATGACGATATAAGAGCCGAGCATATGAAAACAATAGCGAATATGAACGTTGACGGTGTGGCTATCGGCGGACTTGCCGTAGGCGAGCCTACCGATGTGATGTACAGGATAATAGAAACCGTTATCCCGCACGCACCGACAGACAAGCCCCGTTATCTTATGGGTGTCGGCACTCCGTCAAATATAATAGAAGCCGTTTACAGAGGCGTTGATATGTTCGACTGTGTTATGCCGAGCAGAAACGCACGTCACGCTACCGTGTTCACCTGGAACGGTATCACTCACGTCACGAATCAGTGCTTTGAAACCGATTCACTGCCGATTGACCCCGAATGTGACTGTCCTACCTGCCGCAATTTCTCAAGAGCGTATATAAGACACCTGTTTAAATCTGGAGAGATGCTTGGCGGAAGGCTTGCCGTACAGCATAATCTGTATTTCTACAATACGCTTATGGAAAAGATAAGAGCGGCAATAGACGAGGGAACATTCGAGGAATTCAGAAATCACTATTCACCGCTTTTAGCGTCAAAACTTGTCTGATTTTCTTTGAATTATCACATAAACGTGATATAATAACCTCAGACATATAATCCGCATAAGCGGATTATCCTGTGCATAAGCACAGTAGGCGGTTACCCGCCTGTCTGAGAACATTTTATCATCAAATCCTTTTGTCAAAAGACAAAAGCACGGCGTACCGCCGTGTCGGCTTACGCCGACTTGATTTGTGATATAGTAATTAATTAACAAAAGTGCAAAGGAGAACTTATGAAGCTGATTAATATAGGTTACGGCAACACCGTCAATTCCGACAGGGTAATTGCGGCGGTCAGCGCCGATGCCGCACCGGTAAAGCGTATAATTTCAGCCGCAAAGGATAACAACACTGCTATAGATGCGACCTGCGGCAAGAAAACCAAAACCGTCATAATAACCGACAGCAACCATGTAGTCCTGTCGGCACTTGATATATCGCATTTCACAGGCATAACCGCAGGTGAAGAGGTAAATGAATAACAGGGGGAAGAACAATATGAACAAAGGATTGCCTATAGTAATTTCCGCACCGTCGGGCTGCGGCAAGGATACGATACTTGAACAGCTTTACAAGAAAAACTCAAATCTCACACAGTCGGTTTCCGCCACCACAAGAGCAATGCGTGAGGGCGAAATCGACGGAGTAAGCTATCACTTCACGACTGCTGACGCATTTGAAAAGATGATAGAAAACGGCGAAGTGCTTGAATATACGCAGTATTGCGGCAATTATTACGGTACGCCTAAGAAAGCCGTTACGGATATGCTTGAACAGGGCAGGGACGTAATACTCAAGATAGAGGTCGAGGGTGCGATGAATATAAAGAAGATATTCCCCGAATGCGTGCTTATATTCATACTTCCGCCCTCAATGAGCGAACTTGAAAGAAGGCTCAGAAAAAGAGGCACCGAAACGGAAGAAATTATCGCCGCCAGAATTGCGCAGGCAAGAAACGAACTTCAGTTTGCAGACAAGTTTGATTATCTTGTAGTAAATGGTGAGCTTGAAAAGGCGGTAGATGATGTTAATACCGTTATCCTTGCGGAAAAGATGAACACGAAGCGTTCACTTCCGTTACTTGAGGAAATCAAGAAATCATAATGAGCGACCGCTATGATAAGGCTATCGTATCGGTAGTTGTCGATAAGGCGCTTTACAGCTTTGATAACGAGTTTGATTATTATCTTCCGCAGGGAGCAAAGGCAAGCGTTGGTCAGCGTGTAATCGTGCCGTTCGGCAAAGGCGGTAAGAAGCGTGTCGGCTTAGTTACAGGCTTTAAGCAGAATGCGGATTACGGACGGCTCAAGGATATATACTGCGTTATAAATGACGGAGTGATACTGGGTGACGAGGCTCTGCGCCTTATGCACTGGCTGAAGGACAATACCTTCTGTACTTATTTTGACGCAGTAAAGACTATCCTGCCCGGAGGTATGGCTCTGAATGTATCTCAGAGATATGCCATAAGCGATGAGTTCAGAAAAGCTCCCGACAGCTTTGCTCTTGAACCTGCGGAGCAGGCGGTATCGGCTATGCTACTCGGCTGTAAAAGCGACAGAGAGCTTAACGATATGATCGAATACGGCTTTGACGAACAGCAGAAAAATCTGGTAAAACAGCTTTGTGAAAAGTCTGTACTTGTTTCGCTTGATATTATAAAGCAGAGGGTAGGCAGTGAAACCGAAAAAAACGTAAGGCTTACAGACAGCTATCTCAGCGGCGAGTATGCCGACAAAGGCGGAAAGCCCCTTACCGCAAAGCAGAAAAAGGTAGCCGATTTTCTGACGGATGCCGATTCCGCATCGGTAAAGGAAGTATGCTATAATTGCGTTGTAACATCCGCCGTTATAAACAATATGGAGAAAAACGGCATTGTAGAATGCTTTGACAATGAAGTTTCACGCTCGCTTACCGCAGGAGCAAAGGCGGTAAGGAGCATTGACGATATAGTGCTGTCCGATGAACAGTCCGCCGTATACAGCGGAATGTCCGAGCTTATGGACAGCGGCAAACCGCAGTGTGCCTTGCTTAAAGGCGTTACGGGAAGCGGCAAGACCACCGTTTTCTTAAAGCTCATAGACAAGGCGTTAAAACAGGGAAAAACAGCCCTTATGCTTGTTCCCGAAATATCGCTCACTCCCCAGATGGTGAGAAATTTTACCGATCTTTTCGGAAGTAACGTTGCGGTAATACACAGCAACCTTTCGCTCGGTCAGAGGACAGATGAGTATAAGCGTATCGAAAAAGGCGAGGCAAGGATAGTCATAGGTACAAGAAGCGCCGTATTTGCGCCGCTTGACAACATCGGTATAATTGTTATTGACGAAGAAGGCGAGCATACCTATAAGTCCGAAAAATCTCCACGCTATCAGGCAAGGAGCATAGCAAAGCAGAGATGCTTTTATCATAGTGCCACGCTTCTTTTAGCGTCCGCAACTCCAAGTCTTGAAAGCGCATACTTTGCGTCAATCGGCAGATACAAGCTGTTTGAGATGAAAAAGCGTTACAGCCAGCCGGTACTCCCCGATGTGTATCTTGTCGATATGAAGGTCGAGGTCGAAACCGGCAACCGTTCCAATTTCAGCAGGGCGCTTGCCGATGAGATAAAGAATAATCTGCAAAGAGGAGAGCAGACGATACTTCTGCTTAACCGCAGAGGCTACAACACCTATATGAACTGCATAAAGTGCGGCGAGGTGTATAAATGCCCCAACTGCAATATTCCTCTTACATATCATAAAACGAACAATTGTATGATATGTCACTATTGCGGCTATACCGAGGTATTCACAGGAAAATGCAAATCGTGCGGTTCGAAGTTTATATACAGCACAGGTACGGGAACACAGCGTATAGAAGATGAAATATCGACGTTGTTTCCGTCAGCCAGAGTATTGCGTATGGACGCAGATACCACGATGAGCAAGTTTTCCTACGAAAAGAATTTCGATAAATTCAAGAACGGCGAGTATGATATTATGGTCGGCACTCAGATGATAGCAAAAGGGCTTGATTTTGAGAACGTGACTCTTGTCGGTGTACTGCTGATAGATAAATCGCTGTACGCAGGTGATTATCTCGGTTATGAAAAGACGTTTTCGCTTATAACACAGGTGGTCGGAAGATGCGGCAGAGGCTCGAAAAAAGGCAGAGCGTATCTGCAGACCTTTTCTCCCGAACATTATGTTCTTAATCTTGCGGCTGACCAGAATTACGATGAGTTTTTCAGACAGGAATGCGAGATAAGAAAAGCACTGTTGTTTCCACCGTACTGCGATATATGCGAAATAGGGCTTTCATCGGTTGACGAAGCGGCCTGCAAAAAAGGCTCTGACAGCTTCGTAAAGCTGTTTATGAAAAATCTTGAGGGTCACGGTATCCCTATAAGAGTGCTTGGACCGTCCGCCTGCTCGGTGGCAAAGGTAAACGGCAAGTATCGCTACAGGATTATCATAAAATGCAAGAACAACAAAGAATTCAGATCGGTTATGAAGGCTACACTGCTTGACGCATATAAATCACCGGCACTTGATAAGGTCAGTTTCTTCGCCGATATGAACGGCGAGATTATATAAACAAAAGAAAGGATTTTTGAAATGGCAAAGAGAATAATAGCTAAGGACGGCGACGAATCGCTGAGAAAAAGATGTAAGGATGTTACCGTATTTGACGATAAGCTGTGGACGATGCTTGACGATATGTACGAAACAATGCAGGAGGCAAACGGCGTAGGTCTTGCCGCACCTCAGATAAGCGTACTGAGGAGAGTTGTTGTCATAGACGTAGGCGACGAACACGGAAAAATTGAACTTATAAACCCTGTTATCACATCTATGAAAGGTAAACAGCACGAACTTGAGGGCTGTCTTTCAGTGCCGGGTATGTGGGGATATGTTGACAGACCCGCAAAGGTAAAGGTAAAGGCACAGGACAGATACGGCAAAGAGTTTGATATAGAGGGTACTGAGCTTTTAGCAATAGCTCTGTGTCACGAAATCGATCATCTGAGCGGTATTCTGTTTACCGATAAGGCAGACGAACTGCTGACTTCCGAACAGCTTGAGGAACGTAAAAAGTAAGGGGGAAATCATTTGAACATAGTATTTATGGGTACTCCGGATTTCGCCGTATCGGCACTGGAGGAGTTACACAAGCATCATAATGTAATGGCTGTTTTCACTCAGCCCGACAAGCCTAAGAACAGAGGAAAGAAGATGCAGGCACCGCCCGTAAAGGAGTGTGCCGAAAAGTACGGTATCCCCGTATATCAGCCTCTGTCGCTCAGAAAGGGCGAGGATGCGGAGAAGTCGCTTGAGCTTCTTAAACAGCTTGCTCCCGACTGCATCGTGGTGGCGGCTTACGGTCAGATTCTTCCCGAAAGCATACTTGAGCTTCCGAAGTACAAGTGCATCAATATACACGCTTCGCTTCTGCCGAAATACAGAGGTGCCGCACCTATCCAGAAGTGCATCATAGACGGCGAAACAGAAAGCGGAGTTACAACAATGCTTATGGCAAAGGGACTTGATACGGGCAATATGCTGATGAGCAGGTCGGTTACGATTACTCCCGATATGACCGGCGGAGAGCTTCACGACAGCCTTGCGGCTACAGGCGGAGAGCTTATAATCGAAACGCTGAAGGCCTGCGAGGAGGGTACGATAAAGCCCGTACCTCAGGACGACAGCCTTTCGTGCTATGCAGGTCTTATAACAAAAGAAATGTGCAGGATAGACTTCTCAAAAAATGCAATTGATGTATATAATTTCATAAGAGGTATGTCACCGTCACCCTGTGCCTATACTTTTATAGGAGATAAAAGATTGAAGGTTTACTTTGCGGTTATGACGGATATTACCTCCGACAAGCCGTGCGGAACCGTTGTGAATGAAAATGACCTCACCGTAGTATGCGGCGACAAGAAATGTATAAGATTTACCGATGTTCAGGGAGAGGGCGGAAAGCGTATGAATACCGCTAGCTTTCTGAACGGCAACAAGCTACAGCGTGACACTGTGTTGAACTGATAGCGTCAAACGGAAAGGAGAACGGATATGCCGGAATTAATACTTTATTTACTGCTGATAGCAGCCTTTATCTTTTCTATATTCGCCTCGATCAATGTAAAAGGTACTTTCAGAAAATACAACAAGATGCCAAGCTCAAGAGGGGTGTCTGCCGCAGATATAGCAAGACAGATCCTTGACAGCAACGGACTTTATAATGTTCAGGTAACAAGAGTATCCGGAGAACTTACCGACCATTACGATCCCAGAACAAACACCGTTGCACTTTCGGCTCCTGTTTATGACAGCGTATCTGTCGGAGCCATCGGCGTTGCGGCTCACGAGGTCGGTCATGCGATACAGTATGCAGAAAACTACACGCCTATAAGGATAAGAATGGCAATCCTTCCCGTTGCACAGTTCGGCTCATCGGCGTGGATACTGTTCTTCATACTCGGTATTGCGTTTAATATACCGATACTCAGAGGCGTAGGCATCGGACTTTTTGCAGCAATAGTGCTGTTCCAGCTGATAACGCTCCCCGTTGAGTTCAACGCAAGCCACAGAGCGCTTGCCACAATAAAGGATCAGGGCATACTGTTCGGTGCGGAGTATACAGGCGCAAAGAAAACGCTCACAGCCGCAGCAATGACTTATGTAGCGTCGCTTGCAGTGGCTTTATTACAGCTTTTAAGACTTATCGCAAGCTCAAGAAGAAGATAAAAACGGAGAGATGAATGAAAACCGCAAGACAGATAACGCTCGACCTTCTTATCCGTATGGATACGCAGGGGGCATACTCAAATATAATACTTGACCACGCATTCACGCAAAATGATGCGGACAGGCGTGACAAAGCCTTCTCGGCGGCCCTTTTCTACGGCGTACTTGAACGCAGAATGACGCTCGACTATCTTATACGCTATTATTCGGGAATCGAATTCGATAAGATAAAGACAGCGGTCGTTGAGATACTCAGAATGGGCTTCTATCAGCTTCTGTTCATGAATTCCGTGCCGGACAGCGCTGCGGTGAACGAATCGGTGGCACTTTGCGATTACTGCAACAGTACAAAGGCAAAGGGCTATGTTAATGCTATCCTCAGAACCTTTCTGCGTAACGAAAAACAGATAGATTACGGCAACCTTACGGGCGAAGCAAAGCTATCTATCGAATATTCCTGCCCGAAATGGCTTGTGAAGAAGTGGAACAGCGAGCTTGGCGAGCAAAGAGCAATGCAGATGATAAACTCCTGCTTCGGCAGACCGCCGATATATGCCAGAGTAAATACCGTCAGATACACGGTTGACGATGTTATAGGCGAACTTGAGTCCGAAGGAATATCCGCAGCAAAGAACAACCTTATAGATGCCTGCATAGAGCTTGCCAATACCAAAGGGATAGAGCAAAGCTCCGCATATAAAAAGGGTATGTTTCACATTCAGGATATTTCATCGCAGATATGCTGTAAAATAGCCGCTCCTATGTTCAATGAAACGGTTGTGGATCTTTGCAGTGCGCCAGGCGGTAAAACGTTCACCTGTGCCGAAATTATGAACGACAGGGGCAGGATATACAGCTACGATTTGTACGACGGAAAAGTTTCCGTTATTGCGAATACGGCTAAACGGCTCGGTCTTACCATTATAACAGCCGCAGAAAACGATGCGACAAAATTCAACCCCGATATACCGAAAGCTGACAGAGTGATATGCGATGTACCGTGTTCGGGACTCGGCGTTATCAGAAGAAAGCCCGAAATAAAGTACAAGCCTATGAAACAGCTTGAAACCCTCCCCGATACACAGAGAAAGATAATAAACAACGCCGCTGAATATGTAAAACCCGGCGGAACTCTTATCTATTCGACCTGTACTGTAAGCAGGACGGAAAATGACGATATAGTTGACGAGTTTTTAAAAGAGCACAGCGACTTTGTGCCGGTAGTTGTTCCTCTTAACATAAAAGGTCTTGAGGACAGCTATAAGAGAACAATGCTTCCCTGTGATGTGAACGGCGACGGTTTCTTCACAGCAACACTCAGAAAGGTGAAATAATACATATAAATGGAAAAAACAGATATTCTTTCGCTGTCGAAAGAGGAGCTGGAAGAAAAGATTCTGGCTATGGGCGAGAAAAAATTCAGAGCCGGACAGATATACGATTGGTTACATATTAATAAAGTAGAAGAATTTAGCAAAATGACCAATCTATCTGCACAACTCAGAGAAAAACTCGACGATATTTTTTGGATAAACTCACTAAAAATTCAAAAAAGGCTTGTATCTGACATAGATAATACGGTAAAATATCTTTATGGTTTGTCTGACGGAGAAAAAGTCGAAACCGTACTTATGGAATACAAGCACGGCAACAGCATCTGTATATCAACTCAGGTCGGTTGCAAAATGGGATGTAAATTCTGTGCATCGACCAAAGCGGGATTCGTTAGAAATCTTGAACCGAGCGAGATGCTGCTGCAGATATACGAAAGTGAACGTGACAGCGGTCGAAAGATAAATCACGTTGTACTTATGGGAATAGGCGAGCCGCTGGATAATTTTGATAATGTTGTAAAGTTTCTCAGACTTCTGTCGGCGAAGGACGATATGAGCCTGCGACACGTTTCGGTATCGACCTGCGGACTTGTGAACAGGATATATGAGCTGGCTGACCTTAAACTCGGCATCACGCTCTCTGTTTCTCTCCATGCGCCCACAAACGAGCTTAGAAGCTCTATAATGCCCATAAATGACAGATTCCGCATAGAAGAGCTGATGGAGGCGTGCAAGTATTATTTCAATACCACGGGCAGAAGAATCAGCTATGAATTTGCACTGATCGACGGAGTAAACGACAACAGACAATCCGCAGACGCACTTCTTAAACTGCTTAAGGGTCAGAACTGTCACGTCAATCTTATTCCCGTCAACGAGATAAAGGAAGGCGTATTTAAACGCAGTGCTTCTGTTGAAAAGTATAAACAGATGCTTATAGACGGCGGACTTAACGCTACGGTCAGAAGAACGCTCGGTGCGGACATCAGCGCCGCCTGCGGTCAGTTAAGACGTGATAATAAGTAAGAAATCAAGGGAGAACCATTATATATGAAGGCTTACGCAAAGACCGATATAGGTAATTGCCGTGAAGAAAATCAGGACAGCTACTGGATAGGCGAGCTTGGAGATGACGCTATAGCGATTATTCTGTGCGACGGAATGGGTGGACAGAATGCCGGCGGATGTGCCAGCACAACTACTGTTGATTTTATAAAGGACAGACTGATAAAAGGCTTCAGACACGATATAACCAGAAATCAGATAAGGAATTTATTGATAACATCGGTAACCGCCGCAAACAGTGTTGTTTACGATATGGCAAACGCAAACCCCGAAAAAGCGGGAATGGGTACTACCTGTGTGGCAGGCATTATTTTCAATGAAAGAGCCTATCTTATAAATGTCGGAGACAGCAGATGCTATTTCTTCTTTGACGACAATATGCAGCAGGTGACAAAGGATCATACATATATAAGAAAGCTGATTGAAAAGGGAATAATAACATACGAGGAGAGCAAGACTCACCCCGACAGGAACAGGATTACAAAAGCTGTCGGAGCACAGCCTTTCATCACGCCGGATTATTTCGAGCTTGATGTAAAGAAGGGTGATATGCTCCTTTTCTGCTCGGACGGACTAAGCTCCTATGCGGAGGACGCTCAGATAGCGGAGGTTATAGCAGGTGCGCCTACGGCAAAATGCTGCGATCAGCTTGTAGATTATGTCAATAAACACGGCGGACGGGATAATGTGACCGTTGCTGTGGTTTCAATATAAATTCCGGCTTACCGTATGGGTCGGAGGTTTAATAAAGTACGGAGAAACGGTGGATTTTATGGATAACAATACAGACAACATGATAGGCAGACGCCTTGACGGCCGTTATGAGCTTCTTGAGCTTATAGGAACGGGCGGCATGGCTGACATCTATAAGGCAAAGGATATTACCGAGGACAGAATAGTTGCCGTAAAAATTCTTAAGAATGAATTTGCCGGCAGTGAGGATTTTCTCAGAAGATTCCGCAACGAGTCCAAGGCAATAGCATTGCTTTCGCATCCGAACATTGTAAAGATATACGATGTCGGCTTCAATGAGCAGATACAGTTTATCGTAATGGAATACATAGACGGCATCTCTCTTGCCGAATATATCAAGCTGCAGGGCGTTCTGAAATGGAAGGACGCTGTATATTTCACTATCCAGATTTTAAGAGCATTACAGCACGCACACGACAGAGGAATTGTCCACAGGGATATAAAGTCGCAGAACGTAATGATGCTCCCCGACGGCACGATAAAGGTCATGGATTTCGGCATTGCCCGTTTTAACCGTGAAACAGATAAAACTCTTTCCGAAAAGGCTATCGGCTCGGTTCACTATATCAGTCCCGAACAGGCAAGAGGCGAAATGACCGATGAAAAGAGCGATATATATTCTGTCGGCGTTATGCTTTATGAGATGCTGACAGGACAGAAACCGTTTGACGGAGAAACACCCGTGGCGATTGCTCTCCAGCATATGCAGACTCCGCCGAAACCTCTGCGTGAGATAAATTCTTCAATTCCCGAAGGTCTTGAGGAGATTACGCTCAAGGCTATGCAGAAAGAGCCTTCAATGCGTTATCAGACCGCAGGCGAGATGATAAACGATATTGAAGAATTCAAGAAAGACCCCAGCATTGTATTTGAGTACAAATATTTCTCGACAGACGGCTCGACCAAGTATTTCGATAAGGTATCCGACCCCAACGCTCCCGAACAAAGCGCAAACGGAGAAGAGCTTCCCGAAAGCGAGGGCGATGAGGATAACGATCTTTATGACGAGGATGAGGACGAAGAGGATGAGGTAGAGGAAAGACGTTCTCCGCTCCTTCCTATTCTCTTTGCCGTAGCATCTGTATTTGTAATAATGACCGCATGGCTCATATTCACTATAGTAAGCGGTAACTTAGGTACCGAAAGCGGCGGCTCCGATGAGATGACTATGCCGAATATTGTCGGTATGATGCTTGATGATGTCAAGACAAAGTACCCTGAGCTTAACCTCGATATAGACAGACAGTATTCTACAGAGTACAAGGAAAACGAGGTAATGGATCAGAAAACTCCTGCCGGCAGAACTATCAAAAAGAGTACAATAGTAAGTATTGTTATCAGTAACGGTCCTCAGAAGGTCGAGATTGACGATTACTCCAACCTTACTGTACAGGACGCACAGATAAAGCTCGAAAAGAAGGGACTTAAGCCCAAAATCGTATATGTCAATAATGACGATGTGGCTAAGGATATTGTTATAAAGACCGAACCTGCGGCTCATTCTGAGGTTTCACAGGGTACGCTCGTTAAGGTATATGTAAGTAACGGCAAGCTTGTGAAGGCAGTCAATGTTCCCAAGTTTATCGGTATGACAATTGAAGAAGCAAGAGAAGAAGCAGAGAAGAAGAATCTCAAGCTGAAGGAAGTTTCGGGCTCAAGCAACGAGTATGAAAAAGATCAGGTAATAAAGCAGAGTATTGCGGAAAACTCTGTTGTAAACGAGGAAACCGAGATTGAAGTAACCGTATGCGACGGCAAGGCTGTCAATATCAAGACCGAAGTTTCACTTGAGCTTCCGACCGATGCAACCGATACCGGAACATTCAAGTTTGAGTACTTCAAGGACGGCGTTTCGTTCAAGGAAGAAGAACGTGATATGGCTGTAAATTCGGGTAAAACTCTGACATTTGAAGTCAGCGGTACAGAACCTGCCACATTCACTGTCAAGATTACTAATGTGAACGACACATCGCTCAGCGGAGTTCTTGCGGAAATCAGCGTTGATTTCAAGAATGAGGACACAGAGCCTGAAATAGTAAGCTATGACGAGGGTCTGTTCAAAAAGCTCAAGTATGTAGCTCCCGACACTTCAAAGGAAGAGCCTTCCTCAGATCCTGAGCCCGCAGAGGTAAGCGGTACTGTAACCGTTACACTTCCGACAATCGCCGCTCAGTCAGGTACATTCAACTTTACCTATATGGACAGCGACGGAAATGTAATCAAGACAGAAACCAAGGATATGTCACTTGCGGCAGGTAAGCCTGTATCATTTGACGTTTCCGGTAAGGATAAGCGGACATATCTCATAAAAATCACAAATGTGAAGGACGAGGCTCTTACAGGAACACTCGCTGAAATAGAAGTTGATTTCTCAGACGGTACTGTAAAGCAGAATGTTATATCATACGATCAGAACCTGTTTAACAATCTGAAGGTCGCTTCGGCCGAAACATCGGGCGAACCTTCCGAAGAAACAGCTGAATAACGAGGTTTGCCTTTGAAAAATGTAAAAAGCGAAGGCATTATAACAAAGGCTGTCGGCGGCAACTACTATGTAGCTGTTGCCGACGGCGTTTTATGTTGTAATGCAAGGGGAGTGTTCAGAAAAGAAAAAATATCTCCGTGTGCGGGAGATAATGTCGTTGTCAGCATAGAGGAAAATGCCGTTCCGCTTATCGTGGAGATAAAGGAACGTAAGAATCATATCATCAGACCGCCGCTCGCTAATCTTGACTGCGCTTTACTGGTAACATCTGCGGTAGACCCAGTGCCGAATACGCTTGTTACAGATAAGCTGATTTCAATATTTGAAAGCAAGCACATCGAGCCAGTTATAGTAATAACCAAACAGGATCTGCGTGAATGCGAGGATTTCGCCGGAATATACAGAAAATGCGGATTCAAGGTGTTCTATATGGATAACAGCACAGGAAACGGCATTGATGAGATCAGAAGCTATATATCCGGCAAGCTGTCAGCGCTTATAGGCAATTCAGGTGTAGGAAAATCAAGCCTTATGAATCATCTGTTCCCGGGACTTGAAAGAAGCACGGGAGATATAAGCAAAAAGCTGGGCAGAGGACGGCATACGACAAGACAGGCGGAGTTATTCGCTGTTGACGGAGGCTATATTGCCGATACGCCGGGATTTTCGACGGTTGAAGTAAGCAGATACGGCTTTATTCCGAAAAACGAACTGCAATATTCGTTCAGAGAGTTTTCTGAATATCTCGGCAAATGCCGTTTCAGAGATTGCGTTCATCTCAAAGAGAGCGGATGTGCCGTGACCGAAGCACTGCGTGAAGGAAAGATAAACAGCTCACGCTATGACAGCTATGTAAAAATGTGTGAAGAAGCCGAAAGGCTGAATGAATGGGAGTTTAAAAACAAATAATGAAGAAGTGTTATATAATCTGCGGCGGACCTGAGCCGTGTATGAATGCGAAAATATCCGAGGGTGCATTTATAATATGCGCAGACAGCGGATATGACAAGGCACTGCAGGCAGGAATCAAGCCGGATCTGATTTTAGGGGATTTTGACAGCCTTGAGAATCCGTTGCCGGATAATATAGAAACAATGCGTTCGCCTGCCCACAAGGACGATACCGATACAATGCTTGCTGTAAGAACCGCACTCGACAGAGGATATGACAACATTACGCTCATCAGTGCCTGCGGCGGTAGAACAGACCATACCTTAGCGAATATAGCGACGCTTCTGTTTATCCGTGAGCATGGAGCAAGAGCAAGCATAAAAGGCGACAGCACGGATGTATACATACTTGAAGATGAGAAGATAACGCTTTCTCCCGATTTATCAAGATACCTTTCGGTGTTTGCGATAAGTGATAAAGCAACGGTTTCCATAACAGGCGCAGGTTATCCGCTTGACTGCTATGTTATGGAGCGCAGCTTCCCGATAGGTGTAAGCAATGAGTTCGTCGAAGGCAGTGATTGCACGGTCGAAGTAAGGAGCGGACTTGCGGTTGTTATGACCGTCAAGAAATAAGTAACAAAATATCTCCCTTAGGAATAAAGTGTAATAGCTTCAGCTGACGGGAGGTATTTTTATGATGAGAAGGCACAGACCGGGACGTTCAAAATTTCCTGCGTTCATACTCGGTCTTGCCGGTATTCTTATATGTGTTACCTGTATGTCAGCTGAAACACTGCTTGTTATACTGTCACTGCTGCTCATTGCACTGGGAGTATGGCTGATGTTCTTTTGCTGAAAGAGAGGTACATATTATGAAAATCGTAGTTTGCAAGACACCGAGAATACTGGCAGGCTTCTTAAGATTGTTTTTCGGTATAAGAAAGACGGAAGGATAAAGAACTACCCCCGGTTGCTTATGCAATCGGGGGTAAACATTAAGTGTGACGTTTATCTGTATTTGCCGTTCTGGATATTCTTCATAAACTGCCGCCGTGACATCTCACCCGTGCTGACTTTCCAGGAATCCTCCTGCTCAAGCTTCCAGTTATTGTGATAAGAGGCCGGAATCTGCGGTTCGCAATTTTTCCAGATGCCATAAATGATCAGACCGATAAATAAAACTATAAATGTCATATTTTCCTCCTTTTGAATAAGCCGTACCGATTTTCATCGGGTTTTATCCTTTGACTTAATGATAACAGATAAGGTGTACGATAAAACGGTCAGGAAAGAAATTTCGGATAAAAAATTTGAAAAAAGCTCGAATATTCACGGCACAGCGGCATATATTATTACGGACAGACATAATGACAGGAGCGGTTTCAGAGGGGATTTTGACTTTTTGTAAAATTTTTTCGTAAAACGCTTGACAAACATTAAACTTCGTGTTATAATATACAAGCACTCAGGAGAGTGAACAAAATATCGCGGGGTGGAGCAGGGGTAGCTCGTCGGGCTCATAACCCGAAGGTCGTTGGTTCGAATCCAGCTCCCGCAACCAACATTGCGAACCGAAAAAGATATCGGTTCGGAAAACCCAGAAACCACAACGGTTTCTGGGTTTTTTCGTGTCATATTTTAAGGTGCAATTCGAAAGATATCATTTCCCCAAAACGCCCTTTGGGGAGGACTTGAACTAAATACATGGGCTTTTTGGGGCAGATTTTGCGATTTATTTCGCAGGGTCTGCCCCTTTTTTCGTTTTTCAAATTGTTAAATGTTTATGTCTTGGGAGGTTGCGCATGGTCTTCTTCGTTCAATTGCTGCGATAGCCCCTCTATCACCGTAAGCTCAACACGACAGGAGAATAATCTCATCCGCAGTAGAGAAAACCACTCTGCCGCGTTTTTTAATTGTAACTTTTTTCGGAACAACTCGTACAATTATCAAAAACCTATTGCAATTTTGTAGTATGTGTACTATAATAGTGATGATAATTTTTAGAATAATGAACTTTTGGCGTATACAAGACGACAGGAGGAAATATAAGCGTGATACGAGTAGATAGAAAAGAACTTACTCGCAGTGAGATTGTTCGGGTTGCGGCTAACTGTTTTTTGAATGACGGTTATACCAAAACGACAGTAAACTCTATGTGCAAGAAATTAAATATGAGTCCCGGTAATATGACTTTTCATTTTCCGACAAAAGAGCACATGCTGGCTGAGCTGGTTGAAATGCTCTGCAAGTATCAGTGGAAGATGATGGAGGATGAAGCCAAGGACGGATACAGTTCCATCATGGCAATCTGCCTGGAATTGCTGACCATTGCTTCTGCTTGTGAACAGGACGAGGTGGCAAAGGATTTCTTCCTTTCCTCCTATCGGAGTGAGATGTGTATGGAGCATATTCGAAAGAACGATACAGATCGAGCCAAAGAGGTGTTTCAGGAATACTGTCCCGACTGGTCAGATGAGTATTTCTCGGAAGCGGAAACCTTGGTTTCAGGTATTGAGTATGCTGTGTTTTTCACCACTTCCGACTCTGCACCGTTAGACGTTCGAGTAGCAGGAGCGCTCCGAACGATACTATCCATCTATAATGTACCCAAGGAAATTCGGGACGAAAAAATCAAGAAAGTGCTTTCGATGAATTATCAAAAGCTTGGCCTTGATACCTTGATGAAGTTCCGGGAGTACGTAGATCAAACCACCGAGCAGGCACTGTTTGACCTGCTGAAACGAAAACAAATCGCACAGTAACATAATGATTGAAATATACGGCGAAAGCCGATTCCTATAACCCCTATTCGGAGGAAACGATATGAAAACGAAAACACAATTTATGAATCGCATACTTAGCTTTGTGCTCAGTATTATGATGGTAGTATCTATGCTGCCGGCATCGACTCTGAGTGTATTTGCGGCGGATACTACATATCCCTATGCCGTGGTTGACACCGAAGCAGGCACCGTAACCATCGACGGTACTTTGGGCGGCAAGACGGACGCAACCGAAGAAGATCTTACCGCCTTGGTTGCGGCTCTTAAGAGCTATGTGGAAAGCGGACATACCACAATTATCGTAACAGGTAGCCAACCTGCGAAGCTTCTTAAGGACGGATATCTTATTCCGTTGGTATCCCTTGCTTTTGAGCAATTAACTTATGATTATCAGGACGAAAAGATTGACAGCTATTGGGGTACAGTTGATTTAATTTATCAAGATGTTACGGAAATTGTAGAATACGAATTCTATGTTTGTGATGTACTTAAAAGTATTACTCTCCCGAAAGTTACAACCGTAGGTGATAGAGGCTTTTGGGCTTGCTATTATTTGGAGACATTGACATTCGGTTCGGTAGTTACTGCGATTAACGACAACAGTGGAGAGGTATTTTATGATCTCGGATATGAAATCGACGGTTGTAACCTTGCACTCAACTGCGGACAGGTGAAGGCAGAAACCGATTATCAGCCGAATATCGAAACCAAGACGTGGTGGAAGGATAACGAATGGAAAAGCATCACTCTGACCCATACCGAGGGTACGGCTGCTACCTGTATCGCACAGGCAGTCTGCTCTGTCTGCGGCGAGAGCTACGGCGAGCTGGGCGCTCACACTGCTGAACCCACCTATGTCCCCAACGCCGGGGACAGCACCCAGCATGATGCGACCTATTCCTGCTGCGGCGCTACCGTTACCGAAGCCCACACAATGAATGTCACCACCGGCAAGTGTGTCTGCGGCACAGAAATGACTGTGGTGGCAACCGTCACCGATGGCACGAACACCTGCTATGCAGCCGATGCGGATACGCTGAATCAGGCAGTAACCGCAATTCTGGAAACCGGCAGCAGAACCTTTACGGTGGAGCTTCCTGCCGATGCAGAAGCCGGGATGATCACCACCATCCGCCGTGCCCTCTGCGACACCGAGGGCGTTGCCGACGGCAGCATCCATCTCACCCTCAAGGGCGTGACCACGATTCCCGGTACTACCAACTGGGACGGTGTTGCTTTTGGCCCAGGCGACATATATGATGAAGCCGGAAAAATTGTAGATCAGGAACTCGTTACCCAATTGGCATCTATCAATCTCCCCGATGTGACAGAAATTGGTGCTCAGGCGTTTTATTTTTGTGAAAATCTGGTTTCTGTCTCAGCTCCCAAGGCGCAGACAATTGGAGCGCAGGCATTTGGCTATACAGCACTTACATCCGTAGAATTTCCCGAATTGACGACGATCCCCACTGATATGTTCAGCGGTACCTGGACCTTGTCCTCTGCCAAATTCCCGAAGGTGACGACCATTGAGCAGAGCGGATTGCTGGTTGGAGCAAAATTTACGCCCGAAAATAATCCTACGCCCTTCCCGCTGGAGCTGACCGCTGAGGGCGACATCACCTTCAATGGCAGTAATCATTTCAACATAGCATCGCAGAACTATTCCGGTAAGGTTGATCTGGTGCTGTGCTGCGATAAGAAAGATGCCGTGACCTTCAATGAAGACGGCACAGCAACCTGGCAGGTAAGAGAAGACCTGAGCTACACCTTCAAGTCCATCACATTTAAGCATAGCTACGTAAACGGCAAGTGCACCGCCTGCGGTGAAGACTGCACCCACACCGGCGGCACGGCGACCTGCACCACTCTGGCAGTCTGCGACACCTGCGGCGTAAGCTATGGCGCAGTGGACACCACCAACCACGATTCCTCCGTGGAATGTGCAAACGGCTTCTGTCCCAACGGCTGCTATGAGCCTGCGATCTTAAACGCAGCGGGCTACTATGAGATTGACAACGCAGGCAAGCTCTTCTGGTTTGCACAGCAGGTCAATGTAAAGGGCAACAGAGAGATCAAGGGCGTTCTGACAGCGAATATCGACCTTGAAAACAAGCCCTGGACACCCATCGGCGTGACTGGCGAGGAGAACAACAATTTCCGTGGTGTATTTGACGGACAGAACTACACCATCAAGGGTCTGTACGTGGAAGGTTCCGAAAACGGCGTTGGCTTCTTCGGTGAGGTCAGAACCGGTACGGTCAAGAACTTCACCATCTACGGCAATGTGGTCGTGAACACCGAGGTGAACTACGTTGGCGGTGTCATCGGCTCGATTTACGGTCTTAACAGCACCGATCACGGACTTGAACGCAACGGCGCGATCATTCAGAATATCACCTCCTTCGTGAATGTTACCGCGAAGGCCCACGGCATCGGCATGATCGGCGGCTTTGTAGGCTACGCAAACCACCAGAGCCTGATCGAACAATGCGCCTGGTACGGCACCTTTGATGCAGGCGAGTACCGTGTGGACTCCGGCGCGGGCGGCTTTATCGGCAAGATCCAGGAGAATACCAGTGAAGTGACATCCGAAACTGCGGCGCATACGGCACCATCAAGACCAATTACGCAAAGAACAGCTATAATAACACCCCAACCATTTATATGGGCGGTTTCCTGAGCTTCTCCAACACGAATGCACAGACTACCCTTGAAAACTGCCTGTTTGCAGGTAGGTTTGAGCGCGGTGAGAATCTGACCGATCAGGCGTTTCTTGGCGCATTTGGTACGCTTCGGAGTGTTAACGCAATCAAGAATTGCTATTACCTCGGTGATGACGGTCTTGAGGCTGTACACAGCGATTCGAATCTGAAACCCGGGAGTGATAACGTAGAGATCACAAGTGTAACCGGGGAAGAGCTCAGGAACAACACGATTGCCACCCAGCTGGGTGATCACTGGATGCAGGACGTCCATTATCCCATCCCCAAGGACACGAAGGCGCATAGTGATAGTGCAACCTACACCTACACCGACAACGGCGACGGCACCCATAAGGCGACCTGCAACGAGTGTGGTTATAAGGAGACAAGCAGACCCCACACCATCGAAAACCACGCTTGTACCGATTGTGGCGCAATGGAGATCGTGGTCAGCTTCAATGCCGGGGATTACGAATGGAAAACAGGCGACACGCTCTACTTCTGCCGTGTTTCTCGTGAGAACGAATGGGAGGAATATTGCTTCACCGCAACGGTTGCCGAGGATGGTACGGTTACTTGGACACCCGATAAGACTCTCTATTGGGACGACACAGGCAAGCACAAATTGGTAGTTGTGTACCCCGGAGATACCCCTTGGGCTTGGGATAGATTTTATGTGGGTGATGACCAAACCACTACTGAAAAGCTCCATGAATTCGACCTGATGAATGCTATGTGGTCGGGCAACCCCACAACCGATCCCATTACCCTTAACCTCAAGCACCGCTTGGCAAAGGTTACGGTGAATTATGAAATAGCTGAAGGCGTTACTGTCAGCAAAGCCGAGGTCTACACCCTCACGCAGTATCTGCTCTTTGATATACACACTTTAGAAAGAAAAAACATTGCTTGGGAAGAGGGTCATGATCTCTGGATCAACTCTTATCATAACGGTAACCAGTTCACCGCCTTTGTATCCCCCGATGCCTATGCAGCGGACGGCAACTTCATCAAGATCACTCTGAGCGACGGAAGTGTTCGGGAAGTCAAGATGAACAAGGCTGTGACATTTGAAGAAGGTGCAGAGTACACCTATAAGGTTGTCATCACCGCTGACGGCGCATATCTCACTTGCGCTGACGAGTGTAGCTTTGAATACACTGCAAACGAAGACGGCTTGACCCATTCGAAGACTTGTTCCAAGTGCGGTTATGTGGCGGCAAGCGAAAATCACACCCTGACCTATACCGCAAACGGCAGCACCATCACCGAATCCTGCAGCGCAAACTGCGGCTACAGCGCAAGTCTTACGCTGAAAGCCCCTGCAAATCTTGTGTATGACCGCACAGAAAAAGAAGCAACGGTTGAAGGCGAAATCATTGCAGACTATGAGCTCACTTACAGCGCAGATGCCGTTATTATGGCAGGTGATTACACCGCGACCCTTACTGTTGGTGACTATTCCGTAAGCCTTGCCTTTACCATCGCCAAGGCGGATCCCGATGTTGTCACACCTTCCGGCCTGAAGGCCACCTACGGCCAGACCCTTGCGGATGTAGAGCTTCCCGGCGGCTGGGCATGGAAAAACAGCAGTGCCTCCGTTGGCAGCGTGGGCAGCAACACCTTTGCCGCAATCTATACCCCTGCGGATATCAGCAACTTCAACACGCTGGAACGGGATCTGACCGTCGTTGTTGCAAAGACAATGCCTACCGTCACCGCTCCTGTTGCGGCTGACGATCTGGTGTACAACGGCACTGCACAGGCCCTCATCACCGCAGGCACCGCAACCGGCGGTAACATGCAGTACAGTCTGGATGGCTCCAACTGGAGCGAGACGATCCCCACCGGCAAGGATGCCAAGACCTATACTGTTTACTACAAGGTCGTGGGCGACAGCAACCACAATGACAGCTCTGTTGATTCTGTTCAGGTGACCATTGGCAAGGCAACCTTGACCGTCACCGCTGACAACAAGACCATGACCACCGGTCAGAATCTGCCGACATTTACCTACACCATCACCGGCTTTGTGCACGGCGAGACCGAGGATGTGCTGACCACCAAGCCTACCGTAAGCTGTGAGGCTGACGGCAAGACCGCAGGTACTTACGACATTACTGTTTCCGGCGCGGCAGCAGACAACTATGAGATTACTTATGTGAATGGCACCCTGTCTGTTGCTGACCATCAGCACGCATGGACTTACACCGCAAAGGACGATATCATCACTGCAACCTGTAATGCGGAAGGCTGTCCCGACGCAGAGCAGAGTATCACGATCTCCGCTGTTGGCAAGATCTATGACGGTACTCCCGTTACCGCAACGCTGAACGGCTCTATTGATGGCGTAGCTACTCCCGAAATTACCTACACCGGCAATACCAACGCCGGTACTCATACCGCAAGCATTACCATCGAGGGTAAAACTGCAAGCGTAAAGTTCACCATCGAAAAGGCAACAGTGACTGTAACGGCTGACGCAAAGAGCAAGCCCTACGGCGATGCCGATCCCACACTGACATACACGTCAGAAGGTCTGCTTGGTGATGATGTGCTGACCGGTGCACTGACTCGTGAAGAAGGCGAAGATGCGGGATCGTATGCCATCACTCTGGGCACTCTGACCGCAGGTGATAACTATACTATTTCCTTCACGGGTGCAGAGCTTACGATTACGGACGGAACTGCACCTACCGGAACGATTCTGATTAAGGAAAACGGCTGGAACAAGTTCTGGAATACCATTACCTTTGGTATCTTCTGCAAGGACTATGTGGATGTAACCGTTACCGCTGACGGAACCGGAAGCGGTGTTACAAAGGTGGAATATCTACTTTCCGACACAGTATTGGAGGAAAACAACATTCCTGTTGATGGCTGGACAACACTGAACGCTGATAACGGCAAGTATAGCTTCTCAATCAAGCCGCAGAACAAGGTTGCGGTCTATGTTCGCATTACCGATGAAGGTGGCAACGTAACCGTCATCAACTCCGACGGTATCGTGGTCTATGAGGACAGCAATGCAGTTGATACCGAGGTAACCTACACCTACAAGGAAAACAGCAATAAGGACATTGCTGTGGAGTTCAACGGAAACACCGTAAAGTCCATTGTTTGCAGCGAAAAAGTCCTTGCAGCAAACAGTGATTACACCGTGGATTATGAATCCGGTAAAATCGTTCTGACGGCTTCTTATTTGGACACTCTGAACGCCGGTGACTACACCTTTACCGTTTCTTACAACCCGATGGGCGTTGAAAATTCCGGTGTGACCGATCTGACAACGACCTTCATCGTTAAGGTAAAGCCGACAAGCATCGACGGTGCAGCCGTAAATGTAAGTGGTACCTTTACCTATGACGGCAATGCCAAAACACCCGATCCTATGGTCGTTCTGAACGGCGAAACCTTGGTAAAAGATAGGGACTATACCGTTTCCTATGCTGAAAATGTGAATGCAGGTACTGCAACCGTTACCGTAATCGGCAAGGGCAACTACAGCGGTACGGCAAGCGGCAGTTTCAGAATCGAACGGGCAAAACTAACGGATATATCTGTTCAGCAGAACGGTAAGCTGCCCTATGACGGCGGCAAGGCACTGACTCCGGCTGTTACAGCGAATGCGACGGCGCTGAATGGTGCTAAGGTATACTTTATTTATAGCGCTGACGGTAGTGCCTACGGCAGTATGCCTACCTTTACGGATGCCGGCACCTATACTGTTTACTACTGTGCATATACGGTAGATAACAATTTCTTTGATCATCACGACACCTTCACGGTAACGATTGATGAAGCTACCGTCACCGAACCGACTATTGCAAGCAAGCCTTACAGCGGCTCTGCACAGACGGCTGACATCAGCGACACCGACCTCTACACCGTAGAGAAGAACAACGGTGGCACTGAAAAGGGTAGCTACGATGTAGTTCTGAAACTGAAGGATAGCGCAAACTATAAATGGAGCACCACTGACAATGCAGAAGTGACTCTGCAGTTTGTAATCTCCGCAGCCCAAAACAGTTGGGATATCAAACCTTCTATCAGCGGCTGGACTTACGGCGAAGCTGCCAAGACTCCTGTCGGTACGGCAAAATACGGTGCTGTAAAGGTGGTTTACACCGGCAAGGCCAACGACGGAACAGACTACAACAGCGAAACTGCTCCGACCAAGGCAGGTAATTACACCGCTACATTCACCGTAACAGGTACGGAAGATTACAGTGGCTTGTCCGAGCAGGTGAACTTCACTATCGCAAAGAAAGCTGTTACCGTAACCGCAAATGATGCAAGCAAGACCTACGGCGACAGCGATCCTGCGCTGACCTATACGCATACGGAATTGGTCGGATCGGATGCTTTGGTTATCACCGTAGCTCGTACAAGCGGTGAAAACGCAAACACCTATACCATCACCGCAAGTCAGGAAGACAGTGCAAACCCGAACTACGAGATCACCTTCAAGACCGGAACATTCACTATTCACAAGGCAACTCTCACCGTAACGGTTGAGGACAAAACGGCCACCTACGGCGACGCTGTTTCGACCTATACTGTGAAGTATGAGGGCTTCAAGAATGGTGACGATAAGGACGATCTTGGCGGCGCACTTGCCTTTGAATGTGGTTATGCTCAGTTCTCTGATAAGGGTGAATACACCATTAAGGCAAGCGGATACACTTCCGGTAACTATACCATCAGCTATGTTGACGGCAAGCTGACTGTGAATGCAAAGCCGATTACCGTTACGATTCAGAACGCAACCAGCGTTTACGGCGATACTCTTGCCGAGCTGAAAGCAACCGATAACGGTATTGTGAACGGCGATACCAATGTTTACAGCCTTGCCACTACCGCAACAGGCACAAGCAACGTTGGCAAGTATACGATCACCGGTACAGCTCTTGACAGCAATTACGATGTTACCTTTGTAAATGGTGAATACGAAATCACCAAGCGTGAGATCACGATTACCGTTGATGCAAAGAACACCGTTTTCAACACGACACTTCCGACCTACACCTACAAAGTAGAAGGTCTGGTGGGCGTTGATACGCTCGTAACAGAGCCTACTCTTACCTGCAATGCGAACATTGCACTTATTGGTGAGTATGACATTACTGCTTCCGGTGCAGATGCAGGCGGCAACTATTCCATTAAGTATGTACCTGCCAAGCTGACTGTTCTGACTGATAACGCAGTAGATGCGGCAGCAGGCTACACCGAGGAGCTGAAGGATTACGATCCTGCAACCGTAACGAGCGAGGACAAGGCAGAACTGGAAGAAATGCTTTCCGAGATCAACACCATCCTTGCTGATGAAACGACCACCGACAACGGTAAGAAGGCGTTGGAGGAAGTTAAGGAACAGGTTGAAAAGCTGATCAAGGAAATCACCGATGCAGCCGAAGCAACCGACACCGAGAATACCGAAAAGGTCGAGAATGTCACACCGGAAAACGTAACCCCGGAAAACAAGACCGATCTGGAAGGTGCAAAGGCAGATCTCGAAAAGGCTCTTGAGGACAACGGCGGTAACTACACCGAGGACGAAAAGAAAGCTATCGAGGACGAAATCAAGCGTATCGATGATGCACTCGAAGTGATCGGCAATGTAGAAGCAGTCGAGAAAGTCATCTCCAAGCTGCCTGCGGTCGATACCGTGAAGCCTGATGATGAAGAAGCAATCAAAGCGATTACCGATGCACAGACCGCCTACAATGCTTTGTCCGACTACGAGAAGTCCCTTGTGGATGAAGCTACCAAGGCAAATCTGGATAAGCTGGTGGCCGCTCTTGTGGCTTACGACATCGTAGAGGGTGACGGCAGCTCCTGGACGGAGGACAGCGACCATAACATCACCTTCGTTGTTAACGGCTTGTTCAGCAAGTTCGTTGGTATCAAGGTTGATGGTAAGGATGTTGACAAGGCTAACTATGAGGTAAAGGCCGGCAGCACCATCATCACGCTGAAGGCATCCTATTTGGATACTCTCGCAGTTGGTGAGCACACCATTAGCGTTGTCTACACTGACGGTAGCACCGATGGTACTTTCAACGTCCATGCAAAGGTAAATTCTCCTGCAACCGGAGATAACAGCAATATGTTCCTCTGGATCGCACTTCTCTTCATCAGCGGCGGCGCAGTTATCACATTGACCGTTGTTGAGAGAAAGAAAAGGATGGCAAGCAAAAGATAAATTGTTATAATAAAGGCGTCGCAGGAATGCGACGCCTTTGACTGGTCATAATTGTAATACAGAGGAAACTCGACAAACATAATCCATTATGTCTTGGGAGGTTGCGCATACATTTTATGCGCAACCTCCTTTTTTATTTTGTACTCCCTCCTCCAACTATGAGGATGAGTAAATAAATCGGAAAGGAGAAATGTCCTATGCAGTATTTTGATAAGAACGGCAAGGAAATCAGGGCAGGTATGAAAATCCTTATGGAAGACGGAAGCATCGAAATGGTGTACGACACGGAAGACCAATACGGAAATCCGAACCTCGGCATCAATGCCTCCAATGAGGAATTTTTGAAGCTTCATCCCAATTGGGCAAGAGAGTATTATAGCCTCTCTATGTTCAAGCAGTCAGGCATTGAGGTGTGTCCTTCTGAACAGGAAATTCGTACCGAACTTGAAGAACTTGCACCGATCATCGAAGGCACAGAACTTGCCTTGGACTATGGCGAAAAAGTATCGAAAGAGGATTATGAAAAATACGAAGCAGCCATTGCCCGAAGAACGATTCTTACATCGATGCTCGGTGAGGACAGCCCTACCCCCGAAATGACAATGCAGTAGAAAGGAGTTGGTGATAAATATGGCTTTGTTATTCTCTGCGGTTAGAGCGACCGCAAACGACCAGGAAGTCGAATTCTTTGTGGGTGGTATCCCAAGGGAGTATGACGACCTTGAAGGCTGGACTGCCTTCGACAGATTTATGGAGGACATTGATGAAGAAACGGAAGTCGCAATTCATGCAGAAGCCTACCTGTACGGAGAGGAAGAAACACATCGAGCCACTCCCGAGGAAGTTGCTTACTTCATGAAAAGAATAGAAATGGATGACACATTCCTCTCCCGTTGCGACAACATTGAAAGTGTGGATTTCACCATCAACTGGTCTCCCGAAGAACTATTCAATATGGAGGTACAGTAAATGAACGATTGGGAAAGACAGCATAGACAAGTACAACAGTACAAGGAAGCCTATCCCCCTGGCACACGCCTTATGCTTCTGTGTATGAATGATCCTCACCATCCTGTAGAAAGCGGCACCCGTGGCACAGTCGAACATGTTGATGACATGGGTACTATTCATATGCGATGGGACAATGGTCGAGGACTTGGCCTTGTCCCCGGTGAAGACGAATTCCGCAGACTGACTCAAGAGGAAATCGATCAGGAATTGAGAGATCAGGCTCAAGAGCAGTCCATGCAGAATCAGACTATGTAGAGAGCGAGGTGGACTGGAAGACAGATAGGTCGGATGCCGTATGGCTATCCAATTTATTGATTTATGTTCGGGTATCGGAGGTTTCCATTCCGGCTTGATGGCTACAGGTCATTATGAGTGTGTTGGACACGCTGAAATTGATCCTAATGCTGCAAAGGCATATAAAGCCATCTACGGAGAAGAAGGAGGTTTGAACTATGGCGACCTGCGAGAAATTGACCCAAAACAACTGCCCGACTTTGAGTTGCTCTGTGCCGGATTTCCTTGTCAAAGTTTCTCTGTTGCAGGGCGAAGACTCGGATTCCAAGATACAAGAGGTACTGTGTTCTTTGAAATTGCCCGAATCATTGCAGAGAAACGGCCTCCATTTCTACTCTTGGAGAATGTCCCCGGTTTGTTATCGCATGACAGCGGCAGGACGCTTACTACCATCTTCTCCTCGCTTGTTGAAATGGGGTATCATATCGAATGGATGGTGCTTAACAGCAAATACTTCGGAGTCCCACAACAGCGAAGAAGGCTGTACATTGTCGGATATCTTGATGCACGATGTGCCGGAAAAGTATTTCCTCTCGGAAGCAGCTATGCGAAAAATCTTAAGCAGCTTATCCCCGGCGCACAGGGACAAAGAGTCTACGAAACAGACGGTGTAGCTTGTACCCAATGTGCAAGTGCCGGTGGTTGGGGCGGTAAGACAGGATTATACTTCATCGATATGAATGTAAATCCTAAGATTACCGAGGTAGCGCGATGCATTACGGCAAGGCAAGACTCGGGTGTCAGCAATCACAGAGGTGAACACTCTGCTGTGCTGATCGAGGACGAGCCTCCCAGGGCTATGCTTACTCCCGACCGAGAAAAGGTACGGCAGCAAGGACGGCGAATTAAAGAGCCGGACGAACCCATGTTTACCATTACAGCCCAAGATAAACATGGTATATACCATAAAGGAAGAATCAGAAAGTTGATGCCTGTGGAGTGTTGGTTGCTCCAGGGATTTACTGAAGAACAATTCAATAAAGCACAGGCGACCGGACTAAAGGATGGTCACCTTTATAAGATGGCAGGTAACGCAGTGAGCGTACCTGTCATTACTGCTATTGGGCAAAAGATATATGAAATAAATGCCGACCTCGGCATCATAAGGGAGTGATGAAAATGCCAAACCATATCACGAACAGTATAACGCTGTCAGGTAACAAAGAGAAAATCGCCGAAATGATGGAAAATATCAAAAATGATGAAGTTGGGGTAGGCTCTATTGATTTCAATAAGATCATCCCTATGCCTGAGAGCCTTAATATCGAATCTGGTTCTGCTACGGAGCGCGGTTATAAGGCGTATAAGGATTTTATGGAAGTATATACACTGTTCGGCACAACGAATATGGATAATATTCTTCATGTACCGTTGAGTTCCGAAGAAGTATTTCTGCGGCAGCGTTCTGACATCGACCGTGCCGAATTTGAACTCGGCAAGACCGCATTTCAGAACATGGTGAAATACGGCGCAACCACATGGTACGATTGGTGTATTCAAAATTGGGGCACGAAGTGGAATTCATACGGGTATGATCCAGAGGTAGATTATAACGATGGTGACAGTCTGTGGTTTCAAACGGCGTGGTCGGCTCCTCATCCTATTCTGGAAAAACTGTCCGAAATGTATCCGAGCATCACATTTGCTCATCAATGGGCAGACGAGGATTTAGGTGCAAACTGTGGTTCGAGAACTTACCTCGGAGGTGAGATGATTGATGAGTTCACTCCTGAAGGAGTTCGCGCCATGCAGTTTGCCTTGGAGCTGTGGGATTACGATCCCGTTGACCTTGGTCTGGCACTGAACAAGACTGGCACCGGTTATGTCTCAATGACGGAGGATAAGTATGAGTTAATTGAGTTGTTCGGTAAGCCCGCGCTTTTTACCAACGATCGACTTACTGATGCAGATATTCCCGAGGGCTTATATTGCTACCACCTTCGGGAGTCAGATGACGGAGATTGCTTCTGTTCCATTGAACCGAAAGTTGTCGTTAAGAAGTCTGTGAGCATCTCGGCGCAAGCCATGACTCTGTTGTGCATTGGATAAAGAACAACAATCTACCTGCTGTTAAAATTGGACGGCTTTGGAGATTCAAAATGAGCGAGGTCGATGAATGGCTTCTGACAGACGATGCGGAAAAGACGAAGGCTGGAAAGCACAAGTGGATCGGAAATACACGAATTAGTTTCAAGCCTCTTTTTAAGCTCCTCATCGATAGGGACATTAAGAAAAAAGACCTTGCTGAAATGGCAAACATCAGTATAGCGACCATCACCAAGATGGGAAAGGACGGCAGCCATGTTCAGTCCGATGTCTTGGAAAGGATATGTCTTTCTCTCGGTTGTAAGATCGGTGATATTGTTCAGATCATCAAAATTGATGAACCCGAAATAGAGGTAGCACCGGAAGATAATAATGAACCCGTTGTTCTTGACTCGGCAGCTTGTGAGGAATACGGACTCAGCGAAGCTGATCAAGAAATTGTTCATTTCATCTATGAGCAACTGAAGTATTACCGAGAACAGCCACCTCGATTTATGGTCAATCAGGCGCAAAGTGAGTTTGGAATTTCCTCTCCCCAGGAAGCCATATCAAGAATTCCCACGGACAGATTCTACTCACTGGTTCTCAATGAGGTGCTTGAATATTGGGGACAAGAAGGCTCGTCTTTTGCGAAAAAGCACATACCATTCCAACTAATAGAATCGGGATATTTTGAAACCGAGGAACAGAGCTTTGGAGAAATGAAGTTGACTTGATTGGGATGATATCTTTTTCGGTTCTCAATGAAATTGGACAAGAAAGATCTCAAACCATTACATGGAGCAAGAAAAAATATAAAAAAAGTCCGAAAAAGCCTTGTCACAAGCGGATTTTTCAAAAAATCCGGTGATATCTTTTTCGGTGCTACGAGCCATTTAAAAAGCACTTAGCATCACGCTGAGTGCTTTTTTTTGTTCTTATTTCCGTTTTTCCTAATATACTTATCCAAAAGGATAAAAGGAGAATGAGAATGAAACATAACGGGCGGCTGAAGGTAAAATTCGATTTCAGCTTCTTTGCGGTTGTGGCATTTATGATTTTTATCGACACGAGCGGAGCGGCGGTGCTGTCGCTGATTGCCTGCATTCTGCACGAGGGCGGGCATTTGCTCGCTATGGCGGTATGCGGAGCCAATCCCGAAAGGATAACATTCTACGGAGGAGGAATCGCCCTGTCAAAGTCGGGAATGGAGAGCCTCACGGACGCTAAACGGCTTGTTATCCTGTCTGCAGGGTGCAGTGTAAATCTGCTTGTTGCGGCGGCTTGTTTTGCTATGCAGGGAAATGACACGGCGGCGGTTTTCGGTGCAGTGAATCTTATCATCTGCATATTCAACGCTTTACCTATAGGATATTTCGACGGTGCGGAAGTGCTTGAGCTACTTCTGACCGGATTTGTATCGCTGAGAACCGCCGAAAAAGTGAAAAAAATTGTCGGAGCGGCTTTAGCATTGATTATAACGGCAGGAGTGATTGTATATTGCGTTATGTGCGGTGAAAGCGTTTCGTTATCACTGTTTTTTGTGGTGCTTTTTTTGATACAGGCACAGCTTGTTTCGTAGGGCTTGCAATAAAGCCGAGAATGTAGTAAAATATACTGTATAACTATAATTTTCGGAACGGAAGTAGAAAAATGCTGAAGGAAAAATTAGATAAAATTTTATTGAAGGTGCAGAAGCCGTCACGCTATATCGGCGGTGAGGTAAACGCTGTCGTTAAAGATAAAAGCAAGGTGGATATACGCTTTGCTTTCTGCTTTCCCGACACATACGATATAGGAATGTCGCATCTCGGGATAAAGATACTCTATTCCCTCAAGAACAGCGTACCTAATTATTGGTGCGAACGTGTGTTCATGCCACTTCCCGATATGGAAGAACAGATGAGAAAGAACGATATTCCTCTTTACGGTCTGGAAAGTCTTGATCCCATCAAGGATTTTGAGTTTATCGGCTTTACGCTCCAGTATGAGCTTTGCTATACAAATATCCTGTCGATGCTTGACCTTGCAGGCGTACCCGTTTTCGCTAAAGACAGAAAGGATCTGTTCCCGATAGTAATGGGCGGCGGTCCCTGTGTATGTAATGCTGAGCCGATTGCCGATTTCTTTGATCTGTTCGTACTCGGCGAAGGCGAGGAAGTAAACCTCAAGATGATGCAGCTTGCCGAAAAGTTCAAGAAGAACGGCGGTACAAAGCAGGAATATCTTGAACAGGCGGCACAGATCGAGGGCATCTATGTTCCTTCGCTCTATGATATAAGCTATAACGAGGATGGAACGGTAAAAGCGATAACACCGAAGAATAACGCCCCTGCAAAAGTCAGAAAGCAGATTATAGACGATTTTGACAAGGTATATACCCCCGACAGCTTTGTTGTGCCTTATACCCAGATAGTACACGACAGATCGGTAGTCGAGGTGCTGAGAGGCTGTATCAGAGGCTGCAGATTCTGTCAGGCAGGCTTTATATATCGTCCTTTCAGAGAAAAATCAAAGGAAACTATAGTAAATCAGGTAAAAAGCCTTACGGAAACTACAGGCTATGACGAGGTGTCGCTTTCATCGCTGTCCACAAGCGACTACAGCGATATTGAGGGACTCTTCAACGATATAACCGAATATACCGATAAGAAAGGCGTAAACCTTTCTCTCCCGTCACTGCGTATAGATAAATTCAGCGACGAGGTCGTAAAGAAGATAAAGAGCGTGAGAAGAAGCGGACTTACATTTGCTCCCGAGGCAGGCTCACAGCGTCTGCGTGACGTTATAAACAAGAATATCACCGAGGAAGCTATATTCAAAAGCTGTAAGATTGCCTTTGAGGGCGGATACAGCTCGGTCAAGCTGTACTTTATGCTCGGTCTGCCGACAGAAACGCTTGATGATATAAAGGCGATAAAGGAGCTTGCAGACAAGATAATCGACCTCTATTACAATACAGAGGGCAGAAGCAAAAAGGCAATAAGCATCTCAATCTCGCTGTCAACATTTATACCGAAGCCCTTCACGCCCTTTGAATATGAACCTCAGGCGACAGAGGAGCAGATAAACGAAAGACAGAAATATCTGCTTGATATTATAGGCTCAAAGGGCAGAAGACGTATTGATGTCAGCTGGAGCCATTATGATACTACAATACTTGAAGCTGTGCTTGCAAGAGGCGACAGAAAGCTGTCTGCAGTTATCTATGAGGCGTGGAAGAACGGCTGTAAGCTTGACGGCTGGAACGAGTATTTCAAGCCTGATATATGGAATGCGGCATTTGAAAAATTCGGCATCGACAAGGCTTTCTACGCAAACCGCAAGCGTGAATATGACGAGATCGCCCCGTGGGAGCATATGGATATGCTGTTTGACCGCAGCTTCCTTGTCAGAGAGAATATCAAGGCTCACGAAGAAAAAACGACTGCAAACTGCCGTGAAAAGTGCGCAGGCTGCGGTATAAACAAATGCTTAGGAAGGGCTTGCTTTAAATATGAATGAGAATAATATCGCTGTCCGCCTGTTCTTTTCAAAGACGGGCAGAGCAAAATATATATCGGCGCTTGACCTTATCACCTGTTTTCAGCGTGCGATAAGACGTACCGATATTCCGATATGGCACACACAGGGCTTCAATCCCCATACCTATGTCAATGTAAATCTTCCGCTCTCGCTCGGCAGCGAAGGCATAAACGAGTCTATGGATATAAAACTCACAGAGCAAACGGATTTCGATGTTGTGCGGGACAAGCTCAATGCGGTTTTACCGCCGGATATAAGAATAATAAGAGCAGCCTTGCCTGTAAAAAAGCATACCGAAATAGAAAAATCGGTGTATTCCGTGAATATCGTCTGCGATTACGAAAAGCTGGAGGAATTCATGAAACTGCCGGCTATCGAAGTGGAGAAGAAGACAAAGAAGGGCGTAACAACGCTCGATATTAAGCCGTTCACGGAAATTAAAGATTATGAACAAGGACATTTCACACTGATAATGCCGTCCGGCTGTGATTTTACGCTCAATCCGTCCCTTTTCTTTGACGCATTCGAAAAGTACAGCGGAGAGGAAACCGAAAGACTTGATATAGTAAGAACCGGCATACTTTGCAAGGACGGAACACAGTTCGAGTAATTTTACGATTATAAGCGCTTTTGTGCGAAATATAATTTATCTAAAATGGGGTTTGGGGCTTTGCCCCAAGTAGCAGGTTGTCAGCCAGTTTGTGTCGTTGCATCGTGCAACGACTGGGTGTGGCTGACTACAAGCATCCTTGCTTGAGCAGGGACGCCAGTCCCCGCATTCTCCCCCGGCACGGATGCCGGGCGTGTATGTACAAGGGCTTTGCACGATGCAAAGCCAGCAAGCATACACAGCCTTTCACGGGGAAAGGGGGCAGGGGGATAGGGATTTTAAAATTGTTGTTTATTTAATAAATGAACTATTCTGCAATCTTACGCATAGTTTTTTAACCGAAAAAATTCACAAAAAACTATTGCAAATTTCGTACAAAGGTGCTATAATATTAAAGCATTTGAAATCCGCTGAGGGTATAAGTATGCTTTTTGGCATATACTGTCAGCGTGTTTAATGCCGTTAGTGCGAAAAGCACAAAGACATTAAAACGGGTAGTCCGCTGTATTTAACGGCAAAAGTTGCCGTTTTCCGTAGCGTAAACGCACGGAGGATAAGCCGATACAAGAATATCCGAAAACCAGGAGGAAAACATGGACGCATTAAAACTCATTGCACAGGACAGCCTTAAGGCTGAAGCACCTAAGTTCAACGTAGGTGACACAGTTAAGGTACATGTACGCATCGCAGAAGGCGACAAGTTCCGTATCCAGATATTCGAGGGTACAGTTATCGCCAAGAAGCACGGCGGTGTAAGCGAAACTTTCACAGTAAGAAGAGTAGCTCACGGCTGCGGTATCGAAAGAGTATTCCCTCTGCACTCACCTACAGTAGAGAAGGTTGAGATCGTAAGAGAAGGTAAGGTACGCAGAGCTAAGCTCTATTATCTTCGTGACAGAGTTGGTAAGGCAGCTAAGGTTAAGTCCAAGATATAAGACCTTACATCATTTCCTCATCGAATTTTCAAGGCAGTGGCATATTGCCACTGCGTAAATTCGATATTTTATTCTGAAGGGACGCACTATGGAAGAAAAGAACTTGACTGAAAATGAGAATAACGGCACTGCTGACAGCAAGAAGTTTTTTGCCGATATGTTCGACTGGATGTGCAGTATTTTTTCAGCCATTTTGTGCTTTATAATTATATTTGCACTTTTTGCCCGTGTGATAACCGTTGACGGAGAATCAATGGTTCCTACGTTACAGGATCAGCAAAGACTTATTGTATCCGATATGTTCTACACTCCGCAATATGACGATATTGTCATTCTGTATGCGGATAAGCTGGTTAACGAAGCCTCAGGCGGCTACGGCAAACCGATAGTCAAAAGAGTGATAGGACTCCCCGGCGACAAAATCAGAATCGACTTTGTAAAAGGTGTTGTTTACAGAAACGGAGAACAGCTCCCCGATGACTATACAAACACGCCTACCAATCTTCCTGAGAACTTCCAGAATAATCAGGATGTAACGGTCGAGGACGGAAAAATATTTGTTCTAGGTGACAACAGGAACGGGTCAAAGGACAGCAGAAGCAATCAGATCGGACAGGTTGATATGCGCTATATAATGGGAAAAGCGTATCTTCGTATCTGGCCGCTGAACGCACTCGGAATGTTATAATCGTATTTTAAACGTATGTGAGCGGAGGTACAATGGCACAGGTATCCAATATACAGTGGTTTCCCGGTCATATGACCAAAACCAAGCGACAGATAGAGGCTGATTTAAAGCTGGTTGACGCTGTTGCCGAAATAGTAGATTCAAGAATACCCGAATCGAGCCGTAACCCCGTCATCAGCGATATAACAGGTTCTAAACCGAGAATAATTCTTCTTAATAAATGCGATTATGCCGATGAAAAGGTGACTGCCGAGTGGCAGAAATATTACACGGCTCAGGGCTATAAAGCTATGATATGCGACTGCAGGAGCGGTAAGGGTGTTAAAGCGTTTACGCCGAATGTTAAAAATCTGCTCTCAGACCTTCTTGCAAAGCGCAAGGCGAAAGGCATTGTGGGTCAGTCGCTGAGAGTTATGGTAGTAGGTATACCGAATGTCGGTAAATCTTCGTTTATAAACAGGATCTCGAAGGCGGGAAAGACCAAGGTAGAGGACAGACCCGGTGTTACAAGAGGTGCTCAGTGGGTATCTCTTGATAAGGAGCTTGAACTGCTCGATACTCCCGGAATACTCTGGCCGAAATTCGACGATCAGCAGGTAGCTGTAAAGCTCGGTTATACGGGCGCTATAAAGGACGATGTAATGGATGTCTGCGAACTTGCGGACAGCCTGCTCGGTTACCTGTGGGAAAACTACAAGGGAAACGTTATTACACGTTACAAGCTGGACGAAAACACGGAAAAGCCCGACCTTGAAATGATAGCAAGAAAACGTGGAATGCTTATTTCGGGCGGCGAGCCTGATATAGAAAGAGCGGCGGCGGCTGTACTCGATGAATTCAGGAGTGGTAAACTTGGCAGAATCTCTCTCGAAAGACCTTAAGACAGGCGAAGAAAAGAAAGATTTATTTCTTTACGATAATGAAATGAGAACGCATTGCGGCGTTATCTGCGGTATTGACGAAGCAGGCAGAGGACCTCTTGCGGGCGATGTCTATGCGGCGGCTGTTATACTTCCCGATGATATAATCATTGACGGGATAAATGACAGCAAAAAGCTGACCGAGAAAAAGCGTGAAGCCCTGTTTGACATTATCCGTGAGAAAGCTGTCAGCTACTGCATAGCTACAGCGTCTGTCGAGGAAATCGACAGTATGAATATACTTAATGCCGCTATGCTTGCTATGAAAAGAGCATACGAAGGGCTTGATGTAAAGCCTGATACCGCACTTATCGACGGCAATAAAACGCCCGGACTTGATATACCGGAAACGGCTGTTGTCAAGGGTGATGCAACAAGCGCATCAATAGCGGCGGCATCAATACTTGCAAAGGTTGCCCGTGACCGTTATATGAAGGAGCTTGCCGAAAAGTATCCTCAGTATATGTTTGAAAAGCATAAAGGCTACGGTACAAAGCTCCATTATGAAATGCTTGATAAATACGGTGCGAGCGATATTCACAGAAAGAGTTTTCTTGTGAAATATTTCAAGGCAAAAAATGCAGGCAAATAACGAAAGAGCCGTAAAGGGTAGGCTCGGTGAAGATTTCACCGCAGATTATCTTATTAAAAACGGCTATGATATTATAACAAGAAATTACCGCAAGCCCTGCGGGGAGATAGATATAGTAGCGTCGAAAGGCGATGTACTTGTTTTTGTGGAAGTAAAGACACGCAGATACAGAAGTCTTGTAAGCGGGGTCGAAGCGGTAGGATATAAGAAAAAGGGCAGGATAATAGCAACTGCCGACTGTTTTCTCGCCGAATACGGCGCAGAAAAGCAAATACGCTATGATATAGCGGAAGTAACGGTTTCGACCGGTGATGCTGTGCGTGTGATTGATTTCAGATATTTCAAGGACGCATTCGACACTACAGGCTATGAAACGCAATTTTAACTCTAAAGAAGGATGTTTGTTATGAACTACAAAAGCACCAGAGATGTCAAGGTAAACGTACCGAGCGCTTATGCTATTTCACAGGGTCTTTCGTCTGACGGCGGACTTTTTGTTCCCGAAAATCTCCCGAAGCTCTCTGAAGAAAAGATAATGTCGCTGTGCGATATGTCGTATGCCGAAAGAGCTTACGAGATATTCAGACTTTTCCTTACAGACTTTACCGATGATGAGATAAAGCACTGCGTAAACGGCGCTTACAACGATAAGAATTTTGCAACCGACAATATCGCTGAGATTTCTCACCTTATCCCCGGTACATACATTCTTGAGCTGTGGCACGGCCCCACCTGTGCATTCAAGGATATGGCACTTCAGATTCTTCCTTATCTGCTCACAACTTCCGCAAAGAAGACAATTGACGGTAAGAAGATTTCTATCCTCGTTGCTACAAGCGGCGATACCGGTAAAGCGGCTCTTGAAGGCTTCAAGGACGTTGACGGCACATCAATAATGGTATTCTATCCTGAGGACGGCGTAAGCAATATGCAGAAGCGTCAGATGACAACTCAGGAAGGAAGCAACGTAAACGTTTGTGCTGTTGTCGGCAACTTTGACGATTGCCAGAGCGGTGTAAAGCAGATATTCACAGACAAGAGCGTTATCGCTCAGCTTGAAAAGGCAAACACCGTATTCTCAAGTGCAAACTCTATAAACTGGGGCAGACTTGCTCCCCAGATAATCTACTACGTTTCATCTTATGTTCAGCTTGTAAAGGACGGCGAGCTTAAGTACGGCGAAAAGCTGAATGTAGTAGTACCTACAGGTAACTTCGGTAACATACTTGCCGCATATTACGCTAAGCAGATGGGTATTCCGATAGGCAAGCTGATATGCGCTTCAAACGCTAACAACGTACTTACCGACTTTATAAATACAGGTATCTATGACAGAAACAGAAAGTTCTACACGACTGTTTCTCCCTCAATGGATATTCTTATTTCAAGCAACCTCGAAAGACTGCTGTATCATCTCACGGGTGAAGACGACAAGCTGATAAACGAGTGGTTTACAGCTCTTAAGAATGATGGCAGATACGAAGTAAACGACAGCGTAAAGGCGGCTATAAAGGAAAACTTCTATGCCGGATGCTGCGACGATGAGCAGACAAAGGGTGCTATAAAGGAAGTATTCGGTGAATACAGCTACCTTATGGACACTCACACCGCCGTTGCTTACAAGGTATACGAAGACTACAAGAAGAAGACGGGCGACAACACAAAGACGCTTATCGCTTCAACAGCCAACCCTTACAAGTTCGGCTTTGCGGTATATGATGCTCTGGGCGGCGAAACTGAGGGTGTTGATGAGTTTGAGCTTATCGGCAAGCTCGAAAAGCTGACAAAGACAACCTGCCCCAAGGCACTTTCCGATACAAAGAACAAGCCTGTAAGATTTACGGGTTCGATAAAGCCCGAAGAAATGGCTGAGGCAGTTCTTGAATTTATAAACAAGTAATTAAGGAGCGTTTATTTGAGAGTATTCACAATGGGCGATCTTCATCTGCCTTTCGGCAGACAAAAGCCGATGGATATTTTCGGTGGCTGGGAGAATTATACCGAGCGCATTGAAAAAAACTGGAACAGTGTTGTCGGAGAAGATGACTGCGTTGTGATACCCGGCGATATTAGCTGGGCAATGTCGATTGAGGAGGCACTTCCGGACTTCGAGTTTATCAGCAGAAGGCTCAGAGGCAGGAAGATAATCTCTAAAGGTAATCACGATTACTGGTGGACGACACTGAAAAAAATGAACGGCTTTTTACAGACAAACGGTTTTGATAATATCAGAATTCTGCATAATAACGCTTTTGAGGAGTGCGGTATAGCGATCTGCGGCACAAGAGGCTGGATAAATGATGACGGCGAACCGCAGGATGAGCTTGTGCTTCTCAGAGAGGCGGGCAGAATGGATGCTTCTCTCAAAGCCGCTGTGTCAACAGGTCTTGAGCCTGTGGTATTCATACACTATCCGCCGATATACGGCAATGAGCAGAACGATTACATTCTTGATGTGATGTCAAAATATCCTGTGAAAAGATGCTTTTACGGTCACGTTCACGGTGCTCCGTGCTTTCCGAAGGCTTTTCAGGGCGAAAGGGACGGAATTACATACAGAATGGTATCGGCTGACTATGTTAAATTTACACCTGTACTTGTGCAGGAATAAAATACAATAATACGCATCGCCGTATATAAGGCTATGCAAAAACGGAGGATTTTTCAAATGGAGATCATTTCAAACAACAAGACCGCAACAAATACGGTTGAGGTAGAATTCAAGGCATCAGCCGAAGAATTCGAGCAGGCAGTACAGGCAGCTTATTTAAAGAAGAAAAAGAACATAAACGTTCCCGGCTTCAGAAAGGGTAAGGCACCCCGTAAGATAATCGAAGCTGAGTACGGCGAAGGCGTTTTCTATGAAGATGCTGTTAACGGTATGTACCAGAAGAGCGTTGCGGAAGTTATCGACGAACTTAAGCTTGAAGTTGTTGATATGCCCAACATCGAAGTAACAGAAGTAAGCAAGGAGAACGGTGTTTCTTTCAAGGCTACATTTACAACAAAGCCCGAAGTTGAAATCAAGGACTATAAGGGTATAAAGGTAAACAAGACTGTCAAGACTGTAACTGACGAAGATGTTGCAAACGAACTCAAGAGATATCAGGAGAAGGACGCAAGAATCATCGACGTTACAGACAGACCTCTTCAGAAGGGCGATACAGCAGTATTCGACTTTGAAGGTTTCGTTGACGGCGAAGCGTTTGAAGGCGGCAAGGCTGATCATTTCTCACTTGAGATCGGCAGCGGTCAGTTTATCCCCGGCTTTGAGGACGGTATGGTAGGTCACAGCATTGACGAAGAATTCGAAATCAATGTTACATTCCCCGAGAACTACAACGCCGAGAACTTAAAGGGCAAGCCCGCAGTATTCAAGTGCAAGATTCACGAAATCAAGGCTAAGGAATACGCTGAACTTGACGATGAGTTCGCTAAGGACGTAAGCGATTTCGATACACTTGACGAATTCAAGGCTGACATCAGAGCAAAGCTTGAAGAGAGTGCTAAGAACGCCGCTGACGCTAAGCTTGATGCCGATATTACAGACGCTGTTATCGAAAAGCTCGAGGGCGAGATTCCCGATGCTATGATAAACAACCGTGTTGACGACCTTGTTCGTGACTGGGAGTACAGAAACAGATACCAGGGTATCACAGTTGCTGATTACCTCAAGTTTACAAACACAACTATAGAGCAGTTCAAGGAAAACTTCAAGGAGCCCGCTGCAAAGCAGGTTAAGCTCAGACTTGCTCTTGAGAAGATTGCTCAGAAAGAAAACGTTGCTGTAACAGATGAGGACGTTGAGAAGGAATACGCTGAGATGTCTGAAAACTACAAGATGGAACTTGACAAGGTCAAGGCTCTTGTTGCCGAAGAAGCGCTCAGAAAAGACCTTGAGGTTGAGAAGGCATTCGACATCGTTCGTGAGAGTGCAGATGTAACCGAAGTTACTGAATAATTAAGTTTTTGCAATCGGGAGCTTTCTGTATCATTATGGAAAGCTCTTTATTGTAAATAAAAAACATTTTGAAAGGCAGGAGTTTTATGAGTTTAGTACCAACCGTCATTGAACAGACAGGCAGAGGAGAAAGAGCATACGATATATTCTCCAGACTGCTTAACGACAGAATTATCATGCTTAACGAAGAAGTAAACAACGTTACTGCAGGACTTGTTGTTGCACAGTTACTGTTTCTTGAAGGACAGGATCCCGATAAGGATATCAGCCTTTATATAAACAGCCCCGGCGGTTCTATCTCCGCAGGTATGGCTATATATGACACAATGAACTACATCAAGTGCGATGTATCTACTATCTGCGTAGGTATGGCGGCTTCTATGGGAGCATTCCTGCTTTCAAGCGGCGCAAAGGGCAAGCGTTTCTGCCTGCCGAACTCAGAGGTTATGATTCATCAGCCTCTTATCAGCGGCGGACTCAGCGGTCAGCAGACCGATATTACGATTCACGCAAAGTACCTTGAGAAAACAAGAGAAACACTTGAAAAAATAATGGCAGAGAACTGCGGCAAGAGCTATGAGCAGCTTCATAAGGACTGCGAAAGAGATAATTTCCTTTCGGCTGAAGAGGCTTGCGCTTATGGCCTTGTTGATAAGGTAATTGCAAAAAGATAACCACTTGAAAGGAATTTGACCATGCTTAGATGCAGTTTCTGTGAAAGAACTGAGGATCAGGTTGAAAGAATAATTTACGGTGCGAGCGGCTGTATATGCAATGATTGCATAGTAGCCTCATACCAGATGCTGATGGAGCAGGAAGACAAGTCTTCCGGCAGAAAATCCAAAGGCAAGCAAAAGGAAGATAAGCACGAACTTATAAAACCTACAGAACTTAAGAAAATACTTGACAAGTATATAATCGGTCAGGATGAAGCGAAGAAAACCATCTGCGTATCGGTGTATAATCATTATAAGAAGAATTTCTTCGGTGATGAGGCGACCGCAGATGAGATAGAACTTCAGAAGAGCAATGTTCTGCTGCTGGGACCTACCGGTGTAGGTAAGACCATGATTGCCCAGACGCTTGCCAATGTGCTGAAGGTGCCTTTCGCAATTGCCGATGCAACAACACTTACACAGGCAGGATATGTCGGTGAGGATGTTGAGAATGTTCTTCTCAGACTTATACAGGCGGCTGATTATGATATTGAGGCGGCTGAACACGGAATCATATACATCGACGAGATAGATAAGATAACAAGAAAGTCTGAAAACACCTCGATTACCCGTGATGTAAGCGGTGAGGGCGTACAGCAGGCACTGCTCAAGATTATCGAGGGTACAGTGTCAAATGTTCCTCCCCAGGGAGGCAGAAAACATCCCAATCAGGAATTCATACAGATTAACACAAAGAATATCCTGTTTATCTGCGGCGGTGCATTCGAGGGTATAGATAAGCTGATAATGCAGAGAACAAGTTCATCGGCACTCGGTTTCGGCGCAGAGGTAAAGAGCAAGCAGGACAACAAGATAAACGAGGCACTGCATCAGGTAGAGCCTGAGGATCTTGTAAAGTTCGGAATTATTCCCGAGCTTGTCGGCAGACTTCCCGTAATTGCCGTGCTGGACGATCTTGACGAGGACGCACTTGTAAAGATACTGTCCGAGCCGAAGAACGCTATCCTGAAGCAGTACAGCTATATGTTCTCGCTTGACGGCATAGAGCTTGAGATTACCGATGATGCAATGCGTGCCATTGCGAAAAAAGCGGCTGAAAGAAAAACAGGCGCAAGAGGTCTGCGTACAGTAGTCGAGGATGCACTCTCCGATATTATGTTCGATGCTCCGAGCGACGATACCATATCAAAGGTAATCCTCACAGGCGAATGCGTCACCGACGGTAAAGCACCGGAGGTTATCAGAGATCCTTCCGCAAGAAAAAACAGAAGGAACAGCGAAAAGAAAGCCGCAAAGAAAAATCCCGCATAACAAAGGTTGAGCTGTTTTCGTTGACTGATAAAAATTAAAAAATTTTTTAAAATAGTATTTACAAACGTTGCTTTGTATGCTATAATAACTTTGTTGTGCATTGCACAAAATCAATTCTTGTCTTGGCTCTGTGGAGAATGCTCGTTATGAGAAACACCGTTTCCCGCCGCTATGACAAAGAAAATATTTTTAAGAGGTGTAACCATGCTTTTAAAGGAAGAAAAGACAGCGGTTATCGAAGCTAACCGCACACACGAGAACGACACAGGTTCTCCCGAAGTACAGATCGCTATTCTCACAAAGAGAATCAACGACTTAACCGAGCACTTAAAGACACATAAGAAGGATCACCACTCACGCCGTGGTCTTCTTAAGATGGTAGGTCACAGACGTAATCTGTTAAACTACCTCGCTAAGAAGGATATCGAACGCTACCGTGCAGTAGTAGCTAAGCTCGGTCTTCGTAAGTAAGAGTTTAAAAAAGGGCAGGGCATTTTTGTTCTGCCCTTTAACCCTTATTTCAGCATTGATTTTTGACTTAAGGAGAAGCAGTGCAGTCAGCAATAAATTGAACGGAATAATGTTATTCCGCTGAATTTATTGCTAACGCTGTTTCTCTTAAAATAAAACAGGAGGAACAATATGTTCGAGAATTACAAAACATTCAAAACGACATTTGCAGGCCGTGAGCTTATGGTCGAAACCGGTAAGGTATGCGGACTTGCAAACGGTTCTTGCTGGGTACACTACGGTGAAACAGTCGTAATGGTAAACGTTACAGCAAGCGCAAAGCCCAGAGAGGGTGTTGACTTTTTCCCTCTTGCAGTTGACTATGAAGAAAAGCTCTACGCAGTAGGTAAAATTCCCGGCGGTTACTTAAAGAGAGAGGGCAGACCCAGCGAAAAGGCTATACTGAACTCCCGTGTAGTTGACCGTCCTATGCGTCCTCTTTTCCCCAAGGATATGAGAAATGACGTTGCTATCGTTATGACGGTTCTCGCAGTAGATCCCGAAACACAGCCTGAGATCATCGCTATGATCGGCGCTTCTATCGCAGTTTCCATTTCCGATATTCCGTGGAACGGTCCTATCGGCGGTATCTCCGTAGGCCTTGTTGACGGCGAGATTGTTCTTATGCCCAACGCAGAGCAGAGAGCAAAGTCAGACCTTCAGCTGACCGTTGCGTCAAGCGAGAAGAAGGTCGTAATGATTGAAGCCGGCGCAAACGAAGTTGACGATGATACAATGCTCAAGGCTATAATGGCAGGTCACGAGGAAATCAACAAGTCGATCATTCCTTTCATCAAGCAGATTCAGGCTGAGATTGGCAAGCCCAAGTTCAGCTTCCCCTCAATGGAGGTTGATCACGATCTGTTCGAGGCTATTCAGAATAAGTACACCGAGCAGGTAAAGTTCGCTCTTGATACAGACGACAAGAATGTCCGTGAGGAGCGTTTACAGCCTATAAAGGATGCTATCCACGCAGAGTTTGACGAGCAGTATCCCGACAAGGCCGCTATGATTGACGAGTGCATCTACAAGTTACAGAAGTTCATCGTAAGACGTTGGCTGTTAGACGAGCAGAAGCGTGTTGACGGCAGAGGTATGGACGAGATGCGTCCTCTTGCCGCTGAAGTAGGACTTCTCCCCAGAGTACACGGCTCAGGTCTGTTTACCCGTGGTCAGACACAGGTTATGACAATCACAACCTTAGGCCCCGTAAGCGACAGCCAGAAGCTCGACGGCATTGACGAAGAAGAAACAAAGCGTTATATGCACCACTATAACTTCCCTGCATACTCTGTAGGCGAAACAAAGGCAAGCAGAGGCCCCGGCAGACGTGAGATTGGTCACGGCGCACTTGCACAGAGAGCGCTCGAACCCGTTATCCCTCCCGTTGAAGAATTCCCTTATGCAATAAGACTGGTATCTGAAGTGCTTTCTTCAAACGGTTCAACATCGCAGGCTTCTATCTGCGGCTCTACGCTTTCACTGATGGATGCAGGCGTTCCGATAAAGGCACCTGTTGCAGGTATTTCATGCGGTCTTATCACAGAGGGCGACCGTTGGATGACAATGGTAGACATTCAGGGTCTTGAGGACTTCTTCGGTGATATGGACTTCAAGGTAGGCGGTACTCATAAGGGTATCACAGCTATCCAGATGGACCTTAAGATTGACGGTCTTACACCTGAGATCATCAAGGACGCATTCGCAAAGACACACAAGGCAAGAGATTACATCCTTGACGAAATAATGCTCAAGGCAATTCCCGAATCACGTCCCACTGTAAACAAGTACGCTCCCAAGATGCTCAACTACAAGGTACCCGTAGACAAGATAAGAGAAGTTATCGGTACAGGCGGTAAGGTTATTCAGAAGCTCTGTGCAGACTTCGAGGTTAAGATTGACATTGATGAAGAAGGCAATGTATTCATCTGCGGTCAGGATCTTGAAAAGGCTCAGAACTGCATAGCGATGATAAAGGCTATCACATCTCCCCCCGAGGTTGGCGCTATCTACAAGGGCAAGGTTGTTCGTATAATGAACTTCGGTGCGTTTGTTGAGATTGCTCCCGGCAAGGACGGAATGGTACACATTTCAGAACTTGAAAACAGACGTGTAGAAAAGGTTGAAGATGTTGTTTCAATCGGTGACGAGATAATCGTAAAGGTTCTCGAAATCGACAACCAGGGTAAGATAAGACTTTCAAGAAAGGCTGCTCTTGCCGAAATCGAAGCAAAGAAGAAAAACGGCTGATAAAGCTGAATATTGCAAAAACAGACCTGTGGGAAATTCTCACAGGTCTTTTTATACGCAATTTCGGCTTGCAATGGCACGCTGTTTGTGATATACTTATACTGTATCATTATGTATAACTGCACACTTTGCTGTATATTTTCCGCTCTTTTGCTAAGAATAAAAGAGAAAAAATCAGCAAAGGAGCAGGGTATGAACAAAGATAATATCACAAATAACGAACAGACCGACGAGGAGAACGAAGAACAGGCGGTAACCTGTCAGGTGTCGGATAACGGCATATTCGCATCGGAAAACGCTAAGCACAATATACATTGCCTTAACGTAATCGGTCAGATAGAGGGACATTATATCCTTCCTCCCCAGAACAAGACCACAAAGTATGAACACATTATGCCTGCGCTTGTAGCAATAGAGCAGGATATGAGCATAGACGGTCTGCTTATAATACTCAATACGGTAGGCGGAGATGTAGAGGCAGGTCTTGCAATATCCGAGCTTATCGCAGGAATGTCAAAGCCCACAGTGTCGATCGTAGTCGGCGGCGGTCATTCGATCGGCGTACCGCTTGCGGTAAGCGCAAGAAAGAGCTTTATCGTGCCGTCTGCAACAATGACCATCCACCCTGTCAGAATGAACGGGCTTCTTCTCGGCATACCGCAGACGCTGTCATATTTTGAGCGTATGCAGGAGCGAATAATAAATTTCGTCAGCAAGAACAGCAGGATTAAGCCCGAGCGTTTCCGTGAGCTTATGATGAAGAAGGATGAGCTTGTAATGGATGTCGGTTCGGTGCTTGACGGCGAAACAGCCGTTAACGAGGGACTTATAGACAGCCTCGGAGGACTGAGCGACGCTGTGCAGTGCCTTTACTCTTTGATAGAACAGCAGAAAACCGATAAGGAAAGCACTAAGCGCACTAAGTATAGTACAGGAAAAGCTGTTTCGAAAAAAAGAACTTCGTCCGCAACAGCTAAGCCCGATACAAAAACCGCAGGCAAGGGTAAAGCGACCGCCAGAGTGAGTACGTTCAGAGAATATCATCCGTCGGCGCAAAGAGCAAAAATGAGAGCAAAGCGAGGTGCGGAAAATGTTTCAGACCGTTGTAGATGAATCGGAGGTTTTCCGTAACGCACAGATTTATGACAATAACTCATATTATGCGGTTGACGGTTGTGTTTTTTCATATACTGTCTGCGAAAAGAACAGCGTTTCTGCATCGCACGATTTACGGAGCTATCTGAAATACACGCAGATAAAGCCGCTTTAGGCGAAAGTCATTACGGGCGTAAGCCCATACATATATATTAAATAAACAATACGAAATAATCCGAAAGGAACAAAAGAAAATGGATTACATAAGCATAATCATTCAGGGCATTATACAGGGACTTACGGAGTTCCTTCCCGTTTCAAGTTCAGGCCATCTGTCTGTTGCCCAGCATTTTATGAATATCGGAGAAAACACCCTTATAACCTCCGTTGTACTGCATTTAGGAACGCTTCTGGCGGTTTTTATAGCATTTTTCCCTACTATCTGGGGAATGATAAAGGAATTTTTCCTTACCATAAAGGATATTTTCACAGGTAAATTTTCGTGGAAGAATATGAACGCAAACAGACGTATGATGTTTATGGTCATAATTTCCACTGCTATGCTTGTGCCCGTTTACTTCTTCAAAGACTTCTTTACAGGCTTTGAGGGCGACAATGACATTATTTTTGAGGGCTTTGCCTTTATCTTTACCGCAATTCTTCTCTTTATGTCGGATAAGTGCATAAAGGGCAACAAAACAGGCGATAAGATGAAGGTCGCAGATGCCGTTGCGATAGGCGCAATGCAGTGCGTGGCTCTGTTTCCCGGTGTGTCACGTTCAGGTTCTACAACCGCCGCTGGCCTTTTCTGCGGACTTACAAAGGAAACTGCGGTCACATTCTCGTTTATACTCGGTATCCCCGCAATCCTCGGCGGAAGCGTGCTTGAGATCGGTGATGCGTTAAAAAGCAATGTAGATCTTGACTGGGTACAGCTTGGAATAGGCTTTGTCGTATCTGCGGCAGTAGGACTTCTTGCGATAGCTCTTGTAAAGTGGCTTCTTAAAAAGGACAGATTCAAGATTTTCGGATTCTATACGGCAATACTCGGTCTTGCCTGCATAGGCATCGGCGCTTATGAACTGGCAACCGGCTCACACTTCGTTTTGGTTTTCTGACAGGATTTAAATATAATATAATGATTTTGGGAGAAAGGACGTAGAAACATGGCAGCAAAGCGCAATCTGAACAACAGCACCGATGAAGAGAAAGTCGGAACGTCAAAGTCATCGGGCAAAGCACGAAAAAAGAATCAGACTATCGAAGATAAGCAGCGAGAACTGAGTGAACGTTGTAAGACGGACATTGAAAAGGAGCTTAAATCAAAAAGAAGAAGAAGCTCTATAATTCTTTTCGCCATAGGTGTTCTTATGGCGCTGTTTACGATTATAGGCTTTATCGGTAGTCTTAACAGAGCGGAAGGCGCCAGCCTGAATCTGCTTGATATGATTTACTCATTCCTCTGCGGTGTGTTCGGCTTTACGGTATTTTTTACAGGCCCTATTCTTATATATGTAGCCGTACTTATCGCAACGGATAAGAGCAGGACAAGCATCCTCACCAAGATATTACAGCTGTCGGGCGGAATAGTGATATTAAGCACAGCTATACAGATATTCTTTGTAGGCAGTGTCGGAGAAGGCACGACCGACTTTTTCGGAGCGGTGGCAAGTCTTTATTCAGACGGAACACGTTTGATAGGCGGCGGTATCATAGGCGGCGTACCTGCGTGGCTTTTGCTTTTGTTCGGCAATGTCGGCGCAATAGTAATGATTATACTGATTGCTTTCGTATTTGTTATGCTTATCAGCAGAAAGTCGCTTATGGACTTTTTAGGTGCTGTAGGAAAACCCGTCAAAAAGGTTGCGGTTACAGCAAAGGAGAAACACGCTCAGCATAAGGAAGAAATGGAAGCGTACAGACTTGAGCAGGAACAGCAGAGGCTGCAGGCTGAAAGCGAGCGCAAGGAAAAAATTATAGAGCTTGAATCTAACGCTGTCGGAACTCCTGCAACAACGCTTCAGGAAAGACACGATGAGAATATCGAGGAGCAGAAAAAGGACAGCGACAATTTCATAAACGAGATTAACAATTACAACGGCAAGGTATCGCCCAAACCCGAAGAAGCGGTTCAGCAGAGCAATGAGCATCTACCCGAGATTGCTCCTGAGAGCGATGTACATATGTCCTGCGATAAGCTGCCCGACCTGCCTGTAACCGATAACAACGGCTCTGCGCAAAAAGTACAGAGCATAACTGCAGATAAGCAGGAGGACAGCGAGCCGATACCGGAATATTTTCCGCCCCTGCCTATTTATCCTCCGGAGGAGGTCAATCCCGTTGAGGTTGCTTTAAATTCGTTCATAGAAGAAACGAACTATGAACAAAATTCCTCTGTGCAGAGAGAAGAACAGTTTGTGAACGATGTGAACGCTACCGTAGCACCGCCTGCAGAAGCGCCTTTTATCGCAGATAATACCGATTCCGGTATTGCCGACAGCACCCCTGACGGTATTACGGACAGTGCCGCAGTGCAGGAGGATAATCAGGACGGCGACACAAGCGACAGCGACAAGCTCTACACAGTGACGCTTAACGAGGAAGATCACCCTCTGCCGCCTACTGCGCTTCTTGATGAAATTATGCCAGGTAAGGCACAGGAGGACATCGACAGAGAGCTTGAAACAAATGCGAATACCATTGTTGAAGCGTTACGCAGCTTCGGCGTTCAGACAAAATGTATCGGTACTTGCAGAGGCCCGTCTGTAACACGTTATGAATTACAGCCTGCGGCAGGCGTTAAAATTTCCAAGATAACAGGACTTGCCGATGATATAGCGCTTAACCTCGCTTCATCCGGTATCAGAATAGAAGCGCCTATACCGAATAAACCCGCTGTAGGCATCGAAGTGCCGAACAAGATAAGAGATACCGTACCATTCAGACAGCTTATCGAAAGCAGTGATATAGCCGAAAAGAAAAGCAAGCTGGCGGCTGTGCTGGGTAAGGATATTTCGGGCGGCATAGTAATAGCCGATATAGCCGAGATGCCCCATCTGCTGATTGCAGGTACGACAGGTTCGGGTAAATCCGTATGCGTGAACTCGATAATCATGTCGATACTTTTCAGAAGCAAGCCCGAAGACGTAAAGTTTATAATGATTGACCCGAAGGCCGTTGAATTTATGGCTTATAACGGCATACCTCACCTGCTTATCCCTGTTGTGACAGATCCTAAAAAGGCGGCAGGCGCTCTGAACTGGGCAGTAGGCGAAATGCTGAAGCGATACAGTATGTTCTCCGAGTACAATGTCCGCAATATACACGGCTACAACGCTCTTGCGGCTAAGGATCCCGAGATGGATAAAATGAGCCAGACGGTGATTTTTATAGACGAGCTTGCCGATCTTATTATGGCATCTAAGAATGAGGTCGAGGACAGTATATGCCGCCTTGCGCAGATGGCAAGAGCCGCAGGTATGCACCTTGTCATAGCTACACAGCGACCGACCGTAGATGTCGTTACCGGTCTTATAAAGGCTAATATCCCCAGCCGTATCGCATTAAAGGTAAGCTCCGGTACGGACAGCCGTGTAATTATGGATGAGCAGGGAGCGGAGAAACTGCTCGGCAAGGGCGATATGCTCTTCAAGTCTGTTTCTATGCCTAAGCCTATCCGTGTACAAGGCTGTTGGATTTCCGATAAGGAAGTTGAACGTGTTGTGGATTTTCTGAAGAATAAATTCGAGCTTGATTATGACGATGATGTTATGAAAGAGGTTGAGCGACAGGCAGAGCTTGTCAAGGGCAACGATAAATCCTCAGACAGCGTCGGCTTTGAAAGCGGAGATATTGATGTCAGCGACGATAAGCTGGAGGACGCTATCCGTATCGTAGTTGAAAACGGACAGGCAAGTGTAAGCACGCTTCAGCGAAAGCTCAAGCTCGGTTTCGGCAGAGCCGCAAGACTTGTCGATGTAATGGAAGAAATGGGCATCGTAGGACCGTCACAGGGAAGTAAGCCAAGAGAGGTGCTTATGACTAAGGAGCAGTACTACGAGCGTCAGATGAATAAACAACAATAAAGGAAAGTGAAATAAATGCCTTTTTTACCTATATCAAAACAGGATATGAAAGACAGAGGGATAGATCAGCTTGATTTCATCTGCGTCACAGGCGATGCCTATGTTGATCATCCGTCATTTGGTATAGCTATTATATCCCGTATGCTTGAAAGCTGCGGCTGTAATGTCGGAATAATCGCTCAGCCCGTAACCGATGAGGATTTCAAAAAACTCGGTGAGCCGAAATACTGTTTTCTTGTAACGGGCGGAAATATAGACAGTATGGTGTCGAATTATACCGTATTCAAGAAAAAACGTTGGGACGATGCATATTCCGAGGGCGGAAAGGGCGGAAAACGTCCCGACAGAGCGGTAACGGTATATTGTAAAACGCTTACAAGATTGTTCCCCGATAAAGAAATAGCGATAGGCGGACTTGAGGCGAGCCTGCGCAGATTTGCCCATTACGATTACTGGGCGGATAAGGTAATGCCGTCAATACTGGTTGACAGCGGAGCTAAGCTACTGATGTACGGAATGGGCGAGCTTACTATAGTACAGCTTTACAGAGAGCTTGCCGAGGGTAAAAAGCTGTCGGAAATACACGACATAAGAGGCACCTGTTATCTTACCGAGCCTAAGAATACCCCTCTCGGTGCGGTGCAGTGCGACAGCTTCGAGATAGTCAGCGAGAATAAGAAAGCATACGCAAAATCCTGCCGTCAGCAGTATGACGAGCAGGACGAGGTTTACGGCAAAACTATGGTACAGCGTCACGGAAATATGATGCTTGTGCAGAATCCTCCGCAGAGAAGCCTTACCCAGAGCGAATTTGACAAGGCATACGAACTGCCTTATATGAAAGCGTATCACCCTTGCTACGAAAAAGGCGGCGGAGTTCCGGGAATAAAGGAAGTTGAGTTTTCCATAACTCATAACAGAGGCTGTTTCGGTTATTGTAATTTCTGTTCGATAGCCTTGCATCAGGGCAGAAGAATACAGACAAGAAGCGAGGAATCGGTTATAAACGAGGCGATAGACCTTACGAAAAAACCGGGCTTCAAGGGATATATCCACGATGTCGGCGGCCCTACCGCAAACTTCCGCAGGACATCCTGTGACAAGCAGGAAAAAGCGGGACTTTGCAAGGGTAAAAAGTGCCTTGCTCCCGAGCCTTGCCCTGCACTGAAGGTCGATCACAGCGAGTATCTTGAGATGCTCAGAAAGATACGTTCCATAAAAAATGTCAAGCGTGTATTTATCCGTTCGGGTATAAGATACGACTATATGATGAAGGATAAGAACGATGAGTTTTTCAAGGAACTTGTAGAGCATCACGTCAGCGGACAGCTTAAGGTCGCCCCCGAACACGCAAGCAACAAGGTGCTTGATCTTATGGGCAAGCCTCATATCGAGGTATACGAGGACTTTGAAAAGAAGTTCTACAAGTATACAAAGGAATGCGGTAAGGAACAGTATCTGGTGCCGTATCTTATGTCATCACATCCCGGCTGTACCATAAAAGAGGCGGTCGAGCTTGCAGTGTTCCTCAAAAAGCACAACATCAGACCCGAGCAGGTGCAGGACTTCTATCCCACCCCCGGAACAATATCGACAGCTATGTACTATACAGGGCTTGACCCTTATACTATGCAGGAGGTCTATATCCCCCGTGACCCGAAAGAAAAGGAGATGCAAAGAGCACTCCTGCAGTATTACAAAAAAGAGAATAAGCAGATAGTTGCAAAGGCTCTCATAAGGGCAGGCAGACGTGACCTTATCGGATACGGTAAGGAATGCCTTATCACCCCCGACGGATTAGCCTTGCGGCAGGACAGAAAAGGAGCAGTGAAAAATGGCATGAACTCCTCTTCAAAAGCAAAGACGTATCAACGACAGGGCAATAAGAGCGGCGGCAGGAATAAAATGCAGAAGAAAAAGCACTAACGTGCTGATTGCGTTAGCTGTGTTAATCGCTTGTGTTTGTATTTTTATGACACTGAACGAATATGTGTTCAATATCGAACATCTTCCGTGCTGGAGCAGTATATTCGGCGGCGAAAACAGCGTAAGCACCGAAATCCTTCATCATCACAGCCTGTACTTGAAATAGGAGAACATTATGCTTATTGTTGACAGATTTGAAGAAGATAAAGCGGTAGTTTTTGATGACGAAAAGCAGATCATATTAGACAGAGATAAGCTATCTCCCTTTGTCAAGGAGGGCGATGCGATCATCCTTTCGGATAGCGGTATATATGTTCCCGATAAAGCGAAAACGGAGCAGATAAGAAACGATAATCTCAGCCTTCTGCAAAAATTACTGAATAAATGACTAAGACCCTGCGGCATATTTACCGCAGGGTCATTTTCGTTAACGGCTTGTATGTACTTCCGTATAACCGCCGCTTGTACCAAGCCTTAACAACTGCCCGTTATCAAGCGTCAGCTTGGCGTTTGCACTTTCGCCGTCAAGCTGTTTTCGCACAGCCGAAATAAATTCATCGGTGTTTTGCGACTTGCAGAAAACTTTCAGAAGATTTTCAAGCGCAAGAATGTCGTTTTCACTTTCTATGAATATTTCAACTTCGGATTTGTCGATATTTCCGCTTTTGTCATATACGATTCTCAGCTTTGATGTACGGCTGTTGTCGGCTGTGGATTTAGTGTAAAGATATACGATGTTGCTGATTTTCTGCATTGTATAGCCGTTTTCCGTGAGTATCTTTTCAACTGCAGCGTTGCTTTCGGAGATATTGCCGTTTACCTCGTCATTTTTGCTGTAGCCTATACACAAATCGGTTATCTCAAGTGCCAGAAAGATTGCAAATACTAAAACCACTCTTTTGATAACCCTGCTTGCAACGGATTTCTTTACCGTATTTTCGGCAATGCGTAAATCAGGCATACTGTCATAGATTTTCAGTATTTTTATTGTTCTGCCGTTACTGCTGTATTTGAGATAACGCTTTGTTTCGCCTGTCAGAACAGCGTTTTCATAAATCGTCTTTTTATATCTGACGGTATCAAAATTCGCTCTTACAAATTCAAAATCCGTATTTGCGGTGATTTTCGAGATAAGACCGCCTCTTGCGGCGAGAGTGCCTTTAATTATTGTATCGCCGTCAAACTTATATGACGTTGTAAGAGCTGAGGCGAATCTCAACAGACCGATAAAGAATATGACGATTGCCACAGCAAAGAACATCATAAGTACAATTACCATATTATCCTGCAAAAAGGTGCTTATTATTTTAAGTACAGAAGCGCCACACAGACCGATAGCGGTAATGCCTGTGCCGACAGTGAACATAGAAATAAGGCTCACCGTCCACCAAAGCATCGCACCGAATGCGTGAGTGTGCTTCTCTGTTTCAAAAGACGGATTTGCGTATATCATAAGTTTCTCCGTTTCATATTTATTTCTATTTAAGTATAACAGCTATTTCTGATGCTGTCAATCGGAGTAACCGGCTTGTTCAAAATTTTCCGATGCCGTTTAAAGCTCTTTACAAGTGCTTGAAATAGGTGTAAAATAGTATCATGATATGAAAGGAGCAGCATTATGAAAAAGTGCTTAATTGTAGTGGACTATCAGAATGATTTTGTAAGCGGTTCGCTCGGCTTTGAAAAGGCAAAGACGCTTGAACTCGGAATCGCCAACAAAATTAATTCCTATCATGTAAACGGCGATGATGTCATATTTACTCTTGACACTCATTATGACGATTATATGGATAGCTATGAGGGAAAGCATCTGCCCGTACCTCACTGTATAGAGAATACGGAGGGATATAAGCTGTACGGCAGTGTTGCCGACTGCGTTTCCGGCGAAGATATAGTATTCAGGAAAACCGCCTTCGGCTCGGACGCTCTTTATGAGTATCTTAAAACCGCATGCTACGGCTCTGTCGAGCTTGTGGGCGTGGTAACAAATATCTGCGTTGTTGCCAATGCCGTACTTGCAAAGACGGCTTTACCCGATGCGGATATAATAGTAGACAGCACGCTCACAGCATCAAATGACGAGCGGCTTCACAAAGCCGCCCTTGATACTATGGAAGGTATGCAGATAATAATAAAGTAAAGGAGCAGACTAATGAACAAGGATAATTTCACAATGCTGTGCGATTTCTATGAACTTACTATGGCAAACGGCTATTTTAAAAACGGCTTCTATAAGCGTACAACCTATTTTGATGTATTTTTCAGAAACGTACCCGACAACGGCGGATTTGCGATTGCGGCAGGACTTGACCAGATAATCGAATATATAAAAGAGCTTCATTTTTCTGCCGAAGATATAGAATTTCTGCGTAGTAAGAAGATTTTCGATGAAGAATTTCTCAAAAATCTTAAAGACCTCAGATTTACCGGCGATATTTATGCCGTACCTGAGGGTACGCCTGTTTTCCCGCACGAGCCTGTCCTTACCGTAAAGGCGCCGGCTATCGAGGCACAGCTTATAGAAACCTATATCCTGCTTGCGATAAATCACCAGTCGCTTATTGCCACAAAAGCGAACAGAATAGTCAGAGCGGCAAACGGCAGAACAGTGCTTGAATTCGGCTCAAGAAGAGCACAGGGCGCAGACGGTGCCGTGATAGGCGCAAGAGCGGCTTATATAGGCGGCTGTGCAGGTACTGCTTGTACGCTGACCGATTTCAAGTACGGAGTTCCCGCAGGCGGCACTATGGCGCATTCGTGGGTACAGATGTTCGATACCGAGTATGATGCATTCAGGACTTACTGCGAAATATATCCCGATAATGCCGTACTGCTTGTTGACACTTACAACACACTGAAAAGCGGCGTTCCGAACGCTATAAAGGCATTTAAAGAGGTGCTTGTGCCCAAGGGTATCACAAATTTCGGCATAAGGCTTGATTCGGGCGATATATCCTATCTGTCCAAAAGAGCAAGAAAGATGCTTGATGAGGCAGGACTTCAGTGCTGTAAGATAGTTGCGTCAAATTCGCTCGATGAATATCTTATCCGTGATCTAATGATGCAGGAGGCTAAGATAGATACCTTCGGAGTAGGAGAAAGACTTATCACCGCAAAGAGCGCACCCGTGTTCGGTGGTGTTTATAAGCTGGCGGCTGTGGAGGATGAACAGGGAAACATCATCCCCAAAATTAAGATAAGCGAAAACACCGCAAAGATAACCAATCCCCATTACAAGAAGCTGTACCGTTTCTACGACAACGAAAGTGGCAAAGCACTTGCAGACGAGCTTTGTGTATACGATGAAACAATTGACAGCACAAAGCCTCACACTATTTTCGATCCCGATGCAATATGGAAGACAAAGACGCTGACCGATTACTCGGTAAAAGAACTGCATGTTACGGTATTCAAAAACGGCGAGCTTGTATATAAACAGCCGTCGCTGTTTGAAATAAAGCACTATTGCGCCGAGCAGACGGAAACTTTATGGGACGAGGTCAAGCGTTTTGAAAATCCGCATACTTACTATGTGGATTTGTCAAAGAAGCTGTGGGATATAAAAAACGCATTACTTGAAAAGTCAAAGGATGGAAAGGATTCAAAATGAAAAAATCAATATCAATAACTCTCTGTGCGGCATTACTCGCTTTTTCGGGCTGCTCGCAAAACACAAACTCAGACGTTTTATCCTCGGATATTTCTTCTGCCGCATCTGATGCGCAAAGCACAGCATCGCAGGAAGAAAGCAACGGATCATCGCAGAGCGGTAACGGCGGATTCAAAGTAGAAGGCACAAAACTGCTTGACGCAAACGGCAAGGAGTTTATAATGCGTGGTATAAATCACGCACACACATGGTATCTTGATGAAGATACGACGGCTATTAAAGCGATAGCCGAAACAGGCTCAAATGTAGTGCGTGTTGTTTGCTCAGACGGCGAGCAGTGGACAAAAGATACAGAGGATATGCTTGAAACGGTTATCGATCTTTGTATCGACAATGAGATGATTGCAGTAGTCGAAGTACACGATGCAACCGGCAAGGATGATAAGACTGCGCTTGATAAAGCCACTGATTACTGGATAGAGATGAAGAACGCTCTTATCGGCAAGGAGCAGTATGTTATACTCAATATCGCAAACGAGTGGACAGGCGGCTGGAACGGCGAGTTGTGGCGTGACGGCTATACAGAATCTATCCCGAAGCTGAGAGAAGCAGGCATAAATAATACTATCCTTGTCGATGCGGCAGGATGGGGACAATATGCCAAGAGCATAGGCGATTACGGTAAAGAGGTATTTGATTCCGATCCCGATAAGAATACGATGTTTGCCGTTCATATGTACGGCACGGCAGGAAAAAACAGTTCTGTTATAGAAAAGAATCTCAAGTATGCAACCGACAACGGACTTTGCGTAATAGTGGGCGAATTCGGCTATACGCATACAGACGGCGATGTTGACGAAGCGTTTATAATGAAATATTGTCAGGAAAACGGCATAGGATATATCGGCTGGAGTTGGAAGGGCAATAGCGGCGGTGTAGAATATCTTGATATAGCGAACAGCTGGGACGGTTCGGTTTTATCTGCCGATTGGGGCGAGAAACTGGTCAACGGCGAGAACGGCATAAAACAGACTTCTGTAAAATGCAGTGTATTTACAAAGGAATAATAAATGACATTCAGAATTTATGACAAACTCTGCGAGGACGCAAAGAAATTAAGAACTGAGGTATTTGTGGCAGAGCAGGGGTTTGAAACGGAATTTGACGATACGGACAGTAAGGCAAGGCATATAGTGGGATATGACGGAGAAATGCCTGTCGCCGTTTGCAGATATTTTTACGATGAAGAGCATAAGTCGTATATGATAGGCAGGATAGCCGTCGTTAAAGAATGCAGAGGCTTGCATTACGGCGATAAGATATTATCCTTTGCAGAGCAGAAGATAAAGCAGGACGGCGGAAAGTCTGTCGCACTATCCGCTCAGCTTCGTGCGTCTGGATTTTACGAGAAACAGGGCTATAAGAAGAGCGGCAAAGAGTATTATGACGAATACTGCCCTCATGTGCTTATGACAAAAGCCCTGTAAGGAGGATTTATGACGGATATTATAACCGCAATGGAGAATCGCCACGCTGTAAGAGCCTACGATCCCGAAAAAAAGATACCAAAAGAAATAACGGATAAACTCAGAGAAAAGATAGACCTGCTGAATGCCGAAAGCAAGCTTCACATACAGCTTGTAACAGATGAGCCGAAGGCTTTCGACAGCTTTATGGCACATTACGGCAAGTTCTCAGGCGTTACCGATTATATTGCTCTTATAGGCAGAAAAAGCAATAAGCTGAACGAAATATGCGGATATTACGGCGAACAGCTTGCGCTTCTGGCGGCACAGCTTGGACTTGACAGCGGCTGGGTGGCAATGTCGTATGCCAAAGTGAAAAACGCTTATACGATTGCAAAAGGGGAGAAGCTGTGCTGTGTTATCTCTATCGGTTACGGAAAAACGCACGGAACACCACATAAAAGCAAATCACCCGAAGAAGTTGCGGTAATAAAGGATGATACGCCTGAGTGGTTTATAAACGGTGTAAATGCCGCATTACTTGCACCCACCGCTATGAATCAGCAGAGCTTCGGATTTATGCTTGACGGCGATAAGGTGCTTGCAAAAGCCGGTAAAGGCATACTTTCCGATATGGATCTCGGAATTGTCAAATATCACTTTGAGATCGGCTCCGGAAAAGAGCTTTTCAGAGATGAAATGAAGCTTGTCTGATGAATATAATGTCTTATATTCGCTTGATATACGCATATTATTCATAGTGCAAATGCAGAATTTGCCGTTTTCACTGAAAAACCTGCCGTTTTCACATAATCGCACACAAGCGTATGTATATATGTTATTATATAGACGCAGGGTTACCCTGTAATATATTTGGGTAAAAGAAAGGTTTTGTGAAAATGGTACATTATGATTATATCCGGGAAGAATGCTCGGACAGCGAAATGGGAGATTATATTTCGTATGCGATAATAGCCGTCAGGATAAAAGAGAATGCCGGAGCAGTTACAGCGGAGGAAATATGCACAGTGCATGATGTGTTCCTGAACGAAAGCAGAGCAAGAGAGTTTGTCGGGCTTTGCAACGAGTTTGGATTATCGCCCGTACATATCTATGATGCTGTACAGGACGCTATAGGATGAAAATCACCGGCAATAAGTCAAACCGCCCCTCAGCGTGTCGATTCACACTGAGGGGCGGTTATATATCATTTTGAACTGCTCTGATATTTCAGCTTTGTTGCAAGACCGCCTCTTATATGCCGCTCGTCCTTGTTTTTCTGCAGCACCTCCTTTACTTTACCTGCAAGATGCGGATCTACCTTCGCAAGCCTTACAGTAACATCCTGATGTACGGTGCTTTTACTTATACCGTAAACCTTTGCTGTGCTTCTTACCGTTGCTTCGTTATCTATTATATATTCTCCGAGTATAACACATCTTTCACGTTTCGTATCCGGTACCGTTATTGTTCCGGCTTTCACAGAATCGCCCCTTTCATAAGACAGCACCTTCTTATATCAACGGTGCATATCGTTTGCTCAAATATATGCTGTAAGGAGCGTGAATATGATAACACCGTACCCATTCGGATACGGTGTCATCCTGTTGAAAAACCGATTGTTAAAGTGTACAGTGAAATATATCGCCAACACTGCTTAAAACCGTTTCCATACCGATAGGGTATTAATATTTTCGTGGGTACATCATTACAACTGCACTGGCATTTACCCTTCAAAAAAACGCCACTAACCTAAGATATATGTAATAACCTGCGGACGTGTAGCGTTAAGCGTCCCTGCATAGACAGGAAATACAATGTTACAGTGGTTATTCGAGTTTAGCCAACACCCCAGCGGGGTAAGGGTATGGGTAAGGAAAGAGGGAGCCAAGAGGGAGAAAACCTAAGGGACAGGG
>OJPH01000099.1_pt1 | contig 68692 bp, 55 predicted proteins | sample 1598481 | NCBI WGS metagenome assembly OJPH01 (sample SAMN03922482, study PRJEB24848) | human gut metagenome | isolation source: stool sample | host: Homo sapiens | place: Germany | collected 2011-05 | reverse complement strand
ATTTCTGCCTGTCTCGTGGGCTCGGAGATGTGTATAAGAGACAGGCGTAACGGGCAATTCTGTGGTCGCAGAACGGCACTCTGACCTCAAGTCCGTGAGCCATACTCATTCTGTCCTTGCGGTCAAGCAGGCATTGCATAAACCAATAGAAGTTCAGCATGAACATCTCACGCATACGTCTGTCCTTGCGGCTGTCTGTGTCGAGATATTCGGTGTTCTTAAGCGTTTCGTTACAGCAGAAGTTGACATAATCATTCGGGTCAATGTCGCCCAGTATCCCGTCGCAGAGCAGATCCGCACGGGATGAGGTCGAGCAAGCCCACGGGAAGCCCGGTCGGTACAGTATCTCCTCATTGTGATACCACGGATAGCCGCCGAAGATTTCATCGGCGCACTCACCGCTGAGAGCGACGGTGAAGTTGCCCTTGATTGCCTTGCAGAACAGGTACAGAGAGCTGTCCACGTCTGCCATTCCTGGCAGGTCACGGGCGTAGGTCGACAGCTCCAGAGCATCGGTCAGAGCGGGCGTATCTACCTCGACATTTATGTGCTTGGAGCCGATGAATGCTGACATTTTCCGTATCCACGGTGCGTCCATATCGGGCTGGAATTTACTGCTGTGGAAGTTCTTTTCGTTGTCCTTGTAGTCGATAGAATAGGTGGTGAGCTGTCTGCCGCTTTGCTCAAACTCACGGGCGGCAACAGCGCTTATGATACTGCTGTCAAGACCGCCCGAAAGCATTGTGCAAAGCGGAACATCGCTGACAAGCTGGCGCTTTATGGCATCGGTCAGGAGGTAGGCTATGTGCTGCTCGGTTTCCTCGGCGGTTTCCTTATGTGGAAGGGCGTGGAGCGACCAGTAGGTGCGCTTTCTGAGGCCGCATCGGCAGTACACGGCACACTCGGCGGGGCAAAGCTCCCTGATCCCTTTGAAGATGCCGCTTCCCGGCTTTCTCGCAGGGCCTAGGAGCATTATCTGGGCGATGCCGTCACGGTCGATTACCGGCTCTATCATAGGGTGGGCGAGGAGCGTTTTTATCTCGGACGCAAAGATAAGGCCACCTGCGTATTCGTAGTAAAACAGCGGCTTCACGCCGATTCTGTCACGGGCGAGGAAGAGTTGTTTTTCCTTTTCCTGCCACACGGCAAAGGCATATATCCCGTTGAGCTTGTCGAGGCAGGCCTCGCCCCAGGTGATGTATGCCCAGAGCAGTACCTCCGTGTCGCCGGAGGAGGTGAACGAAATGCCCGTAGATTCAAGCTCAGAGCGGATTTCGGCGGTGTTGTAAAGCTCGCCGTTATAGACGATAGTGTAGCTGTCGAGGGCGGTTTTACGGGTCATCGGCTGGGCGCTTCGTGCGGGGTCTATGACGCTAAGGCGGCGGTGGGCGAGGGCACAGTTATCATCGGTGTAGAAGCCGCCGCTGTCGGGACCTCTCGGAACCATTGTCTGAGCCATTCTACGCATTATTGCGGTGCTGTCGCACAGTCTGCGGCAATCTATCCAACCTGCTATTCCACACATTAAAAATCACCTCATTATGTAAATTTATGGTATATTATGGTTGATACAAGAGTAGTATATGCTTTGAAAATAATTTCCGTGAATGGAAATATCAAGGTGATGATTCGATTACGATAAAAAACTGCGTTTTTCCGCATTGCCAAAGGGTTTTGGCAGAACAGACAGAATATGCACAGGTTGATGAATTGTGATGATTTTAAGTTAGCGCCGGCAAAGCTGTAAAATTAAGTAAGATGTAATGCAGAATTTGCAAAAAATTAGATTTGATTGACATTTAATACAAGGAAAAATATAGAAGCTAAAGTCGGGGTTTCTGTTTCAATTTTCCCGTTGTGATTTTTCTTTTGAGATTCACCGGCATGTCATCTGACGGTTTTTCGGTATTGTGATAAAAAGTGCTTTATTATGCGGTTTGGGAGGCTTTAAAAGGCGGCTTTTGATAATTTCAAAAAATTTTTCGAAAACCCCTTGATTTTTGTAAATTTATATGTTAGAATAAGCAACGGGTAAACGATTACACAAACGACAATAAAACGTTGCGGATGTTTTTGCAACGGTGTAATGAGTTTATCCGATAAAGACCGGGGAAATCCCGTATGGAAAGTAAATTTTGGCGGAAGTGTGACCGCCGTTTTGAAAGGAAAGGTATAATCTATGAAGTATTCAGACGGTTTCTGGATGAACAAGTCGGGCTACGACGTAAACTATGCAACTCAGATCTATGAGGTAAAGGCTACAGACAACTCGATAACCGTATATGCCACTAACCAGTGGATCGGTAACAGAGGAATGACGCTTGGCGGTCCTGTTCTTGAGATCACCTTTACATCTACGCTTGCCGATTCAATCAAGGTTACGATTGAGCATTACAAGGGTGCTGTAAAGAAAGGTCCGGACTTCACATTATATGAAGACGCAAACTTCAAGCCTGTTATAAACGAGAAGGACGAGTACTGGGAACTTGTTTCGAACAAGACTTCTGTAAGAATCGGCAAGGCAGGCGGAGCATGGGATATAAAATACTTCTATGACGGAAAGCTGCTCACAAAGGAAGGCTGGAGAACAACTTCTTATATCGAAGAACAGAGCTGGCTCACAGACTACCGTATGGAAGGCACAAAGGCGGAGCGTTTCTACGCACACGCATCTACAGACGAGCCTGCAAGAATCAGAGAGATGCTCAATATCTCTGTAGGCGAGAACATCTACGGCTTCGGCGAGAAGTTCTCTACATTTGTAAAGAACGGTCAGACAGTAGAAGTATGGAACAACGACGGCGGTACTTGCTCTGAGCAGACATACAAGTCGATCCCCTTCTATGTATCGTCAAGAAACTACGGTGTATTTGTAAATCACCCCGAGAACGTTACATTTGAAGTAGCAAGCGAAACGGTTTCAAAGGTTGCTTTCTCCGTTCAGGGCGAGAGAATGGAATACTTCGTAATGGGCGGTAAGACGATCGCAGACGTACTCGGCGTTTACACAACGCTGACAGGTAAGCCTGCACTTCCTCCCGCATATACATTCGGTCTGTGGCTGACAACATCATTCACTACAAACTATGACGAGGAAACAGTTTCGTTCTTCATAGACGAAATGGCAAGACGTGATATTCCTCTGGAGGTATTCCACTTCGACTGCTTCTGGATGAAGGAATTCAACTGGTGCGACTTCACTTGGGATAAGAGAATGTTCCCCGATCCTAAGGCTATGCTCACACGTCTTAAGGAAAAGAAGATTGAAATCTGCGTATGGATAAATCCCTATATCGCTCAGCAGTCATCCTTATTTGACGAGGGCGTAAAGAACGGCTACTTCATCAAGAAGACGGACGGCGGCGTATTCCAGTGCGATATGTGGCAGCCCGGTATGGCTATCGTTGACTTTACGAATCCTGAGGCTTGCAAGTGGTACAAGTCTAAGCTGAGAGTTCTGTGTGAGATGGGCGTTGACGCATTCAAGACGGACTTCGGCGAGAGAATACCCACAGCCGATGTTGTATACAGCGATGGCTCCGATCCTTACAGAATGCACAACTACTACACATATCTCTACAACAAGTGCGTATTTGAGGTGCTTGAGGAATTCTACGGCAAGGACAAGGCTTGTCTGTTCGCACGTTCTGCTACGGTCGGCGGTCAGCAGTTCCCTGTACACTGGGGCGGCGACTGCTTCAGCCAGTACGAATCAATGGCTGAAACGCTCCGTGGAGGACTTTCACTCTGCTTATCAGGCTTCGGCTACTTCAGCCACGATATTTCGGGCTTTGAGGCTACAGGTTCACCCGACTTATACAAGAGATGGTCTGCATTCGGCCTTATGTCTTCACACTCAAGACTTCACGGCAACAGTTCATACAGAGTACCGTGGAACTTTGATGAAGAAGCGTGCGACGTTCTGCGCCACTTCACAAAACTCAAGGGTCGCCTGATGCCGTATCTGTTCGCTAACGCAGTAAAGGCTCACGAAAAGGGCGTTCCCATGATGAGAGCCATGGTTATGGAATACAGCGACGATCCTGCCTGCTTACCTCTTGACAGACAGTATATGTTCGGTGATAACCTGCTTATCGCTCCCGTATTCAACGAGGAGGGTACTGCTCAGTTCTATCTGCCCAGCGGCAAGTGGACCGATATTCAGACAGGAGAAGTTCTTGAGGGCGGTAACTGGTACGACAAGAAGTACGACTACTTCTCAATGGGTATGTATGCTAAGCCCAACAGCATAATCGCTTACGGTAACTTTGAGCGTAACTTTGCATATGACTATGTTGAGGGTGCAAAGCTCGTTATCTATCAGCTTGAGGACGGCAAGAATACTCAGTGCAAGATCTACGATAAGGACGCTAAGCTTGAACTTACTGTTATGGCTGAGAGAAACGGCGATACAATCACTGTTACACATACAGCTACAGACAAGCACTTCACTGTTGAAAGTGCAGAGGGTCTTAATGTAGTTATAAGCAAGTAATTATAACGGGATATAAAGGAACGGTCGGCAGATGCCGGCCGTTTTGCTTTTTAAAAAAGTCTTTTATTTGATATGCTTCTGTTTTATTATTCAGCTTTGACTATGATAGAAAGCTACCGATAGCTATGTTTGTCGGATAGCACTTCCGGAGCGTTTATTAAAAGGCAAGGGTGGTGCAAATCAAGTGATAGTGCGGAAAATCTCAATGATGGTGCGGATGGGGAGCAATCCCCACCGTCACGGCTCGGAATAGTTTCAGAATCGTAAAGGCAGGACTATCTGAATACAGTACAGCAAGCCAAAAAATTATATCAGCCGTGCCACCTCCCCTTTTTCGAGGGGAGGCAAGGGTGGTAGTGCAAGGCAAGGGATGGTGCGGTTGCACTAGTCAATAAAAACTGGACAGAAAAAATAAAGATTTGTACAATAAAAACAAAAACTTAGACAGATTTAGAGTGAGAATAATACAAATCTCTGAACTGTTTAGGCGTAAGATAGTTGAGAGAATAAGCCGGTCTTTCTTCGTTAAAGAATTTAATATAGTCGGCAATCTCATCAGCTACACTTTTTTCGCCGGTAATGTGGAAATCAGTAAACAGCTCGGTTTTGATCCAGCCGTTAATAGATTCCATAGCAGCGTTGTCTGTAGGTGTTCCCGCTCTTGACATAGAACGAACTATGTTATGGGCAGGAAGAAGCTCATTGAACTTTTTTGAAGCATAGACAGAGCCCTGATCCGAATGCAGTATGGTTTTAAAATCAGGATACTTCGACTTCAGTTCAAGCAGATCATTCAGACCGTTGATATACGTCATTCTGTCACCGCGTTTTGCTGAAAGAGAATAACTCAGAATTTCATTATTCCACAGATCCATGTACAGTGTCAGCTCATAGTAAATGCCTTTAACTCTGAACGCCGTCATATCGCTGACAATGCACTGCATAGGTCCGGTTATGGTAATTCCGCCTAAAATCAGATTAGAATAAACGTTGTAGGGCTCACCCGGCTTTTTGTATCTGTAATGCTTGGATTCACTTCTGATACCTAAGAGCTTACAGCATTTATGCGCATAACCGTCACACATTGTATGTCCTGTATCCAATCGGATTTTGTGATTCAACCAACGATAACCGTGTGATGGATATTTCTTGTGATATGCAAGAAATATGGCAATGTTTTTTACCAGTTCAATTGAACGCTTTGAAGGGTTGACCAACGTGTTTTTCCAGTAGTAAAAACTGCTTCTTGCTATTTCCATTAGCCTGCACAGATATTCTACGTTGAATTCCGGAGCGAGTTCATCTATCACTTCGTATTCTTGCTGTTTAGCGGAATAAATCGCTTGTTCGCACCATCTCCTTCCACCTGATATCCTTTTTTTGCTCTTGCTTCGTTTATCTTCGACATTGCCAATTCACGAATCAGCTCTTCTTTTGTCATCGACTGATAATCTTTAAGACCGTATTTTTTCACAGCCTCGGCTGTGAAGTTTTTGCAGAAGCCTTGTTTCTGATTCTTCGGCTCTAAATGATATGTATCACGATAAAGGCGCATATAGTCCCTTGCCGTATCGATGCTTATATCATATTCAGTCGACGCTTCATATTTTGTGAGTTCACTTTCGTAAATTCGTCGTCCTATTTCAAGACGCTCTTCAACTGTGTATTTCATTTGCTCCTCCTGGACTTTGGGTTGCTCTTAGATTTGGCGGCTTCTTTTATTATACACCTCGCCTTTCTGCTTTTCTACCCCCCTTGTGTCCAGTTTTAGTATAGCACTTCAGAAGTATATTTCAAAAACAGACTTTTTCTACAAGCTGGGTTGCTCCCTTTTTCAAGGGAGCGATTTTTTTGCAGATACAAAAAATCCGTACCGGTTAGCTGCCGGTACGGATCTTATGAAAAACAGATTATATAATATCCTTTATGTCGATGTTCTCTCCTGTAAGACCGACATAAGCACCCTGCTTCGCCTCATCGCTTTCTGCGTGAGCCAGTAACCACTTGTTGCAAGCCCAGAGCGTCTTATCTTCATCATATACGGGAGTAATGTTGGGCTTTGCTCCGTTTGTTCCCTTAGGAAGCACTATGACCACCTTGAAGCATCCGTCCTTAGTCGCATTGCAGGGAGCGTAATGCAGTGTTGTTGCATAAACCTCGACAACATCTCCTGCCTTCGCCTTGAAAGCCATAACCTTTGATGTATCAAGCTTGCCGTCAACAATATCATCCTCTTTCGCAACCAGCAGGACAAAATCGTATAAGCCTATGTTGAACTCGCTGTCACGGTGATACTCAAGGCAGTTAAGTTTTGTGTTGTGACCGTTGCACCAGCCGAGCTGAACAGGCATACCGCCGTATGCGTTGTTCTGCAAAAGGCCGAACAGCTTTGTATTTTCAAGTGCCGCCTCGCTCGGAACATATCCTACAGCGTCGGGTAACGGTGTGCTTTTGTCAAGTGCTGAAAGCAGGTCGCTTACGTCATAGCCGGTATGTACCTTGCCGTATGCGGCAAATTCCTTATCGTTTACCGAATATATCTTCATATCAGATTCTCCTTTTAACTTGCAGAATTCTTCTGCGTGTTAACGTTTTCACAAACAGTAAAGAAAACAGCCATAAGCTGAAAACTCATGGCTGTCCTTGATTTAAAATTATTCCTCAGCGGGAGCGCCAACAGGACATACACCTGCGCAAGCACCGCAGCTAACACATGTGTCAGCGTCGATAACGTACTTGCCGTCACCTTCAGAAATTGCCTCAACGGGGCACTGAGCAGCGCAAGCGCCGCAAGCGATGCAATCATCAGAAATTTTATAAGCCATCGGAATGATCCTCCTTGTGATTTTTTGTCATAGAGTTATATGACTTGCTTATATTGTAACACACTTTCAAAAAAAATCAAGACCTTTTGATAAATTTATATTGAAATATCACACTTTTTTCTGAAAATTAACGCCATTTTCAAGTTAGCGTTAAGCAACTGTAAAACCGCTCCCCGTCTTGCTTTGCAGTTTTAGTCGAGTAAAGCGAGCAACTTGTCCTTGCTGACAAAACCTACCGATTTGTCTATTTGTTTACCGTCTTTAAAAGATATTACGCAGGGTATAGAATCTATGCCGAAGCTGACAGCAAGCTCACGTTCATCGTCCGTATTGACCTTGCATATCTTGATTTCGGGATGTTCTTCTCCAAGCTCCTCAAGCACAGGGCCAAGCATTCTGCACGGACCGCACCACGATGCCCAGAAATCCACTAAAACCGGCTTATCAGACTGTAAAACCTCCTGCTTGAAGTTTTCCGATGTTACATCTATATGGCTCATAATTGATACTTCCTTTCGTTTTTTAGGTTTATTGCTTTCCAAAGAATATAGTGCGTAAATTTGTCGCACTTATTCTGTATATGATTTTATCATATTTAAAGGGGAATGTCAAGATAATTCGTAACCGTTACTGATTTTATTTTTTCAAAAAGCCGTTGCAAAAGCCGTCCGGATATGTTATACTTTAAGAAATATGTAATATCACCATCGGTGCGGTTTTTCGCACTTGAATCCCCAAAGACAAGAAGGAAAGGAAACTGGAAAATGGCGGAATTTTCAACAAGCGAGCACGAGCTCGTACTCGTCATTGACTTCGGCGGTCAGTACAATCAGCTTATCGCACGCAGAGTCAGAGAACATAACATATACTGCGAGGTCATCTCATACAAGACACCTATCGAGCAGATAAAGGCAAAGAATCCTAAGGGCATCATCTTCACGGGCGGTCCGAGAAGCGTATATCTTGACGACTCCCCCAGAATGACAAAAGAAATATTCGAGCTTGGAGTACCGATATTCGGCATCTGCTACGGTGCGCAGTTTATGGTTTACGGTCTTGGCGGTACTATCGGCAAGGCAAACGAAAACGCCGCTGCTGAATTCGGCAGAACAGAGTGCGAATTTGATACGGAATGTGCCGTATTTGACGGCCTTAAGAAAAACTCTGTCGTATGGATGAGCCACAACGATTATATCGAGGTTCTCCCCGATGGCTTCAAGGCTGTAGGTCACAGCGACAAATGCCCCTATGCCGCAATCGAGAACGTTGAAAAGGGATTTTACGCTACACAGTTCCACCCCGAAGTAAACCACACCGAGCAGGGCTTTGATATGCTCGGAAACTTCCTTTATAAAGTATGTCACTGCAAGGGCGACTGGACAATGAAGAACTATGCGGAGGAAGCTATAAAGCAGATCCGTGAAAAAGTCGGCGACGGCAAGGTACTGCTTGCTCTTTCGGGCGGCGTTGACAGTTCGGTAGCCTGCGCACTGCTTTCAAAGGCAGTCGGCAACCAGCTCACCTGCGTATTTGTTGATCACGGCTTTATGAGAAAGAACGAGGGCGACGAGGTCGAGCAGGCGTTTAAGGACTGGGACGTAAACTTCATCAGAGTAAATGCCGCAGACCGTTTTATCGGCAAGCTTGAAGGTGTATCCGACCCCGAAACAAAGAGAAAGACCATCGGTGAGGAATTCATCCGTGTATTTGAGGAAGAAGCGAAGAAGATAGGCAAGGTCGATTTTCTTGTACAGGGTACGATTTACCCCGATGTTATCGAAAGCGGTACAGGCGATGCCGCAGTTATAAAGTCACACCACAACGTAGGCGGTCTGCCCGACTATGTTGACTTCAAGGAAATAATCGAGCCGCTCCGCCTTTTATTCAAGGACGAGGTAAGAAAGCTCGGTACCGAGCTTGGCTTGTCGGATGTCCTCGTATGGCGTCAGCCGTTCCCCGGCCCCGGTCTTGCTATCAGGATCATCGGTGAAATTACCCGTGAAAAGCTGGCAACCCTTCAGGACGCAGACTACATCTTCCGTGAAGAAATCGCAAACGCAGGCCTTGACCGCAGTATAAACCAGTACTTTGCGGTACTTACAAATATGCGCTCTGTAGGCGTTATGGGCGACGACAGAACTTATGACTACACCCTCGCATTAAGAGGCGTTACGACCAGCGACTTTATGACCGCCGACTTTGCAAGAATCCCTTATGACGTGCTTGAAAAGGCAAGCGTAAGAATTGTAAACGAGGTCAAGAATATCAACAGAATCTGTTACGATATTACGAGCAAGCCGCCGGCTACTATTGAGTGGGAATAAATAACTCAACAAGCTATAATTAATTTTTTTGATTTAAAATCAGACTTTCATCCTACTTAGGGTGGAAGTCTTTAATTTTGTACCATACGCTCACCTGTAATTATAGTTGAAAATTCTAACGTTAGTGTGAGTTTGCTTGACTTTTTTATTGAAAACAAGTATAATATTGCTAAACCCTAAATAGAAGGAAATAGCAAATGTCTGTTACATATAAAAAACTGTGGAAATTACTGATAGATAGAAATATGAAAAGAACCGACCTCAAAGAAGCGTCAGGGGTCAGTTTTAATGTCATGGCAAGAATGGGACGAGATGAGATTGTTTCGGTTGAAAGTATTGAAAAAATTTGTATAGCATTAAACTGTAATATTGGGGATATTATGGATATATGCGTTAAGCCCCAAAAGAATAACCCAAGAAAAGAATTTACCTCGATAGAACTGTTCGCCGGAGCAGGCGGATTAGCCCTTGGAGTTGAAAAAGCGGGATTTAATCATCTTGGCTTGATAGAAATAGATAAAGATGCGGCGAATACATTAGCCAAGAACAGACCCGAATGGCGTGTTATCAATGAGGATATTGCAAAGATTTCTTGCCTTAATCTGTGCAAATATTTCAATCTAGAAACAGGTGGATTGGATTTATTATCCGGCGGCGCTCCTTGTCAGAGTTTTTCTTATGCAGGAAAAAGACTTGGTTTAGAGGATGCTCGCGGCACTTTGTTCTATCACTACGCAAAATTCTTAGAACAGTTACAACCCAAAATGTTCCTGTTTGAAAATGTCCGTGGTTTGCTGACCCACGACAAAGGCAGGACTTATAAGACAATTTGCGATATCTTTGAAAGCACGGGATATACAATACAGAAATCGGTATTAAATGCTTGGGATTACGGTGTTGCCCAGAAACGAGAGCGACTTATTACCATTGGCATAAGAAATGATTTGACAGACAAGATACACTTTGATTTTCCTGAACCTCACGCTTATAAGCCTGTTCTCAGAGATATTCTGCTTGACGTTCCTGCAAGCGAAGGCACACCTTATTCTGAATACAAGCGTAAAATATTTGAACTTGTTCCTCCCGGAGGATATTGGAGAGATATTCCCGAGGACATTGCAAAGGAATATATGAAGAGCTGCTGGTATATGGAAGGCGGAAGGACGGGTATTTTAAGAAGGCTTAGTCTTGACGAGCCTTCACTTACAGTATTAACTTCACCGAGTCAAAAACAAACTGATCGTTGCCATCCTTTAGAGGCGAGACCATTTACAATAAGAGAAAATGCCCGTTGCCAAAGCTTTCCAGATGATTGGCAATTCTGTGGCAGCGTAGGTTCTCAATATAAACAAGTAGGAAATGCTGTGCCGGTTAATTTAGCGTATGAAATTGCAGTAAAAATAAGAGAAGCATTGGAGAGTTTATGATGTGGAATTTAACTTTTATAAGTGAAGAAGATTTTTCGAATCACGTCAAAGCAACGATTGAAAAATACGGAGAGAAGCTTGAATCATTTGATTTAAAGCGCTTCAATAAAAATATCATTGATCCGATTAAGTTGATTTTTGACAAGACAGTATATCAATCTTCTTGGGAAGAAATTGTAAGTAACGAAATTTTCCGTCAAAGGGACAAGTCTAACAACAACGATATTGGATATTTTCATCAGCGTATTTTCCAATACATTAAAAATTGTTACGTTCCGCCAAACGGTGAAGAAGGCGGTTGGGATGTAATTTATGAGAATGCTGACGGTATTCCTATTCCTGACGCAGGAAATGTACATACCGTTTATGTTGAAATGAAAAACAAACATAATACAATGAATTCTGCTTCGGCGGGTAAAACCTTTATCAAAATGCAGAATCAGTTGCTAAATGACGATGACTGTGCTTGTTTTTTGGTAGAAGCGATCGCACAGCGATCTCAGAACATCAAATGGGAGACTACCGTTGATAAGAAGAAAGTCGGTCATAAGCTGATCCGCCGTGTGAGCATTGACCAGTTCTACGCTCTTGTAACCGGACAGGAAGATGCTTTTTATCAGATGTGTATGGTACTGCCGTCTGTTATTCAGAAGGCTGTGGACGAGTTGGAAGGCTCTATCGTTCCGCACGATACCGTCATTGATGAGCTGAAGGCTCTTGCAAAGAAGCAGAACATTGATGATGAGAACCTTGCTGTGGCTATGGCGGTGTATATGCTCGGATTTGGGAGCTATAAAGGATTTTAATGAAGAAGGTGTTGTATGAAAATACTTGATTTTAAATTAGCAACCGAATTAGATAAAAAGAATCAAACAATGCAGGCAGCATTACTTTGCTACTATCATTATAAAACAACAGATGAGCAGATATTTGATATGAAAGGAATCCAAGAACTCTTTTCCGATGCTGGATTTAACTCGATTAATAGCAGTAGAGTAAAAAAAAGCTTGATTGATAAGAAAATTATGCGCATACCCAAAGGATTAAAAACCTCGCTTGAGTTTATTCCTTCTGTTTTCCAGGAATACGAACAACAGTATGGTATACTTTGGAATGATAATGAGACAATTAATTCAGAAAGTGAACTTATTGACGAGAGCAAGTTTTGTGGGAAGCGGAATTACCTCACCAGATTAATACAGCAAATTAATCACTCATATGCCAATAACTGCTATGATGCGGCAGCTGTTCTTATGCGAAGACTTTTTGAAATCTTGTTGATCCTATCATATCAACATCTCGGGATAGATGATGAAATCAAAGACAAAAACGGTTCTGGATACATAATGCTTGACGGAATAGCGAAAAATGCAATTAACAATAATACGCTCAAGTTATCTCGAATTAAGACAGAATTTGATTCATTCAGAAAAGTCGGTAATTTTTCTGCCCATAATATTACATATACGGCAGGAATAAAGGATATCGATGATATTAAGCTAAACTATCGTGTTATGCTAGAGGAATTATATAATAAAGCTGGACTTATGGAAACGGAGGCAAAATAAAATTGGAAAATCGAGTAAAGTTTAAAATTGGCGAAATTGAATTTGAAGCAGAAGGCTCTGCTGAAGTCATTGAGAAAGAACGAAATGTTTTTATGAACGCTCTTCTTCCTGCGGCTGTTGATGCAATAGTAAGAACTCGAGGTGTAGAAGGTTCTACTCAATACATAGAAAACCATGAAATGCCGCTGATAGAACAAATAGATTCTCCCATGAAGACTGATGATAATCCTAACGCCATCAACATTTCATCACAAGATTATTCAAGAACAAGCCTTCCAGCTTTTATTAATCAATTTGGGAATGTTAATGATCAAGACTTTACACTCATTTCAGTATACTATTACGAAAAAAAGAACAACGAAACAGTATCTTTTTCATCAGAAACCATTAAACAATACTATGCTGAGGCAAGAAGAAAGCCATATTCAAATTATAGTGGTCTACTTGCAGAACTGGTCAAAAAAGGCTATATTATGGATGATCCCAATGCTGAAAAGAAAACCCCAAAATTCTATATTATGACAAATAGCGGTATAAACTATGTTGAAATATACCGTCCCAAGGAGCGTTCTGATAAAACTAGAGTAGTAAAGACAAGAAAAACAAAAGTTGAATCAGTTTATTCTTCAATCAATGTTGATGAATTAAACATTAAAAAATATCCGGATATTAAAAAGTTAAAGCACTTCAAAGAACAGATGCTGATGATTATGTTTATTATTTCAAATGAGCAAAAAGGTGAGACTTTTTCTGTAATAGATCTTCAGTATTTAATGACAGATGTTTGGGGATTACCTGCATCTAAAGATCAAATTAACGGAGTATTTAAAGCCAACAAGTCATGGTTTAAAAAAGAAGAGGATCCTAATAACAAAAAAGCATATAAACGCAAACTGCTTCAAGGCGCAAAAGACTTTATCGCTCAAATAATTGAAAGTAATCCTGTCTCTTGACAACCACCCGAATTTGCGCTATAATACCAAATAAGGAGCAAGCCACCGGGCACACATTGCCTCCACAAGTTGCACGGCTCATTATCAAACGTGCTAACAAAATGATAACGGAGCATCAGCAGCCAAGTACAATACAGAACAAAATGTATAATTGAGATACCACAGCTCAAATCTCCTAAACAAAATTGCTTAGTCTGGAGGACGATTTGAGGAGTGGCAATAACCTCCACCCCCGAAACCGTTTCACATCACGGTTTCGGGGGTTTGTCGTATGGCAGACACAGCATCATCACTTTTCCGCCTCCCCCACTCCAAAACCGCCGGCTGTTAACCTTACATTTCGCAGCACGAAAAACAACACAGTTATGCAGTTTATAAATTGACATACAGGCTCGGATATAGTATAATTATACTGATTGGTGTCTGCCTCAAATCAGACAGACAAAAAATTACAGATACTAAAAGCTGCAAAAGAAAGGACGATACAGTTGATATTCGCCGATTTATTTTTTCTGTACTTCTTTATGGCTCTGTGCTTTATAGCATATTTCATCTGCCGTAAAACAGTATATCGAAACTGGGTGCTTATCGTATTCTCAATGATATTCTACGCATGGGGCGAGCCGGTGTGGGTATTCCTGCTTATAGGAAGCGTTACCGTAAACTATGTCGGCGGACTTCTGATAGATAAGTTCCGTGACACTAAAAAAGCTACGATAGTAACCGCCTGTACGCTTGTGTTCGATATAGGACTTCTTGTGTTCTTCAAGTATACAGGCTTCCTTGTCGAAAACTTCAATGCAATAAGCCCTGTGGATCTACCCGTTCCACATATTGAAATGCCGATAGGCATCAGCTTCTTCACATTCCAGATCATCTCTTATATCCTCGACTGCTACTGGGGCAAGATAAAGGTACAGAGAAGCTGGTACAAACTGCTTATGTACATTTCGATGTTCCCACAGCTCGTTGCAGGTCCCATTGTCCGCTATGCCGTAATCGAAAACGAGATAGACAACAGAGTTATAACCTCTGCCGATATAAGCGAGGGTATTACAAGGATCTGCATGGGTCTTGGTAAAAAGGTCATCCTTGCAAACAACCTCAGCACTATCGTTGATACATTCTTCAAGAACGGCGATCTTGCGTCTTTATCCGTTGTCGGAACGTGGTACACAGTAATAGCCTACGCTATGCAGGTTTACTTCGACTTCTCCGGATATTCCGATATAGCCATAGGTCTTGGACGTATATTCGGTTTCCACTTTGACGAAAACTTCCGTTATCCGTTTGTCAGCAAGAATATCACTGAGTTCTGGCAGAGATGGCACATCTCGCTCGGTACATTCTTCCGTGACTACCTGCTGTATGTTCCCATCTTCGGTAAGAGAAGAAAATATCTCAACCTCTTTCTCGTATGGTTCTGCACAGGCTTCTGGCACGGCGCAAACTGGAACTATATAATCTGGGGTCTTTACTTCGGACTGTTCATTCTGATAGAACGCACTATAGGCAACAAGAATATGAGAAAGATGCCTAAGGCTGTTGCACATATTTATAATACGATAGTAGTTGTTGTCGGCTTCGGTATATTCTACTTTACCGATTTAGGCAAGCTCGGCACGTTCCTCGGAAACCTTGTCGGACTTAACGGCAACTCGTTCACAGACAAGATTTCGATGCAGAATATGACAGCTAACGCTTGGCTTTTCATCGTCAGCATAGTTCTGTGTATGCCTGTTATCCCCGCACTCAAGAAAAAACTTGAAAGCAAAAATCTTTACCTTGCAACCTCTGTAGGTCAGACGGTACTTAATGTTGCGGTATTTGCACTGAGCAGCATCCTGCTTGTAAACGCCACCAACAACCCGTTTATCTACTGGCAGTTCTGAGAAAGGAGTGAGTAACATTGTCAGACCATATTGATGATAAGGAGCTTGAGGAGCTTAACGAGATATACCGTCGTAAGATGGAATCCCAGAAAAGCCACGAGCCTAAGAAAGCAAAACACGAAAAGCCTGTCAGAGCCGCAAAAAGCGAAGATACTCATTCCGTAAAAGCCCCGAAAGGCAAAAAAAGCTCAGAAAGCACAAAGCAGATCAGAGTAAAGCCCGAAAAGCAGGACAAGGAAGATAAGACGCAGAGCGAAAGCAGTTCCGATTCCGAGCGTAAAAAGAAGCTTGCCGTCAGAATAAACATCGGCGTATGCACCGTCTTCTTTGCGGTGGTGGCAATCGGTCTGCTTGTATTGCCACGCCCTACCATATCCGAAGCCGAAAAGCGTAACCTTGCCACCTTCCCGGAATTTACATGGGACGCTTACTGGAGCGGTAAATACACAGAGGATATAAGCTATTTCTTCAATGATACCGTACCGTTCAGAGATACCTTCAAATCTATCGGTGCCGGCTTCCGCTCGCTTTTCGGATTCTCGCTGAACGGTGCTGAGATTAAAGGCAATGTCACACAGGTAAACAGCGGTTCATCTCAGACCGAGGTTACAACTGCGTCAACAAAGCCTATCGTTATCGTTACCCCTGCACCGTCGGACACTTCAAGCGACGCTCCCTCAAGCGCCCCCGAAACCGAAAGCAAGAATGATTCTTCTTCAGGAAATCAGCAAAGCGAAACCGATTCAAAGCCTGATGAAACCAGTAGTTCGCCTAAGCCCGAAAACACATATACAGAGCCCTCCGACCCGAATGCACAGGTGATCTTCGAAGAAGGCTCACAGCTTGTTTATCAAAGCGGCGACACCATATACGGCGCACAGCTTTACAGCGGCAAACGTGAAAATGCGGAGGACTATGCCAACACGGTAAATTCGCTTGCAAAAGCGCTTCCCGACGCAAACGTCTACAGCCTGCTCGCTTTGACGCAGAATACATTTATAACCCCCTCTCAGCTTCAGAAGGCTCAGTATACCGAGCTTAGCGACTCCGTATATATTTCAAATATGCTGAGCAAGGATGTCAAGGTCATAGATGCTATGGATGCTCTTTTGCCTCACCAAAAGGAGAATATTTTCTTCCTGCGTGACTGCCACTGGCAGCAGCTTGGCGCATATTATGTCGCTCAGAGCTTTGCCAAAGCCGCAGATGTAAAATTCGCAAAGCTGTCCGATTACGATAAATACGAGAAGGATTGCTTAGGCTCTGTCTATGCCGCAACAAAGTATGACGGTCTTATGTACGAGGGCGAAACATTCACTTATTATGTGCCTAAGAACGACTATACCACCGAATATTACAATGCGGATTATGAGTATCAGTTCGAATATCCGCTGATGCCTGCCTCCGACTACAGCGCAAGCTCGTTCTACAGTCTTTATATGGTTGCCGACAGCTATATAAAGCATATCACCACCGATGCAAAGAATGACAGAGTTCTTGTTGTGCTTAAAGACGATTACCCCAGCGCAATGATACCCTGCCTCACGTCATCGTTCAGTGAAATATATGTCATAGATGTGCGCTATTGCAACTTCAATGTTGCTTCATTCTGCGTTGAACACGGAGCTACCGATGTTCTTGTCGGCATGACGCCCGAAAACGCACTCGGAGAAATAGGCGATACACTGTCATATCTGCTGAATATCTGATTTATAAATATGCCTTTGCGTAACGCAGAAACAATCTGCGGCAAGGGCGTATTTGTTTATATCGGCAAACGGCAGGCGGTTTATATTCGGTTAAATGAAGAAAACTATAATATAAGTAATTAACACCGATTAAAGAAACGGAGGAAATAATATGTTTCATATAATGGTTGCGGAAGATGATACAAACACAAGAAAACTGATGTGTACAGTGCTTAAGCAGAACGGCTATGAGCCGGTACCTGCCGTTGACGGCGTAGACGCACTTGACATACTCGACAGACAGCATGTCGATCTTATCCTGCTTGATGTAATGATGCCCCGTATGGACGGCTACGAATTTGTGAAAACGCTTCGTGAGGGCGGTTGCAACACCCCCGTTCTTATGGTAACCGCAAGAGAAACCTCGGCTGATAAAATTGCGGGATTCCGTGCAGGAACGGACGATTATATGGTAAAACCCGTTGATGACGAGGAAATGCTCCTTCGCATATCCGCACTCCTGCGCCGCAGTAATATTGCCAACGAGCATAAGCTCCACGCAGGCAATACCGTGCTTGACTATGATGCGCTTACAATTACCTGCGGTGGTGTCACCCACGAGCTTCCCAACAAGGAATTTATGCTGCTGTTCAAATTGCTCAGCTATCAGAACAAAATATTCACACGCCGTCAGCTTATGGACGAGCTGTGGGATATGGAAACCGAAACCGATGAAAGAACGATCGACGTACATATCAACCGTCTGCGTGAGCGTTTCCGTGAAAACGAGGATTTCGAGATAGTAACTGTCAGAGGGCTTGGCTACAAGGCTGTGCTGAAACAGCATTGACTTAAAACGGAGGAATAAAATGCACAAGAGAATAAGCGATGAAGAAAAGCGTTTACGCTCGATAAACGCTTATGTTGTGTTGTTCGTATTTTTTGTAATGGTAGCGGCAGGCATTATCTGCGTGATGATCTATAATGTCCTCAATGCTTTCGGTCTGATGAAGCATATAGAGGTAGTACCTATGCTTATGCCTCTGATAATGCTCTGCTCGTGCGTAATTATCGGCAGTATACTGTCTGCGATGCTGTCAGGCATACTTCTCCGTCCGCTAAACGATCTTAAAGAAGGTCTGCTTAAGGTTTCAAAGGGCGATTTTTCGGTAAGACTTGAGGAAAACGGAAACAGCGAGCTTTCGCATATACAGGAGAATTTCAACATAATGGTAAAGGAGCTTAGTAATACCGAGCTTTTCAGAAATGATTTCATAAACGACTTCTCACACGAATTCAAAACTCCTATGGTTTCCGTATACGGCTTTGCAAAACAGCTTAAAAAAGGCGGTCTTACAAAGGAGCAGGAGGATGAATATATCGACATAATCATAAACGAATCGCAACGGCTCATAAATATGTCGAGCAATATCCTTATGCTGAATAAGCTGGAAAACCAGGAGATAATCACCGATAAGAAAGAGTTCTCTCTTGACGAGGAGCTTCGCAGATGCGTTCTGCAGTTACAGAGCCAGTGGGGCGCAAAGAATCAGGATGTAATCCCCGAGCTTTGCGAGCTTAACTATTACGGCAACAGCGAAATGCTCAAGCAAGTATGGCTGAACGTTATAGGCAACGCCATAAAATACACTCAGGACGGCGGTACTATCGAGATACGCCTTGACATAAACCCGAAGAACAGCGAGGAAATCCGTGTGCGTGTCACCGATAACGGCATAGGAATGGACAAAGCCACCACAGAACGTATTTTCGAGAAATTCTATCAGGGCGACAGTTCACACGCAACAGGCGGCAACGGGCTGGGTCTTGCTATGGTAAAGCGTATCGTTGAGCTGTGCGGAGGAAGAATCCGTGTTAAAAGCGAGCTTGGCAAGGGAACGCAGTTCACCGTCTATCTACCCGCTCAAAACAAAGAAACCGAGAAAGAAGATAAGAAAAAGAAAAGTTTAAATACCGTTAACACAGCAGGTTTAAAATAAGCCGAAATATTGTTCGTTACAGGATATAAAATAATCTTATACCCGTTATTTAAACTATGCGAAAAGGACAAAACGATGCTACAACTGAAAAACATAACAAAGGATTATAAAGTCGGAAACGAAAAGGTCCACGCACTGAGAGGTGTCAGCATTGACTTCCGTGAAAGCGAGTTCGTGTCTGTACTCGGTCAGTCGGGTTGCGGCAAGACCACGCTTTTAAACATTATAGGCGGTCTTGACAGATACACCGACGGCGACCTTATCATCGGCGGAAAATCCACAAAGGAATTCAAAAGTGCAGATTGGGATACATACCGCAATCACTCGATAGGATTCGTATTCCAGAGTTATAATCTGATACCGCACCAGACAGTGCTTTCAAATGTCGAGCTTGCGCTGACTCTGTCGGGCGTATCAAAAGCCGAAAGAAGACAAAGAGCAAAGGAAGCGCTTGTTAAAGTCGGACTTGGCGACCAGCTGAAAAAGAAGCCCAATCAGATGTCGGGCGGTCAGATGCAGAGAGTTGCCATCGCAAGAGCGCTTGTAAACGACCCCGATATACTGCTTGCCGATGAGCCGACAGGTGCGCTTGACAGCGAAACCAGCGTTCAGATAATGGAGCTTTTAAAGGAAATATCCAAAGATAAGCTGATAATTATGGTAACGCATAACCCCGACCTTGCCGAAAAATATTCAAACAGAATAATAAGACTTCTTGACGGTAAGGTAGTCGATGACACAAACCCTTATGACCGGAACGTTGTCGAGCCTATCGAGAATAAAAAGGGTAAGGAAAAGAAGGCGAAGAAGCCGTCAATGTCCTACCTTACCGCTCTGTCGCTCAGCCTTAATAATCTTATGACCAAAAAAGGCAGAACGTTTATGACCTCTTTTGCAGGAAGCATAGGTATTATCGGCATAGCGCTTATCCTCTCAATATCGAGCGGCGCACAGCTTTATATAAAATCGGTCGAGGAGGAAACGCTCGCAAGCTACCCCATATCCATTTCACGCAACTCTATGGATATGACCTCTATGATGACGTCAATGATGAAGGAAAACAAGAGTGACGGCACCGATGACGGCAAGATACATTCAAACAATATAATGGGCAGTATGGTAGACTCCATGCTCACCCAGCTTAAATCCAATGATTTAAAGAGTTTTAAATCCTATCTTGAAAATGACGGAAAAGAGATAAACGATTATGTCAGCGATATAAAGTACGGCTATTCCACTCCGCTCAATATTTTCAGAAACGATAAGGATAAAGGCATAATTCAGGTAAACCCCGCTACCCTGTTTGAAGATATGGGTATGACCAACGCAATGTACGACTCACAGCTTATGAGCAACGTTGTAAGTACAAGCTATGACACCTGGACAGAGCTTCTTGACAATGATAAGCTGTTAAACGAGCAGTACAAGGTGCTTGCAGGAAGAATGCCGAGCGCTTACAATGAAGTTGTCGTAATGGTAAACAAGGATAACGAGATTTCCGACTACAGCCTTTACTGTATGGGACTTATGGACAGCGATGAACTTGTCAATGCAGTAAAAAGCGCTATGAGCAACAATAACGAAAAGGTTGACTTCACAAGCAAATTGCAGACCTACACCTACGATGAACTTCTCGGACTTGAATTCAGACTTGTGACGAACCCCGAATTCTACGAAAAGGAAAACGGTATCTGGACAGACAAGAGCGATGACAAGATTTATATGACAAAGGTTGTCGAGGACGCCGAGCCTATAAAGGTTGTCGGTATTATAAAGCCCGAAGAAAACAGCATTATGTCGTCAAACTCGTCATCCGCAATAGGCTACACACACGCTCTTACAGAGTATCTTGTAAACAAGGTAAATGACAGCGAGGTTGTAAAGGAGCAGAAAAACTCTCCCGACACCGATATTTTCACCGGCAAGGAATTTGCAAAGGACGAGGATAAAAAGGCTGTCACAATGGATGATATAAAGGCATATATCGCAACACTGCCAGAGCAGCAACAGGCAGAAATTATGTCACAGCTTCAGCAGGCACAGCAGATGGGTATGACCGAACAGCAGATAGCAGACGCTTTCGCTAAGCAGATGAGCACCGAATCCGAAGCTACCTATGACGGTAATATGACGCTTTTAGGTGTCGCTTCTCTTGACGAGCCGAGTATGATAAGCATCTATCCGAAGGACTTTGACTCAAAGGAAAAAATCGAAGAAATCATCAGCACTTATAACGATAAAGTCAAAGCCGACGGCAACGAAAACCTCAAGATTGAGTATACGGATATTGTCGGACTGATGATGACCTCGGTATCAACGATAATCGACGCAATAAGCGTTATCCTTATCGCCTTTGTCGCAATCTCGCTTGTCGTATCATCCATAATGATAGGCATTATCACCTACATTTCCGTGCTTGAGCGCACAAAGGAGATTGGCATACTTCGTGCTATGGGCGCAAGCAAGAGAGATATTTCCCGTGTGTTCAACGCAGAAACGCTCATTGTCGGCTTTACCGCAGGCGCAATCGGTATCGGAGTAACACTGCTGCTGCTTATCCCTGCAAACGCTATAGTGTACAACCTCACAGGCATTTCCGGTATGTGCGTACTGCCGTGGCAGGGTGCAGTAATACTGGTAATTATCAGTATGCTCCTTACCCTTATCGCAGGGCTTATCCCCTCGCACTATGCGGCTAAGAAAGATCCCGTCCTCGCACTGAGAAGCGAATAAGACTGCTTAAACCGATATGTAAAAACGAAAATCCACTGCTTTCGGGCAGTGGATTTTTTCATCCGTAAACCTCTTGTATCGTCAACTTATTATCATACACAAAAATTGCTCCCGTCATAAAGACGAGAGCAATCATATTAACTTAATTATCAGTTACCTCTGTTATTCAGAAGCGCCGAAAGCTCCGTGAAAGGATCGTCATCACCGGACTCCCCTGCATTTGCAGGTGTTTCAGGGAAAATAAGAGATTCCGAGAAAGAGTTATCCGCCGATTTTTCCGAGCCTGTATCCTCTGTGGGAGTAGAAGCGAGAACTGTCTTTGCCACAGCCTCATCCGATGTGATCATAGAATGACCCTCGCTGTCCTTAAAGCAGGTAGCGATAACGGTAATAACCATCTCATCCTTCAGATCGCTGTCAAAGTCAACACCGTGTATAACCTGTACATCCTTTGAAGCCGACTGTGTAAGTAACTGCATTACCTTTTCAGCGTCATCAAGAGGTGTATCCTCAGACATAGTAAGATTAACAAGCAGCTTTCCTGCATTCTTGATAGATGTTTCAAGCAGCGGGCTGTTAACGACCTCAGCTACAGCCTCCTCAGCTCTTGTATCACCTGAGCCGTGACCTATAGCCATATGTGCATCGCCTGCACCCTCAAGAGTAGATCTTACGTCCTCAAAGTCTATGTTGATAAAGCCATCGTGTGTGATAAGATCCGAAATACCCTTTACAGCCTGATAAAGCACATTATCCACCATTGCATAAGCCGCCTTGATAGAAATGTTCTTTTCCTTAATGGAAAGCAGCTTCTGGTTAGGCACGATTATAAGTGCGTCAACGTACTTTCTCAGCTCCGCAATGCCCTGAAGAGCAAGATTCATCTTGTACTCTCTTTCAAATTCAAAGGGCTTTGTAACTACGCCGACAGTAAGTATACCTTTCTTCTTTGCGATCTCTGCGATAACAGGAGCCGCACCTGTGCCTGTACCGCCGCCCATACCTGCGGCAACAAATACAAGAGATGCACCGTTCAGTGCTTCCTCAATATCGTCGCTGTTTTCCTTTGCAGATTCAGCCGCAACGGGAGGCTTTCCGCCTGCGCCACGACCCTTGGTGGTCTTTCTGCCTATCTGCACACGCTCCATAGCACTGCCGTCCTTAGCCTTAAGTGCCGCTACATCCGTGTTTACTATGATAAAGTCAACGCCTTCGACGTTGTTTCTGACCATGTTCTCTACTGCGTTTCCGCCGCCGCCGCCAACGCCTACAACTTTTATCTTGACGTCACGCTCAAACTCTTCTTCATCGAATTCAAAGCTCATTTTTGCATTCCTCCGTTTTATTTACAGATAAAACTGTCTACTATAATATTTTAACAGATTCGTATTGTAATTGCAAGCGTTTTGTTAAAAAATATCATCATAATTTGAATAACGCTTTAAAATTACCACAATATCTTGGGTTTTAGCCCCTGTTTCGCCGAATTATACCGTTAATTTATTCATAATATTCATCAAGCGAGGTTTCGGTAACAGATTCAGATTCGGTATCCGGTTCGGGATCGGGCTCCGGCTGTGTATCCGGTGTTGTTTCGGGCTGAGGTTCTGTATCCGGATCAGTTTCGGGAAGTGTTCCCGGCTCAGTTTCTGACGGTGGCTCAGTTTCTGATTCAGCTTCTGACGGAGGTTCCGTTTCAGGCTCAGTTTCTGACGGCGTTTCCGTTTCGGGCGGTATTTCGGTTTCGGATGGTGCCGTCGTTTCGGGAACGGATTCTGTCTGTGAATTATCGCCGCCGGAAGTATTATCATCCTTGCTCGTATCGTCCTTACTACTTGTGTTTTCATAATCGGGTCTGAATGTGACCTTCATATTATATGCGTTTTCGCTGAGTTGCGAAAGAATAAGAGTTCCCTTTTCACCGTCAAACTCGCCCTTTTCAATAAGATTCTTCGCCACCGTCAGTTTAAGTGCTGCGTCTGTGACATCGCCAAGTTCAAGCGTCAGCTTGTTGTCATAAGTGAGTTTGATGCTGTATATACTTGTAATATCTATCGTTGTGATGTGATCGCTTATTCCTACATCCTTGCAAAGCCCGATAAGCATAAATACATTTTCGTATTTCTGCTGAGCCTCATATTCGTCCTCATCGTCGATTCCGTCATACGTCTTGACCGCCCTTAACAGCTTGCTCAGCATATTTCTGCTGCCCTCATCTGTAACCGACAGGAAATCTCCCGATGAAGCATATTCAGGATCGAAGCCCGTCACCACTACGCATTTCTTATCGGGCGTTTTAAGGTCGGCGTTCATTATTCTGCCGTTCTCGCTCACAAGATAATAAACATTGTTTTTCTTCACATTCGCTATTGCGGTTGCAGGATTCAGATTAATTTCAAGCGCACAGGTGAATATATTACGTCTGACCTCGACCTTGTCTACATAAGGGAGCTTGTCGATAAGCCGCTGTCTTACCGCACCCACATCCATAAGTATCAGATTATCTCCCGTGTTTACTCCTGCGGCATCTATTATCTGCTGTTCGGTATACACCGTGTCGCCTGTTATCCTGTACTTTGACAGATTGAACAGTACGGTTGTAGAAAGCACCGCCAGTATTACTGCCGCCAGAATACCGAATATCACATAATATACAATGTATGCCGAAAGACGCTTCCTGCGTTTCTTTTCTTTCCTGTCCGACTTTGAACGGGGTTTGTTGCGCAATACCCTGTTTTGAATATCCACAGGCTTCACTACAGGAATATCTGTGCGTGTATTCTCGCTTAAAAAGCTCGGCATTTGGCTGTCACGGCTATCGGGACGGGCTGTTTTGTTATCCGTCCGCTCCTGCCTGTTATAAGCCGCAGGCTGTTTTTTTGTATCCTTTTTCTTTTTCGCCTGCTTTACCGCTTTTTTGTCCGCTTTTTTCTTGTCGCTCTTTTTTCCTGCTTTGCTGTTGCTGTTATTGTTTTCGGGTACGGGTGCGGGTATCGGCTGTCTTATGTCGGGCTTGCGGTTCTTTGCCGAAGGCGGCATTTCTGTCCACATACCGCTTTTATCTCTTTTTATTGTGTCAGCCATTTTCGCACCTCCTTCTTTTAAATTCTTCTGATGTCTGCTCCCACGCTGTAAAGCGATTTCTCTATTGCCTCATATCCTCTGTCGATATGTGATATACCGCCTATTGTCGATGTTCCTTCCGCACACAGAGCCGCAATAACCAGTGCCGCCCCTCCTCTGAGATCGGGAGAAACCAGTTCCGCCGCAGAAAGACGGCGTACTCCCTGCACCACCGCAACTCTGCCCTCCGTCTTGATTTTAGCCCCCATACGAAGAAGCTCGCTCACATGGCGATAACGGTTATCGAATATATTCTCCACAAACACCGCAGTTCCGTCCGCCACAGTGCATACAGCCATAAGCGGTGCCTGTGCGTCTGTCGGAAAATACGGATACGGCATCGTCCTTATAGTATGCGGAGCCTTCAGTCTTTCCGGCGCTTTGATATAAATGCTGTCCTTGCCGAATGAATATACTCTGCATCCCATTTCCTTAAAAACCGGTACGACAGCCCCTATATGCCCAATATCCGCACTGCTTAAGATAAGCTCACCGCCTGTGACAGCCGCACAGCACATATAAGTCACCGCCGCTATCCTGTCGGGCATCACGCTATGCTCCGCTCCGCAGAGTTTTTCCTTGCCTCTGATAACTATCCTGTCAGTGCCTGCGCCGCTTATTTGCGCTCCGCAAGCCGTCAGAAATCCCGCAAGGTCGGTTATCTCAGGCTCTTTCGCCGCACCGTCCACCACAGTAACACCGTTTGCGGTCACCGCCGCAAGCATAATATTCTCCGTAGCGCCAACCGACGGGAACGAAAGCGATATTTCCGTGCCATTAAGCCCTTTAGGTGCCGAGCAGTCAAGAAAACCGTGCGTTTCCTCAATCACCGCACCCATACTGCAAAGTGCCGACAGGTGCAGGTCTATGGGTCTCGGTCCCAGCTCGCACCCTCCGGGATATGACATTCTGCAATGCCCCGTCCTGCCAAGCACCGAGCCGAGAAAAACTATCGAAGAACGCATTTCACGCATCAGCCTTACCGGTATCTCACAGTTGCCTATTGCACAAGCGTCCGATATAACTGTACTGCCGCTGCGCCTGCATTTTACACCTATATGCGAAAGTATACGCAGAGCCGCATCAACATCGGTAAGTCTGGGACAGTTATGTATTACACTTTCCCCGTCTTTTATAAGCACCGTTGCCGCAAGTATCGGCAGTGCCGCATTCTTTGCACCGTGGAGCGAAAGTTCGCCCTCGATTTTGCGGCCGCCGTTTATTATCAGCTTCTGTTTATCCAAATTATCACCCTCTCATAGCTTTTCTTCATATTATGCTACTGAGGATAATAAGGTGAAATCTTTACTTTATTCCCATAAGTTCCGTTATCTCACGGAGTATTATGCCTGCCGCATCAAGCTTTGACAGCTTTGCGGCATTTTCGCTCATCAGCCTGAGAAGCTCGGGATCGTCCGCAAGCCTGTTCACAGTGTCGATAAGCACACTGCCTGTAAGCTCCTTGTCGTCGATTATCCTGCCTGCGTTTGCATTCTGCAGTGTAAGCGCATTGTAATACTGGTGATTTTCAGCCGCATACGGATACGGTATAAGCACCGATGCCCTGCCTATCGCCATTATTTCCGTAAGCGTCATCGCTCCGGCTCTTGTTATAATAAGGTCGCTTGCGCACATACAGGTATACATATTGTCAATATATTCCTTTATGATAAAGTGAGGATTTCCTGCGTCCACCCCGTTATCCTCAAGGCTTTGCATGAACGTATCCCTGCCGTGCTTTCCGTAGCCGTGTATGTGATTTATGTTACCCTTTTTCTGCTCATAAGCAAGCAGCTGTACAACCGCCTCATTGAGCCTTGAAGCACCCTGACTTCCTCCTGCGGAAAGTATAGTCAGACAATCGGGAAGACCGAGCCTTTTCCTTGCCGCAGACTTTTCCTCTATCGGAATATTGTTTCTCAGCGGATTTCCCGTTACCACGCATTTTTTGCATTCACCAAGATGCTTCTTAGCATCCTCCGTACCGAGCATCACAAGGTCAGCCTTCGGCGCAAGCATCTTTACAGATACTCCGGGGAGCGAATTGCTCTCGTGCAGAGCCGTCTTGATTCCGCATTTTATCGCCGTTTTCAGCACCGTTCCGGTTACATATCCGCCCGTTCCGATAACAAGGTCGGGCGAAAAATCGCTGAATATTTTTTTAATACGCTTTCCTGCACTGAGATAATAATGCACAGCCTGCACATTCAGCTTTATATTATGCGGTGTCAGCTTGCGCTGGATACCTGCCATTTTTACCGATGCAAAATCATATCCCGCCTTTTTCACAAGCTTTGCTTCAAGCCCGTCGGGAGAGCCGATAAACAGTATATTCGTATCGGGAAATACTTCCTTCAGCTTATCCGCTATGGCAAGCGCCGGGTTTATATGTCCGCCCGTACCGCCTGCGGCAAATGCAACATTCATATTCTTTTCCTTTCACAAGCAGTAAATCAGGTGTTTGCGTCTTTGGATATACTGAGCAGTATTCCTACCTCAGCCAGCTGTGTCAGCAATGCGCTTCTGCCGTAGCTGAAGAACGGGAGCGAAATACCTGTATTCGGTATCGCATTGCAGGCAACCGCTATATTAAGGATAGCCTGCAGACCTATCTGCAAAGTAATTCCGAACGCCACCAGTGAGCCGAACTTATCCTTTGCCCTTGCCGCAATGAAAAATCCTCTCACCTCAAAAAGTACAAACAGAAGAATTACCGTCATACCGCCGAAGAATCCAAGCTCCTCGCATATTATCGAGAAAACAAAGTCGTTCTGGCTTTCGGGCAGGTAGTAATATTTCTGCCTTGAGTTTCCGAGTCCCAGTCCGAACAGGTTGCCCGAACCTATAGTTATAAGCGACTGCGAGGTCTGGTAGGTCGATTTTCCCATATCCGAGAAAGGATCGAGCCAGCCCTGCACTCTTTCCGTTATATAGTCCCACTGTACAACGTAGTACATTACAAGCACTCCGACTATAGCAAGCACGGCAAGCAGGAACAGACCCTTTGCGTTGCACTCGCCGACTATCATCATTGCGTATATCAGTACGCAGAAGATTATCATAGCGGAAACGTGTCTTTGCTCATAACAAAGCGCACATATAATGCCCATAATGCAAAGATACAGCAAGCAGCCGAGTATTCTTTCCTTCCTGCGTTCGTAATTTCTCTGAAGCAGATATGCTACAAGCAGGATAGATGCGATTTTCAAAAGCTCCGACGGCTGTATCTGCACGCCTGCTATAGTTATCCATCTCTTTGCGTCCGCAACAGCGTCGCCCTTGAAGATAACCAGTATCATAAGTATAACGCTGAATCCGAAAAACACCATCGCAGGATTAAGACCGTTGCCGTTGTCAAAGTCCTTCTTTTTGCCGATCATTTTGAACGGCCTTGCCCACATACGATAATCTATGCGTGACAGAATTACCATCACGACAAATCCGACCACCGCCGCAACAAGCTGTTTTTGTGCGTATGCAAAGCTGTTGCCTTCCTCCTGTAAAGCGTAAGCGTAGCTTGCGGAGGACATCATAATAATACCCATGACAAGCAGTATTATCACTACCGTGAACAGCGGCATATCGAATCTTCCACGCTTTGCATTAGGAACATATTCCATTACCGGTGCGGCGGGAAGATTATCCCTCCACCTTTTGAACCTTCCGCTTTTGTGCTTCTTTTCTTTTCTGATTCTCTTTTCCGGAGCAGGCTCAGCCTTTTGCTCCGGTATGTTTTCTCTTACGGGCGGAGTAAGCTGTATTCTTTCCGCTCTGCGTCTTTTTGAGGGATCATTCTTTTTACTTCCGTTGTTATTTGCGTTGCTGTTATGTGTATCGTCACGCAGCTTGTCAATGTGTCGCTTCCCGTCTGTGTCACGGATATTCTGCTCATACATTGCTTTTCGCTGTTCATAGCTAAGACCTTTTTTATCCGACACGGACAATCCCCCTTTCGATATATTTTGATCAGTTGCCGAAATACTGCAGTAACACTCCGACTACGCAGGCAAACAGTTCTATAGCCGAGAACACCATTACGATTTTGCCCTCTTTCCAGCCACTCATTTCGAAGCTGTGATGTATAGGTGTCATCTTGAAAAGACGCTTGCCTTTTGTCAGCTTATAATAAGTCATCTGAATCATAACCGAAAGTGCTTCCCAGATATACACCGCACAGCAGATGACCATTACGAATTCCGTTCCCGTGCCTATTCCGACAGCGGTAACTATACCGCCTAAGAACATCGAGCCTGTGTCGCCCATCATTACCTTTGCAGGATGAAGATTCCACACCATAAAGCCAAGACAGCCGGCACCTGCCGCCGCCGCAACAAGACCCATTTCTGCCATACCGACAAGCGAGCAGATAAGCACATATGCACCACAGTAAACAAGCGTTACCGATGAGCAAAGCCCGTCAATGCCGTCTGTAAGATTGACTGCATTTACAAGATACAGTATACCAAGTCCCATTACTATATAGTAGAAGATGCCGAAATCCACCTGTCCTAAAAACGGGAAATTGATAACGGTAGAGGTATCTCCTGCGATAACGTGAGAGGTAAAGAATGCGGCGATGATAAGCACCTGCATTATTATCTTCTGCATGGGCTTCAGACCCTCGTTCTGCTTCTTCTTTACCTTTATGAGATCGTCTACAAATCCGACAAAGCCGAACATAAGAGCCATCACTACAGCCGATATAGCCTTTGCGAGCTTCTGCGAGCCTACGCCGTCCATATCTATCGCACCGCTTGCCCACATTATCGCAATGCCTGCCGCAAACGAGATAACAACACCTGCTATGAACATAACGCCGCCCATTGTAGGCGTGCCGTTTTTCGACTTATGCCACGCAGGGCCTATGTCAAGTATCGTCTGACCGAATTTCAGTTTTCTCAGTGCAGGTATTGCCACAAATCCGAGCAGTGCGGTAATTCCGAAGCAAAGCACTGCGGTTATAACGGTAGCGGGAATATTCATAAATCAGTTTTCCTTCCTCATCATTATATCTTTAACTATTTCCTTCTCGGAAAACGGCAGATACTCGTCACCGATTATCTGATAGGTTTCGTGACCTTTGCCGCAAAGGGCTATAACATCGTCCTTACGGGCGGTATCAAGCGCATAGGCTATAGCCTCACGTCTGTCTGTGATACATCTGCACGGCTTTTTACCGCTTATGCCCGTCATTACCTCCCTGATTATTTCATCAGGATTCTCGTGAGCCGGATTATCGGAGGTGATAACGAGAATATCTGCGTTATCCTCAGCCGCCCTTGCCATCATCGGACGCTTTTCCTTGTCCCTGTCGCCTGCCGCACCGAACACGCAGATAAGTCTGCCCTTCGTCAAAGGTTTAAGCGTTGACAGCACCTTTATAAGTGCGTCATCGGTATGAGCATAGTCTGTTATTACGGTAAAATCGCCTCTGTAGACAACGTTCATTCTGCCGTCAACACCGTCAAGATCCGAAAGTGCCTTTGCACATTCCGTCATATCAAATCCGAGAGCCGTCACCATCGCTATGGCACACAGCGAGTTCTGAACATTATACAGCCCAGTCATATTCATATCAACACGGCAAGCGGTTTTCTCACGCTCGTTTACAAGCATATACGAGCATCCCGTTGCATTCATCTTAATAAATTCCGCATGATAATCGGCATTGCCTTCTGCGCTGTAGGTTACCGCAATATCGGAAAACTCCCCTGCAAGCCTTTTGCCGTATTCATCGTCAATATTTATTACAGCGGTTTTGCACATTGTGAAAACACGCCTTTTTGCCTGAAAATAATTCTCCATCGTACCGTGATAATCAAGGTGATCACGGGTGAGATTCGTAAATCCTGCGACCGCTATCCTTTCATCGCCTATACGATATTGGTCAAGCGCCTGCGAGCTTGCCTCCATAACGCAGTAATCTGCGCCGTTGCTCACCATTTCCCCAAGCCACGAATACAGAACAGTCGCTCTCGGTACGGTAGGAGTGCCGTGCTGTGACGGCTTAAGCACGCCCGAACAGGTATCGTTTCCCGCCGTGCCTACACATCCGCACTTCTTGCCGAGCGTGGTAAGAATATGCTTTACAAAATGTGCCGTAGTGGTCTTGCCGTTCGTTCCCGTGACCGCAAGCAGTCCGAGCTTCTCGGAAGGCTTACCGTAAAAGCTGTTCAGCAGCCTTGCAAGGCACAGCCTCGTGTTATCTGTAACAAGCTGTTTTCCGCACTTTATATCGTGGTCGGTGACTATCATAACAGCGCCCTTTGAAAGCATTTCAGCCGCAGCGCTGTGACCGTCAAACCTTGCGCCCTTTACGCAGACAAATATACTGCCCTGCCTTACCTCTGCGGTGTTGTCGGTAACACCCGTTACAACCGCATTGGGGGTCCCTGCCTTTTCGGCTTCGGGACAAATTTCATACAGCCTGATAATACCCACTCCTGTCAGAAAGATCGAATAGCCGAAAGCATCAGCCCGTTTCGTTGTTTACAAGGAAATTGACCTCTATAACAGATCCTCTGTATACCACCAGTCCGGAATTAACGCTCTGGCTTATCGCCTTTGCTTCGCTTCCCGTTGCCGCACCGGTAATACTTATGTTGAGGCCTGCCTCGCTCAGTGCCTTGTTTGCTTCTTCGACCGTCATTCCTATTACATTCGGCACAGTAGACATTCTGTAATCCGATAACGGAATATCTCCCATATACAGCATTACCGTGCTTCCGCTCGGCATAACCGTACCTGCCGACGGCACCTGACCTGTTACCTCTGTACCGTCCGTACTGCCTATGTACTCCGCCTTAAGTCCGGCGGCTGTAAGCTGTGCCTCCGCTCTTATACTGTTATATCCTCCGACCCACGGAACAGTAACATCCTGCTGAGCAAGCTCGTCAGCCGTGTACTGAGGATATATTCCCATATATTCAAGTCCTTCCTTGAACACAGCCGATACTACGGGTGCCGCAATCGCACTTCCGTAGATATATCCCGATGTAGGCTCGTCACATACGACAAGCATAACATATTCGGGGTCGTCTATCGGCACTATGGCGCAGAATGTCGCAACATATCTGAGTTCCGGTGTCTTTCCGCTGTTGTAGTCGTCTATCTTCTCTGAAGTACCGCTCTTGCCGCCTATGCGGTAGCCGCTCATATATGCGTTACCGCCGCCGTTTGCGGTTACAACGTCCTCAAGTATCTTACGCATCGTTGCGCTTGTTTCTTCGCTTATTACCTGACGTCTTACCACCGTCTGTGCAGACTTCACGACATTTCCGTCGCTGTCTATTATCTTATCCACAACATAGGGTGTGACGAGCTTACCGCCGTTTACGACAGCCGCCGCCGCTGTAACCATCTGTATGGGCGTAACCTTTGTCGTCTGACCGAAGGCTGAACTGGAAAGCTCAACTATTCCCATATCCGATTCTTTCACATACAGCGAATCCGCCTCGCCCGGCAGATCTATTCCCGTCTTTTCGGTAAATCCGAATGCCTCGAAATATTTGCTGAACTTCTCCACTCCGAGAAGCTGACCTATCTTTATGAAAGCAGGGTTGCACGAGCGGATCATCGCTTCTGTAAGATTTGATACGCCGTGACCGCCTATGTTCCAGCATCTTATCTTCGTTCCGGCAACATCAGCAATACCTGAGCATTCGAATGTGCTGTCGAGCGATACGACTTCCTCCTCAAGTGCCGAAGCGCAGGTGAACATCTTGAATACCGAACCGGGGATATACAGCTCGCTTACCGCCTTGTTCTGCCACTGCTTTCCCCATATCTCCTGCTTTTTAGCAAGTATTTCTTCTTCGGTCTTCTTGTCCGACGACATCTTGGCAAGCGTCAGCCTGTCGCTTTCAAAGTAAACATATGACGGATCATTCGGATCGAATCCGGGCGATGTCGCCATTGCCACAATAGCGCCCGTTTTCGCATTCATAATAATTCCTGTACTGCGGTTCGCCAGCTTATGCTGTGACACCGTTATCTCAAGATTCTTTTCAAGATAATACTGAAGCGTTTCGTCAATAGTCAGCACAAGGCTGTTGCCGTCCTTTGCCGAATAGCGTGCGGAATAGTCATAAGGCATTGCGTTTCCGTGAACGTCGGTCGTTGTGATAACTCTGCCGTCCGTACCCTTAAGATACGAATTGTAGTACGCCTCAAGGCCGTAGCCCTCTTCATTCTCGTTTACAAATCCCAGAACGCTCGCCGCAAGAGTTCCGTTAGGATAGCTCCTCTCGCTGTTTTCAACAGTGTAAACGGAATAACGGTTAAGGTTGTTCTTCAGCACAAAGTTGTTGATTTTTTCAACTGTACTGCGGTCTACCTTCTTCTTGACCACATAATAGCGTGAAGAAGTATCCTTGCACGCTTCCGTCAGCGTTTCATATTTAACGCCGAGTATATCGCTTATCCCCTTGCATATAAACTCACGGTTCTCAGGCTCGTTTTTTTCAATGTCGCCCGGTGATATGATAACATCCCACACAGTAGTGCTTTGAGCCAGCACCTTGTTGTTGCGGTCGTATATCGTTCCACGTTTCGCCTTTATGTCAAAGCTGCTCTGTTGCTGATCGGTAGCCATCGCAGACAGTTCCTTGCTGTCAATGACCGAAACCTTGAACAGCACACCGCTGACAATGCCGGTGATAACTATGCATAGTATCATCAGAATTGCCAGTATGCGTTTTTTCATGCCTTGTGTGAGCTTTAAGTCCATAGATTTCTCCTTGCCGATAATATGCAGATAACGGCAAAAGCCGCCGATGATTCAAGCAATAAAAATTACTTTCGATAAAAAAGCATTATCCTTTCCTCGTAAACACAGCCGTATCAACGTGGAAAGGAGCCCTGCTTGTTCATTTATATGCCCTAAAATCCGAGATATTCTAAAATCCCGTTAAACCAGTCCTGAACAGTGACAAAGATATTGTCATTATCATTCTTTGCGGTTTCGGTCATGTTTCCGGTATTCATCTCAACGTATCTTTCCTGCGATGCGCTGACCTTCTGCATACCGAGTTCGCTTACTGCGTATTGCTCTACATTCTCAAGCGAAACCGAACCGCTCAGCTGATTGCTCAGTGCGGTATTTATGCTCTGTGCGTCCGATAACGCCTGCGTTTCGTTGCTTATCTTCAGATTGACCTCGCTGAGTGCGGCCTTGCTGTATAAGAACATCACAAACACTGCAAGGAAAACTGCGCCTATTACTGCCACTACCACAGGTCTGCCCGATTTTGCAACGGAAGACGTGGCGACCTTAAGTTCCGGTTTCTTTTCGGGAATCTGCTGTTCTTTTCTTTTTGACGTGTCGAACAAGGACATATCATAAGCCGTACTTGTTCTGTTGTGCGGTGTTGTCATTATTATTCCCCCTTATTAAAGTTTCTCTATTACTCTGAGCTTTGCACTTCTTGATCGGTTGTTAACCTCAAGTTCTTCTTCGCTTGCGGTTATCGGCTTTCTGTAAACCGTTCTGCCTCTCGGCTTTTTTCCGCATACGCAGACGGGAAAATCCGGCGGACAGGTACAGCCTGTGCAATATTCTCTGAATGTATTTTTTACTATCCTGTCCTCTATCGAATGGAAGGTGATGATTGCGAGCCGTCCGCCTTGCGAAAGCCTTTCAAAAGCCTCCGACATTCCTTTTTTCAGCTCGTCAAGCTCACCGTTTACTTCTATTCTTATCGCCTGAAAGGTCTTTTTGCAAGGGTTCTTCTCCTTGCGGACCTTCAGCGGTACGTTCCTTTTTACTATCTCCGCAAGCTCAAGCGTTGTCTTTATCGGTGCGGCTTCTCTCGCTTTAAGTATACCGCCGACTATTCCGTGTGCGAATTTCTCCTCGCCGTATTCAAAAAGTATCTTTTCCAGCTGTTCCTTGCTGTATTCATTTACTACATCATAGGCACTCAGCCCGCTCTTGCTCATTCTCATATCAAGAGGTGCGTCCTCGTGATATGAAAATCCTCTCTCTGCCGTATCAAGCTGATACGATGAAACTCCGAGATCCATCAGCACCCCGTCAACCTTGCCGACTCCGATTTCGTCAAGACTTTCGTCAAACGTCGAAAATTTTCTGTTGATAAGCGTGTGCGGATAATCCTTCAGCTTTTCCTCCGCCGCCTTTACAGCGTCGGGATCACGGTCAAAGCCGATAAGCCTGCCTGTTGTAAGACGCTTTGCTATCTCGGACGAATGTCCCGCAAAGCCTGTCGTACAGTCAACATAAATACCGTCGGGCTTTATATCAAGCGATTCTATCGTTTCACTCAGCAAAACGGGTATATGAATAGGTTTTTCGCTCATATTTCCTCCCGTTTATATTCCAAGTTCAAGCGCAAGCTCTGTCAGATCTTCGTTGTTTGTGTTCTCGTTGAACTTTACCCACGAAGCCTTATCCCATATTTCTGCAGTACCCTCAAGTCCGACTACCACAACATCAGCGGTAAGCGTTGCGTACTCTCTGAGCGGCTGAGGAACAGAAACTCTTCCCTGCTTGTCCGCCGAGATCTCATAAGCACTGCCGAATAAAAATCGTTTTATACTCTGAGTTTTCACCTGCGGAAGTTCATTTATTCTGGCAACCAGCTTCTGCCAGTCCTCTTTTGAATACACCTTTATGCAGGCTGTACCTATTGTTTTCGCAAGGACAAGATCGTTTCCCATTTCTTCACGGAGTTTAAGCGGTATGTTCATTCTGCCCTTTGCGTCAAGTGTAGATTTGAATTCGCCTATCACGAGCCTGTCCCTCCTTTCACAAAAAGATACGCCGAAGAGGTGCGACTCCACACATTTTTCAGAAAAGTTGAATTTCGATAAAAAATAAGTGTCCAAAGCCCCACCAAAGTGTCAAAAAGTGTACATTTATATTATACAGCCCACAGCAAGAAATTTCAAGTGGAAATTTTATCATTTGCTCCAAAAAAGTATCTAAATGCAGTTTTTGAATTTAGTATATTTTGCACAAAAAACAGCCCTTGAAACAAGGGCTGAAGATGATATTTATTGTTACTTTTCAACATATTGTATTTTTTAAAGCAACAGCAACAAGATATAGAGAAAGTGGTGCTTGTGACACAAAATCACAGCTTCCTGCAAAAAGATTTATTTTTTTCTGCGGACATACGTCACATACCTGAACGGGTATTTCTCGCCGGTGACGATCTCCTCCTCGTTTTCTTTCTTCCATTCCGGATTATTATCAAGATCAGGGAAGAACGTATCTGCCTCAAAGCTGTGAAGGATTTTTGTTATATGCGCCTTTTCGCAATAAGGCAGGAGCTGTTCATATACGCTTCCTCCGCCAAGCACGAATATCGGCTTATCCGCTGTTTTTGAGTATTCCAAAAACTCAGCCACACCGGTAAAGCACTTAATTCCGGGATAGTTTTCCGGGTGGTGCGTGATTATAAGGTTCTCCCTGTCGGGAAGAGGTCGCTTCGGAAAGCTCATATAGGTCTTGCTTCCCATAACTATTATGTTTCCGACCGTCATAGCCTTCAGCCTTTTCAGATCCGGCGAAAGATGTGCGAGCAGATCGCCGTCCTTGCCGATCCCGTAGTTTTCATCTACCGCTACAATAATTTCCATCTTAAAAATCCTTTCCGTTTATCTTATTTCAGCGTGTTGACCGAAATATAGCTGTATATGCTGTAAAGCGTATCTTCGCCGCTTTTCTTATAACCCTTTATTCTGAACTTGTACGCCGATCCTTTTTGAAGTGCGGTTGCGGTGCATTTTGCCGTACCGTTGCCTACAGTCACAGTCAGCTTCGTCCACCGACCGTCCTTATAGATTTCGGCAATATATGCGTCATAAGAACCTTTGTACCAGCTTATCGTTACAGTGTTCTTTGTAGCCTCTGCCTTATAGAATTTTACGGTTTCGTTTATCAGAGTATAGGCGGAAATATAAGCGTAATCGCTGTACAGAATTTTACCGTCCGCATTTATATATGCTCTCACTCTGAACTTATACTTTGCTCCGCTCTGTAGTGAGGATGCAGTGCATGAAACTGAATTTCCGCCGGATGATACAGTGAGTTTCGTCCACCGTCCGCCCTTATATATTTCGGCGGTATAGCCGTCCGCATAAGAAGATTTGCTCCAGCTGAGGCTGACCGAAGAAGCCGAGTTGTTACCCGCCTTAAGTCCCGAAACGGCTGAAGGCAATGTATATGCGGATATGTAAGCGTAGTCGCTGTACAGCGTGTTGCTTCCCGACCTTCTGTATGCCCTCACCCTGAATTTATACTTCGATCCGCCCTGTAAAGCATGTGCCGATGCTGTCGCATTATTGCCGCTGTTCGACACCGAAAGCGATACCCATCGACCGCCCTTATATATCTCGGCTGTGTAGCCGTCTGCAGAAGGGTCGGTATCCCACGAAACCGTAAGCGAATCGTCCGAAGAACCGACACAGGCAAGACCGCCCACATTGCAGGGAGGTATCGCTCCCGTTATTTTCAGCGTAAGCGACGTACTTATACCGTTTATTTTTGCAGGCAGTGTGACCGTACCCGCCGCCCACGGCCGAACGCTTTGCGTATCGCTTATTTCAAGCCTGCCGTGCAGCTTGGCGCAAAGCTCGCCTATCGGATAATCCGCCGTACTTCCGTTTGTATAAACGACCTTCGCCCTGATTTTCGTTTCGTTGTAAATAAATCTGAAATATGTGCTTCCATCGCTTTTCTTCGCATAATATCCGTCATTTCCCGTTGTAAGCGAATCCGCACCGCCGGTCATATACAGCGATACGCTCTTTACCGGGTTTTCGATAACGTTGAACGAAAACTTCGCCGTAACTCCCCCTACAGTGCAATAACCCGTGTTAACACCCACAGAAAGCGCCTTATCCCCTTGCGAAAACACCGGCTCACACCCCGTTATCTGCTTTAAATCGGCGGCGGTACAGCTGACCGTCGTACCGTCCGTGTAGATTATTTTTACGTTGTAGTCATATCCGGCGAGGTCATATTCAAAGCGTTGCGATATGTTGCCGTTCTCATCTGCGACCACCCTGTAACCGCCCTTCACGTTACAGATTGCATTGATAGTATGCATCGGAGTGACCGACAGCGACTTTATCCTTGTTGCCGCTACCGTGAAAACCGCTTTTGCGCTTTTCGTGCCTAGCGTATATGTTACGGTGTGCCGACCGTTTCCCCACACACTTTCACTCTGCCCGTCCGAAATGACAAGCGGAGCTCCGAGCGTAGCAGTCAGTGCGGTGATTTCGCTTCCTGTATAGCTTCTGCTGTAACTGCCGTAGTCTACAGTCAGCTTTATTTTATCATAATCGTAAACGTCATAATAGCTTATCTTACTGTATTTACCCGTGCTGTCGTCATAACGGTAGACAGTGCGCCTGTCCGAAATATCAAGCACGGATTGTACAGGTGTCACGCTTATTGACGCTACCGCATCTGCCGCATAAGCCCTGCCGTCATCGTCCTGCATAGCAAACAGCGATACCGCCGTAATAAAAATCACGGCGGTGGCAAAATATGACATTACTTTTATCAGATTTTTCACGCTATACATATTTTACTTTTCTTTCGGGAAATCACTTGCTCTTTACCAGTCCTAAAATATCACCTAACTTAAGTCTGTTGCCTGTGTGCAGTATTATCTGCTCATACACACGGGCAACCAGCAGTGCCATAAGCACCACGAACACGCACAGAACCAGTACAGCAAGAAGCGCCTGAGGTATATCTATCGCCCCTGTCAGCAGTGCCGAGGGGATCGAGAACGGCGATGAAATCGGCAGATAGTATGATACCAGTGCCATAGTGTTCGCCTCTCCGCCCATTGAGGACGGGAAATAAGCGAGATAGAAGCCGAGTACCCCTATTATCGACATAGGCTGCATTGCGGCATTGAGATCCTCCATTCTGCTGACCGTAGCGCCAATAAGCCCTGCGATAAGCGCAAAGAATATAAATCCCACTATGAACACGACTATAATAAGCACAATCACAACAGGAGAAAATCCGCCGAGTGCATTTCCTACTTCATTCATAAGCTGACTTGTAACAGCTCCCGTTTCTTCCGATGAGCCTATGATTGACGATGACAAAGGCGTTGAAACAACGATTCCGAGTACGCCCGATACAATGATCATCATAAACTGTATCAGCGCAAGCGAGCCCATAGCAAGTATCTTGCCGATAATAATAGCAAGCGGTCTTACAGATGTCAGCAGAAGCTCCATTACCTTCGATGTCTTTTCCTGTGCTATCGACTGTGCGACCATCTGACCGTAAATAAAGATAAGCATAAACAGTACGACTGAAGACAGCATAGGCAGTACCATTTTCACCACAAAGCCGAAGTCATTTTCGGTAGGCTCTCCCGCAACCGACTGGTAGACCGAAACCGTCTTGTTAACAGCCGTGATCTGCTCATCGGTAAGCCCTGCCCTTGACAGCCTTACACTGTCAAAAACACTTTTAAAGGTTTCACCAAAGCTGTTCGCCGTACCCGATGATACCGATTCGTCGCCCGGACGTGATGCGTAAATATCATATCCGATTTTGTTTTCCCTGATAACTATCAGCAGGGACTTGTTTTCACCCTTAACCTTTTCGGTAAGCGACTGAATATCTGCGTCCTTGCCGCAATCATTGATTTTAACGCCAAGTCCGGATAAAAAGCCCTCATAATCCTTGCCCGTTGTTATTCCCGTCGTATCGGCAAAATATACCGTGCCGACAAGTGCTTCCCCGTCAACCGTTATATCCCCGTCATCAGAGGTTGAACGGCTTCCGATAAGTGCAGGAAGAACTCCTGCAAGAAGTGCAATTGCAAAAACAAGCACAATGATGATTACCGAGCTTACCTTGAATACCTTTGACTTTGCCGTCTGTCTGAAAGTAAAAGCAAATACGCTTTTCCAACCGTATGTACCTGTTTTCACGCCTCGTCACTCCTTCCTGCCTCTTTGTCGGCTCTTTCTATATTCTCAACAAATATTTCATGCAGGCTCGGCTCACGAAGTTCGTAACGCACAAGCGGCATTCCGCTGTCAACAATCATTTTAAGAAGCGATTTTGCCTGCTCCTCCGACTGTATTTTAAACGTGAGCATATCGGGAGTTATCGTTTCGGGTACAAGACCGCACTGTGCGGCAAGCGGCAGTACATCGCCATCGCACTTTACCGACAGGTTCACTCTGCCGTAGCTTTTCTTTATCTTGTTAAGGTCGCCCTGCAATACCGCCGTACCGTGATGAAGTATTGTAATATCTTTGCAGAATTCTTCTATTACGGGCATCTGGTGGCAGGACATGATTATATACTTTTTCTTATCTATCTGCTCGTTTATAACGCTCTTGAAAAGATCGGCGTTAACAGGATCAAGTCCGCTCAGCGGCTCATCAAGTATGATTAGCTCCGGGTCTGCGACAAGTGCCGCTACAAGCTGTACCTTCTGCTGATTACCCTTTGAAAGCTGCTCCGCTCTCTTGTCCTCATAGCCGTTAAGCTCAAGCCGCTTGAACCAGTACGCAAGCGACTTCTCAATATCCGCACTGCGCATACCTCTCAGCTTTGCAAAATAGGTCAGCTGTTCGCTTATCTTATATTTCGGATAAAGTCCACGTTCTTCCGCCAGGTATCCGACTTTTTCGGTGACAGGCGATAATGCCTTACCGTTCCACAGCACCTCGCCGCTGTTGCGGCTGAGCATACCGAGTATTATTCTTATAGCGGTGGTCTTGCCTGCGCCGTTTGTTCCGAGCAAGGCATATACACCCGGCTCGCTGAGTGTAAAGCTGAGCGGATGAAGTGCCGTGAAATTACCGTATTGCTTGGATATTCCGTTTACTTCGAGCGACATATCAGTATTCGTTTCCTTCCTGTATTCTGCGATAAACGCCGTCCTTGCCGTCTGTCGCATTTATTCAAATATAACACAAAAGCGGTGATTAAGCAACATCCGGTAAATTTTGCACGGAAATTGCCAACTGTTTATGTGCTATATTAACAGTATAACCACTTCGATCCGATTTGTCAATACTATTTCGCAAATTTTTGCAAATTTTTTGAAAAACTTAATTTTTCTTTTTTTCTGCCGATATAAATTATAAGAAATATTGTATGTCGGTTACAGCTTACAATACGGTTTCACAATTAGATTAATAATCAGGAAAGGACTAACTGATATGGAAATAGCAAAGGTAGCAGAACAGGCGGCTGTCACAGCTCAGACAGCACCAAAGACAAGCGTACAGACATCAACAGAGAAGGCAAAAAGCACCCTCACAGCCGATAACGCAGACAAATATGTAAAGAGCGAGGACACCTTCACACCCGCATATACAAAGAAATCGGCACAGAAAAAAGAGGTCGACAACGCAGACAGGTCACAGTTCAGAACTGTCGCACAGTCAAAGGCAGACCACCTTGCAAGCGTAGTCGAAACTATAATCTCTCACCAGGCATCAAGCACAACAAATAAAAACACAAAGCAGATAGAGCTTTCCGATGAGCTTAAGAGCCAGATCGAAGAAGCAACAGGAAAGAAGTTCGAAAGCGAAGATGTGACCGACAAGGAAAACAGTGCTGATTACTGGGGAGCAGAAGCTACCGCCAAGCGTATGTTTGAATTCGCAAAGAATCTCGCAGGCAACGACAGCAAGTACGCCGATTCTCTCAAGGACGCTTTTATCAAGGGCTTCGCCCTTGCAGAAAAGGCTTACGGTGGAAAGGGCAAATTACCCTCTGTATGCTACGAAACATACGACAAGGTAATTGATATGTTCGACAGCTGGGGCAAGGAAAAGACAGAAGATAAGGCAGACGGTAAGGATACTGTAAAAGTAGAGGCGGGCAATAAGTCCGAATCATCCGCACAGTAAGACGTAAGGGCAGTTTCAGAGTGCCTTTACACAGCACACTGTCTTATATCACAACGAATAATGCTTTTACATAGTCTGAAACGGCTGTGTAAAAGCATTTTCTTTTGTAACTTTCTAAACAGTATAGATTTCCGAGATTTTTATATGCCTTTTATTTACATTTTCCGTAATTTTATTACAAATTTATCTTGACATATTCTCGGATTTCTGATAAAATTTCCATAGTATTATAAGATAACTGTCGATAGAAGGTTATCTTAAGCGTATTCTATAAAACAAGAAGGGTTCGGCGGTCTGTTGGCAGACCGTTTTTCAGTTATGAAAAGATTTGATTTCAAGACACTTGCAAAAATATTCACAAAATGCGCCGCAGCCGCCGTTTTAAGTTCGGCTTTCATATTGAGCGGCTGCTCCGATAAAAGTGCTGTATCGTCAGACGCTCTGCCCGTGATAATTATAGGCAGTGACGAATACGAGCCGTACAACTTCAGCGACAAAAACGGTAATCCTGCAGGCATAGACGTGGAGATTGCAAGCGAGGCATTTCTCAGAATGGGCTACAAGGCACAGTTTAAAAACATCGTCTGGGATGAAAAGGATGAAATGCTCGCTTCCGGCAAGGTTGATTGCCTGTGGGGATGCTTTTCGATGAACGGCAGAGAAGATAATTACAGATGGGTAGGCCCTTATATGAACAGCAGACAGGACGTAGCCGTCAGAGCCGACAGCAATATCAACACTCTGTCCGACCTCAGCGGAAAAAGAGTTGCCGTGCAGTCAAGCTCCAAGCCCGAAGAAATACTCTCACAAAAGAGCGCCGATATTCCGCAGGTATGCGGACTTTACTGCTTTGTCAGAACCGAATACATTTTTGCCGCCCTGCGTAAAAGCTATGTTGACGCTGTCGCAGGCCACGAGTATATGCTCCGTGTTTTCATAAACGAGTCAGACGATAAATACAGATTGCTTGACGAAAGCCTTCTGCTGTCAAAGCTTGGTATCGCCTTTGCAAAGGACAACGACTCCGCACTGCCCGAAAAGCTGAGAGCAACGCTCTATGATATGAAAAATGACGGCACATTGGCGCAGATTGCCGTTAAATACGGACTTGACCCAAATACCGCACTCGGAGGTATAACCCTTGAATAAATTTAAGTACAAAAAGCACTATCGTAAGCCGGTCTTTATTATAACCGTCATAGGAATAATTCTGGCGGCAGGGATTTTCTCCGTTTTTTCATATATTAATACAACGAACGCAAAAAACGTAACCGACCGTACAATAGAATATATCAGAAACCAGTGTATCCGCTATGAAGAAATAACTGCGTCCGACCTTGCAAAGAGCTTTTTCAGGATAATCGACAAGACGCAGGAAATAAGCCGTAACATTGCGAATTTCAACGATTGCTCCGTCGAAAGACTTAAAGAATTCGTAACAGATCTCAGCGTCACCGGAGTTATCGTGCTTGACGAAAACGGCGTACCCGAAAACGAGTATTACACCGATGATACAGGCTATAACGTATGGCAGGATTACATAAAGCAGAAAAAGCTGACAAGCGTTGCGGTCGATACCTCAAAGACCTACTCGGACAGGCTTTTCTCGTTGCCGTATGACGCAGACGGTGAAAGCGATTACTGCTACGACTTTGCGGCGGTCACCAGAAAAGATAAAAAGGGAATCGTATTCGCCTATCTGAAGCAATCGAAAGAAACTATCGATAACGGTCAGCTGACTCTCGATTCTCTGTTTTCCGGCTTCAACCTTGCAATGAACGGCTATATCATACTGACAGACGGCAGTAAGGTTATAGCCACCAACAACGATTTATACAAAGGTAAAACGGTTTCCGAATGCCCCGTGATAAACAGCTTTGCAGGGAAAAGCACCAATGATGCCGATTTTGTAATGATAACCGACCCTTACGGCACTTATTACGGCGGTATGGATAAATGCAGAAGCTACTACGTCTACGTTTACTATCCCGCAAAGGAAGTCTATATCGGAAGCTGGACAGCCACCTTCATTTTCACAACGCTTTATATAATACTCTTCCTTGCCGCAAGCCTTATTTACAGAGCAATAAGCATAAGGCACCTGCGTGAAAAACATATCACAGAGGAAAAATACAACGAAAAACTGCTGAAGTCTGCCGAAGAAGCAAGACGTGCGAATGCCGCCAAGAGCGACTTTTTACGCAGAATGAGCCACGATATAAGAACGCCGATAAACGTCATAATGGGAATGACGGAAATTGCCGACAAGAACGCCGACGATGCCGAAAGGCAGGCAGAGTGCAGAGAAAATATCCGTACCGCGTCAGGCTATCTGCTTGAGCTTGTAAACGATGTACTGGATATGGGCAAGCTCGAATCGGGCGAAACCTACCTTGAACATATTCCGTTCGATCTTTACGAGATGTTTGACGAGATTGCCGTACTTAACGGGCAGAGCCTTCAGCGAAAGAACATCACACTTACCTTCGAGCATTGCGAAAACCTTCACAACAGACTGATAGGAAGCCCTCTGCACGTCAAGCGTATTCTGATGAATATCATAGGCAATGCCATAAAATACGGCAAAAACGGAGGCTATGTAAAGGTTTCCGTCAGCGAATCCGAGTTTGACGAAAAAATTCCCGATACGGTTGTTATAAATATAACGTGTAAGAACAACGGCATCGGTATGGGCGAAAACTTTATGAAGGTAATGTTCGAGCCGTTTATGCAGGAAAACGATCACGCCAGAACGTTCTATCAGGGTACAGGTCTCGGTCTTGCTATCGCCAAAAGGCTTACCGAAAATATGAACGGCAAGATCGATTGCGTAAACCGCAAGAACATCGGCACCTGCTTTACAGTAAGCCTGCCGTTTGAAACGGATAATTCGTGCGAACGCACCGACAGGAACAAAGTCACCGTCGGAGAAAGTTCGCTTGAAGGACTTACAATACTGCTCGCAGAGGATAACAGGCTGAATATGGAAATAACCGAATTTTTCCTCACAAGCGAGGGTGCCACCATCATAAAAGCGTGGAACGGCAAAGAAGCAATCGAAATTTTCGAGTTATCCGAAGAATACAGCATAGACGCAGTGCTGATGGATATAATGATGCCGGTAACAGACGGCATCACCGCAGCAAAGACGATACGCTCAATGGAACGTGCAGATGTTGCCACCGTTCCCATAATTGCACTTACCGCAAACGCTTTCACCGACGACAAGGAAAAGTCACGCAGTGCAGGAATGAACGAGCATCTGACAAAGCCTGTAGACTCGTCAAAGCTGAAAAGCGTAATTTCCGGATACACCGGCAAAAAGGATCTCACGCTGAGAGAATGCTACCTTCTTGCAGGCGAAAGCTATGACGATCTGCTTTCCCGTCTTGGTTGCGATGAAAAGATAATATATAATGCGGTAAAGGAATTTATGCTCGACCTGCATTATATAAGGCTTCTGCGTGCGATTGAAAACCGTGATACCGAAACCGCCTTCAAGGCCGCCCACACAATGAAAGGTATCTCGGCAAACCTCGGTTTCACTAAAATGTACTCTGCGTTCTCCCTTGTCACAGAAGAACTGCGTTCAGGCAATATCGAAAAGGCCGCCGAGCATATGACCGGTGCGACCGATGAATATCAGAAGATAATTGCCGCTTTCAAAAGATGTATGTTCGATTAATAAGTTAAATCCCATCCAGTATAAAATCCACAGCCTTCCCCCAAAAATAAAACGCTACACCAAAAATGTACCGCCTTTTAATCCCCCACCTTTCACTCCCCTTAACTAAAAATTCACCAAAACCGCTCATTTTTTCCTTTTTTTCTATTGATTTTTTGATAAAATTGTACTATAATAAAAGCAAGAACAAAAAATAATTGAGCATTTTCAACAAACTTAGTCCAAAATGTTTCTGAAGCCGCACTTTACTGTACCCGATTTCTTTTGAAGGGAGGCGTAGATATGAAAGTATTAAGCGGTAAAAGTCTGAACGCATTTACAGTAAGCGGACAGGCATTCAAGTTTGAAAGAAAAATCACCACCGTAAGCTGCATACATACGCCGAGTGCAGAGGATGAAGCAGGTCGGTTCGCTGCGGCACAGCAGACAGCCCTTGAACAGCTGCACGAGTTGCGTGACACGGCAGTGAGCAAGGTCGGTAAACAGCTTGCGAAAATCTTCGATATACATATGGTTCTGACGCTTGACGACGATTTCAGCGATGCCGTAAGAAGCATAATCTCTACCCAGCACGTCAATGCCGAATACGCAGTATCGCTTACATCCTACAACTTTTCAAAAATCTTCGCCGCAATGGATGACGATTATATGAAGGCACGTTCCGCCGACATTCACGATATATCCGACAGGCTCGTTTCCATTCTTTCGGGCAGAAAGCAAAAAAGCACAAAGGATTTCGCAACAGGCGCAAACAAAATAATCTGCACGGAGGACTTCCTCCCCAGCGAAATAATACAGTTCTGCGAAAACAACGCACAGGGCTTTCTGACGGCTTTCGGCTCGTCCGATTCGCATTCTGCGATTCTCGCAAAGAGCCTCGACATTCCGGTCATCGTAGGACTTGGCTGGGATTTGCTGAACGATGTACGCACAGGCGACAGCCTGACCGTTGACGGCAGAGAAGGCACTGTAATATTGAATGAAAAAAGCGAGAGCTTCGTTTCCTGAAACAGTAAAGATATAAAACGCACGGCGCAACCGTTACGATTGCACCGTGCGTTTTGCTGTATTGTATCAAATTAGCATTTTCATATACCGAACAAATATCGTTCCGTTATCTTATAAAAGTCGGAACTTAATTTCCCCGACACTTATTATAGAGCCGAATTTTACACACAAAAAAAGCACCTGCAAATTGCAAGTGCTTTTCTTTTGATGGAGGCGCCACCCAGATTTGAACTGGGGATCATGGTGTTGCAGACCAATGCCTTACCACTTGGCTATAGCGCCAAAAAAATTGGAGCGGATTACGAGGCTCGAACTCGCTACCTCCACCTTGGCAAGGTGGCGCTCTACCAGATGAGCTAAATCCGCTTATATAAGAAACGCTATTGCGTTTCTTATGGTGCCTCCGGTCGGAATCGAACCAACGACACGAGGATTTTCAGTCCTCTGCTCTACCTACTGAGCTACAGAGGCATATTGAGCAGAAATTTCTGCTCAACTGCACCATAGATGCCTTTTATTTGGCGACCCGGAACGGACTCGAACCGTCGACCTCCAGCGTGACAGGCTGGCGTGCTAACCGACTGCACCACCGGGCCAGATAAATGGTGGGAACAACAGGGCTCGAACCTGTGACCCCATGCTTGTAAGGCATGTGCTCTCCCAGCTGAGCTATGCTCCCAAACAACGCCACCGTCGGTTCTTCACCTCAGCGACGTGGTTTATTATACACAGAAACCCCTTTTTTGTCAAGCATTTTTTCCGTTTTTTTCTATGGAATTTTGCTTAGGGGCAATCACCGTTTCCCACCATTTTTCCGTCGAATATCAAATTTTTTCCAGCAGTTTTCCAATATCCTCCGGCGTGAAGCTGTAAACCGCGTCACAGAACTGGCACTCTACCGGGAAGGTCTTGCCCTCCTGCCGGATCTCCTCCAATTCCTTCCTGCCAAGGCTTATCAGGGCGCGCTCCACCCGCTCACGGGTGCAGTAGCACTTGTACGTCACCTCGGTGGTTTCCAGAAACGCCACGCCGAGACTTCCGCAGACCTGCCCCAGAATATCCTCCGGGGTCATGCCCGCTTCCAGCATGGGCGTCACCGCCCCAGCCCGGGAAATGCCCTTTTCCAGCGTGTCGATCACTTCGTCCGGTGCGCCGGGCAGCAGCTGCAGCAGATAACCACCTGCCACCTTTACGCTCTGGTCGCGGTCAACCAGCACGCCAAGGGCGCAGGCCGTGGGCGTCTGCTCGCTTTGGGCGAAATAGGCGGTCACGTCGTCCCCGATCTCGCCGGAGACCAGCTGGGTCGAGCCGATATACGGCTCCTTCATTTGCAGGTCGCGGATGACCGTCAGCGTGCCGTCAGTGCCGACGGTCGCGCCCACGTCCAGCTTTCCCGGGTATTTCTCCACCAGCGGCACCCGCGGCTCGGTGACGCAGCCCCGGACATTGCCCACGGAATCGGACACCACGGTGATGGTGCCGATGGGGCCGCCGCCCCGCACCTGCAGCGTCATGGAGCCGTCCTCCACCTTCTGCATGTTGCCCATCATGGAAGCCGCCGTCAGGCAGCGTCCAAAGGCCGCAGTGGCGTTGGGCGACGTTTTCTGAATCTCGGCACCCCGGCGCACAAGCTCCGTGGAGCGGATGGCTACGGCCTTCACAAAGCCGTCCATGCTCATGCCCCGGACTAAGTAATCCTTCATTTTATTTTTCCCTTTCTTGCCTTAAAATATACCCTCTGCTCCCCCGCCACGGGCGCTTCATAACGGCGGTCGGCGTAGACCGCGATGTGGGTAAAGCCCGCCGCTTTCAGGTAGGCCGTCAGCTGCTCCTGAGAATAGGCATACTCCCTGTGTTCTTCAAAAGAACGAACCCACGTTTCCCCCCGGCGCTGGAACAAATCCATGCCGTAGGAGCAGATATTGCTTTCTTCGTCAAATTCGCCACGCCAGACGCAGTAAACGTCGTCGTCCTCGTCCAGAAACACCTGCCCGTCCATGGCGCGGAGCTTTTCCGGGGTGTTCACGTCGAAAATGAAAATTCCGCCGGGGTTCAGTGCCTTCCAGACCCGCCGGATGGCCTCTTTGCAGTCCTCCGGATTCGTAATATAGTCCAGGCTGTCCAGGGCGCAGACGGCCAGGTCAACGCCCCTGGGAAGCCACAGCCTTTGCAGGCTCTGGCGGACAAACCGGGGCGGGTTTTGGAGGTCTGCGCATTTCTGCTGGGCGGCGGTGAGCATTTCCTCGGACATATCCACGCCGATGACGGAAAGCCCCTTCCCGGCAAGGATCGCCGACACCGAGCCGGTGCCGCAGGCAAGATCGACCGCCGTCCGGGGCTTTAACCCCTCTTTTTTCAGAATTTCCTCATAAAAGGCCACAATCGCCCCGTAATTCACGTCATTGGTCAGGCGGTCGTAGCTGGCCGCCAGCGCTTCATAGGCACCCATAGCTTTCCTCCCCGCTACAGCAAACATCCCGTCCCGAAAGGGACGGGATGCGGTACATTATCCCAATTTTATCAGCGCTTGAAAATGCTGAAAATCTCGTCGATGTCGCTCATGTCCGCCGGCTTGGTGGGCTGCTTGGACGCGGCCACGGGGGTATCAATGTCGTCGGGGACAAAGCTGGGCTTGCTGGGGCGGGCGGTCTTGTCCGCGCCGGCGCTGGGGGCGAAGCTCTCGGGCTTCATCTCAAAGCCGGTAGCGATGACGGTCACGCGCATTTCATCCTGAAATTCGTCGGAAATGGTAGCGCCGAAGATGATGTTGGCGTCTGGGTTGGCAGCCTCCTGCACGATTCCGGCAGCGGTCTCCACGTCATCCAGCGTCATCTCGTTGGAGCCGGTAACGTTCACCAGCACGCCGGTAGCGCCATTGATGGAGGTCTCCAGCAACGGGCTGGAAACGGCGGCCGTGGCGGCCTGCTCGGCCTTCTCCCTGCCGGAAGCGGTGCCGACGCCCATGTGGGCGCGTCCGGCGTTCTTCATGACGGCGGACACGTCGGCAAAGTCCAGATTGATGATGACGTTCTTGCAGAAGCCCACCAGCTCGGAAATGGAGGTCACAGCCTGCTTCAGCACATCGTCGGCGATGCCGAAGGCGTTGGCGAAGGTGATCTTCTGGTCGGTGACGTATTTCAGACGATCGTTGGGAATGATGATCAGAGAATCGACCTTGCCGCTGAGATCGGTGATGCCCTGCTCGGCCTGACGCATCCGGTTCGCGCCCTCGAACTTGAAGGGTTTGGTGACAACGCCGACCGTGAGGATACCGGCCTCGTGAGCCAGGTCAGCCACGATGGGAGCCGCGCCGGTGCCGGTGCCGCCGCCCATACCGGCGGTGATAAAGACCATGTCCGTGCCTTCCAGTGCCTTGGAAATGGCAGCCCGGGACTCCTCGGCGGACTTCTTGCCAATCTCGGGCTTGGAGCCTGCGCCCATGCCGCCGGTCAGCTTTTCGCCGATCTGGATCTTGTTCTTGCAGACGGATTTATTCAGATCCTGCTTATCGGTGTTGACCACGACGAAGTCCACGCCGCCTACACCGGCATCGATCATGCGGTTGATAACATTGTTGCCGGCGCCGCCGACACCGATCACCTTGATTTTCACAACGCGATCCTGTATAGTTTCGGACATAATCTCTTCCTCCTATGTATCTTTCGCAGACACGGCGGAGCCGCTGCTGCCTGAATTTTGCATCTGTACTTTCCCATTCTATCCCGAAAACCCGATTTGGTCAATAGAAAATCTGGCATTTCGGCAAATTATTTACAAAATAATAACATCATGCGAAAGGCGTATAGCCCACCTGATTCGGCCAGATGGTGAAGCTGATGTCCAGAACGCCGCTCTGGTAGTCGCTCATCTGCAAAATGGCGTCGTTCATGCAGTCAACCTTGTAATCGAGGCGGGATGTATCGCCCAGATTGACCTGATACCGGGTGCCGTACCAGAGGATAATATCCTCGGTGCTGGTCACGTCCACGCTGGCGGCTTCGCCCACGATGTCGTTGTTTTCCAGCGCCTTGAGGATCTGCAGCGCGGCAGTCAGGCGCTGGGCACCGGTGGTCGACACCGGGATCAGCTCTCCCAGTTCGTTGGTCTCACTAGGGGTCATCTCCGTGGCGACGCCCTTTTCGTTGACCGTGGGGGCTTCCAGCGTGACGCCCAGAACCTGCGTGGCCGTGGCCGCCTTGGCGTTATTCGCCTGCTCCACGACCCTGCCGTCGGAGTCCATCATCCACCACTGTCCGTCGCTGGACTTGATGGCATAGACCACGCTCTCCTCTTCGATCATAATATTGACCGTATCCGGCAATTTTATACCAATCCGCACGCCCTTGACATAGGGCAAATTTGCCATAATCTGGCTAGCGGCGCGGATTTTGCTGAAGGTCAGGAGCTTGTCTCCCTCGGAAATGCCCGAGGCTTCCCGCACTGCCCACGCACTGTAGGTATCCGCGCCGGTGACCGTGATGGTCTCCACCTTGAAGAACACCGACAGTCCCATGACGATGGCCAGAACCGCCGCCGTCACCGTTATCAGCTGGACGATCAGCCGGTCGCGGTTGAAGGGCAGGGGCTGTGTATAGATCACGGCGGGTGTGGGCGTTTTCGGGCGGCTGCTTTCGGTTCGCCGGGAGGTGCGCTTCTTCGGGCGGTTCTTCGCGCTCATAAGCGTCTCGGCAAGCATGGTCAGCGCCGACTTCTTTTTGGGCTTGCTGTTTCCGTAGGCGCGCTTCCTGTTGGGGACATCATCGTCCACGGGCTTGCGGCGGGGTGCGCCCCTCCGGGAATCGGCGGGGTGCTTTGCACGCTGACGTGCTGCGGCTTCTTCTCCGGCTCTTTGCCGGGGCTCGGCTTCCCTTTTGGCCGGGCGGTCAGGCTCTTCCTGCCGGACGGGGCGTCTCTGAGCGTCCCGTTCCGGCGCGCGACGGGGACGCTCCTGAGCGTTCTGCTCTGGCGCACGGCGGGGGCGCTCTTGGGCATTTTGCTCTGGCGCACGGCGGCGCTGTTCTGGGGCGGTTTGTTCTGCTGCACGGCGAGAACGCTCCTGCGTGCTTTGCTCTACCGGGCGGCGGGGGCGTTCCTGTGCGCTTTGCTCTGGTGCGCGACGGGGCCGCTCCTGAGTGCTCTGTTCCGCTGCGCGGCGGCGCTGTTCCGGGGCGTTCTGCTCTGGTGCGCGGCGCGGGCGTTCCTGAGTCTCCTGCTCTGCCGGACGGCGGGGGCGCTCCTGAGCGCTTTGTTCCGCTGCGCGGCGGGGGCGCTGCTCCGGGGCGCTTTGTCCGGGGCGCTGGGAAGCGCGCTTCTGTCCGTCTGTCTGCGGACGGCGCTTTCCGGCGTTTTCCCGGCTATCCTGTGTTGTATCCATAGTGTTCCTCCTGGGGTAAGGCGGGTTATTTTTCGCTTTGGGTCAGCTGCTCCACAATATCACATATCCGTTCCGCGGAATCCAACCGAACCATCGTGTGCAGCTTCCGGGACATTTCCCTGCGGCGGTCTTCGTCCGCCAGCAGCGAACGGATCAGCTCATACAGCTTCCCGGGCGTGCAGTCCTTTTCCAGCACCACCACCGCGCCGCCCGCCGCTTCCAGCACACGGGCGTTCTTTTCCTGATGGTTGTTCGTCACATTGGGCGACGGGATGAGAATGCAGGGCGTGCCGGAAGCGCCGATCTCATTGCAGGTGGCGCTGCCCGCCCGGCCGATGACGATATCCGCCGCCGCCATGACAGTGGGCATGTCGTAAATATACTCCCGGATATCCAGCGCCGGGCAGTTTTTCCAGTCCACGCCGTTATCCATGACCCGCTTGGGCATCCACTCCTTGCCGAAGCTGCCGGTGGCGTGGATGTGGTGGAAGGGGAAGCCGTCGGCCTGCTCCAGAGGCATCATGTCCGCGATGGTCTCGTTCATGACCTTCGCGCCCTGACTGCCGAAAGCGGAGACGACCACGAAGCCGCTCAAGCCCAGCTCCTTCCGCGCGCCCTCTTTGGTGTCGAAAATGAACTCTCTGCGCACAGGCATCCCCACGACTTCCACCTTTTCCGGGTGCTTGTAGTGGCGGACGCTTTCCTCAAAGGCCACCAGCACCCGGCTGGCCTTGTTCGCCGCCAGACGGGTGGTGACGCCGGGGACAGCGTTGCTTTCGTGGACGCAGGTGGGAATGCCCATGGACTGGGCGGCGTACAGCGCCGGGAAGCTGGCATAGCCGCCGGTGCCGATGACCACGTCGGGCTTGAATTCCCGGAAAATCTTCTTGCACGCCTTCACACCCTCCCGCACGCATTTTACCGCGTGGAGGTTCTTTTTCACTGCGGCAAGGTTCTTTCCCCGGCTGAGGCCGGAGCCTTCCAGACATTTGAGGTCATACCCCGCCTGCGGCACCAGTTTTTCCTCCATGTGCCCCTTTGCGCCGATAAAGAGGATATTGCAGTCCGGGTGGCGTTCCCGCATCATATTGGCAACCGCGATGGCCGGGTTGATGTGTCCCGCCGTGCCGCCGCAGGTAAAAATCAGATTCATAGGTCATGCCTCCTGTATTTTTCTCCGGTTTCGCCCTCTGGAAATCCCCAGAACGATGCCCATTTCCCCCAGATTCACCGCCAGCGCCGTGCCGCCATAGGAAAAAAACGGCAGCGCAATGCCGGTGGAGGGAAGCAGGTTTGTGACCACGCACAGGTTCAGAATGGTCTGCACCGCGATCAGCGTCACCAGCCCCGCCGCAAGGACGGTGGAAAACCGGTCACGGGCGTTCAGCGCGATCCAGTAGCCCCGCAGGATGGTGACGGCAAACAGCGCAACGATTGCCATTGCCCCCACCAGTCCCAGCTCCTCGCAGATCACCGCAAAGATATAGTCATTATATTGAAAAGGCAGGTACAGATATTTCTGCCGGGACTTGCCGTAGCCCAGCCCGAACAGGCCGCCGGAGCCAATGGCGTACAGCGACTGCAAGATCTGGTATCCGGTGTCTCCCGGGTCAAGCTCCGGGTGGAGCCACGCGGTGACCCGGTCGCCGGCGTAGCCCATAAAGCTGATGTAGACGACCACGAACACGGCGGCAGCCCCCGCCCCGGCCAGAAGCCATCTGGTTCGGGTGCCCGCCACGAACATCATCACCACCGCCACCATGCCCATGAGCATAATGGCCGACAGGTGCTTTTCCAGCGCCAGCGGGACCAGAATCCCCATCAGCGCCAGACCGAAGCCCAGAACGCCGTGGCGGAAGGTTTTCGCGTCCTGCCCGTACAGCCGGGTCAGCCGGGCGAACAACAGGATCATGGTAAATTTCGCGATCTCGGAGGGCTGAAACTGAATGCCCGCCAGATTGATCCAGCGCCGCGCGCCGTTGACCTCCTCGCCGATGACAAGGACGCTCAGCAGCAGCACGATACTCACGCCGTACAGCGGCCATGCGAACCGGTACCAGACGCCCGTGGGTATCCGGCTGAAAAAGAACATGGCGGCAAGACCGATCGCGGCGCAAACCGCCTGTTTCTGGAGATATTTTGTGGAAATTTCGTAGCTGGTGTCGTATTCGCTCTGGGCGTAGCTTGCCGAATACAGCATAGCCAGTCCCACCGTCAGCAGCAGAAGCACCAGCAGCAAAAAGGGGTAATCAACGCTTTCCCCCGTCCGGGAAAGTCCCGGGCGGCGTTTCTCTTTGGCATGGAGGTCACGCTCCGACGCCATAAGATACTTCCTTTCAGGAGTGGATAATTAACCGACGAGACCGGCGATGCCGAACCAGGCCAGCACGCACATGGCTGCCGTCACACCGGCGAATACCAGCACGATTTTTTCTTCCTTCCAGCCGCACATTTCAAAATGGTGGTGGATGGGCGCCATCTTGAACAGGCGCTTGCCGTGGGTCGCCTTGAAATAGGAGACCTGCAAAATATCGGACATGGCTTCACAGACATACACGAAGCCGATCAGAATCAGAATCAGGGGCATCTCCAGCGCGAAGGCCATGGCGCACACCACGCCGCCTAAGAACAGCGAGCCGGTGTCTCCCATGAAGACCTTAGCGGGATGCCAGTTATAAAAGAGGTATGCGACCAGTCCGCCCGACAGAGCCGCGGGCAGCAGTGCCAGATCGTATTTGCCCATGGCGGCGGCCGCAGCGGTAAAGAATATCATCACAGGCAGGGTGATGCTGGCGCACAGGCCGTCCACGCCGTCGGTGAGGTTCACCGCGTTGTCCGTCCCCACCATGACGAACATGGCAAAGAAAATATAGACGATGGGGTGCAGCTGGAAGCTCACATTCACGAAGGGAATGTACAGATGGGTATCCATAAAGCCGGAACGGTACATGGCGTACAGGAACAGCGCCGATACCGCCATTTGCAGCATGGCCTTCTGGAGCGTCGTCAGGCCCAGATTCCGGTGGAATTTGACCTTGGTAAAATCGTCCAGAAACCCGATGAGGCCGAAGCACAGGGCAAGCGCCAGCACATAAAACGGGGAATCATCGCTCATGGCGGGGAAATTGCCCACCAGGCAGAGAATTGTCCCGAAAATGAACATCAGTCCGCCCATCATGGGGGTGCCGGCCTTGCTGTTGTGCCATGTGGGGCCGATCTCCCGAATGGACTGTCCGGCTTTCAGCGCCCGCAGCACCGGCAGCAGCAGATACCCAATGCCGCCGGTCAGGATGCAGCCCGCCGCCGCCGTAATCAAGATTCTTGTCATGACTTCTTCCTCCGTTACTTCTCTTCGCCTAAGAACTCGTCCAGAACCTGTTCCAGATGGATACCGTGGCTGGCCTTGAACAGCAGCACGTCGCCGGGCTTTGCCGTGCGTTTCAGCGCCGCGACCAGCTCCTCCCGGTTTGTAAAGGCTCTTCCCCGGGTCTCCGGCATACCGCCGGTGATGGTTCCGCTGATAATGCGCCCGGAATTGGGGCCGTAGGCAAAGACAAAATCCGCTTTCTCCGCGGCGATCCTGCCCACCCGGTAGTGCTCCGCCTGGGTGCAGTCCCCCAGCTCCAGCATGTCACCCAGCACCGCGATCCGCCGCCCCTGCTTCTTTCCAAGGACGGCCAGCGCCGCCGCCATGGATTCGGGGCCTGCGTTGTAGCAGTCCTTGATGATGGTCATGCCGCCGGCCTGGATGATCTCCTGACGGCCGGAAATGTTCCGGAACTGGGAAAGCCCCGCCTGAATCTTTTCGGGCAGCACCCCCAGCTTCAGGCCGACCGTCACCGCCGCCAGCGCGTCGTTGACGTAGTGCTCGCCTTCCAGAAGCATCTTCACCGGGAAGGACAGCCGCCCGGCCTCCACCCGGAAGCGCAGATAGTCGCCGTCCTGATTGACGTCAAACGCCCGGACGGCACAGCCTTCGGAGGAACCGAAGTATGTAACCCGCTGCTGCGGCTCCTTGTCCAGATTGCGCAGGAGAAAATCGTCGCCGTTCAGCAGGAGCATCCCGTGAGGGGTCATGCCCTCCACGATCTCCATTTTCGCCTGCCGTATCCCCTCCTGCGTACCCAGAAATTCAATGTGGGCGGTGCCGATGTTAATGATAACGGCCACGTCCGGTCTTGCGATCTGGGACAGGTAGGCAATTTCGCCGAAATGGTTCATGCCCATTTCCAGCACCGCGACCTCGGTATTCTCCGGCATGGCAAGCACCGCCATGGGCATTCCGATGTCGTTATTGTGGTTGGCCGGGGTCTTACTGGTGACGAAAGCCTGTTCCAGCACGGCAGCGACCATTTCCTTCGTGGTGCTCTTGCCCACGGAGCCGGTGACCGCCACCACCTTTGCGCCGATGCGTTTCAGTTCTTCCCGGGCGATTCTCCCCAAAGCAATGCGGGGGTCGTCCACATAGATCGCGGGGTAGTCCCCCACCTTGCGGCTGCACAGAGCCGCCGCAGCGCCCCTGTCCATAGCCTTTTTGATGAAGTCGTGGCCGTCCCGCGCGCCCTGAAGCGCGATAAACAGCTGCCCCGGCTGCATGACCCGGGTGTCATTGGCCGCGCCTAAAAATTCGACGTCCGCGTATTTTTCTTCCACCGCACCGCCGCACCACTCGGCGGCCTGTCTGAGCGTTAATTTTCCCATGCTGTTTCCTCTTTTTCCCGCAGGTGGGCGGCAACCTCTTCCCGTTCATCCAAGTGGCGCTTTACGCCGCCGATGTCCTGATAGGTCTCATGACCCTTTCCTGCCAGAATAATTATATCATCTTTTTTCCCAATGTCCATAGCATATCTGATGGCCGCGCGCCGGTCTTCGATAACAATATATTCCCCGTCTTCCTGTTTTACCCCTGTCAGGATGTCCTCGATGATGGCCATGGGGTCTTCCGTGCGGGGGTTATCCGAGGTGATGACGGCAAAATCCGACAGCTTCACGCCGATATGTCCCATAATGGGCCGCTTCATGGGGTCCCGGTCGCCGCCGCAGCCAAATACCGCGATGACCCGGCCCTTGCAGAAATCCTTCACGGAGGAAAGCACGTTTTCCAGTCCGTCGGGGGTGTGGGCATAGTCAATGAGGATGCTGTAGGGCTTTCCGGGGGTGGGGACTACCTCCACCCTGCCCTTGACGCCGGAGGCCGTTTTCAGTGCGGCGGCGCAGTCCGTCAGGGAAATGCCCAGCTGCTTTGCGATACCCATAACCGTCAGCGCGTTGTAGACGGTGAACTTTCCGGGGATGGGCAGAGACACCGCCGCCCGTTCCTCGCCGGATACGGCCGTAAAGCGAATGCCCTGCGCCAGAAGCTCCAGATCTTCGCCCCGCAGATCGGCGGGACGGTGTACGCCCGTGGTCAGCACCGGGCAGGCGGCCGCCGCGAGAATCCTGTCCGAATAGCTGTCGTCCGCATTGACGACCGCCAGACGGCAGCGGCGGAACAGCTCGGCCTTGGCTTCGCAATAGGCGTCCATGGTCTTGTGGAAGTCCAGATGGTCTTCCGTCAGGTTGGTAAAGGCGGCGACGTCAAAATGAATGCCGCCGATGCGCTCCAAGGAAATGGCGTGGCTGGAAACCTCCATCACCACATGGGTGCAGCCCGCGTCCCGCATTTTTGCGAACAGCGCCTGCAATTCAAAGCTCTCCGGGGTGGTTCGCTCGGTGGGGATGGTCTCCTGCCCGATCATATTGGCCATGGTGCCGATCAGCCCCACCTTCGCCCCCAGGCAGGTTTCCAGAACCTGCTTTAGAAGAAGCGTGGAGGACGTTTTTCCATTGGTGCCGGTGATGCCGATCATGGTCATATGCTCCGCCGGACGGCCAAAGAAGTTGCGCCCCAGCAGCGCCAGCGCCAGCCGGTCGGATTCCACCAGAACATAGGGAATATCCGTCTCCGGCTTCTTCGCCGTGACCACCGCCGCCGCGCCCTTTTCCGCGGCCATGGGAATAAATTTATTTCCGTCGGCAGCAAAGCCGGACACGGCCACAAACAGGCTGCCCGGGGTCACCTTCCGGGAATCGTAGAAAATCTCTTTGATTTCAAGCTCCGGGTCCGCGGTGCATTCCAGAACGGAAATGCCCGTCAAAAGTTCCTTCAGCTTCATATTTATCCTCCGTTGTCAGTCTCTGGCCGCAGTATCCGCGAATACCAGCGTGATCGTCGTTCCCGCGGGAACCTCGGTATCCTTGGCCACGTTCTGCGCCGTCACGGTCACGCCGGTGGAAATTTCATCATTCCCCGTCACCAGAATGTACAGCCCCAGCGCACCTGCGGCGTCGCTGGCCTGCTGGCGGTTCATGCCGTAAAAATCGGGAACCTTCACCGTTTCCGGCTCCGGGGTCTGCCCCAGGAACAGAAGCACCTGGCTTCCGCCGGGGACGGTCTGTCCGGGAGACGGGATCTGCCCCGTCACCGTTTCGCCGCTGCCGGAAATTGCCGCCGTCAGCCCTTCTTTTTTCAGAAGCGTCTGGGCATCCTTCGCCGTCATGCCGGTCAGGTCTTCCATGACGATCTGCTTTCCCGCGATATCGTCCTCGGAAAAGGACTGCTTCACGCCTAAGTATGGCAGCACGTCCGCCATCACCGCGCCCACGGTGGGCGCCGCCATGACGCCGCCGGAAATGTAAATTCCCGTTGTCCGGGACGGTGTATCCAATGCGGCAAGTATAATATACTCCGGATCGTCCATAGGCGCAATCCCCACAAAAGATACGATTTTATCCTGCACGCGCTGGCCATTCTCGTCAAAAACGTCAATTTTTTCACTGGTTCCGGTCTTTCCGCCGATGGAAAACCCGGCAACTTTGGCATTTTTTGCCGTTCCCTCCGTAACGACGGACTCAATGAGGGTGCGCATGGTGTCGGAGGTCTCCCCCGAAATGGTTCTGCGCACCACCGTCGGCTCCGCCTTCATCACCGTATTGCCGTCGGCGTCCAGAATCTCCGAGACGATGTATGGCTCCATCAGCTGCCCGCCGTTGACCACGGACGAAATCGCCCGCACCAGCTGCAGGGGGGTGATCTTAAAAGTCTGGCCGAAAGAACCGGAGGTCAGGGACGCCGTCCCCCATTTGTCCGTGTCCGTGACCAGCGCCTTGTCGAAAAAGACGCCCTTGCTCTCTCCCGCGAGGTCGATGCCGGTTTTTTCCAGCACCCCAAAGTTTTTGACGTATTCATAAAACCGCTCCCCGCCCAGCTTCAGGGCGATGTGGGCGAAGGCGATGTTGCAGGAATTTTGCAGCGCCTGGGGCGTCTTTTCCGCCCCGTGTCCCGTGGAGCGCCAGCAGTGGAGCCGCTGGGCGCGTCCCGGAATCTGCTCAGAACCGGAGCAGTGGAAAGGTGTATTCAGGTCGATCGCGCCGCAGTCCAGCGCCGCCGACATGGTCAGCACCTTGAAGGTAGAACCCGGCTCATAGCCGTCGGAGATCACCCGGTTGCGCCACTGCTTCAATCGGGCGGCGGAGAGGGCTTCCCCATAGGCCGTCTTCCCAGCCTCGTATGCTTCGCTCCCCTCCGGCTCGGCGAGGTAGACCCGTTTCATTTCTTCCAGCTGCGCCGCCGTTCCCTCGTCGGCGATTTCCAGATAGTTGTTGGGGTCATAGCTGCCCAGCGTGGCCATGGCGAGGATTTCTCCCGTCTTGCAGTTCATCACCAGCCCGAAGGCGCCGTTCTGGACATCATAGCGGGCAATGGCGGCGGAAAGCTGCTTTTCAAGGCACGCCTGCACCGTGGCGTCCAGCGTTAAGATCACGCTGTCCCCCTGCCGGGAGGAAACGTAGTTTTCATAGGAAAAGGGCATATCCATTTCGTTATTGCCCTTTGTGGTGATGACTCTGCCCGTGCTGCCCGCGAGGAAGCTGTTGTAGGCGGCCTCCACTCCTTCACAGCCCTCGTTGGATGCGTTGGTGAAGCCGACGACCTGCGCCGCCAGCGTTTCATAGGGGTAGACCCGCTGGGACGTGGGCTCCAGATGAATGCCGGAAATGCCCTTTTCATTGATGTAATCCCGGATTGTTCCGGCAGTCTCCTCGTCAATGCGGGTGCCGACCTGCTTGTAGCGCCGTTTGATGTCCGCTGCTTGTTCCTCGATCCAGGCGGGGTCTTTCCCCAGAATTTCTCCCAGCGTCCGGGCAATTTCGGGAATATCCGCCTTGGACTGCTTCAGCTCGTGGGGGTCGAGATACACATTTTCCACGCTGACGGAGGTCGCCAGAATATTCATATTCCGGTCGAAGATGTCCCCCCGGTCGGCGGTCACCGTCGTCGTGCGGGTCTGGTTGCGCAGAGCGAGGGAGGAATAATAATCGTAGTTCGTCACCATCAGGTTGTACAGCCGCAGCCCCACCGGCAGGAAGGCCAGCGCCCCCAGCAGCGCGGATACCAGCATGATGCGCCTGTGCTGGCCGCTGTCCAGCCGCAGACGGTTAAATTCCCGCTTCTTCCTCCCCATAAGCCACCGGCCTTTCCGTCAAGATACAACTTTGGGCAGCAAGGGAATCCCTCGCCGCCCAGTGCAGCTGCTATCTTACTTTATGAGGAGGGACGGACTTTATGCAGGGAAAGCCATACATTTGCCGCTCAGCCGAAGGAAGCGGATTCCCCGTCCCCGAACAGGCCGCCAAAGAACCAGACGATGTCGTCCCAGAGCGTCCGTTCCGGCTTCGGCTGGGAGATCGTGACGGTGATGGTTCTGCTCGGCACTTCCTCCACCGGCACCATGCCAAGCGCCAGCGCCTTGTCCCGGATGTCCTCCAGATCGTAGCCATCCCGATAGGTGCGTTCCAGCTCGGCGTTGTTTTGGTTCAGCCGGGAGACGTAATTGGACATCTGCTCATACTGCGCCCAGTCGCTGCGCAGCTGCAATGCTCCCACCACCATGACTGCCAGCATCACCACCGCCACCGTGATGCCAATCAGCGCCACGGGGTCGATATAGATTGCCTTTACCTGCTCCTGCTTTGCGATCGGGAGCTTTGTTTTGGCCTTTTTCTTCTTTTTCTTCGGCGCAAGCACCTGCGCCTCGCTGCCGGGGACATAGAACTGACCAATGTACTGAATTTTGGGCTTTTCCGTCATGATTCTATCCCCTTTCCGGCAATTTGCCTGTTATAATTTATAGTTTTTCGCAGATACGCAGTTTGGCACTGCGTGCTCTGGGATTCCGTTCCAGTTCTTCTTCCCCGGAAACGATGGGCTTGCGGGTCACGATCCGCACCTGAGGCTTCTTGCCGCAGACGCACACCGGGAAACTGGGCGGGCACGTGCAGCCCTTCGCCGCCTCCGCCATGGCGTTTTTCACAATGCGGTCTTCCAGAGAATGGAAGGTAATTACCGCCAGCCGTCCGCCGGGATTCAGCAGCGGAACGGCTTTTTTCATCACCGTTTCCACCGCCCCCAGTTCGTCGTTGACGGCGATGCGGATGGCCTGAAAGCTGCGCTTGGCCGGGTGCTGCTTCTCCCGCAGAGCGGAAGCGGGCATGGCGCTTTTGATCACGTCCACCAGCTCCAGCGTCGTCTCAATGGGCGCCTGCTCCCTGCGGCGGCAGATGGCCGCGGCGATCCGGGGCGCAAAACGCTCCTCGCCGTAATCATACAAAATACGCTTGAGTTCCTCGTAAGACCATGTGTTCACGATCTGACGGGCGTCCCGGGTATCCTCGCCGTTCATGCGCATATCCAGCGGCGCATCCGTCATATAGGAAAAGCCCCGCTGCCCGTCGTCCAGCTGGGGGGAGGAAACGCCCAAGTCCAGCAGGATGCCGTCCACCTTATCGATGCCCAGTTTCTCGAGCGCCTCATCCATGTCACAGAAATTGGCGTGAACCAGCGTGACCCGGTCTTCATAGGGCTTCAACCGTTCCGCCGCCGCTTCCAGCGCCACGTTGTCCCGGTCGATGCCGATGAGCCGCCCGGTTGTGAGCTTCGCGGCAATGCGGCTGGAATGTCCCGCGCCGCCTAACGTTCCGTCCACATAAATGCCGTCGGGCTTGATGGCAAGCCCCTCGATGCATTCCTCTAACAGCACGGAAACATGATGAAATTCACTCATAGGCCGATCGCCTCCAGGGACGCCAGCAGCTTCTCCGGGGTCAGGTTCTCCCGCTCAAAGTCGGCGAATTCCTTCGCGTCCCAGATCTCCGCCTGTCCCGCCCGGCCGACGATCATGACCTCCCGGTCAATTCCGGCGTAGCTTAAGAGAAACTGCGTCAGGCTGAAACGGTACTGCTTATCCGGGCTGCATTCGGCGGCGTTCATAAAAATCAGGCTGGTTGCGCCGGAGCGCTGGGAAATGCTCATGGCATTGTAGTTATCCGAAAGGCGCTTCCATTCCTCGGCAGTGTAGACGGTGAGGCAGCGATGACCGCAGTTGACGCCGAGGGTGACAAAAAAGGTGTCCCCCAGCTCCGCCCTCAGCTTGGACGGCACGAACAGGCGGCTCTTTTCATCCAGCTTCGCAGGATATTTCCCGATCACTGCGCTCACCTCCCTTTCACTCCACTTTACTGCCCTTTTACTCCATGTAGAGACAGTATACTACCCGCAAGGGAAAAAATCAATCTTTTTCTCAGGGATTTTTCGATTTCCGCCAGAAATCGGGGAATATTCGCATATTTGTTCTAATAAAACAGGCGTTTTCTCAGCTTCATTTCAGATAACCACGCCTTCACCGCGCCCCAGAGCGTCAAAAAACCAGCTTTCCGTCCTCCAGTTTTGGCTTGACCCGTGCGGGTTTCTTCCCGCAGCGCAGCAGGTAGCTCGCCAGCGGCCCCTCCACCTCGATCTGCACAAGGCGGCGGATCTGTCGGGCACCGTCCTTTCCGGGGCGCTTTTTCAACAGCTCCGTCGCCAGTTCCGGGGGCAGCAGCAGCTGGGTCCCCAGCGCCGCCGTCCGCTCCTGAAGCTGCCGCAGATATTTCCATGTGATGGCTTCCAGAGCACCGGTCCCCAGCGGCTCGAAGCACACCGTCTGGTCGATTCGTCCCAGAAATTCCGGGGAAAACGCCTGCTGCAGCGCTTCGCCGATTTCCGCGCTTCGTCCCCCGGCGCAGAAGCCCAGCCCGTCGCCCCGAATCTGACCGCCTACGTTGGAGGTCATGACCACAATGGCGTTCTTGAAACTGACGTGCCGCCCCGTGGAATCCGTCAGCGTTCCTTCCTCCATGATTTGCAGCAGAATACCCAGCACGTCCGGATGGGCTTTTTCCAGCTCATCCATCAGCACCAGACAATAGGGGCGGCGACGAACCGCCTCCGTCAGCTTACCGCCCTCCTCATAGCCGACGTACCCGGGAGGTGCGCCGATCAGGCGGGAGACCGACTGCTTTTCCATATATTCCGTCATGTCCAGCCGGATCATGGCGTCCCGGCTGCCGTAGACCTCCTGCGCCAACGCCCGGCACAGCTCCGTCTTTCCCACGCCGGTGGGTCCCGTGAACAGCAGGCACGCAATGGGCCGCGACCCGTCCCGGATGCCGCAGTAGCCCCGGCGCACCGCCTCGGCCACGGCGCTGACAGCTTTGCTCTGCCCCACCACCTGCGCGGACAGCAATCCTTCCAGCCCCAGCAGCCGTTCCCGTTCCCCGGCGGTGAGCCGCCCCACGGGAATTCCCGTCCGGGCGGAGACCACCCACGCAATGTCCGCCCCGGTGACGCACCGGGCGCGTTTTCCGTCGGCGGGCTTCGACAGGTGCTGCATTTTGTCCCGCAGTTCGGCGGCCTTTTCAAATTTCCGTTCCCGTACCGCTTCGTTCAGCTCCTGCTCCAGCTCTTTTCTGGCAGGGCCGCCCCGGGACAGCTGCATTTCCTCCATCCGCGCCCGGGCAGCGCCCTCGTCCAGCAGATCGATGGCTTTGTCGGGAAGATACAGGTCTGGCAGATACCGCCGGGACAGGCGCACCGCCTCCTTCACCGCTTCCTCGGAGATCCGCAGATGGTGGTGCCGTTCCAGCCCCGGCTTCAGCGCCCGGAGGATTGCCAGCGTTGCCTCCTCCCCCGGCTCCTCCACCACCACCGGGCGAAACCGGCGCTCCAGCGCGGCGTCCTTTTCAATATACTTCCGGTATTCCTCCCGGGTCGTCGCGCCCAGCATTTGCAGCTCGCCCCGTCCCAGAGCGGGCTTGAAGATGTTCGCCGCGTCAATAGCGCCCTCGGCCGCGCCCGCGCCGACGATGGTGTGCATTTCATCGACGAAAAGAATCACGTCTCCGCTGCGGCGGATTTCCCCCAGCACGTCCCGCAGACGTTCCTCGAACTCGCCCCGGTACTTGGTTCCGGCAACCAGAGACGCCATGTTCAGACTCACCAGCCGTTTGTCCTTCAGCTGGGGCGGCACGTTGCCTACCGCCATCCGCTGGGCAAGCCCCTCGGCGATGGCGGTTTTTCCCACCCCCGGCTCGCCGACCAGTGCGGGGTTATTCTTGTTTTTCCGGCACAGAATGCCGATGACCGTGTCGATCTCCCGTTCTCTCCCAATCACCGGGTCCATGCCTGACGCCTTGAGAATCAGATCTTCACTGAACTGCTCCAAAAGTTTCGTTGTGACCGCCTCCTTTTTTCCTCTCACGGGAGCGCCCTGCTCCCAGTGCAGATAGTCCACCGCATGGGTAAACAGCTCGTCGGTGCTGACGCCGTTGAGCTTCAAAAGCTCATATGCGTCGCTGTTTTCCCGTCTTGCCATCGCCAGCAGCAGATGCTGCGGCGTAATTTCCCGGCTGCCCAGATGCTTTGCCTCCCGCGCCGCCCCACGAAGAAGCTCCCGCGACTCCCCGGTCAGTCCCTGAGGCAGGGGCAGTTCCGGCGTCCCCTGCCCGTAGAGCAGCCGTGCCATCGCCTCCGTCAGGTCCGGGTCCATGCCCAGAAGCCGGAGGGTCTGCCCCACCGCCCCGGGTTCCCGCGCCATCACCAGCAGCAGATGGGCAGAGCCGACGTAGCTGTGTCCCAGACTTCTCGCCAGTTGGGCGGCACGCTGGATCAGGTCGGACGTCAGTATATCGTAATGCACGGTATCCCTCCCGAGTTAATGGTTTTTCCCTTTCCTGTTCCGGAAAATTCTCACCACCCAAGGCAGAAATTATTCAAAAATTTTTTATAAAAAAGGAATTGCTTTTTGGGAAAACCATGTTACAATGGGGATACGCTAGTTGTGTGGCGTGCAATACATATTAGATAAATGGAGGTAACACCATGGCTTACACGATTACTGACCGCTGCGTCGCCTGCGGCTCCTGCGCCGAGCAGTGCCCTGTCGAGGCTATTTCCGAGGGTGACGGCAAGTACGAGATCAACCCCGATATCTGCGTTTCCTGCGGTTCCTGCGCCGATCAGTGCCCCGCCGACGCTATCGAGGAAGGCTAATCTTTCTCGGACCCGAATTGGCCTGCGCAAGTGCTTGCGCAGGCCGATTTTTTGTTGTATAATAGCGTAAATATCACCACGGGAGGCATTCATGGAGCAGTTACCCAACGGATTTACCCTGAACCTGCCGGAAGGCGCTTTTCCCTTGAGCACCGATTCCATGGTGCTGTCCCATTTTGTCAGGCTCCCCAGAAGCGCCCGGGTGCTGGATCTCGGCTCCGGCTGCGGCACACTGGGGCTGCTGCTGTGCGCCGTGAATGAAAGCTGCCGCGTCACCGGCGTGGAGCTGTCTCAGAGTGCCCACCTCGCCGCCATCGACAACATCCGCCGCAACGGCCTGACGACCCGCATGGAAAGTATATGCGTCGATGTGCGGCAAGTTCCCGGCAGTTTTCCTCCGGGAAGCTTTGATGTCTGCGTCTCCAATCCCCCCTATTTTTCCGGCGGCCCCGCCAGCCGCACCGCCGCCCTTGCCCGCCGGGAGGACGCCTGCTCCCCCGCCGACCTGTTCAGGGCCGCCGCTTGGGCGCTGAAATACGGCGGCGACTTTTTCCTCGTCCACCGGCCGGAACGGCTGGCCGAGCTGATCGTCCGGGGTTCGGAGGTCAATCTGGAAGCCAAGCGGCTGTGCCTTGTGCGCCATCAGGCGGATTCCCCGGTGAATCTTGTCCTGCTTCAGCTGCGCAAGGGCGGAAAGCCCGGTCTTAAATGGGAGGAGATCGTTCTCCACGACTTGAGCGGTGCCCCCACCGAGCAATACCGCCGAATTTACCATCTCTAGGAGGTTTCACATGGCTGGAATGCTGTATCTTGTCCCGACCCCCATCGGCAATCTGGGGGATATCTCCCTGCGCTGCCGGGAGACGCTGGAAAGCGCCGACTTCATCGCCGCCGAGGATACGCGGGTGACGCTGAAACTACTCAACCATCTGGGCATCAAAAAAAGCCTTGTCAGCTACTACGAGCATAACAAGGCCACGAAGGGCGACCGGATCGTTGACCGCATTCTCGCCGGGGAGACCTGCGCGCTGGTCTCCGACGCGGGCAGTCCCGCCATCTCCGACCCCGGGGAGGACTTGGTCAAGCAGTGCGCTGAAGCCGGCATCATCGTTTGCGCCATTCCCGGCCCCTGCGCCGCCATCACGGCGCTGAGCATTTCCGGGCAGTCCACCGGCCGGTTCTGCTTTGAGGGCTTCCTCTCCACGGCGAAAAAAAGCCGCCGGGAGCATCTGGACGCCCTGCGAACCGAAACCCGGACGATGATCTTCTACGAAGCCCCCCACAAGCTGGTGTCCACGCTGGCGGATATGTCGGAAGTCTTCGGCGCTGACCGCCCCGTCAGTCTGTGCCGGGAGCTGACAAAGCTTCATGAAGAAGTCGTCCGCACCACGCTGGGGGAAGCCCTGACAAAGTACACCGAAACGCCGCCGAAGGGGGAATTCGTTCTCATCGTCGCGGGCGCGCCGGAAACGGTAAAGGAATCCGCCTCAGAGGACGACGCCGCCGCCCGTGTCGCCCAGCTGATTTCTCAGGGGCTCAGCCGCAAGGATGCGGTCAAGCAGACCGCCGCAGAGCTGGGACTTCCCAAAAATGTGGTTTACGATATTGCGTTAAAAGACCCCGAATGACTTTTGAAGTCATTCGGGGTCTTTTTCAAAATTCCGTCATGTTTCTGATGCATTCCTGACAGATGTTCTTCTGCCGGTAGGAGATCAGCCCTCGGGAAGAACCGCAGAAAACGCACGCCGGCTCGAACTTTTGCAGGATGATGCGATCACTTTCCATGTAGATCTCCAGCTCGTCCCGTTCCGCGATGTCCAGTGTGCGGCGCAGTTCAATGGGCAGCACGATTCTGCCAAGCTCATCTACCTTTCGGATAATGCCCGTAGACTTCATTGCGGTCAGCTCCCTTCCTTCGTTTTTCAGCGGCTTATTTACATTATCATTATACTAATTTTATTTACTATAGTCAAATACTTTTTACAACAAACTGAAATTTTTGTCGAAACATTTCCATTCTTTTCCATTTCTTATCCGCATACCATGCGTTAAGGCGTCTCTGATACAATCGGCGAAGGCTGGCGGCCGGAGCGTTTGCCTCAGCCGAACGTACGGAAAGGGGGAGAAATGCCCATGGTCATGAGCTGGATATGGACGGGCATTGTTCTTACAAGTATTCTCTGCGCACTGGTTCTGGGCAACGGCAGCGCGCTGGCGGCGGCCACGGTCAGCGGCGCACAGGCCGGGATACAGCTTGCCCTGTCCATGGCGGGGAGCCTGTGCCTGTGGACGGGCGCGGGGCGGCTGATGGAGCACGCCGGAATCACCCGGATGCTCTCCCGGCTTCTGCGCCCCCTGCTGCACCGGGTGTTTCCCAGCACAAAGGAGGACGCTGCCCTCGCGGAAAGTCTGAGCGCCAACATCTGTGCGAATTTTCTCGGCCTCGGCAACGCCGCCACGCCAATGGGCATTCAGGCGGCGCAGCGGATGAAGCGTGGCGGCACCGCCACGGACGAGCTTTGCCGTCTGATCGTACTGAACACCGCCTCCATCCAGCTGATCCCGGCGAATGTGGCGGCTGTCCGCAGCGCATTGGGATGCGCGACCCCCTTTGATATTCTTCCGGCGGTGTGGGTCACCAGTCTGTGCTCCGCCGGGCTGGGAGTCACGGCGGCGTGGGTACTGGGAAAGGTCTGGCGGAAATGACGGATTACATTGTTCCGGTGCTTCTGTTTCTGGCGGCGGCGCTGGCTCTCGGGAAGCGGGAAAACGCCTATGACCTTCTCCTTCAGGGCGGTGCGGACGGGCTGAAACTCCTTGTGACCATTCTTCCGGCGCTGGTTCTGCTGTTGACAGCGGTTCACATGCTCCGGGCTTCCGGGGCGGTGGCGCTTCTCAGCGATTTCTTTGCCCCGGTCTTTTCCTTCTTCGGCATTCCTCCGGAGACGGCCATGCTCGTGCTCATCCGCCCCATCAGCGGCAGCGCCGCCCTTGCGGTGGGGGCAGAACTGATGGCGCAGTACGGCGTGGATTCTCAAATCGGCCGCACGGCAGCGGTGATGCTGGGTTCCACGGAGACGACCTTTTACACCATCAGCGTCTACTTTGGCGCGGCGGGCATCAAAAAGACCCGCTACACCCTTCCGGCGGCGCTGTTCGCGGACTTTGTCGGCTTTCTCATGGCGTCGTGGACGGTGAAATGGTTCTTCTGATACTATTTTCTGATTAAAATATTTATTTTAATCAGAAAGGCATCGCCTGAAGGTGATATGCTCCCCATAGAGTAGACACTCGAAATAACAAAAATTTCGAGGCAACAC
>OJPH01000082.1_pt1 | contig 77055 bp, 69 predicted proteins | sample 1598481 | NCBI WGS metagenome assembly OJPH01 (sample SAMN03922482, study PRJEB24848) | human gut metagenome | isolation source: stool sample | host: Homo sapiens | place: Germany | collected 2011-05 | reverse complement strand
GCCGTGCGATGAAAGGCATACTGCCCGACGATGTGCTTTGGCGCAAGAAATCGCCATATCCCAAGACCCACAACCCGACCTATCTTTCTGAGGTTATCCGCAGGATGAGGGCGGTGCTTGCCGACAAGGATTGCCGACTTACCGAGATCGTCAGCCGTGAAAAGCTGTTGCGGCTGTGCGACGATCCGACACTGTTTGAGGGAAATTGGTACGGTCAGCTTATGACCTCACCGCAGATTTTCGCTTACCTATTACAGATAGAATACTGGCTCAGGCGGTATGATGTGAGGATCGACAGGCAATAAATATGCAAAACGGGTATCGGCATTTTACCGATACCCGTTATATTTTTGCCTTATCGTACCGACTGTCAGCGTTTTCTGAAGAAAGGCATTGTCCGCCGTGCGATGAAAGGCATACTGCCCGACGATGTGCTTTGGCGCAAGAAATCGCCGTATCCAAAGACCCACAACCCGACCTATCTTGCTGAGGTTATCCGCAGGATGAGGGCGGTGCTTGACGACAAGGATTGCCGCCTTACCGAAATCGGCAGCCGTGAAAAGCTGTTGCGGCTGTGCGACAATCCGACACTGTTTGAGGGGAACTGGTACGGTCAGCTTATAACCTCGCCGCAGATTTTCGCATATCTCTTGCAGATAGGATATTGGCTCAGGCGGTATGATGTGAGGATCGACAGGCAATAGGCATACAAAAAACGGGCATCGGTAAAATTGCCGATGCCCGTTATATTTTTACCTTTTAGTACCGACTGTCACTGCGGTGTCTTCCGAAGAATGACAACTCAGCAATACTTGCCGATTTTCTCAAGAACGGCTGTGAACCGTTTGTCATCACGAATTGCATCATAGCTATCCATTTGCATTTTATCGTACAATTCCCGACAGTCTGTGAAATCGTAATTCTTGATAGTATTAAACGGACTATATTCGAGATTATTTAAAAGCAGAGATGTGTGCCGTGCATTTTCGGGTAACGTATCTGACATTACAGCAAATTGAGCCGCTTTTTCAAGACTTGATAACGCAAGCTCATAATCGCCCTCAGACATAGCCAGATCAGCAATATGCCTATGAGTAATTGATACTGTACCGCTGTAATTAAGATAATCGCCGTCATCGAATACAAATTCAAGAATCGCAAGCGCCTTTTTCATTATTTCTATTCTTTCCGCATCGGACATAGTTTCATTCCTGTATCCGAGGTCAGCCAGATTTATTAACGCACACCAAAATATACTTGTATACCATTTTATCGCACACTTCAGATGTGTTCTTTGCTGTTCTCCCTCATATAAATCCCCGAGAACTACTGTATCGGTACATCCTATATTGGGAAGCTTCTTAGCGTATTCGATTGCCTTTTTCTTTTCTCCGAGACTTGAATAGATATAGCAAAGCTGCTGAGTTGTTTGGTTAATAATCGCACAGTCTGTACAATGTGATAAAATACGATTTCCTATTTCGGCAGCCTCACGATTAAAGCTGATTTTTTCTTCTTCGGACAATCCCCGACCGTCTTTGTATTCACAGAATGCCAGTTGATTGACAAGCCTGAATTGAAGCTCATAATTTGCAGGGTAGGTTTTTACCGCATCACGCAGAAGCAGAATATTCTCATAGATCAGACCCTTTGAGCCGTTTTCTTTAAACTGTCCGAGCAGTTCTTTCAGCTGTTCCTCGCTCTTAACGCTATCCATTCCCATAAGCTCGTCAAGAGTGATCTCAAAATAGCTTGCAATGACCGGAAGCAGTGTTATATCGGGATAAGTCGTTCCGTTCTCCCAACGGCTCACCGCCTGTGCCGAAACGCCGAGAATATCCGCAAGCTGTTCCTGCGTAAGCTCTCGCTGTAATCGGAATTTCTTTAGGTTTTCGCCGAGTTTAAGCATAGTGTTTTCCTCCGTATTATTTATTTGGAGCTCCTGCTATAATAATATTCGATTTAGGCGAATTTGTCCATAACTCATTTGTTGAGAAAAATTCAACTATAGTGAGAGGGATTGCGGATGCTTGCCGAACTTTGTTGATATATCAGGAAGCCTAAAACGCTTTTAATCTATACGCATATAAGCTGAACCTAAGTCATAGGGAATAAACCGTTCCGCAAATTCTATTACCGACTTTATTTGATTATATCTCCACTTATCCTCTCCGTTTGTTCCCTCGATTATATCAATGATTCTTTCGTTTTGCATAAAAGTCATTTTCCAGCGGTATCCGTCAATAAGTGCTTTACCGTGATTATCGGAATCATAGCAAAACAATTCAGAAGTCACCGGGTTGATAATATGACCTGCCGTTTCTTTATTTATCCGAAACAGAATGTCATCTTTGCTTTGGAACAAATCTCTGTATTCAATAAGACCGTTTCTGTGAATACACACTCTGTACCGTTTGTCGTAAGCCACCTCATTTTATATTTCAAGACAATTCACCATTCTGAGTAACATATGACGTTTATGCCTTGACTCGTAATTGCTCATTATACGCTTTCTGAATTCAGTCGGAACAGGAACATTGTATTTGTCTACATAATTTGTAAAAATATCAGTCCAATAGTACAGCCCATCCGAATAGATATTTCCGAAACCTATAATTTCGTCGGGATTTATAATGTCATACTCTATACCGGGACTGCAGATTACACAATGCTCTCTCAGATATTCAAGTATTATTTTCTTTTGGCTGTCCGGTTTTTCGCAAACAAGCTCTTTTATTTTCGGAAGCGATTTATCGCCATATTCATAAGCAAATCTCACGTCTATATGTCTGCGTTCCATAGTAAGCCTTTCAATATCGAATTTTGATATTACGCAAAAGCGGTCACAGCATATCACCGTGACAGCTTTAGTCTGTAGAAAAAGTCTGTTTTTTCAAAAATGCCGGTTCTCTATCCATACAAGAATGCTTTGTTGACTTTGCGACTACAATCGCAGGGATGCAAAACAAACAGAGCGTTCATATAATAAAGGCAAGGGTGTTGGCAGTTTTCGTAGGATAGTGCGGTTTTGGAAGGATTGGTGCGGAGCGAGTTATGGCAGGGATTGCGAATGCTTAGAAGTTTTGAAGATGATACTCCTATTAATTTCAATCCCCACCGTCTTGACGGCAGAGTGACTTAGTAATTATAAAAGTTGGATATATCACATAAAAACGCTGTAATATTTAGGCTTGTGGCTTGCCGTCAAGCCACCTCCCCTTTTTCGAGGGCGGGCATGGATGCCCGAAGTTGAACGCCCAAAGTTTTGCAGGACGCAAAACAAACAGAGCGTTCATTAAAAGGCAAGGGTGATGGTGTAAAGCAAGGGATGGTGCGGTTTTGGAAGGGGTGTTGTAAGGCGAGGCGGTGGAGATGAGGCAATCCCTCCGGTAGTCACCCGAATTTTTTCGGGCGACAGCACCTCACCTTTGACAAGGGACGGGCATGGATGCCCGAAGTTGAACGCCCAAAGGCTTTGCAAGGACGCAAAGCCAACAGAGCGTTCATATGGCAAGTGTGGTGGGCTTTTCGAGGGATAGTTTACAATAATAATGATATTTAAAGCGGTCACAGCATATCACCGTGACCGCTTATCTGCTAATTATTGCTTTGTTTGACCCCGCCGTTTCGCTATCCTAAGCTGTACTGCAACAGTATTAAAGGCGGAATTTGAAGCGGCTCACAGCCGCCCGCTTAGCTGTCGAGGGTTTTGGGGTCGTTTATTTTTTCGCCTAAGAACTTGGGAAGTTCCATACCTGCCTGGTTGAACATTTCACCCATAGGCGGAACAGCTTTCATTATACCGCTGATAAAGTCGGCTGTGGCGGTCTTGCCGTTTTCGCCCTTTGAGCCACCGTCCCAAACGGTTACCTTGTCTATCTTGATGTTCTTGATAGCTTCTACCTGAATCTTCATCAGCTCTTCCATATTGTTTGCAAGAATCAGCTTGATTGCGCTGTCTGCGTTTCCGCCTGCGGCATTTACAAGTTCTCTCATACCGTCAGCCTGCTTTACGAGTATCTCCTGAGCGCCTCGTGCCTGTGCTTCCATCTTTGCAAACAGAGCATCAGCCTCACCCTTTGCGGTACGGCGTGCAACCTCTGCCTTTGCCTCAGCCTCAATCTCAGCCTGCTCCTTGGCAATCTTAGCCTTAACGATTATATCCGCCTGTTGAGTTGCGGTTTCGAGAGCGGCACGAGTCTGCTCTGCCTGCTGCTGTGCTATGTAGGCTTCTTCCTTTGCCTTAGCTGCCTGAACAGCTTCTGCGGCTGTAGCAAGACGCATTGATTCCGCTTCCTTTTCACGTCTTAAAGCCTCAGACTGAGCGACCTCGATCTTGGACTCGTTCTCACCCTTGATAGCAAGAGCGTTTGCGGCAGCGACCTGTATACGCTGGTCACGCTGTGCGTTAGCCTGACCGATCTCACCGTCACGATCCTTTTCGGCAACGGATTTCTTCGCATCGTTGATAGCCTTTGCGGCAGCTTCCTTACCGAGCGCTTCGATATATCCCGACTCATCGTTAATATCGGTTACGTTAACGTTGATAAGACGTAAGCCTATCTTCTTAAGCTCTATCTCAACGTTGTTCGATACGGCAACAAGGAACTTGTCACGGTCATTGTTTATTTCCTCGATCTCCATAGTAGCAACTACAAGACGTAACTGACCGAATATAATGTCCTTTGCAAGCTCCTGTATCTCGTTCATTCTCAGGCCGAGCAGACGCTCAGCGGCATTCTGCATTATACCCGGCTCTGTTGAAATACCTACTGTGAATCTTGATGGTACATCAACACGGATATTCTGCTTTGAAAGTGCGTTCTTCAAGTCTACATTGATAGATATGGGCGTCAAGTCCATAAACTGATATGACTGGATGATGGGCATAATGAATGCCGCACCGCCGTGTACGCACTTTGCGCTTCTTGCCTGACCGTTCTTGTCGCTTCCGACTTTACCGTAGATAACAAGTATCTTATCCGACGGACACTTACGGTATCTTGATAAGATACCCATCAATAATGCGAATACGATAACTACCGCAACGCATATTGCAATTAAAATTTCGGGCTGCATGAATATTTCCTCCTGTAACTTAGAAATTGCTTTATTGCTTATTTATCCTTTTCAACCGCCACGACATCGCCACGCACGTCTATTATCCGCACCTGCGTTCCCGTGGGGATTGCTTCCTGTTCATCGGTGACAGCCGAAAGCTCTATGAAACGCTCTCCTGCCGCTATTGTCACCTTTCCCTCTCCGCTTTCGTTTGCGGGAATGGGGATATATACCCTGCCCTTTTCACCGAGCAGTCTGCGCACGTCAAGGCTTCCGTCCTGAGTGAGCTTTCTTGTAAGCTGAAGCACCTTTGCAACTCCGAGCATTGCAAGGAATCCCAGCACAAGCGCAATTATTATAGCTATCGCAACGTGAAGTCCGAGCGAGGTACATATAACACCTGTCCAGCCGAATACGCACAGGAATGTCATAATTCCCTGCAATGTGAAAAGCTGCATTGTGCCGAAGTCCGCCGGATTCGAGCCGTCGCCGGTCGTCATATGGTCGCACCCTTCTATTGCGTGAGCCGGCATATCGGTCGGTACGTCAGAAGGAATATCGGCAGGCATATCGGGAACATCTCCAAGACCGTCTATTCCGCTCGTGTCGCTGAACTCAACACCTTCTCCGCCGTGACCTATACCTATCATAAGCAGGATAGTCTGTATCACTATAATAAGCGTTGCGGGTATGGCTATGCAGTAAAAGACCTGCATTGTAATACCGAGCGAATTCCACCATTCAAACATATCTTCCACCCTTTCTTTTCATATAATACTGTTGCCAAATAATTTTCACGGGGCATCCGTGAATGTCGGGTCTGTCACTTGTTGTAATAGCCCAACGTGAGAAGTATAAGAAAATTCTTGTCGGTCAGCGTCCATTGCTCATTTACATACTTGAACTCGATAGTATACTCGAATTCTTTCGATTTGAACTCCTTGTTGCCGATAACGCTGTCTATATAATCCATCTGTGCATTGTAGTCATTCTTGAATTCCGAATTTATCTTCGAATCGGTCTTTTCGTTGAACTTCTCCATATCAAGAGCGGTAAAGGTACCTGTGACACTGCCTGTTCTGGTTTCCTTATCAGCCTTTTCAGTCAGATTATCATAGGTAACATAATTATCGAATATAGACGCTAAGGTAGCGGAATATCGTGAGAGCCATTTTGCGTCATAATCGGTGCCGGTATCGGTAAAATAAAGCTCCATACTCATTTTAGAGAAGCTGCGGCAATACTCCGCAAGGCTGTCATAATCCTTGCTTTTTGCAAGCGTGAATATCTTTTCAACGGTTTCCTTCGGAGAAAGCTGTACTGCGGAGGTTTCTCCCTTATCAGAACAGGCGGTCATTGCAACCGCTGTCGAAACCGCACAGAAAAGAGCCGCCGCCCTTAATAACGTTTTCTTTAATCTATATGAAAATTTCAATTTTAATATCCTTTCTGCCTATAGCAGATCTTGCTATGTAAATTTAATTTACCTTAATTATAGCACATTTGAACGAAATGTCAATATCAAACTTTACAATTGTAAAAAATAAGCAGTTTGCACAATATAAGCCTATGTTTTTTGTGCAATACACAGAAAAGCGACATTATTTGCGCCGCAGATAAAAAAATTTCGGCAAATGCACTTGATTTTTTTACGGCTATCTGCTAAACTATCAATATAAAAGGTAAATTAAATTTACAGACGCTGTTTAAAGGTAATTATCCGTAACCGTCTGAACGATAAATACTTTATCAATGCGGAAGGAGTGAAAATATGAATTCTGAAGAACTGGGAAAACGAATTAAAGAAGCTCGACTTGCAAAGAAAATGACTCAATCCGAGCTTGTCGGAACGTTCATTACAAGAAATATGCTCAGCCGTATCGAAAGCGGAAATGCCTGCCCGTCCGTGAAAACGCTTGAATATCTGGCAGGGCGGCTTGATCTGCCAGCAGGAAGTCTTATATCCGACGAGGCGCAGGGCGAGGAAGATCCCGACAGAAACGCACAACAGCTTATAACGGTAAAGCGGCTGTACAAGGACAGCGATTATTCTGCCTGCATAAAGGCGGCGGAAAAACTCAACGGAAGTGAGTTTGAGGACGAGGGGCAAGCGATAACGGCACGCTGTTGTATAGCTTTATCGGAAAAAGCTATGAACAGCGGAGATAAAGCGGCGGCAATAAAATATGCGAAGCAAGCGCTTGAGCTTGCCGACAAGGGCATTTACAAGAGCCGTGAGATAAGCGTTGACGCTACACTCAAACTTTCCGAAATTGCCGGAGGAAAGTAAATGGATCTCATTATAGAGGTGTTATGCGATATACTTTTTGACGCCGGAATTGCGGCAAGCACAAGCCACAGACTGCCGAAACCGTTAAGGATAATCTGCTGTGTGCTGACATCACTTGCTTTTATCGTGATAATTGCAGTAATGGCTATAGTTGCGGTAATATGTGTGCAGGATATGCCTGCTGTAAGCATACTGCTCGGCGCACTTGATGTAATAATGATATTTTTACTGCTGAGTATAATTTCAAGAGCATTTGGAAAAGGAAAATGCAAAAAGTGATTGACAAAACGACAGTTTTAGTGTATAATATTATCGTTACGTTATCGGAACGTATATGCAGACGTATCGAAGTGGTCATAACGGGGCTGACTCGAAATCTTCTTCGCCAAACGGAAGTCAATCTTCCAAAAAGCCTTTAACTGTGCGGTTTTCGGGCATTCCATCGTTTCTAAAACAACCCCAGTTCTAACGGGAATTCTAATACAACTGAATATTGCGTTAATCTCGGTATGCCGAGTTAACATATACGGAGAGGTATCGAAGTGGTCATAACGGGGCTGACTCGAAATCAGTTTGCGAGCAATCGCACATGGGTTCGAATCCCATCCTCTCCGCCAATGGAACCCTTGAAAACCCAGTGTTTTCAAGGGTTTTCTCTATCTTCAAGATTTTTCTTCACGGTGTTTTTTATAACTTTTACTGCATTTTTTGGCGTGTTTTACGCTTAAAAATCTTGCTCGAAAATAGAACAAAAAGTCCTTCGAAGCCGCATAAAATAAGGCTTTTTTCAAGGCGGTGCATTTTAGGTCGTTAGAATTATTTTTGTCGGTAAAGGATTTCGGCATTTTTAAAAGTACCGGTTGAAGCATACTTGATTAAAAATCTTTTATGTTCTGTCGCGGGGCGGGATTCAAATACGGCAGAAAACAAAAAATGCTGCCCCACCGATTTTCTCGGTGGGGCTTAGGTTATGCATCAACATTCTTCATTCGTCTTTTACATCGGCGCTGTTCGTTTTCACGCTCTCTGCGTTGTATGTACTTAAATTCTCGGATGAGTTCTTTATATCGTTCGGTTCGTGGGTTGGATAGTTTTTGCGGTGATGCCATATAGCATATAAATTCTTCCTTCACGCAGTATTGCGTGCTACCGATTTTTATACCGTGCAAGGTTTGTTCTCTGATCAGTTCATGTATGCGCTGTGGGTTATGTCCGACAAGTTCCGCCGCTGTCTGCGTGGGCAGAGCTTCGGGTAGCTCTGCCCACAGCACTTCCAACCATAGCCTGAAGGCTTTGCAGTTTTCCTCGGTGGCTTCGAACATCGGGCGCGGATGCCATTCGGTTCGGTTGGAGAACAGACCGTTCAGCTCGGATAGGAATCCTACCTCGGTATCCATACGGATTTTGAACATTTCCGCATCCTCTATCAGCACACGGTACTTATGGGTTGCGTGTCCGGTATTTTCGTGCGGGATATAATTATGATCCATCAGATATTTCATTTTTCGTGTGGAGATGTGCAGGTATTGACGGAGCTGGCATCCACTCATATATTTCTTTTCAGCCATATATTAAATCATCCTTTCGGTTAGCAAAAATGCACCTCAGTCCGAGGTGCATCATTCCTTTGCTTTATTAAAGATATTGCTGATGATATCAGCGCTTTCCTGTTTCTTGGATTTGTCAAGATGGGCATAAATATTTGCCGTTGTCGCAAGGTCGGAGTGACCAAGGAAGGCAGACACGTTCAGCAGAGGCACATCCTGATTGATGAGGATGCTTGCGAAGGTGTGGCGTAGGTCGTGGAAGCGTATCTTTCGCAGGTCATACCGCTCGATGAGGTCGGAGAAGCGTTGGGTGACTCTGTTCGGTCTTAGCAGTTCGCCGAGCTGATCGACGCAGATATAATCATCGAATTTGCGGTTATAGCTGCCCTTGAACATTCGGCGGTACAGGTCTTGCTTCTCCCGTTCCTCACAGAGCATTTCATATACGGGATCGGGTATGGGAAGTGTGCGGCGGCTTGATTTATTTTTCATTTCCTCTATGGGTTCGACGATGACCTTGCCATCTTCCTTGTACTCGATGACCTTGGTGTCGAGCAGGATAGTACGCTTATCCCAATCGACTCTTGACCACCGAGCACCCAAGGCTTCACTTCGGCGTAGTCCCAAGCCGCCTGCCAGAACTACCGCAGGATAGATAACATCACCTCGGAACAGTCTGAACATGGTTATCATTTCGTCTTCGGAATAGTGCTCGCCGGTGAATTTGTTTTTCTTCGGACGGTCGATTCGGTCGAAGGGGTTGGCATCGATCAGTCCGTCCTTGAACGCTCTTTTGAAGGCGCTGTGGAGGACGGTGTGATAGTGAATGACGGTGTTGGCAACAACACCCGATTCAAACATCCACTCATAAAAATCCTCGATGTCCGTTGAGGTAATGTTGCCCACCGTCAGATTGTTGCGGGCAGTAAAATACCGCCGAATTCTACCGTAGATCATTCCGTGGTAGCTTTCGGCGGTACTCTTTTGGATATTCTTTTCGACCTTTCTATAGTGGGCGCACATATAATCGAAGATCGGAATGTCCGAGGCGGGCTTTTCATTTCGGGCAAGCTGCTCGGCGTAATCATTTTCAAAGTCTTTTACTACCTCTCGGTAGGCTTTGTTCACCTTTGATTTGTTTGTACCTTCGGGAAGACCGAGGGCGCGCCATACGGGTTTTGTCTTACCGTTTTCTTTAACTTGTATCACGGCATAGAGGCGACCTTTTTTAGCCTGTACGCTGGCTGCAAGTGTGGTTTTGGCATCCATTTGTTATCACTCCTTTTTTATTTTTGCCAACACGAACAATATCACAACTCGTTTGACAAGTCCAGACATTATCGGAAGTTTTCTCAAGAAAGTAGACCCTTGGGTTCGAACTTGGTCTGTCCTTTTGCTGTAAATAATCGATCAGCTGCGATTTTGCAATGCGGTTTTCTCTGCCGACCTTTACCGCAGGCAGAGTTTTTTCTTTAATAAGCTTGTAGACGGTTTTGGTACTGACTCTCAGTATTTCCGCTACTTCAGCGGCGGTCAGCGCCGCAGGATAACAGCGCAATTCTTTTTCGCGCTCTTTTTTAGTCATAGGCTAACTCCTTTCTCCTACATTTTCATCGTAGGTGTTTCAGTTTCTTCTGTCGTTGTGTCCTCGGTATTATCGGCATCGCTCATGGCGGCGATGGCACCAACGGCGAGACCGATAATCACACCGAGGTTTGAAGCATTTTCCTGTGCTTCGATTCGTTTCCGGCGTTCTTCCGGGTCTTCGGATGTGCTGTCGATTATACTGCCAGCTTCCAGAACACCACGCAGACCAACACCGACAGGGCTACCGCCGATACCGCTGTGGCTATAATTATTTTCATAATTTTCTGCTGCAGCTTCTCGATCGTACTGTCCAGAGCCTTGGTACTCTCGGAAAGGGTTTCGGAGCAGTTCGAAATAAATTGCTCTTGATTCTTCCCAGCCTGTTCCACCATCGTCTGCATCTGCGCCACCGTATCCGCGTTGGTATTCACCACCCACTGTACCGTCCTCTGCATATACTCCGCTTCGATATTCTGTATCCTGTCGCAGTGGTCGGTCAGCTCTTTCCGTGTCGCCAGCCCCTCTATCAGCTGATACAGCTTCGGCTGAAATTCCACCGCGTCCGCCAACAGTTTGCTTTCCTTCTCCCGCTGTTCTATCGGGATCGCATACACCTGCGGCAGATACGGAATCCTTTCCAGTTCGGATACCGTCCGTGCGTTTTTCTGCTTCAGCGTACCCATTGCCGTGTTCTGCTGTGAGCCGTTTCCTGATTGTGAACTCATACTCTAATACTCCTTTCAAATATTTTTCATCGTGCAGTCGTATGTCCCTGCACTTCATTCCGTTGGGGCAAGTGAAAGTGATATATTTTCTTTCATCTGTCCACGTAACTTGATAGCCGAGCCGATTCATTTCTCTTATAAAATCCGCTCGGCTGCCGCTTCGGTTCATTACAAAATCGATGTCGGCAATCAATTTGAATTTCCAACTCTCGCCTTTAGATGCGGCGCGGTACTCTCGGCTTGAGATATTTGCGCCGTCTTTTTTATACGGTTTCAGAACACTCAGCCCGTGTTCGTTACAGACATTATCGCTAAGTGTTCGCAACCGAGTCAGCGTTCCGGGGTTCTGCCTGAGCTTATTACCGTTTTCATAATGCACAGAGTTTATAACAAAATGATTATGAAGATGCTCGGCATCGGTATGGGTCGTCACCAAAACTTCATGACCGGGCCACGCTTTTTCCGCAAACTCCAAACCGATTTTGTGAACCTGCGCGGCGGAAACATTTTCCCTCGGTGAAAAAGATTGCACGTAATGATAAAAAGTAATACCGCCCTTCTTTTTATGCGCGTTCTTTGTCACCATAAATTCGGTGAAAGAATTTTCGCCGTTACAGTTCACACCGCCCACGAGTCTGCGGCCGCTGTCCTCGTCTGCAACCTTTTTCTGTTGCAAACAGTAATCGATCACCGCCTTCATTGCGCTGATGCTTTGATTGGATTCTGGAATAAAATTTACGGTTGCCATTATCCTTTCCTCGCAATCTTTAACAGTTGTTCGTAGATTTTTCTCTGTTCGTCAACGACATCCTGAAAATCATACGACTGAAATACACCCGTATTTATCTTCGCTGCGATCTGATTTAGGTTGTTGCCGATGCGCTTGAGTTCAATCAACAGGGGCTTTACATCCTCTGCAACGTGGATGGGTGTTTCGAGCGAAAGCGAAACGATATAGTCGGTAAGACTTCGCTTGGCACGTTTTGCGTTTCGCTCAATGCGTTCTTTTTCGGCTTTGGTCAGCCGAATGGTCAGCGTGTTATCACGCCGTCTTTTTTCACTCATTTTTATCATTCCTTTCGTAATAATAGTGGGTTCGGGCTACCGCCCGTAATTTAGGCGTTTCGGCGGATAGCCGGACGCTCTGCTTGCCCCAGACTGAAGTCTGGGAAATAAAAACCGCAGTTCCCACAAACGCCCCAAATTTGCGTTTTTATTCTTCGGTGGGGTGGTTTACTCCTTTTCGTTGTTAACCGCCCTCAAATCGCCTACAAATCGCTCACAGGGACGAAAGGAACGCATGTGCCGAATGTTTTGGGAGTCCTTTTTTATTCGTCACTTACGGCACTTTCGTCACGGGCAGAGAAAGAATAATTTACTTCCAAGAGCCTGACTCCGTTGCTGCGGTGGCTGCGATAACTCAAACCGAACTCTTCCAGACTGTATCGCCAAAGGTTCATCATCTGCTTGAGTCCTTTTACCGATACTGCCGATTCGGTATGCGCATTATAGAGTTCCGCAAACTCTGTGTTGCTACCGCTGAAAGATTTTTGGACTTTCATAAATTCAATCAGCAGTTCCATCTCTTTCGGCAAAAGCATTTCACGGTTTTCCATACTGTCACGAAGCATTTTCCAAACGAAATCCTTTTTGGAAAACTGCAGTTCGATCTGTCGGTCTTCCACGTCACGACCTGTGCAGTAAAGAGTGGCACTGTCAGCATTGCGCTTACTCTTGTCAAGAACAAATGCGGTGTCGACTGCGCCTACGATACCTGTGGTGCCGGTCAACTTATTGAACGGATCACTGTCGCCCTGCTTACGAAGGTGATGCACAAGCAGAAGACAGATATTCAGTTCGTCTGCCAACTGTTTCAGCAACCGGATTTCATCGTAGTCGTTTGCGTAAGAGGTATCGATATTGTTGTTGCGCACGATCTGAAAAGTATCGACCGCAACGAAAACGGTATCGGGATGCTCTTTCACAAATTCACGAATCTGTTCGCACAGTCCGTCTGATAAAGTACCGGCAGAGATAGCGAAGAATGTGTTGGGCGGAACTTCATCCGTGATGCACAGCAAGCGGTTTTGAACACGGCGCAAGGTATCTTCAAGACAAAGATACAAGGTCGTTCCCTTTGTCGTTTTCAAATCCCACATCGGTTCACCCTTTGCAATGCGAACACACAGATCCAGCACCCACCACGATTTTCCTATCTTGGAAGCACCGCCGAGGATACACATACCTTGCGGCAACAAGGTTTCAACACAAAACTTTGTCGGGGGCAGTTTCATGTCCATTAAGGTTTCGCCGTCAATGACAGCGAGTTTTACATTTTTATCAGCCATAGGAATTTCTCCTTTCTACAAAAAGTAAGAGCGAAAACATCGGCGGCGGAACCGGTGCTTTCGCTCTCCTAATTATCTAATGGCTGAAAAATCAAAAATTACATAAAATGTTGTGAAGGCAAAAATCCGTTTCTGAACTTTTTGTAATTTATAGTGACAGAGAAAACTTTTTATGATATAATTATCGTAGAGTACAGTTTATGGTACAGATAAGATGTTAGAATTAGAGTGCGGAGGAAGGCACATGAGACTGATTGAAACAAAACCTATCGGCGATGCGAATTTTTATAAATTCTCTGTTGATTTTATAGGCGATGATTTTATTTTAGGCGGAAAAACTTTACCGCTCGGAATCATTACCCACGATATATTAAACATTCCTGCAGACAAGCTACTCTCTATTTTTAAGACCGGTGATAAACTAAACGAGTTATACAACCGTCTGAACGCAGAAAACTATTCCGATGAACTTTTTATAAAAATCAGAGAGACCATTTTGGAAATTATAAAACTGATAAAGAAAATTAAGCCTTTTTCTTACTTCAGTATCAAGGATGAATACAACCACGTCGAAGAGTTGTTTGACGATTCTAAAATCGAAATATGGAAGCGTAGCTTTGCTTCAATGCCTATACCTAACATCAATTTTGTTCCCGAAGATACGGCAATGTATGACAACGTTATTGTTCTTACAGAGTTTATAAAATCCTATATTTATCTTTGCGCTGATACCTTTAATTTTTATAAGGTTGCGATGATGTATTTTGTAAATCTAACTGAGAACGGGTTCCGCGACAAAGTCCTTCTTGCCGGTTTTACAAAAGAATTCTTTAGAAGCGAACAGGTATTAGGGTGGATCGAGGAGTTGAACGCAACCGAGATCACTCACAACTTTACGCTTGAGCCGGGTGTTTGGATGGCGCCGGTTGTACTCAAAAATAAAGACGGTTTGACTATGCTCGGCCGCCGAATTCATTTTGACCGTATGCTCAACTTTTATGTTACCGATATGTTCGAAGGCCTTGCCGCCGGACACTACTCTTGGCAATGTGGTATCTGTCATAAGTTTTTCTTTATGACAACCGCCCACAAGCAACTTTATTGCAGTACCGTCAATCCGGAGTATGGTGTTCCTTGCGCTTACGTTGCAAAGAACAAATTAAATATGCCCAAGCAAAAGAAGAAGGACGGCTTTGGGCACGACATTTGGCAGAAGAGATATAATTCCTTGCGCAATGAAAAAAGCAAAACAAAGAATGGTCTGCCGTCTGCAAAATATGATATTGACGTATGCGATAAGGCAATTGAACTTGCCAAGCGACATTATGAAGACGCACAGATCAACTTTGATTACGCACAAAATCAGTACGAGCAGGATATGATTTTAGTTAATTTGATTGCCGAGGCAAAGCGGTTGCTCGGTAAAAAATAAATTTATTTTATTCTTTGAAAGGAGGTGCGAGTGTGAACGCAGAATATATAAAAGCTGCAAATAAATTGCTTTATGGTATCACGGACAAACGGTTGCGTGAGCCTGAAATATGGAACGATATTCTTTCTTCTGTTCGGGCGGGCAGACTTCAGCTTTGGGAAATTAACGATGAGATTCTGCGCATAAAGTATTTTTGCAAAGAAAAAATCGAACTCGCATCTACCTTTACCGAGACCGATAAAAGCGATGTGCGGTTCGATGATCTGAACGACTATTTTATCGCCGCCCTTGAGAGCCGTGACAAAGGATATTTTGAAGCATTTATCAAGGCTTACGAGCCTGCCCTTGAAAATTCCGCCAACCGTTTTGTTATGCATTACGGTCTGAGCGAGGACGATGCCGAGGACATCAAGCAAATCTTTTTGGAGACTCTGTGGACTTCTTTCCTCGGCTACGATGCAGATGATCCGATTCCGCTATTACAGTATGTAAAATTGGCGGTGCCGCCGAAACGACTCGAATATATCCGCACCGTAAAAAATGCCTGCTCTGTTCCTTCCGAAAACGGCTATAATGAGTTGCGGAAGGTTATGGGCATTTATAATAATAACCTTGAGCTTTCCGCAAATGAGCGTATCGCTCTTATCGTAAAAGAAACGGGTTTTACCGAGGAGAAGGTCATCGAGCTTGTTGCTATCGGCAAGGCTACCGAGTATCCCATCGGCATCGTACCGACAGAGGATGACGAAGAGGAAGAGCCGGGCGCGATCTCGGATGAGCTTATCGAAGATCCGTCGGTGTCCCTCTTCCAAGAGGCTTGGCGCAGTATCTGCCGTGATTATTTCCGCACCGCTGCCGATAAGATTTCACCGAAAGATAAACAAATATTATCTCTTTCCCTTGGCGTTTGTTTCGACTGCTTCGGTATTTTTAAGCCAAACACTTATGCGGAGATTGCTTTGAAGCAAGGTGCTTCGGGTGAAAAAAGTATTGAAAAGAAACGCAAGACGGCAATTGAGAAGTTTGCCAAGGAGCTGTGTGCCTTGGGATTCTGTGAAGGCGTTACCTTAAAGCAAACAAATATGGTGCTTGTAAAAGAAAAAGGCGAGAAAAAGGTGCAGTCGGTAACCTACGCCTATACTCCCTACGGCGAAGGCGAAGCCGGGGAGATCATTCACACTCCCTCCGGCAAACACCGTTTCCAAATCGTTCGCCTTGCGGAGAATGATGAGACCGGCGCTTACGCCGAATACGTGGCAAAAATCATCCGCTATATGAACGGAACTTATCTTAGAGAAAAGTTTTACGCTATTCCCTTGGAGGAACTCGCAAAGGTAAATCGGGGAAACGCAAAGCCAAGCCTGCCGTTTTATAAAAAGCCCTCTACAATCGAACAGAAATAGTTTTATCGACCCGTAGGCCATTTCGGATAAAACAAACGGCTACAAAGGCAAATTAAAAAAATACCCACCGGATGTTGTGGCAAGGTTCTATGTTGAACCGCCGCATCCAGTGGGTATTTTTATGCTTATTTTAAGTCTGTGTTTTCAGAGTCCATGCATACGCAGACGTACCAGTAATATCCGTCATACATAACGCCAACCGCCATATAGGTGTACTTGGAGCTGCCTACATACGACCAGTGTCCTTTGCTGTTTCGGAAACCGTTTGCTATGGAGTAGGCTATTTCGTCAGCCGTGCCACCCCAATTACCTTTGCCGATGGCTTCGCGCACATTGGCGGTATAATAATTTTCCTCGCCTTCGATACCGTAAAGTAACCAATCCACATATTCGCCGTACTGCAAGGCTTCGGCAGCGGCTCTTTGGTCGGTGGTGTCGTGTGCGAAGTTTGTTTTTAATTGTGTGCATCGGTATTTACTGTATTCTGTCAGACCGGGGATGACCGTTGCGGTGACATCACCCTGCTCGGTGCGGAACTGATTTATGTATTCTGCGACCTTCTGTGCCACTAAATCCGCACTCGGTTTTGGTGGAATTATAATTTCTTCTGTAGGCGGATCGTCCGTTTCCACTATGGTGATGCATCCGTTTTCCTCGGTGTTTTCCGCCGCCGATGGCTCAGTCTGTTTTTCCGTTGCCGTAGGTTTGGGTTCTTCCGTTGGCTTTGACGTTGTTGTAGGCGCTGTGGCGGTCGTGTTCGGCTCGGTTGCCTGATCCGTACTCTCATCTGTCGGTTCTACCGCCGCCACAGGCGGTGGTTTTTCGGTTGGTACTTCTGTTATTATCGTTTCCGATACCGTTGTCGGTGGACTCTCGGTAGGCGGTGGTGCGGTGTTGCCACCGCATCCCACCATACTCACAAGCAACCCACAGCAGAGAAGAAGGATAATAATTTTCTTCATATATCCTCGACCTCCTCCAAGCCTTGCATTACTTCCACCATTATGCGCGTTGCGAGGATAAATCCCGAACTGAATGCCTCACGCTCGGTGATGCAGGACAGTTCACTTGTGCAGTCCTTGAACTTTTCAAAGGTTTCTTTCTGCTTTTCTGTTAGCCCTGCCGTCAGTTCTTCCTCGTTTTTGCATATCAGCTTGACGAGTTTATCTACTCTCGTTCCTCGCTTAATGTACCTTTCATGCGGACTGATGTTGCCATAATATAAATCTTCAAGTGTTGTCACGTGCGTTGCACCTCCTTTTGCAACACAAATACATATCACAACACTTTCTACAAGTCCAGCATTTTTTGATGAAAATGCACCCTGCGGATTCCACAGGGTGCATTTGTTTGCATAACTTACATTGTAGGTGGCGGAATAGGTTTCCGTCACCGCCTTTGGGTTTGGTTGAGTCTGTGCGTACAAAGGGCTGCGCAGGCTCTTTTAATTTAGTTTCGGTTGTTTTACCCTGTTGCAGAGAATTCCACTTCTTTCCAAGTGAAGCCTGCCCACGTAACGTTTGTACCTGCCGTTGCTTTCAGATCGCCCTCGGCGTTTGCCTGATCGGGATGCAGCGTGAGGGTAATATTAGAAGAAAGGGCTTCACCTGCAAACAGGTTTACATTGACATTTGTGATAACAGAGCCCAACAAGCAGAAAAGAATAATGGTTGTACGTTTTTTATGTTGTTTCGCCTTTACCAACAGGGGATTTATATCTTACTTTCAAGATAGATTTCCGCATCAAAGGTGTGCCTTTCATTATTTCCTGATGACGGGATAATCCTCTCCCTGCTCCCAGTACCCACCCAGCTGGGTGGCAATCGTGTTGTTCCTGAGATCATCCCCGTTACACTTGTGATCGCTACGTTGTCACTCTCGGGGTTCAGAGGCGAATCGCTGTGTACAGCCTCAAGAACGCCATCACCGAGGTAATAGCAATTCTTGATTGCATTAACGCTCCGAAGCGTACCAAATGCCGCAAGTTCTGCCTCGTCGGTCAGGTTTTCACCGCGCTCAAACTTACCTGCAAACAGGCAGTTTTCAAGGGTAGTCTTTGCATTCGTATTGGAGAAGCTCAGGAAACCGCCCATATAAATGGTTGCGTAGTTATTATAACTGTTCTTTACGTAATTGGTCTTGATGGTGCCGTAGGCGCCGCAGTTGCGGATGGTCACTTCACTGGTGTTCTCCTGAATCTTGCCGATAAAGCCGCCTGCACCCGAGTCCACACGGTACTCGCCTGCATTAAAGGTGCCGTACCAAGAGCATTTTTCAATCAGACTCTGGTGGTCTGCGTATCCCACAAAGCCGCCGATCATACCGATGCCGTGGGCCTTCGCGGTAACATTCACATAAGAGGTGATATTCTGAATGATCGCGCCGTTGCGCTCAAGGTCGGTTTCACCATTCACGCCGCAAATCGAGCCGATGACACCGCCAACGTAGTCAACCTCGGTGTTCACGACCACCTCACCGTAGATGGTGAAGTTCTTGACTGTACCGGTTCTGACCTCACCGAAGAAGCCAACGCCGTTTTCGGAACCTTCCACGTTCAGACCCCTGATGGTGTAGTTCTGTCCGTCAAAGACACCGCAAAAGCTGTTATCCTCGCCCATTGCGCCGATGGGCGTCCAAGGCTTGTTTTTAAGGTCGATGTTAGCCGTGAGAGCGCCCTTGATCTCTTTGTTGCCCTCTACATTGACCTGCTGTGCAAACCAGAAGAGCTGATCTGCGTTGCCGATTTCGTAGTAGCCCGCTGCGTTTAAGGTCGCAGACACTTCTTCCGTCGCCACGCCGCCGTCGATTTCCTTCTCCACCCAAGGAGTTACGTTTACGTCGGTGATTTCTACCTTATCCTTGCCGACCCTGATACCGAGTTTGTAATGCACGCCGCCTTCCAAAGACTCGGTCTCGTCAACGGTGGAGAGGTCATCCAGAGAGACGGTTGCGGTAAAGATGCGGCCGCTCTCCATTGTGATTCGAAGGGTGAGGTCTTCAGCCCCGTTTGGCAGGGCGTAGCCTATGTATGAGCTTCCGTTCCCGTAGAGATCGATGAGCTCGCCGTCGCCATACTCGCTGAGCGTATCCCCCGGAAGGGTCCATGTGGCGGTACGGGGCACATCCACAAGCGCGATGGATTTCACATTGTCTCCCGCAACCTCGGTCCCCCGGTCCTGTACGGTTACCGTAACCCTTGCCATCAGGTGTTCCATCTTAATGATTGCAGGGTTGCTACTCAGCGGGTGATATTCGCCATAGAGGTAGTCGTACTGATCGTAATTCGCATCGTATGCTTCGGGCAGGGTGATGGCGACGCTGCCGTTGGTTGTTTCGGTATAAGGATAGTAGGCAGCGATCTGCTGCTTTTCACCGTTGTTCTCGAAAAGCACCTTGCTATCGCCGTCGAACTCCCATTCACCGTTGTTGTAGGTCCACTTGATGTTGTCAGCCCTGTAGCGGTCACCGGTTGTGGACGTCACGAACACGCCGATACTGCCGCCCGTAAGGTTGCCGTTGGTGATCGTGGGGGGTGTACCGGGGGTCGTAAAGCCGGTTACGGAGGTGTTACTGATATCCAGCTCCTCTGCCTGCACCTGAGGGGCGATCCACAGGAATGCGGAGAAGAAAAGCACAAGCGCCATAACCGCGGCAATGATCTTGTGTGATTTATTGAATATGATTTTTGTCATGTTCGTTCTCCTTTCCTGTTAGTCTACTTTTACGATCACCAGGGGCTGTGCTTCCTTGGTGGCAGCATCCGTATTGAGGACATAGCGATATGCATAGCCGTTTTCGGCAAGCCAAGTATTCATCGTTGTCATAGCTGTTTGCCATTCGCTTGCGGAGGTTATCTTGGTGGCACCATAGTTATTGTACCGGCCTTCAATATTCGATCCATTCGCATAGTCGTGATCGGAAGACCAATAATTGTGATATCTACCAGAGGGAGTAGCACCCGCTATTGCGGCTTCTTCAGTGGTAGTTCCGGTATTATAATTACAGCACGAGTCTGTCAAACCAGGCGTGAAGTAACCTGCAATTCCACCGCATCTCCACCCATCGGTATGCGTAATGCTACCGGAATTGTAACAAGCAATGACTCGGGAGTAGTCCCAGGCAGAGCCAATGATGCCGCCTACACTTACTTTGCCACTTACAGCAGCCGTATTATGGCAAGCAACAATCAATGCCGGAGCTGAGCTTTTTCCCACCGCACGGCCGACAATGCCGCCTGTTTGTCCTTTACTTGCAGAGATTGTTCCACCCTCAACGGCACAGTTTTCTATTACGGACAAGGAGTATCCAACCAATCCGCCTGCATAATTTCCTGTAGTTGTTACAGAAACGTCTTTCAACGTCAGGTTCTTTACCGCACCGTTTTCGCCGAGATAGCCGATAAAACCAGCATTGTTTGTTGTTTGATTTATTGTCATCCCTGTAATGGAATGTCCGTTACCGTTCACCGTTCCCGTATAAGGGGTGGTTTCCGTACCAACGGAAGTCCAGTTACTGTTCTCGCCTTCCGCAAGCGGCAGGGTTATATCCTTTGCAAGCAAGAGGTTGGCTGTGGGATTGGCTTGTGCATAAGCGTTCCACGCTTGCAAGCCATCGGCATTATACGCCACGTAGGTAGAACCATTGGCGACGTAGTAACCGCAGTTCACGGCAATGCCGTCATCGGTACTTGCAAGTGCATCGATCAGTTCATCCTCTGCCAAGTGTGTCAAATAAAGCGTCACTGTCTTGCCGGCAAGTGCTGTGGCAATATATCCCTGTCGGGTCTCGTTAAGCGATCCTTCAACAACGATCGTAGAAAGGCCGTCGGTAGTAAGCTCATTCATCGCATTCTGCACCATGGCATCGGTAGCAATGTCGGGAACGGTAATGGTAGCTGTGCTGCCTTCGATAATGGTGGTTATTTCCACTTCTTCCGACTCCACGTCGTTGATGATTCTATCCGTCCAGTCAGTTACTTCCACGCTTTGGATAGCCACACAATCTTTACCTACCTTGAGGTCAAATAAGTAGTGCAGGCCTGCTTGAAGACCTACTTCGTTCAGCCTGGATGGCGTAGCAAGGACGGTCATTTCCTGTCCGTCAACGGTGAAGGTCAGGAACTTGTCAGTATTTGCATACTTGGAGGGAGCTACGATGGCGGTATAGGAGGCGCCGCTTACAAGCGGGGTGATGCCTGTTTCGCCGTCCGTAGCGGTAATGGTTGCACCGCTATCACTGTAGGTCGCTGTCAAGGCAGTACCTTTGGAGTAGATCTTCAGATCTTTGATGATTTTTTCTGAGTCGTCGAACTCACTGTTCCACTCGGTGATGTTCACCGTCACCTTGGCAAGGTGGTGCCCGAAATAGAGATTCAGCGTATGGTTTTCGGGCTTATCGATCTTTCCGCTGCTTGCTATCATCCAGTCGGCAGCACCGAGTAGTTGATCACTGCTTTGGTCGGTAGGAATTGTGAACTCAGTGTACGAAGCGTTAAACGGATACCACGCTTCAAACTCATTTTTCGATGCCCCGTTCCACACAAATGCGTCAGTGGTCTTCCAACCTTCTTCAGTCAAGGTGTAGGTGGCACTATTCTTTGAGGTACGCAACTTATTTTCTACACGGATCTGCGAACCTACGCCGAAGATGGTTTCTCTCTCACCGTAGGATACGTTATAGAAGCCCGTATCGGTAGCATTTAGGCTGATCGCCTGTGCCTCTGTGGGGGAAACGAACATGAGGACACCGAATACCATCACGACAGAAAGAACGCCCGCTATGATTTTTGTTATAGGTTTTTTATGTGTCATAGTCTTCCTCCTAATTCTGAATTGTTCGTTTTCATTCTGCATTCAGAATTACTCGGTTTCAAGCACGCCGCTGTCAACGGGGCGTCCCCAAGACGCTGCAGAAATTTCGCCGATGGTCACTTTGTCCTGACCGACTTGGAATTTGATGTTGTACTGGTAGCCGCCTGCCAATTCGTTGTTTATTCCGGCAAGGTCAACGGTAGTGGTGAATACCTTTCCGCTGTTCATTGTGACCTTAACGGTGACAGAACTGCACGCTGTGGGGAATACCAATGCTTCATAGGTGGTACCGTTATCATAAGCAATGGTAGCTCCGGTCAGTTCGGTGCCTGCGGTGAGCGTGCCATCTTCGGGATAGAAGGTAGCTGCCTTAGCCAGGTCGCTGATCTCAACCTTATTGATCTCATCACCGTCTTCGACCTCAGAACCCAGCGAAGTCACTTCTACGTTCAGCTTGGTCATAAGATGCGTGAAGTTGATGTCCGTCCTTGCGTTGCTCAATTCGGTTGCAGCTGCATAGAGCAGATCGTCAGCCTTCATCGTGTCAGCACTTTGCTCAGCGGTCAAATTGAAGGTCACGCCGCCGGAGGTGTAGTTTTCGATATAGGGATAATAGGCGCTGATCTTCTGCTGAGAGTTTGCACCCTCGTAGAGTACGTCTGTCTTGCTATCCCAAGCTGTGCCGTTGTGCGTCCACTTAATATTTGCGCCATTATATTTGTCGGCAGAGCCACCGGTAACATAAACGCCGATGGAAGCATTGGTCAGCTTGCCATCTGCTAAGGTGCCGCCACCAAGAACGGTATATCCCTCCGTGTTTGCTCCGGTGATCTCCAAAGCGTGAGCCTTGGTTGCGTTCATCATCACACAGGACACGGTCAGCACCAACGCAAGCACAAGGGCTGTGATCTTGAATTGTTTTGTCTTGATCGTTTTAATCATGATATGCCTCCTAAATTAAGAATTCTCCTTTTCTCCTTTCGGAATGCTGATTTATGCCAATCCGATGATGTCAGTTTCTATCATTGAACTTTTGTGACCGCAACACTCACGGGTGATCCAGTAGATCGTTTTTCCGTCAAGAACACCGCGCACACCGGTAATCGTTGCCGTGTAGTTCTTTAACAACCTACCACAGCTTGCGCAGTAACTGATCGTATCGGCGCTTGCCACCACTCTGTCTCCAACCTTATATGTATACTCCGAAATCAGTGTTGCTTTATAAGTTGCCGTATAGGTTGCGTCGCCGGTAACTGCCGTGACCGCAGGAGTCCAACCGATAAATTCATAAACGTACTGACTATCGGAGGGTCTTGTGGGTGTATAACCAAGAGAGGGGATCGTACCTTCCGCTACGTTATAATTCGTCATCAAAACGGTTCCGTCCCAGCTTTTCCAGACTATGGTGTATCCGGCTTCTTTCCACAGCGCTTTTACAGTAATATCCTCTGTGGGCATAGTGGTAGGAAGAGCAGGAGACCAACCGATAAAGTTGTAACCGTTTCTGGTGGGATTTGCCGGTGCGGTTACGGCGGTGCCGCATTCCTGGGTGATAGGAGCTACCGCGCTTCCGCCGTCGGTATCAAAGGTGATGGTTACAACAACGAGCTTTCCGCAAATAATGCAACTTCCATCCTCTTTGTATGTGTGCGTGTGAGCATCCAGCGCATAGCTTTTTCCGGCTTCGGTTGCCGACTCAAAGGTGTGGGAAACCGATCCGTCATCGTTGGTTGTAACCGACACTGTACCCTTTGCGGCAAAGGTGCCGTAGAGGTAGGCATTGCCCTTCTCATCGGCGGTGAGAGTGTACGGCGCGGTTGCAGCCGAGGTTGCTCCCGCAGGAGTGAATTCCGTGGTGGTCACGGTCAGCGTTTGATTCGGCAGACCTATGATTCGCAGACGGCTGTAGTTTTGTTGCGCGCTTGACAGATCAAAGGTGATCTCGTTATTTGCGATCACGCCTTCCACCTCGAGATATTCACCCGTACCGAGAGGATCAGACGGGGCATATACTGCTGTGACGGTTGGCGTTTCTTCTGTAAGATATTTGAATACAGTTCCGTCCGGAAGCACCCATTTGCTTGGGTTGTACGTCAATGCAGCACTCTGTGATCCGTATTTTCTTGATACAAGGGTTGCGATAACGCGGTCTCCGTTTTCCCATGCCTTTTTGCCGACATCCTTTATTCCGACGTCTGAGCCGTTAAGTATGACCTCGTCGTTCCAACCTTCATTCTGAGACCAATCGCCGCTTACGTTTACAGAGGTGATCTTAACCGCATTCTTGCCTACAGTGAGGTCGAAGGTGTAGTGCTTACCCTCCTCAAGCTGTTTATCCTCGGGCATTTTTGCACTCAGCACTTCATTTCCTATCGTGACGCGTATAAAGTCGTCGCCTGCACTGTAAGCACCGGGCGAGACGATGGCGGTGAATTCATTGCCACTTATCCATGATGTGATCCAATCCGGAGTGAGACTTTTCCGAAAATCTCCGCCTGCCGGATAAAAGGTTTGAAATTCAGTATGCCTCGAATAAATTTCGGCTTTCGCTATCGGTGTTCCCACGTCAAATTCAGTGTCTAATTTATACTTCACCGTTATCTTTGCCATAAGGTGTTTAAAATGAAGATCGACCGGCTCCGATGGCAGTGTGTCTGAACTCAATGCGGTCATATGGTCAGCCGACTTCACCTTCGCCTCGGTGCTTTGGTCCAAAGGAAGGCTTACGCGACTCAAATGGGTTCGCAGAGGGTAACACGCAGTGATAGTTGTGTTTCCCGGAGCAAAGAACAGCTTTTCATCTGACGTCCACGTTGTAACGCCTTCTGATACACTTGCGGTATAAATTACGCTTTTATCGCTTCCTACACAATATACGTTGATCTGATCTCCGTGCTCAAAGGTGTCTCCCGTGCTGATCGTGTTAAGAGCCTGCACCTCGGTTGCGGTGAACGGGATGAGTCCGATCAGCATCACCAGCGCAAGAAGGAAAGCAAGGACGGCTTTTTTATTTTGTTTTATGGTTTGGATCATTGTCCGTCCTCCTTCTTCTTTCCGCACACGGTGCAGAGATTATTTGTGTCATAGTTTTCGTGCATACATTCTTCGGCTTCGCCGGCTGTGATATTGCCGCCGTCAGCCCAGTCGGATACGGTTACGTTTTCAATCGCAACCACTTCATCGCCTACGAGAAGATTGAGGGTGGTGCGTTTGCCGGATTCCAGCTTCAATTCCGGCATGGTGTAAGTCACGGATTTCATCAAGCCGTCAGCCTTAAAATCTATGGTAATGACTACATCCGTCTTGGTCTGCGGAATCAATATTCCGCTTCTTGAACAATCCATACCGGTTACAGTATCGATAACGTTGAGGTTGACGTCCTTCTGCTCGTTGCCGAGGGTGATGTTATTGGCAATCAGATTGATCGTTGCATCGGTACCTACATTCACTTTCACAACCACATCGTCAACCGATTGATACTGATTTGCAAAGCTCAAATTCACATCAAACCGGGACATCAGATGGTCAAATGCCATTGGCACTGTATTATCCGCAGGTTTTTGGGTGAGAGTTGTACGTGCTACGAGAATGTCCTTCTCGGTAACGGTTAGGGTGTTATAGCTTATATTTGTCAGATCGGTGCTGCCGTCCACGAGGTTATATGGCCAGACACCGAGGAAATTTTGGGGCTGATCTGTGTTCTGCCAGCGCATATAGGGGTCAGTTTTCCATTTCGAGCCGTTATAGGTGAGCTTGGAATCGATCCAGCGCTTATCTGTAGGCTTCGGATAATCATTTTCCCAATCGCCGTACCAACCAATCACGTGGAAGGTGTCGCCGGTTTCAAAGACGTAACTGTTATCTTCCGGCATTTCCACGGCGAAGGCAACAAGGGGAGAATGGAATACTACGGTAAGTACCAGGCTGAGGCAGAGCACGAGACCAAGCGCCGAAATCATAATTGACTTTTTCTTCATGGCTTTGTTCTCCTTTGTTAAGTGAGGTTACTCGGTTACTTTGCCTTCGTAGGTGTTACCGTTTTCAAAATCGTTAATGGCGGCAGATGCTGTAACGTAGTTGTGAGCAATTACAGGAACGGTATCGGAAATCACGGGATTGGTAAGATGGGTGTCTGTACCGCTCTTTGCCTGAATCTGAATGTAGAGGATCGCCTCCACGTCACCGGTCCAGAATGCATTGGAAAGATTGGCACCGCTTACGGTTACCTTCAGCATTCCACGGGAGCCGGCTGCCTGACCGTTCTGATCGGTGGCAAGATTAAATTCGACAGAGGAAATGGGGATCTCGATCCAAACAGGTCCGGTAGAACCGGTCGTTCCCCGGTCGGTGGGATCCTTGGTGTAGGAGAGGAATGCGTGCACTTCGTATTTGGTAAGATCTACAGAACCGTTGACAGCGAAGCTAATCGTTGCAGTCTTGGTCGTGTAATCCATCAAAACCTTGCCGTCTGCATACTCGGACACATAAACTACGCTGCCCAGTTCATCCAGTTCATCAACGGCACCTTCCAGATTATCCAAACGACTCTTGATGGTTTCGATTTCTGCATTGATAGCGGTGATCTTGCCCTCAAGCTCGGACTTTGCGGCGGTGATGGCTGCGGCGATAGCTTGATCGATAATACCACCATTAGCAACCGCATCCTCGATAGCCTTCTTATAAGCTGCTGTGAGCTCGGTCTTTGCAGCTTCAAGTGCTGCTTTCTGTTCTTCAAGGGACGCCTTGATCTCGGTATCGTCGTAGGTGGTAATCTTTGCATCAATAGCTGCAAGCTTTGCATCGATTGCGGCGATGTCATAGTAGCCCTTTGTAAGGGTTTCAGTAACCCAGGTCTTCATAGAGGTTTCGCTGTTGGTAATTGCCGTTGCAATGGCAGTGGTGTACGCAGCAGTGATCTCAGTTTTTGCGGTGCCGATTGCTGCGGTATAGCCGTCAGTTACCTTCTTGACCTCAGCGGCAAGCTCGGCATCCAAGTCGGAAATGGACTTATTGATCGCTTCTACCTGTGCTTTAACGTCAGCCTCGATTGCTGTGATATCTGCATTGATATCGTTAATGTTCTGCTTGATAGCGGCAATCTCGGTCTGAAATGCATCGTACTGTGCAAGAGTTGCGAAAGTTGCATTTGCCCAATCCTCGGTAGCTTTGATCTCGCCGTCAACGTATGCCTTGAGGTCAGCGATCTTCTGATCAAGCTCGGTATCCTTTGCTTTAAGGGCGGTGATGTCGGCATTAACGGTTGCACTCTGACCTTCAATGGAGGTCTTGAGGGCGTTCAGTTCACCAAGAACCTTTTTCTCGGATTCGGAGATCTTTGTTTCCAGTTCGGTCTTGATATTATCGATCTTGGTATTGGTATCGGTAATCTGCTTTTGCAGGTTGGTTGCTGTGGTCTGCAAAGCAGCGATATTGTCTGCATTGGTCTTGATTAATGAGGAGAGTGTGGTGTTAAGGGATTGGATAGCGTTGGAGAGAGAAAGGTCGTTGCTTTCCATTGCGGTTTTCAGTGCAGCGATACTATCTTCCAATGCCTTCTTATTGTCGGTATCTGCCTTGGTGAGTGCAGTTTCGAGAGCTGCGATGCTATCTTCAAGGGCTTTCTTGTTGTCAGTGTCAGCCTTTTCAAGCTCTGCTTCGAGAGCTGCGATCTGATCGGTGATCGCCTTTTCACTTGCAGTGTTGGCAGTCTTGGCATCTTCAATGGCCTTGTTCGCTGCGGCGATCTTGCCTTCAAGCTCTGCTTTGTCAGCCTTTAACTGACCCAGAGTTGCGGTCTTTTCCGCATCTACCTTGCCGTAGACCTCAGTTTCGAGGGTGTCGATAGCGGTATTGGTAGCGGTCAAGTCGGACTGAAGCTTTTCAGTCGTGGATTCCAGTGTGTCTATGTAGCCCTTCAGCTCGGTGCTGACTTTTTCCAGCTCGGGCAGGGTGTTCTTAATGTTATCCACCTGCTGATTGATGGTGGGAATGGCGTTTGCCTTGGTGTCGCCGTGATTCACAAGAGCGACGATGCCCAGAACAAGGGCGATGACTACGCCCACCGAAAGGATGGACAGCCAAATCTTGTTGTTCATTTTCTTTTCTGTTGCTTGCATAATACAAACCTCCGTTTATGGATATTACTTATTCATTCTATGCCAATAGGTTGTTTTCGTAGGATGCTTGTTATCCTACAAAACAGGGCTACCCCTGTTTAAGCCATCGACGCTTCATACTGCATCTGCATCAGAAACCGCAATGCTGCTTTTCCTTCGATTGTTTTGCATCATTTGTTCCAATGTTTTATCATTTGTTTTTTCAACAAAACTTACGAACTCATGAAGGACTCGTTTGCTGATTCCACGGCAATCGTGTTTCAGAACCCTATCAATCTCTTCTTTGCGCATATCTGCCCCTACATTATATATGCTAAGTATTTGATTGAGCGCGCCTGCGATTCTCGTTTTTACCGGAATATCCGCATTCGTTGGAACAATAGCTGCGTATTGAAGCCCCATAACAAGAAGCTCTGCTTGATGGAACTCTTCATCCGTCCAGGCTCCGCACTCGGTTGCAAATATCATCTTAGCTCGTTCTACGTGGTTTTCACGCAGGAAGTTACGGCACAGTTCGCTCTGGAAAGCAGCAGTAAAGAAATCTCTTGCAATCTCGCTTTCGTCACATGCAACGGCCACTGTCATTGTTTCAAGACAAATGGATGCTGCAGAACCGATGCCCCTGTCGGCTTCAGCCTCTAACATTTTCCACTGAAAATCGCAAAGCATCTCCACAACGACTGCCAATAAATGCTCTTTCGTTGGAAAGTAGTAGGTTATATTTCCTGTACTGAGACCTAATTCTTCCGCAATCATCTTTGGTGAGGTGTTGGAATACCCTACACTCATAAAAAATTCTGATGCAACCTGAATAATCTCATATTTTGTCGTTACAACTCTTCTCCGAGCCACTTGATTACCTCCTTCGATCCTGCTGTACTCAAAAGCATTTAGCACTGCTTTTGTTTTTGCACTAGTGCAATTATAGCACTAAACCAAGAACGATGCAATAGGTTTTGAAAAATTTTCTGACTTTGTTCGCTAAAAAGTTACAAAAAAATCCGCAGCAGAGTGGTTTGCGTTATCGGGAGAAGGTCTGTTTTTGCCGATAACGGCGTTTTTACTCTGTCCGTTGATTTACCGACACGATTTTGTGTGCTGTATGCCTCAACCGGTGCTTTTTATTGCACTGCCAAAAGGGTGATTTTGGGGCGAAAATAGGCGTAGTTCTACGAAAAGTTCTAATAGACTTTCCCAAAAATCCATTAGAACTTGGCAAAATCGGAGAAGACTTTTAGACCTTGATTTTTACTGCGTTTTCTGATATAATGACTGCAAGAACCTTGAAAACATCGGGGTTTTGCGGGTTCTCACTGTGGCCTTTATCTTCCGTTAAATTCCGTCAAGTTCGTTTTTTGACACTTGACTCGAAATCAGTTTGCGGGCAACCGCACGTGAGTTCGAATCTCACCGTCTGCGCCAACAAAACCCTTGAAGGCTGAGGCTTTCAAGGGTTTTTATTTATGCGGTGTTTACGAACAGCGAAAAGGCTCCGACAGTTCAAGTCGGAGCCTTCGCTGATATTTATTCTGCAGACAGTGTCGCCGGCAGATGTTATTCTATAAGGCCGCTCTCCTTTAAGAGCAGTTCGACATCGGTACCTTTGGCTTTTTTCATTACGGTCTTGAGCAGCAGCTTTTCCTTGAATGAGAGCTTTATATCCGTTATCGGCTTCTTATCTATAGCGTAGTAACAAGCACGCAGAAGTTCACGGACATCATATTTGCTTCCCCATACCTCAGGAACGCCACGGTCTATGTCAAGCAAGGTATAGACAGATTCCATACCGGTACGCATAGAATACTCGGTAGTGAAGATGGTGTCACGAGGCGTTTCGGCAAACTGACCGATGAAAGCGAAGTTTACTGCGCCGTCCGGAACTACCTTAGGTCTGTCGGATTCCTTTCTCGGCTGGAAGAATGCGTTTATATAAGGCATATAGCACGTTGTGGTGTTGCAGGAGTTTTTGGCAAGCGCATCGATTTTTTCTGTCGGCACGCCGATGTGGTAGAGCCACTCACGGCAGATCTCCTCGCCTGTGCAATCACGCATTGCTTTCTTTACATAGTTGCCTTCCTTGTTTGTGTTAAGGGAATACAGCCATACGAGAACCATATTCTTATCCTGCGACTTGAACTGAGGCTGGCGGTTTATCGTCCACGAAAGATACCAGTTTTCCGTGCTGTCCTTTACGGTGACAATGCCGCCCGTTGTTACCTTGCCCATGCGTGGGTCACGCTTGCAGATATTCATAATATATCCGATTATCTCATCGTCCGAGGTCGCTACTGTGGCGCTCATCCAGTTCGTAGCGTCAACATCGCCGCAAAACTTGTCGGGGTTGCCGTATTCACCGTTCTTCGCCTGTGCCGCAATAGCCTTCCACATATCCCACGATTCGCCGAATCCGTTCTTTACACCGGATAAATCGGGGGCGTGGGTCTGATCGCCGTAGCAGGATGTGTCGGTGCAGCAACCGTTTGTGATAAACACAAGGTCGTCCTCGATAAGATCTATTGTTTGCTGCTTGCCGTCCTTTATATAGACTATCTGCTTTGCAATCTTTCTGCAGCCGTCATCCTTGATGATGACATTCTTCACGTCCATTCCGTACTCGATGCGAACGCCGTGTGCCTCAAGATATTTTACAAGCGGGAGTATCATACTCTCGTACTGATTGTACTTTGTGAAACGCAGTGCGCTGAAGTCCGGAAGTCCGTCTATGTGATGAACATAGCGGCAGAGATAACGCTTCATTTCAAGAGCGCTCGACCAGCGCTGGAAAGCGAACATTGTCTGCCAATACAGCCAGAAATTCGTACTCCAGAAGCTGTCGGGGAGAACCTCAGATATCTTCTTGTCCTCAAGATCCTTTTCGGGCGTTAAGAAGAGCTTTGAGAGTGCCATTGCCGATTCCTTGTCAAGCTCAAACTTCTTGTCTGTGTGTGCGTCCTTGCCGCAGTTTACCGTTGCACGACAGAGAGAATAGTTGGGGTCGTGCTTGTTGAGCCAATAGTATTCGTCAAGCACAGATACACCGGGCGTTTCAATAGAGGGAACATCACGGAACGTATCCCACATTACCTCGAAATGATTATCCATTTCACGACCGCCACGCATATAGAAACCCTTTGTGATATCCTTGCGTCCGTCACAGCTTCCGCCCGCAAGCTCCAGTTTCTCAAGAAGGTGGATATGCTCGCCCTTCATCTGTCCGTCTCTTACAAGATAGAAGGCTACCGTAAGTCCGGCAAGTCCTGTGCCAATGATATAAGCTGATTTTTTATCGACATCCTTCGGCTTTTCGGGATGTGCGAATGCTTCATAAGTTCCTGCTGAGTAATACATAAAAACCTCCTGAAAATTTATTTTCTGTCCTTATTATATCCACATTTTCGACTTCTTACAATAAACAAAAAAAGCGCCGTGCTAAAATCTTTAGCACAGCACTGTAAATTGTATAAATTTTTATCAAAACGGGCATTTTGATAAAAACGGCTCACAGCTTGAAACGATTCAACGCATCGGAAACGGAATCTTTTATAAGCAATGCGAGCTTATCTATTATCAGCCTCGGGTCTTCCTTCATATCGCCTTTTATCCAGTCAAGCATTATCCCTATGAACACATACGAATATATCCGTGCGATAAACTCCTTGTCCTCATCACGCACGGTTATTCCTTTCGACTGCTCATCTATTACGCCCATCAGCAGACCATCTGTCAGCGGTTTCAGATATTTTTCCACCTGCTCACGATCGACACAGCGGTAGACATTCATAATAAACGGTTTATTTGCAAGCACAGCCTCAAATATATTCAGGAAGCCCTCCTGCCATGTATCGTGGGTCTTCTTTTCTTCAAGCGCTTTTCTTGCATCTTCAAGGCACGACCATTCCACAAGGTCGTAAATATCCTTAAAATGATAATAGAAGGTCATCCGGTTTATGCCGCAATCCTCGGCAATATCGTTTATAGTTATCTTGGTAAGCGGTTTTTTCAGAAGAAGATTTTTAAGCGACTGCTCGAGTGCCCTTTTAGTTACCTCAGACATTTTACCCTCCGGAGTATTACTTTCTGACGCATTATACCGACAGTGAAATCTGTTCGTATCACGCAATTCTGTATGATTATATTTTAGCACATTTTCATAAAATTTCAAGTAAAAGCTGAGTTTCTGTTTTTAATACACTGTTATTTATACTGCGTCTTGCGGTGCGGATCGCACCGGATAAACCGAAACGGACAGCCGTGAAGCTGTCCGTAAATCTTATCTGTAATTTTTAACGCTTATCGTCCTTTGACTTTCTGTTGCTGATGACCGAGCCTGCAATAATTGCTCCTACAAGGACTGCCGCACCAGCTGTGCTTAACACTATCCAGCCGGGGAATGCGTTGCTTTCCGCTGTCTGCCCTGCAATAAGTCCGTTCTGTGCCATTTCTGCTCTTGCATTACTGCCATTGTCAACGGGCGATTGAGCGGACGCATAAATGCTTACCGTGATTAATGTAGTTGCAAGTGCAGCTATTGTAGTGATTGTTTTTAATAGTTTTGTCATAATTTTCAGTCCTTTCATAGTTTTACGTTTCATTGATGTAATGTAAGGTGTATTTTCTTTCCTATTTTTAGTATATCACATAAAAACTGCAAGTCAATATTTATGACAAAACTGTAACTATTTTGTTACCGGTTTGTAACCTTTTTCGGCTGTTCGGCAGGCGCATCAACTGCCGCACATTTACCTGCGGACAAACGAGGGCTTTCATTATACAGAAAAGCGGCTGACAGCCATAAAAGGCATCAGCCGCATAACAGATATAATTGTATAACCCATATATACATTATTAATCAAGCAATACAGTTAAATCATGACCGAAGCATATCAGACACACCGCTATGTACAGAACCGGATTTGAAATAATGACAATTAACCGTTCTAAACCCGTTCTGCACTTTCGCAGAAAATAAAATGTTGAAAAAATAACGAACCGATAATCTTTCTGCTTGTAAAATTATGCTTCATAAAACCTCCGATACCGAAACACTACAGTTTAGTTTTTTTGCAGACTAATCTTGTTAATTTCGCCAGAGCGAAAGACGGCAATTGTACAATAAGCATTTCTAATACTATAATTACCGCATCGGTATAAACATCGGGATTAAAAAATTGGGAACTTCCACTATGGAGATAGTATAATAAATACACTCCCTCGTTTTCAAATATCAAGACAAACAGAAATGTGATAACCGAACCGCAGAATATTACGTATACGGGCAAATCAAAACAAAGAACCGCCAGATACGTTATAAGTATTACCGCAACGAATGAGCAAGCTATCTGGATGTCATCAAAACTGCCGTCCATGACGTACATAATAGAATGCATAAGTATATGCATTAGTAGCACCAACACTTGCATCCCGATACCTAAACTTATGTTTTTTGCAATCTTCATTTGTTCCTCCTGTCTGTCGAAGCTGAATCAGATAGTATAACACCTGTAAGATATGTTCTTTTTCCTGATTTCAATATATCATGCAAAAAAAGGCAAGTCAATATTTATGACAAAACTGTAACTGTTTTGTTACCGGTTTGTAACCTTTAGAATCATTCCTAAAGTGTGTATGTATCAAGAATAAAGCTTCCGCTTGCAACGTTGACATTAACATTTGCTTCGGCATTACCGTAAGAAATGCTTCCACTGCCCGTAAGTTTTTCGTTTCTTCCGTCAAGACCGACTTTTACCGAACCGGAAGCAACGCTGTACGATACCTGCGCACCTGTATCCTTTGGTACGGAGATATGTGACTTTCCGCTTGTTACTTTTGCATCTATGCCTGTAATCTTTTCTGTACAGCCGAGCGTAAGCGAACCCGATGTAACATTTGTGTACAGTTCACCGCCGCCTGCATTCAGTGAAGTAATTTTACCGGAGGTAAGACTGTATTTGCTCTTTTCGCTTATGAATCCGTCAAGTGTAGTCTTACCGCTGAGTACCGATACATTTACATTTTTGTGTTTATGAGTTCTTGAAGATATATCAGCCGATCCCGATGATACATTAATATCAAAATTTTCTGCGTCAACACTTGAATTTATCTTACCGCTGTATAACTGAATTTTTGTACTTTTTTCAGTATACGGCATATCTCCCGACAGCGAGCCTGAAGCTACCGTTACATCTGCGTTTTCAAGCGTACCGTTATTTCTGTAGCTTTCGGGAAAAGATATTTCTATCTTTGTCGGAACGCTTGCAAGTGTAAAGAGTGAGAAGAATGAAAATCCTGATTTTTCTTTAATGTTAAGCGTACCGTCAGTGATATAACATTCTATTTTCTTGTTTTTATCCACTGTAACATAGCTTACCTTTACCTCGTTACCACTGTTGTATGAAATATTTGCATTTGCACTGAGTACGCTTATATCAAGTCCTGTAAAAGTATCTGTAAAAGTAAACTCCTGCTTTTCTGAATTTTTGTCGATTATGTTATTCATATACTTCTCTCCTTCAAACAATGTCGGCAATGCCGTAACTGCACAGCCCAAAATTCCCAATGCCAGCAAAGCGGCTGATATTATCAGTATTATCTTTTTCATCAGAAACCTGCCTTTCTGCCTGCAAACGTTCTTACATGAAGTCTTGCTACCGCTTTTATCACATCTGCAAAACCTTTTATAACGTTTGGCGTGAACGCCGCCATAATTCCGCCGAGTCCAAGGACAACCATTCCTGCAAATACATTGAACATCCTGCCGAACAGAAGTGCCGTAACACTGTCAGAAACAAACGGTAGCATAACGGAAATGATACTTACTACACCGGAAACAATAAAAGCAAACGCTACCGCAATATAAACTATAACAAGTGATGCCAACGTAGGCAATGCCCAGTCAAGCACAAACAGATCAAGCAGTATAACACCTGTTATCATTCCGCCGCTGATCTTGCCTGTATTGCTGTCAACACGATTTACCCCGGCAGTGATATTCTGCACGTTGCTATTACTGCTTTGTACATTTTCCGAATTCTCCCCGACATACTCCTTTACTATCTCAACGGGATCGCCAAGCTTTGCGCATATCTCGCTTTCGGTTTCGCCGTTTTCCTCGCCCTCCGAGAAATGACGTTCAAAATCCTCTGCCATTTCCCCGAACGATAATGAATATTTCTCAGCCTGTGATTTCAGAGCCGCCATAAACTCTGCTTTAGTGTTGTAAGTCATAATTTGATTCCTTTCTTCAATCAATACCGAGTATCTTATTGACGGACTTATAGAAATCCGACCATTCGCTTATCTGTACCGACAGTTTCTTTCTGCCGGTGTCGGTCAGTGAATAATACTTTCTTGAAGGACCCTCGCTTGATTCTACAAGATAGGAGGTGATGCACCCCTCATCTTTAAGCCGTTTCATAAGCGGATAAATTGTTCCCTCTGTGATATGGATGCTCTCCGAAATTGCATTTACAAGCTCATAACCGTAGCAATCACGGTCTGACAGCAGAGCCAGTACGCACAGTTCCAGCGTTCCTCTTTTAAGTTGTGGATTCATACACCGCTCCTTTCTGTTTCGTAGTACTAAGTATAACACAATGTACCTTGTATTGCAAGGTAGCAAGCGTTAAATTATAGCCGAAATTATCGGCGGGATTTTGTGTATTCTGTACATAAGCATAAAACCGCCGTGCGAAACACGGCGGTTCATAGTTTATCTGATTGTTTTTGATTACTTGATAACTCTTACAGAAATCACAGCTTCTCCTGCTCTTATCTTGTCGGCTACGCTGTCTGCATTGCCCTTAACGTCAAGAACCGTATAAGCATAGTCCTTCTTTGACTTGCTCTCCATGTTCTCAATGTTCATACCTGCCTCAGTGATGCAGGTTGTAATCTTTGCGATAAGGCCTTCAACATTCTTGTGGATAACGCAAATCTTAGCGTCACCTGTCATTGACATTGAAACGTTGGGGAGGTTTACGCTGTTTACAATGTTGCCGTTCTCAAGGTAGTCCTTGATTTCGTTTGCGGCCATAACAGCGCAGTTATCTTCACTTTCGGGAGTGGAAGCTCCGAGGTGAGGAAGTGCAACAACACCGTCAACACCGAGTATCTTGTCGCCGGGGAAGTCGGTAACATAAGCCGCCATACCGCCGTTTGCGAGAGCCTCAACAACTGCGTCCTCGTTAACAAGACCGCCTCTTGCGAAGTTCATAATGCGGACGTTCTTCTTCATTGTCTTGATAACGTCTGCGTTTATCATATCCTTTGTTTCGGGAGTAAGCGGAACGTGTACTGTGATATAGTCGCAGGTTTCGAAAATTTCCTTGTTGCTCTTTACATACTTAACCTTGTTTGAAAGGTTGAGAGCACCCTGTACAGAAAGGAACGGGTCTGCACCTATAACTTCCATACCGAGCTCAGCGGCAGCGTTTGCAACTAATGCGCCGATTGCGCCAAGACCTATAACACCGAGCTTCTTGCCCTTTATTTCAGGACCTACGAACTGGCTCTTGCCTTTTTCGACCAGCTTGCCTACTTCGTCGCCCTTGCCCTTTAAGGTCTTTGCCCAGTCGATAGCGGCTGTTACCTTACGGCTGCTGATGAGCAGACCGAGTATTACAAGTTCCTTTACTGCGTTTGCGTTGGCACCGGGAGTATTGAATACTACGATACCCTTTTCACTGCACTTGTCAACGGGAATATTGTTTACGCCTGCACCTGCTCTTGCGATAGCGAGTAAATCATCGCCAAGCTCCATTTCGTGCATTGAAGCGGAACGAACGAGTATTGCCTGCGGATTGTCTATATCGTCGCCGACCGTGTACTTGCTTCTGTCAAGAAGGTCTGTACCGCAAGCGGCAATCTTATTTAATGTCTTTACGTTGTACATTGGTATATCCTCCTGTACTGAATTAAAATCAGCGCTTAAGCGTTTTCGGCTTCAAACTTCTTCATGAACTCAACGAGCTTTTCAACACCCTCGATAGGCATAGCGTTGTAGATAGAAGCTCTCATACCGCCTACGGTTCTGTGACCCTTGAGGTTGACAAAACCTGCTGCTGTAGCTTCCTTTACAAACTTTGCATCAAGCTCCTCGTTGCCTGTAACGAAAGGTACGTTCATCAGCGAACGATCCTTCTTCTCTACCGTACCCTTGAACAGCTTGGACTGATCGAGGAAATCGTAAAGGATCTTTGCCTTCTTCTCATTGTGAGCCTTCATAGCCTCAAGGCCGCCCATCTTCTTTATCCACTTGAATACCTTGCCGCAGATATAGATACCGTAGCAGGGAGGTGTATTGTAAAGAGAATCGGCATCAGCCTGTGTCTTCCACTTGAGCATTGTGGGAGTAGCGGGGTTAACGTCATCTCTGATGAGGTCTTCACGGATTATAGCGATAACAACACCGGCAGGGCCAACGTTCTTCTGAACACCGCCGTAGATAACGCCGTACTTTGTTACGTCTACAGGCTCTGATAAGAAGCAGGAAGATACATCGGCTACAAGATCCTTACCCTTTGTGTTGGGTAACTGCCAGAACTTTGTGCCGTAGATAGTATTGTTTTCGCAGATGTAAACGTAGTCTGCGTCTTCGGGGATATCAAGATCCGAGCAATCGGGGATATAAGAGAATGTCTTATCTGCCGATGATGCAACAGCTACAGCCTCGCCGTACTTCTGTGCCTCCTGATATGCCTTCTTAGCCCACTGGCCTGTGATTATGTAAGCAGCCTTGCCGTTCTTCATAAGGTTCATGGGAACTGCGGCGAACTGCTGTGACGCACCGCCCTGTAAGAACAGTACCTTGTAGTTGTCGGGGATATTCATAAGGTCACGGATATCCTTTTCAGCGTCCTTTATAATTGCATCATACGCTTTTGAACGGTGGGACATCTCCATAACGGACATACCCGTTCCTTTGTAGTCAAGCATTTCATCTGCTGCTTCTTTAAGTACCTCTTCGGGAAGTACCGCAGGACCTGCGCTAAAGTTGTAAACTCTCATTACCAAAAGCCTCCATGTTATATTACGGTGAATTACCGTGTTTCCGAATTCCGCTATGGCGAATTTCGCCTGCGTACTATATTATTATACTATCTAATTTGGGTATTGTCAATGACTTTTGCGAGTCGGGCGGTGTTTTTTCGTCAAAAATGCCGAGTGGGTAAGAAAAAGCGGCGGAATGATCCGCCGCAACAGGTTGTAGGAAAAGTCTGTTTTTATAAAACACGCAGTAAATTCTCTATCCCTATAAGAACGCTTTGTGGACTTTGCGTCCTGCAAAGCCTTTGGGTGTTCTATCTCGGCATCCTTGCCGAAACCCCAAACCCCTTCCCCGTGGGAAGGGGCTATATTACTGGGGCTACCGCCCCCAGACCCTGTCGGGGGCTTCGCCCCTGCGACCCCTTTTTTATCAACGATAGAGGTTTATCGACAGACTGAAGTGGCGGAAATCCGCCGCCGATTATATTATCTTTCAGAGATTTCGGACACGGTTATGTACGCATTACAACTCCGAGCCGTAATTTTTTATGAAATCGTGATAGAAAACTATTCCTCGTTCAAGCGATTCTACGCTGAGGTTTTCGTTTATTGCGTGTGCGCTGTTAAGCTGTGCGCCCGTCATCATAAGCGGAACGAATCTCAGTACGCAATCGCATATCTTCGTATAGTGACGTGAGTCTGTGCCTGCAAGCATTATATAAGGTATTCTCGGAATATCGCCGAAGGTTTCCTTTATCCTCTTGTTGACATACTTATACGCATAGCAGTTCATATCCGCAACGGGCGGAACGTCAAAGCCTGCCAGCATTTCCATAGAGATGCCGAGCTTGTGGCACAGCTTTCCGAGTTTTTTATACGACTGGGGTAAAGGCTCGTGCACCATAAAGCGACAGTTTGCAGTAACGCTTGCCTTTTCGGGAATCACGTTTGCGCCCTTGCTTCCCTCTGCCATAGTGAATATGCAGGTGGTCTTTACGACCGCTCCGGCAGGGCCGCCTATTCTGTGCATTATGTACGGTGCTATCGGTGCGAAAAGCCACAGATTTCCGTACAGCAGGCGGTGTCTGAAGTGGTGCATATACGGTGCCATAGCGTGATACTGCACTCTTGCGGGGTGGGTTATCCTTTTCTTGAACGGGTTTCTGTGTTCGATTATATACATCAGCTTTGACAGCTTTGCAAAGGGGTTATTGTTGAACGGAACGCTTGCGTGGCCGCCTCTGCTCCTTGCGGTAAACTTTATGTTGGCTCTTCCCTTTTCAAGTATGCCTATCATTGCGTTGTGGGCTACCATTCTGCCCTTGACGCTGTCCTCGTATGACATTACCGAGCCGCCCTCATCCATAACCAAATCGAAATGTATGCCCTTTTCATAAAGATATTCTACCGTCTTTACTGCGCCGTCGCCGGTTATTTCCTCGTTGTTGGAGCTTCCGACATAGACATCGCACACGGGAGTGAAGCCCTCTTTTATAAGCTCCTCTATGCTTTCGAGTATGGCGCATAATGCGCCCTTAGTATCGACCGTACCTCTGCCCCATATCTTGCCCTCGGCTATCTTGCCCGAAAAAGCGTCATACTTCCACTTTTCGCTGTCGGCAGGAACAACGTCCTGATGCGACATAAGGCATATCGGGTTGCGGTTCTTATCCTTGCCTCTCCATATAAACAGCAACGCTCCGTCAATATCGACACGCTCGCATACCCTGTGGATATTCGGGTACTGCTTTTCAAGCAGGTCGTGGAATTTATAAATCTCGGTGTTGTCGTTTCTGCCACGGATACTTACGGTAGGTACTTGTATTATTTTCGACAGATGCTCTGCGTGGGTGTCGCAGTCGATACCGTCCTTATACGGATCGAATGGCTTATCGTCCGCAAATTCTTTCTTCATAAATACGGCACGGAGTACCGCAACAAGAAACAGTACGGCGTATACCGCAAGAAGTCCGAGTAAAACATACAGTACAATCAATAAAGGGTTCACGGTGAAAATTCCTCAAATTATTTATTACGATAGCTGTTGCTGTAAGAACTGTAACAGTTATCGCTCTTTAATTGTACCATATTCACAAAAATTATGCAAGTATCTGCTTATTTTTTTACAGCACTGAATATACAGTGTACAATTCCGATAAGAACACCGCCTATCGGATAACCTATCCAGCACAATTCCCAGTTATTAAAGCAGAATCCCATTATAAAAAGCACAATAGTTGCCGCAAGCATTATGCCGCCGGATATAGCCGAAATCAGCTTTTCGGCAAACGGCTTATCGGGATTATTATCCTTATTGTATTCCTCTACATCGTACTTTGCATACTGCATACCGCCGTATATAAACAGCGGTGCGGCAACGGTAACACATAAAAGCAGAACAGCTGCGCACAGCGCTTCAAAGCTTTCCTCCGTCATAACATCAGGTACAACCTTGTCAACAAAGCTCTGCATTACCATCAATGCAATTACGCCGAACAGTACAAGCACCGTACCGCCGGCGATAAAAGCGGGAAATTTATTTCTGAATGCTTTTATCTGCTCTACGCTGTAAAACGGCTTGATATTGGGATTTTCTTTGACATAGTTGCCGTGTCGTATGCCGCTTACTATAAATATCGCCGCACCGATTGTTACAAACAGCATGAATATTGCCGTTGCTATGGTTTCATCAAGCCCCAGACCCGTTGTTAAAAGCAATGTAGTGACACCCGCAAGCACAGTTGCGGTACCAAGACAGATAGCCCTTGTAAAGCTGTTCATTTCCTTATCATATCCTGTGGCATCTTCCGTAAAGTTTTCTTCTGCACTGCCCTTGATCAGTTCGTCAAGCGTGCAACCGAAGTAATCGCTCAGCGTGATAAGCTTATCAGTTTCGGGAAACGCAGTGTCAGATTCCCACTTTGACACAGTCTGACGTGACACGTTCATAAACTCCGCCAGATCTTCCTGCGTCATATTTTTTTGCTTTCTGTAAAACTGAATATTTGTTCCTAAGCTCATATATACATATCCTTTCCGACAGCTTTTCTGTCTGTCGTTATGTTAGCATAATCGGCGTGCAAGGTCTATAAACTTCATGTTGCTTTTGAATATTTTTATGTAAATTTGCGGTTGCATTGGCTTTGTAGAGCCGTTTTTGACTTGTTTCACTCTGCGCTTCAGATACAGCAAACGGCAGAAAGCATACACCCTCTGCCGTAAGATTATTTTGTAAATTTTAAGCAATCAGTCTATCGGGTCGCCTTTCAGTTCTTCTTCGGTAAGCTCAATCGTTGACTTGTCGGGGGCTTCGACATTCATAAACTTTCCGACAAAGGTGGACAGAATAAGTCCTGCGATTATCGGAAGATAGAACGTTAAGAATCGCCATATAAATGTTGAGATGCCGACATATTTTGTGCCGTCCGAGCCGATGAATATATTGCTGAAGAACAGCGTATAGCTTCCCTCCGCCGCACCGAGTGCACCCGGCAGGGGCATAAAGCCGGAAATCATAAGAACGAATGCCTGACAGGAAATAATCGTCAGATAATCCGTACCCGATAGTCCGAAGCCGAGATAAATGACATAGGAAATCGAGAAGTAAGCCGTAAGCTGAATTACATTGTAAATGATAAGTCTTATGATAAGCCACGGTTTTTTCTTGATGAACACGAAATTATCATGATATTCGTCTACAATTTCTTCTACGGACTTGATTTTCTTTATCTTGTCTTCCTCGCTCTTTATAAAGCGGAACTTGAAAATGTGTATCTTTGCAAGCAGTTTTACAGCCCATACAGCCATCTTCTTTACGGGCTTCTTGAAAAATGCCAGCATAAAAAGCAGTATTATTACTATAGTGTTTATCACAAATCCAAGAATTACAAGCGCCATAAGCGGTGCGTAATCGGCAGAAAATTTATTAAATCTTGCAATAAGCACCACGGCAGAATAGCCTGTCAGCACAAACTGATACATTATGAATTTGCTCAGCAGAGATGTCATTGCGTGTGACATAGGAACGCCGAACTTCGTGAAGTAATACACCTGCATAGGCTGACCGCCCGTTGACGACGGAGTGATGCAGTTGAAATACTGACCGAGCATGGTCGTCATAAATGTTCTGCTGAACTTTGCCTTAGGGTATGTAGCCCTCAGCGCCGCATGAACGCCGAGTGCCTCCAGCAGCCAGTATACTATCATAAGACCCATCGCTATGAGCAGGAATCCGACATTTATCTTCCGGATTGAATTGACAAGATTATCAAATCCGTCCACAAAATACACATAGAAGATCATGAATACGAATGCAATTGCACAAATAATAAGATTCAGCTTATTCGATTTTTTCTTTTTCATTAAGCCTCCCGGATTTGAATAAAGGCATTTTTCAGTCTTTACACATTTAACCCAATTTTACAATAACATTATAATTATATCTCATAATGCAGTTTTTGTCAACGAGAAAAAGGTCGATATATGACTTACTGCTCGCAAGGTCGCTCAAACCGCAGAAAATCGGGGATGTAAAGAGTTTTTGCCGTAACGGGTCGATTTTCATCATTACTTTAAGTAATGGTGCTATTCAATATATAAATATCGAAAACGCTTGAATTTTTTCCGCAAATCTGCTATACTTATGTGTGGCGATTTGAAGCGTCTGTAATTTTACAGATGCTCCCATATATAACGAAAGGAAAGGTTTTTTCAATGTATAAAATACTCAAAAGACGTCAGCTCAACGAAAACGTTGTACTGATGGAGGTAGACGCTCCCTTCATTGCGAAGAAGGCGTTGGCAGGTCAGTTCATCATTCTGCGTGTTGACGAAAAGGGCGAGAGAATACCTCTTACCATTTCAGACTATGACAGAGAAAAGGGTACTATTACCATCATATTCCAGATAGTAGGTCAGACTACTATGCTTTTATCACAGCTCAAGGAGGGCGACGCACTGCTCGACTTTGTAGGCCCTCTCGGTAAGGCAACAGACTTTGAGGGTGCAAAGAAGGTATGTGTTATCGGCGGCGGCGTAGGTAACGCTATCGCTTATCCTTCCGCAAAGCAGTTATTCAACGAGGGTGTTGAGGTCGATGTTATCGCAGGCTTCAGAAACAAGGATATAGTTATCCTTGAGGACGAATTCAAGAAGGCAAGCACAAACTTCTATATCACGACAGATGACGGCTCATACGGCGAAAAGGGCTTTGTTACAAACAAGCTCCAGAGCCTTATAGACGCAGGCAACAAGTACGATCTCGTTGTTGCGATAGGTCCTGTACCTATGATGAAGTTTGTCTGTGAGGTTACCCGTCCTTACGGCATTAAGACACTTGTATCACTCAATCCTATTATGATAGACGGTACAGGTATGTGCGGCGGATGCCGTGTAAATGTCGGCGGAGAAATCAAGTTTGCGTGTGTTGACGGCCCTGACTTTGACGGTCATTTAGTAAACTTTGACGAGCTGATGAAGCGTAACTCGACATACAAGGAAAAAGAAGCTCACGACAGAGAACACTGCAGACTTTACAAGGCTGAGCAGTAAGGAAAGGACGATACGAAAATGCCTAATATGTCATTAACTAAGGTTCCTATGCCCGAACAGGACCCTAACGTAAGAAACAAGAACTTCCTCGAAGTTGCAATGGGATATACAGAAGAAATGGCAATGGAAGAAGCATCACGTTGCCTTAACTGTAAGCACAAGCCCTGCGTAAGCGGCTGTCCCGTTAACGTAAGAATACCCGAATTTGTAGCGAAGGTTGCAGAGGGCAAGTTTGAAGAAGCGTATGAGATAATCACAAGCACAAACAGCCTCCCCGCAATCAGCGGCCGTGTTTGTCCTCAGGAAAATCAGTGCGAGGGCAAGTGCGTAAGAGGTATCAAAGGTGAGAGCGTTTCGATCGGACGTCTTGAGCGTTTCTGTGCAGACTATCACATGAAGCACAGCGATGCAAAGGCAGTTAAGCCCCAGTCGAACGGCAAGAAGGTTGCAGTTGTAGGTGCAGGCCCTTCAGGTCTTACCTGTGCAGGCGACCTTGCAAAGAAGGGTTACGAAGTAACAGTATTTGAAGCATTCCACACAGCCGGCGGTGTTCTGGTTTACGGTATCCCCGAATTCAGACTTCCCAAGGCTATAGTTAAGAAGGAAGTAGAAAACCTTCAGGATCTCGGTGTTGAAGTAAAGACAAACATGGTCATCGGTCGTGTTCTGTCGGTTGACGAGCTGTTCGAGATGGGCTACAAGGCTGTCTTCATCGGCTCGGGTGCAGGTCTTCCCTCATTCATGGGTATCGAGGGCGAGGATCTCATCGGTGTTTACTCAGCTAACGAGTACCTCACAAGAACAAATCTTATGAAGGCTTATCTTGAGGACTATGATACACCTATCATCAAGAGCAAGTCGGTAGCAGTTGTCGGCGGCGGTAACGTTGCAATGGATGCTGCAAGATGTGCTAAGCGTCTTGGTGCTGAAAATGTATACATTGTATACCGCAGAGGCATGGAAGAAATGCCTGCCCGTAAGGAAGAAGTACATCACGCTATGGAAGAAGGCATCATCTTCAAGAACCTCAACAACCCTGTCAAGATACTCGGTGATGAGAACGGCAGAGTAAGAGCTATGGAGTGCATTGAGATGGAACTCGGCGAGCCTGACGCAAGCGGCAGACGTAAGCCTATCGCTAAGGAAGGAAGCAACTTTGAGCTTCCCGTTGACACGGTTATCATGTCAATCGGTACATCTCCCAACCCCCTTATCAGAAGCACAACTCCCGGTCTTGACACCAACAAGAGAGGTTGTCTTGTTGTTAACGAAGACACAATGCAGACGACCCGTGAGGGTGTTTATGCCGGCGGTGACGCAGTTACAGGTGCGGCTACGGTAATACTCGCTATGGGTGCAGGTAAGCAGGCGGCTCAGAGCATTGATGAATATCTGAGCAAGAACTGAGCGACATAAATTAAATGCAGAAAAGGCTGACGTGATTATGCGTCAGCCTTTAGCTTTTTGAAAGTCTTTTATTTGATGTGCTTCTGTTATATCATTCTGCTCTGAATATGATAAAAGGCTACCGATAGTTCTTTTTGTCGGGCAGCACTTCTCGGGTTCGCTATTCGAGTGGATACACTTGTCAATATGAAAGAGGGAAAGAACCAAAGCAATTAGGAAAACAACTGCTAAACAACTACAATCCCCACCGTCACGGATCGGATTTGTTTGAGAGATATTAAGGACAGGTTTTCTGAACTTTGTATTGATAAAAGCCTAACTTTTACCAGCCGTGCCACCTCCCCTTTTTCGAGGGGAGGCAAGGGTGTTGGCGATTTGCTACATTTCGCGAAACTGGCAGAGCGTTTATTAAAAGGCAATGGTGTTGGCGCAAAGCAAGGGATAATGCGGTTTTTTGAAGGTCAATGTCAGTGCAGTTGTACTGATGCACTCACGAAAATATTAATGCCTTGTCGATACGGAAACAGTTTTAAGCAGTGTTAGCGATATATTTCACTGTGTGGCTTTAATAACAATCAGTTTATCGACAGTCCGAAAAACCGATGCCCAAAAAGCATCGGTTTTTTTGTGTTTATTTTTCTCCGTCGGGTCTGAATGTGTGTTCCTTGAACGCTATGCAGTTTCCGCCTATGCGCTTTGCAACGCTCTGGGAGCGCATCGCCCTGACATATATATCGTCATAGGTATCGCCCGACATACCTCTTGCGGTGCTTACTGTCGCTGTTATGTTACGGTAACGGCTCGCCTCGGGGAACGGTATCTTCATATCCCTTATGGCACTGCGTATCTCCTCGCTGAGTACAATAGCCTCCTTATCGGCTTTTACCGTAAGGCAGACAAGGATAGTATCGCCCTCATATCTGCAGATAATATCCGTCTTAGACTTTGATATTATCTTTACGCAGTTGGCTACGGCAAAAAGCACTTCATCGGCTTTTTCAGTGCCGTAAATGCGGTTGTATTCCGCAAAATTGTCTATATCGACAAGCAGAAGTGCAATGCTGTTGCCGCTTCTGAGAAGCTCGGTCGCCTTTTCTATGCCGTATGCCCTGTTATAAAGGTCTGTACGGCTGTCCATTACCGCCGACATCTTCATCCTCTCTCTGTCGTCCTTTATACGCTTTGAGTTTATCATTCTGGCGGTATAAAGGCTGTACATCGAGCAGGATATGAAAAAGCCGAGCAAGGCAAGTCCCCACACTGTGAACGGGTAATAGCCCGAAACATTGTTTATATTACAGAGTATCGTATACCACACGGGGATTATTCCGAGGAAGAACGCCGATGCGGCAGGTGCGAATACGGGAACGGCGGCGAAAACCATTATTGTTACCGCTGTCTGTGAAAGTCCGGTCGCCCCGGAAATACAGCCGGTGACCTTGATGCAGTATGAAATCAGATAAAGTCCCCAGAATACATAAGGATAATATGACGGATATTTTCCGCTGAAATAAAATCCAAAACCGACACCGCACACTGCGGTAAACAGTATCAGCACCTCTCCTGCAATCTCCGCCGAGCCGCCGTCGGTAATTACATTTTCGAACAGAACCGACATAAACGTGCAGATAATCATTATGATCGCCGCTATCGGAATGATACGGCAGTTATAGCGTGATATGCAGGCGGCGAGCAGGCTTTTACCGCTTTTGCCCTCTATCTTCTGAGTAGAAAATTTTGCCGCAGTTGCCATAGGCAGACGGTTTTTAATTTCATTTGCTCCGAGTGAAAACAACTCTGTAACTTTCATTATTTTTTATTCCTTCCGGGAATTATCCTCACCGTTATCCGCCGGTTCGGTGAAATTTCTTCCGCAATGCTCGCAGAAGGACGAATTGCCGTTTATCTTTGCGTGGCAGAACGGGCATTCGTCATAGTGCTGAAGCTGAACGCTTCCGTTGTCGATTTCAATATCGTCAATTTCGGGGTGGTCTGTAAACAGGCTCTTACGCTTTCTGAAATAAATGTAATTCAACAGTGATACGACACCCGAAAATGCTATGCTCACTATCATATTTCTGACAGCATCTCCGAATGTATAAACCTCCGGATCGACCATAACATTAAGACATCCTGACATAAGATGTCGCACGCCGTTTATAACAGGAACAGAGATCAGAAATGCAACTATCAGATTATATCCCGACACTGCGAGCGTACCCATTCTTTTGAACACAAGCACACACAGCGCAAGAAGATAGACCGTTACCAGAAAATCCGCTACGGCAATTACCGTGAATAATTCCATATTTATTCCGGATATTTCGGCAAAGGCAACCTGTATCTTTTCAATGGCTTCGGGATTGTTAATTGTGGCGGCTATAAGAATATAACCGATTATACCCAATATGCAGTTGATGATATTGAGTATCATCGACACATAGCGGAAAAATTTAAACCACCTCAGCGGCAACGGATAATAATCCATTCTGAGCTTTGCACGATATTTTCTTAATTCACGTTCATTCTTTTTTGCGTTTTCATCCATTTTGTTACGTCCTTTCAATCACCGAAAAGGCTCCTTCTGTTTTTGAAATATCTTAAATTCAGAATGAGCCATACTACCATAAATACTACTGAGAAAATTGAGAAAAGTATATTTGTTATGCTGACTTCATAGCCGTCAACACCGCTGAACAGCGCAACTCTGAAAAGCTCGCTTGCCGAGGTGCTTACGGCGTTTACACACGAGGTATAGATGAGGAAAAATTTAAGGAAACCGTAAGATTTTTGGGTCAGCTCGGAAAGCTGTCTGAACATTATGACGCAAAGAGGAACAACAGCCGCAAGCAGTACCGACATTACGATATTGTATGCAATAAAAACTGGGATTGCGGCGGCATTCGCCTTTTCCTGCACTTCATCGCTGAATGACGCAAATACCGACACAACGCATACTATAGCCGAGTAGCCCGACATAACCGCCTGAAGTACCGTTATCACGGTCTTGAATATGCGAAACCATGTGACAGACAGCGGACAGTCGTACAGCTTCTGATTTGCATAGCGTATTCTGTCACTGCGGCTGTTTATCACGGGCTTCTTAGGCTCCGTCTTGTATGAGCTGTTCTTTCTCTTTGCTTTTGACATCTCTTGTCGGTTTCCTTTCGTTTGCCTGAAATAAACGGATTATTTGTCCGCCTGCTCCGCCTTTTCGGAATGTGTGCAGGTTATATTGACAAGGCACTTTCTCGGACAGGCTGATACGCAGGTGCCGCACGAGGTACATTTGTCATAGTCGATAACAGCGTGGTTATCCGCAACGATAACCGCACCGTGAGGACATTTTTTCTCGCATATCTTACAGCCGATACAGCCGTTTGTACATACGGTTCTTGTGACCTTGCCGCTGTCCTTTGACGAGCAACGCAGAGCCACCGTGCTTGTTTCTTTTCTTAGGAATATAAGGTGATTCGGACAGGCGGTAACGCACTTTCCGCAACCGCCGCACTTAGCGGGGTCGACCACCGCAACGCCATCGGTAATCGTAATTGCGTCATTACTGCAAACCGCTGCGCAGTCGCCGTAGCCGTCACAGCCGAAGCGGCATTCACCCTTGCCGTTGTAGAATTTCTCAACAGCGGCGCAGGACTTTGTTCCTGTGAATGTAAATCTGTCCTTAGTCGCTTTTTCACAGCCGTTACAGCGCACATAGGCTACCTCACGGATAAATTCTCCGCCCTCGGTACCCATTATTGCGTTTATCTTCTTCATAACATCCGCTCCGCCGGGCTTACACAGGTTAGTCGGTGCGCCGTCATGAGCTACGGCGGCGGCATAGCCTGCACAGCCCGAATAACCGCATCCGCCGCAGTTTGCACCAGGAAGCGCCTCGGTTATCTTTGCCTCGGTTTCATCTGTCTTTACAGCCAGCACCTTTGACGCTATCAGCAGTAATATACCCGAAAGTGCGCCGAAGCCGAGAAATATAAGTATAGGTAAAATATATTCTTTCATCGTCTTTCCTTTCGCTTAACCGCCGAAAATTCCGTCAACCACACCGCCGAAGCCTATGAAAGCAAGCGATACTATCGAAGCCGCCATAAGCGTTATCGGCGCACCCTGAAGCGCCTTAGGTATATCACAGCGTTCAAGTCTTGAACGTACACCTGAGAATATTATCATAGCTATCATAAAGCCAAGACCCGCACCGAACGAGTTTACAACGCTCTCCAAAAGGTCGTAGTCTTTTGTAAGGTTGAGCAGTGTAACACCGAGTACGGCACAGTTTGTGGTGATAAGCGGAAGATACACGCCGAGCGACTTATAAAGCGGCGGCATATATTTTTTCAGCACCATTTCAACAAGCTGAACGAATACTGCGATTACAAGGATAAACGCTATCGTATTCATATACTCTATTCCGAGCGGAACAAGCAGACCGTAGTAGATAGGATAGGTAACAAGGCTTGCGCAGACCATTACGAATGTAACCGCCGCACCCATACCTATTGAGCTGTCGAGCTTCTTTGAAACGCCTAAGAAGGGGCAGATACCGAGGAATTTCGATAATACGAAGTTCTCGGTCAGAATGCCTGTCAGCAGTATTATCATCAGATTTTTTGCGATTTCCATTACTGCTCACCTCCGTTACTGTTTGCCTTGTCACAGGCACCGGGGCAGCCCTCTGCGTTGGGGCAGTTGTGACAGCCGATCTCACGGGGCTTTTTCTTCATAAGACGGTTTACAACGGCTATAACGGCACCGAGTACAAAGAATCCGCCTGCAGGGAGAATGAACAGCGTCATAGGCTCTATAAATTCAGGCATTACGGTAATTCCGAACCACTGACCCGAACCGAATATCTCACGGACAGAGCCTACAAGCACAAGCGTCAGCGTAAAGCCGAGTCCCATTCCAAGACCATCCATTATCGACGGGATGACCTTATTTTTAGAAGCGAACATTTCCGCTCTGCCGAGAATGATACAGTTAACTGTGATAAGGCTCAGGTACATACCGAGGCTTGAGTAGATGTCGGGGGCGAAAGCCTGTAATATAAGGCTAACAAACGTTACAAAGCCTGCTACTATAACTATATATGCAGGAAGTCTTACCGTGTCGGGAATCACTTTTTTAAGCAGTGAGATAACTATATTTGAACATACAAGTACAAACGTTGTGGAAAGTCCCATTCCTACACCGTTTGCCGCCATTGTTGTAATGGCGAGCGTGGGACACATACCGAGCAGCATTACCATGTTCGGATTTTCTTTTATAAGTCCTTTGGTAAATTCCTTCAGATTACTCATTCGGCTGTACCTCCTTATCCATTACCGAGTACGCCTTTACGGCAAGATTTACAGCCTTCGCCATACCTTTTGAGGAAAGCGTCGAGCCTGTAATTCCCTGTACCTCGTTTTCGTTTTTCGGCTCTGACTTGACTATCGAAATATCCGACTTCACACCGTAGAATCTCTGCAGGAATGCATCGTCGTTAATTTTTGAGCCAAGACCGGGAGTTTCACCGAGAGCGATAATGCTAATACCGCTTACTGCGCCGTTTTTGTCTATCGCTATTACTGCGTCGATACCGTCTGCGGCATAGCCGTCAACAACGGTTTCAAAAAGGAACGTGCCTTTTGTCTTGTTCTTAACTATCTTTGAGATATTACCGAATTCTTCGCTGTCCAGCTTTGCCGCCGCCTTATCGGTGATAAGCGCATATTCGCCCTCGCCGTCTGCGGCGATACAGCCTGCTTTCAGATTATCCGTCAGTACACCGGACGTATCGACATAAGTCAGATTATATGTGACTATCAGCAGTGCGCAGATAAGAGTACAGATTATTGACAAAACAAGCACGGGCTTGATCTTTTTCAGTACGTTCATTTCTTACCGCCTTTCTGCTCACTTGCCGCACCGAATGCCTTCGGCACTGTGAAGCGGTCGATAAGCGGAGAGAGGATATTCATAAGCAGTATCGAGTACGATACGCCCTCAGGCATACTGCCAAAGCAACGTATGAGCATAGTCACAAGGCCGCAGCCGATGCCGAAGATTATCCTGCCCTTTGTGGTGATGGGGGTAGTCGCATAGTCGGTAGCCATAAATATTGCACCGAGCAGAAGTCCGCCCGAAAGAACAGACGCTAACGCACCCTCAAGGCTTCCTGTTGAGAATATCGACAGCACGAACACCGTACCGATAAAGCACAGAGGCGTTACGGGCGATATTACACGGACAGCCACTAAGAAAATTCCGCCTATAAGCAGTGCAAGAGCGCAGGTTTCGCCTATACAGCCGCCTGTTGTTCCGAAGAACAGATTGGCAAGCGAAGCGGGAGTTTCGCTTACAAGAGGTGTCGATGTGGTTACTATCTCTCCTGCGTTACGATAGTAGAACGGCTCTGCCCATGTCGTCATATAGGACGTGAACGACAGCATAAGCACTATTCTGCCGGTTATCGCAGGGTTCGCAAAGTTCTGACCGATACCGCCGAAGAACTGCTTTACTATTACTATTGCTACAAAGCAACCGATTATTGCCATATAAAAAGGCAATGTGACGGGCAGGTTGAACGCAAGGAGGATACCTGTTACCACAGCGGAGAGATCGCTTATCGTGTTGTTTCGTTTCATTATCTTTCTGCAAGCCCACTCGAAAATCACGCAGGACGTGCAGCATATTACTGTCATTATGAGCGCTCTAAGCCCGAAAATCCACACAGACGCAACAAGTGCGGGGAGCAGTGCTATAATAACGCTCAGCATTATCTTCTGAGTCGTAACACCCGACTTTATGTGCGGTGACGGCTCTATTATAAGTTTAGACATATATTATACCCTTACTTTCCTTTCCTTGTTGACTGCTCACGCAGAAATGCCTTTGCAAGCTGATTCTTTTCCGCAAGGTTACGCTTCGCCGGACAGACAAAGCTGCAAGCGCCGCAATTGACGCAGAGGTTTACCTTCAGCTTTTCAAGTTGCCTTGCATCCCTCATATCAAATGCGTGTTCGAGCTCTGTCGGCAGGAGATTCATACTGCAGGCTTTTACGCACTTGCCGCAGCGTATGCACTCTGACGGCTCATATACGGGGCTGTCTGCGAACATAAGCACTGCGTTGTTTGTTTTGGAAAGCGGATAGTCGGGGTCGAATGCACACGCACCCATCATAGGTCCGCCGAGTATTATTCTGTCGGGCTTGTCAGAAAGTTCGGCGTGATACACTATCTCGCCTATAGACATTCCGACGGGAACGATGAAGTTTGACGGCTTCTTCACAATATTTCCGTCAACGGTTATTCTTCTTTTTACAAGCGGCATACCTGTTCTTATATACTGTGCGATAAATGCCGCAGTAGAGGAATTGACCACTATACAGCCGCTTGCAAGGGGCAGTGTGCCTTCCTTTACCACTCTGCCTGTCGTGCTGAAGATAAGCGTTTTCTCAGCACCCTGCGGATAGCTTGATTTAAGCGCCTTTACCGTGATGTTGTCGTGCTTTTCGCAAAGCCTTGTCATTTTCTCGATTGCTTTCGGCTTATTCTTTTCAATGCCGATAATGCACTTCGGTATACCGAGATATTTCAGCATAAGCAACACGCCCTCAAGAACGTCCTCGCCCTCCTCCATAAAGCAACGGTAGTCGGAGGTTATGTAAGGCTCGCACTCCGCACCGTTTATAATAAGGAAATCGGGCTGTTTTTCTTTGGGGTCAAAGCCGAGTTTCAGCGAGGTAGGAAAGCCTGCGCCGCCAAGACCTATGGAGCCGCTGTTTCTTACCGCCTGTAAAAACTGCTCCCTGTTTTCTACAGTAGGCGGACAGACGCTGTCGCTGATCTGTCCGAGGCCGTCATTCTCAATAACGACCGACTGCATATTCCTGCCCGATATATGCAGGACATCGGTTATTGCCGTTACCGTTCCCGATATACTGCTGTGAACGGGTGCGGACATAGCCGCCTCACTGCTGCCTATCACATCGCCTATTTTCACCTTGTCGCCGACCTTTACTGTCGGGGTACACGGTGCGCCGAGATGCTGAGCCATACTTATCACTACCTTGTCGGGCAGTGGGAGCATTACTGTTTCACTCTCGGCGGAATGTTTGAAGTGCGGCAGCTTTACCTGATGTAAAAGCATAAATTATACCCTCCGGATTCATTCCCGTTTTTTAGTTATACAATTTTATTTTACACTAATTAATGCTTATAGTCAAGAAAAAATGCGTGGCGGGGAAATTTCCTGCCGTACAATTTTTGCGAACGATCATCCGGACAAGCAATACCGTCCTCAGACAGCAAACCGCCGTGTACGGAAATGTACACGGCGGTGATTTTATTTGCTTTTATTATCCATCATTGTGGCTATGTGGGTAGCCATCATTTTTGCGGTTTCGGAGCTTATCTTGACCTCACTTTTTGTGTCGCCGGTCAGATGAATTATTGCCTTACGCTTTCTTTCCTGTTTCGGCTCAGGGAGTGCGTTGAAGAAATCCTCCGATGAGATTTCCTCATACTTGTCATAGTTATCGATATAGGAACGTGCTGTGCCGATTATCTTTGAATATCCGGCATCGCCCGAATTCTTCACCTCTGTGAAGAACTGCTTTACACGCTCGTCACGCACCTTTGCAAGACTGGAGGCAACGTATGCGTAGGTAGCGGAAAGTTCCGGATTTCGCATAACGTTCAGCGCAAAATCTATGAAATCGTCCTTGCTGTGATAACGCAGGTAGTTGCAGGCGGCAGTTACGCTGTTATAATAATTTTCCGAAATTATCACCTTGCCGTCAAGCTCGGTCTGACCTGCAAGCAGAGTGTCAAGCATAGGCTTTGTAAGCTCGTCTATGCCTTGTGCGCAGGCTACCATATCAGCATCGGGATAACGCTCGGAGAATATGTCAAGCTGCTTCGGTATCCTCTTCTGGCTTGACTTCGGCACTATCCCCAGCTTCTGCTTTATCGTATCGTAGGTGTCCGGGGTAACGTATTTTCTTGCGGTAAGTCCGATTCTCAGCTGTTCTTTTGTCAAAGATTCAAACGGTACTCTGAATGACGCAGAGGAAAAACCTATGGATTTAATCTCCTCGTTTTCGTCCGTTATCTTCCATATATTTTTAAGCGGCTGTATCTGTACCGTATAAAAAGGTCGGTTTTCTATAGCCGCCGCACAAGCCGCATAATGTCCTTTCAGCAGTAATGAGTAAAGACCCGAAAAATGAAGGGATATTCCGAACAGATCTCCGTTTCTCGTTCCTTTCACGCTTGCCCTTTTTATCAGTGAGGGGTCATAGGACGAGGGCTTTTCGGTAGGAATCAGAAACGGTGCGCTGTATGCCTTATCGCCGATCACTCTGATATTCCCGCTGCTGTTTCTGAGCTGTTTTGACACGCCGTATCCAGACCAGAAAAACATATTTTCTCCTGCCGTGGGATATGTTTCAACGTAACTTACCGCATAAAGTCCGTCGGAAAGCAATCTCATAAGCGGCTCAAGGGCATATTCGGGAGAGCCTCCCGCCGCCAGCTTTTCATACGCTCCGTCTATGCTGTCGGCAATTATCGAGCCGCCCGACGCACTGCCGTATTCGCTTATAACCTTGTCTGCGTCATCATCGTTCATTCCTCCGCTTATTGCCATTACCGGCTCATCGTGAGAATAAAGACAGTATTTATCATATTCGGAATTTATCCTGCAGATGCCTATCTTTGAAAGTCCGTTTTTGACCGAGAACACAAGCACTTCGCTTTCGTTTAAATTTATCCGTTCACAAACGACCTCGGGTATTCTTTCACTCATTATCCCCTGCTCCTTTCCACTTATTTATCCTGCGTTCCGAGCGCAAGGTACTGTTCTATCCTGTCAAGAGCCGCTGTGTCAAAAAGCGATTTCGGTATCCATACAAGCGGTGCGTTCCTTCTTGTGACTATGAACATTGACGAGGTTTCTATATAATTATCATTCATTCCGAAGCGAATTATCTCGTGCGGGCTGTATACGCTCTCCTCTGCGGCGGATACTCCTGCGGGGCATACGGCAAACGTTATCGTTTCATCGTTATCCGCACAACTCCTGATAAGGCCGGAGTATTTTATCTTTGCGACAAGCACCATTACAAGATAGGTCAGCACTACCGCACCTACGGCACAGAAGAATGTGCCTATGGACAGATACCACCATGTATCCTGTGCAAAACCGATATACATCTGGAAAATAATTGCGGCGGCAACGCACGCAAGTATCCCTATGCACCAGAGCAGTCTGCCCATTTTACCGAGAACGAGCGACAGCACGGAAGAACGTATCTCTTTGGGATTGTATTCGCCTTTTGCAAAAACAGCGGAGTCGGGTATATCGTAATTTGAATAGAAGCGCTTGTCGGGAAGCACCTCTACGCTAACATCACACGCTGTTTCCTTATCGGATACCTGCGACAATATCAGCGTCTTTGCCGCTGTAAACTGCGCCCTGCCCGTAAACGCCCTGTCGGGTATGTGATATGTCTGCTTTCCTGTAGTGACAGTAATACTGCTTTTGTCGATTTTAACCGCAGAAATATCAGCCCACTCGTATACGTCGGGGTGGGCATCACCGGGATATATGACCGAAAAATTATCGGATATTATGTAAGTCGTTCCGTTACTGTCGGTCATGACCTGACCGCACAGATGTTCAAACGCCATTAAAAGCCTCTTTTCCGCCTGAACCGCATTTTACCGCCGCAGACAAAATTACTCTGTATATTTATCGGCAGATATACAGTTGAATTTAAGTTTATCGGCAAAAAAATACGGCTGTAAACGTATGCAAAATATACATCATGTCACCGACAGCGGTATTTATGTGAAAAATATACTGAAAACCGCCCTCAAGGCGACTATTTATATGCAAAGAAATCTTGACTTTTATTTGTAAAGCGGTTATAATTATTTGTAAGCACAAAATTTAACGTGCGGTTTTGCTGTATAAAAATACAGTATATTCATCAACACTTATAAAGGGGTAGGTCGATAGATGGCGTCAGAAAGAATGACGGTTGCAAGAGCTATGGTAAAGGCTCTCGAAGCGGAGGGTATAACTACTGTATTCGGTTATCCGGGTGCGGCTATATGTCCGTTTTATGACGAGCTTATAAGCTCGGATATACGCCATGTGCTTGTGCGCCACGAGGTAAACGGCGGACACGCCGCAAGCGGTTATGCCCGTATGACCGGAAAGCCTGCCGTTGCTATAGCAACATCGGGACCGGGTGCGACAAATCTTATCACGGCAATCGCAACCGCCCATATGGACAGCATACCTATGGTGCTTATCACAGGACAGGTAAGCTGTGAACAGATAGGACGTGACGTTTTCCAGGAGGCAGATATAACAGGTGCGGCTGAGCCTTTCGTAAAGCACAGCTATCTTGTCAAAGACCCTGCGGAAATGCCGGTCATCTTCAAAAACGCATTTTACATCGCAGGCTCCGGCAGACCGGGACCTGTGCTTATAGATATGCCTTTTGACATTCAGAAGGCAGTAATAGATTTTGAATATCCGAAAACAGTGGATATACGCTCGTATAAGCCCAGCATTCAAGGAAACAAGCTGCAGATAAAGCGTGCCGTTGCCGCCATAGAAAAGAGCAAAAAGCCTCTTATCTGTGCAGGCGGAGGTATCTTTACCGCAGGTGCGGTAAATCTGCTGAGAGAGTTTATGCAGGTGACGGATATACCCGTTGTTAATACAATGATGGGTATGAGCAGTGTTCCTGCGGACGATCCCTTGTTCTACGGAATGATAGGTATGCACGGCGTAAAGAGTGCAAATTACGCTATCAATAACTGCGATCTGCTGATACTTCTCGGTGCGAGAGTAGGCGACAGAGCAGTCACCGCAATAAGCAGACTTGAGGGCGCAACGGTAATACATATAGATGTTGACCCTGCGGAAATAGGCAAGAACCTTGCCGCAACGATACCCGTTGTAGGCGATGTAAAGAATATACTCGAACAGTTGCTTGAATGTGTGAAGAATTACGACCACTACGACTGGAAGCAGGAACTGAGCGAAATAAAGAAAGCACAGGACAAGCCGATCGACAACGAGCCTGACGGATGCGTTAATCCCAAGGCTTTCATAAGGCTTCTCGGACAGAAACTCCCCGACAATTCCGTTGTAAGTGCCGATGTAGGACAGAATCAGATATGGACCGTCAACAATATCGGTCTTAAAAACGGAAGATTCATAACATCGGGCGGTATGGGAACAATGGGCTATTCCGTTCCTGCCGCTCTCGGCGCAAAGGCGGCACGTCCGGACAGCGAGGTTGTCGCAATATGCGGCGACGGCAGCTTCCAGATGCAGTTTATGGAGCTTGCGACGATGATACAGCATAACATTGCGGTAAAGGTAATCGTTATGACCAACAATCGTCTTGGTATGGTAAGAGAGCTTCAGACAAACGGTTACGATAACAGGCTGACAGCGGTTTTCCTTGACGGCAGTCCCGATTTTATAAAGCTGGCTGACAGCTACGGCATACCGGCAAGGAGAGTTACCGATATAGCCGATGCGGACAAGGCAATTAACGAGATGCTCTCGTCAAAGGGCTGTTATCTGCTTGAAGTCAGAGTAGCCGAAAATGAAAAGACTATACTGTAAAGGGTGAGCCTATGAAGCATACTATATCAATACTTGTAGAAAACCACGCAGGCGTTCTCGCAAGAGTTGCGGGACTTTTCGCAAGACGGGGTTTCAATATAGACAGCCTTGCGGTAGGCGTTACAGAGGACGAGAAAATCTCCCGTATCACAATTATCGCAGACGGAACGGCATATACCTTGGAGCAGATCGAAAAACAGCTCAACAAGCTGATAGACGTTATAAAGGTACGTCATCTGCCTGCGGAGGAACTTTTATCAAGAGAACTTGTACTTATAAAGGTAGCCTGCCAGCCGTCGCAGAGGGCTGAACTTATCTCGCTCGCTGAGATAGCAAAGGCAAAAATTTCCGACATAACGGTAAATACGATGACACTTGAATTATCCGACAGCGTTCCCCGTATAAAAACGTTCGAGGAGCTTTTACGTCCGTACGGAATAAAGGAAACTGTCCGTACAGGCTCTATAGCAATGCAAAAAGGCGGGGCTTCTATGAAGCTGTAAAAGCCACGCTTTAATATACGGAGGCAAAACTCCGAAAACAAATTTAAAGGAGATCTTTAAAATGGCAAAACTTTATCATCAGGAAGACTGCAACCTTTCTCTGCTTGACGGCAAGACAGTTGCAATAATCGGTTACGGCAGCCAGGGACACGCTCACGCTCTTAACTTAAAGGACAGCGGCGTTAAGGTAATCATCGGTCTTTACAACGGCTCAAAGTCATGGGCTAAGGCTGAGGCTGCAGGTTTTGAGGTATACACAGCGGCAGAGGCAGCAGCTAAGGCTGACATCATCATGATCCTTATCAACGATGAAAGACAGGCTGACCTTTACAAGCAGAGCATCGAGCCTAACCTTACAGCAGGCAAGACACTTGCATTTGCTCACGGCTTCAACATCCACTTCGGTCAGATCGTACCTCCCAAAGACGTTGATGTTATCATGGTTGCTCCTAAGGGACCAGGTCACACAGTACGTTCAGAGTACACGATCGGCAGAGGTGTTCCCTGCTTAGTTGCAGTTCACCAGGACGCTACAGGCAGAGCGCTTGACACAGGTCTTGCTTATGCCGCAGGTATCGGTGGTTCAAGAGCCGGCGTACTTATGACAACATTCAAGATGGAAACAGAAACAGACCTCTTCGGCGAACAGTGCGTTCTCTGCGGCGGTGTTACAGCCTTAATGAAGGCAGGCTTTGAAACTCTTGTTGAAGCAGGCTATGATCCTCAGAACGCTTACTTCGAGTGCATCCACGAGATGAAGCTCATCGTTGACCTTATCTACAAGGGTGGTTTCCAGATGATGAGATATTCTATCTCCGATACAGCCGAGTTCGGTGACTACGAGGTTGGTAAGAGACTTATCACAGACGAAACAAAGAAGGAAATGAAGAAGGTTCTCGGCGAAATCCAGGACGGTACATTCGCTCGCAACTGGATCATGGAGAACAAGATGGGTCGTTCACACTTCAATGCAGTAAGACGTATCGAAGGCGAACAGCAGCTTGAGCAGGTTGGTAAGGAAATCCGTAAGCTGTATGCGTGGAATGACGATGCAGGTAAGTCTATGGATGAAATTGCAGACGCTAAGTTCAGCAAGTAATCAAGACTTTTTCTAAACAAGGATATTATAAAACGACCGCCGTGCAGAGATGTACGGCGGTTTTTATTTACAGCCGGCTACTACTTGCAAATTTCCGCAGAATATAGTATAATAATGTATTGACATTCGAGATGAAAAACAGTATAATGCGGACTAAGAAAAATAGAAGTTTTTGAATTATATAGAACAACAGGAAAGGACAGACTAATATGAAAAATCAACACATAACTATGCCGGCGCTCGCACTGCGTGGACTTGTAATATTTCCGGGTATGATACTGCACTTTGATATAGCGAGGGAGTGCTCGATAAATGCGGTCGAAGAAGCGATAGAACACAATGACAGAAGAATATTCCTTGTAACGCAGATAGACGATGAAGTTGACGATGTCGCAGCAGGAAATCTTTATAAAACAGGTGTGGTCGCAGAAATAAGACAGACGCTGAATACGCCCGACGGCGCAAGACGTGTGCTTGTGCAGGGTCTTTATACGGCGAAGCTGTGCGGCATATCTCAGGAGGATCCGTTTCTTGTTTCGGACATCACTCCTATGCCTGCACTCAGCGACACACTGAGTGCCGCCGAAAAAACGGCTTTTATCCGCACTATCCACACAGAATTCAAGCAGTACAGCGAAATGTCGCCCAGAATGCCCATTGAGCTTTACAGAGGCATACTCGCAGAAAAGGATCTTTCAAGACTTATCGATCTGATAGTTTTCAACGTATATTTAAGAGTTGAGGATAAGCAGGCGCTTTTATCCTGCCTTTCACTGCGTAAACGTGCGGAATTGCTTGTGAAATTCCTCGCCAAAGAAGTAGATATAGTACGTCTTGAGCAGGATATAAACGATGAGGTAAGAGAAGCTCTCGATAAAAATCAGCGTGATTTCTACCTGCGTGAGCAGATGAGGGCTATTTCCCGTCAGCTCGGTGAAGTTGACGATCCGCAGTCCGAAGCGTTTGAATATATGGACAGGATCGAAGAGTGCGGTTTTGACGAGGATACCGAAGAAAAGCTGATAAAAGAGTGCGAAAAGCTGATGCACCTTTCTCCCGGCTCACAGGAGGCGGCTGTTGTCAGAACATATCTCGACACAGTGCTTGATATGCCGTGGAATATTTACACACACGGTAAGACGGATATTGCGAAAGCCGAAAAACAGCTTGATCACGACCACTACGGCATGAAAAAGGTCAAGGAACGTATACTTGAAATAGTTGCGCTCAATCAGTGGAAGGACGCAGACAAGAAGGGTCAGATAATCTGCCTTGTCGGCCCTCCCGGAGTAGGTAAGACTTCTGTCGCTAAATCAATTGCGACGGCTCTCGGCAGAAAGTATGCAAGAGTTTCGCTCGGCGGTGTGCGTGACGAGGCTGATATAAGAGGTCACAGAAAGACATACATAGGTGCGATGCCCGGTAGAATTGTCAATGCGCTCAAGCAGGCAAAGTCGATGAACCCCGTTATCCTGTTCGATGAGATAGATAAGATGGGTACCGACTATAAGGGCGACCCTGCAAGCGCTATGCTTGAGGTTCTTGACAGCGAGCAGAATGTAGCGTTCAGGGATCACTATCTTGAAATACCGATAGATTTAAGCAATGTGCTTTTCATCACGACCGCAAACACGCTTGATACTATTCCCGCTCCCCTGCTCGACAGAATGGACGTTATCGAGCTTGGCAGCTATACAAGAGAAGAAAAGTTCCATATCGCAAAGGAGCATCTTGTTCCGAAACAGCTTAAAAAGCACGGCATAAAGCCGCAGGTTCGTTTTGCAAATGATGCGATATACTCGATAATCGACTTTTACACCAAAGAGGCAGGCGTAAGAAAGCTGGAAAGAAGCATAGCCAAAATCTGCCGTATGACGCTTAAAAAACTCGCATCGGGCGAGGCCGATAAAATAAATATCAAGGCTAAGGATATTGAAGGCTATCTCGGTGCAAGGAAATATACGGGCGAAACTATCTCAAAGCAGGATGAGATCGGTGCTGTGAACGGTCTTGCGTGGACTTCTGTCGGCGGTACTCTTTTACCGCTTGAGGTGCTTGTAATGGAGGGTACGGGCAAGATTGAACTTACAGGCTCACTGGGCGATGTAATGAAGGAATCCGCTAAAATTGCGGTCAGCCTTACACGCTCGCTCTCCCGCAAGTATGAGATCGACCCCGATTTCTATAAGAACAAGGACATTCATATTCACGCTCCCGAGGGTGCTGTACCTAAGGACGGACCTTCAGCGGGCGTTACTATGACAACCGCTCTGGTATCCGCTCTGTCTGGTATCCCTGTACGCAGAGATGTTGCGATGACAGGCGAAATAACGCTTCGTGGCAAGGTGCTTCCGATAGGCGGTCTGCGTGAAAAGACTATGGCGGCATATTCCGCCGGTATCAAGACGGTGGTAATACCCGATGAGAACAAGGCCGATATGAAGGAGCTTGATGACGTTATACTGAGCAATATGAGCTTTGTGCTTGCGGAAAACATTGACACGGTGCTTAACACAGCGCTTGTAAAGCCGAATGTTACCGCCGCAAAGAAAAGCAATGAAAAGCTCCCGTCAGCAAAGCCCCGTGCTTCAAGAAAGCCGGGCAAGAATGCCGTAAAGGAAATATAACATGAATTTTAACAAGGCAGAATTTTACACGTCCTACGGGCTTTTCAGCCAGATTCCGAAATCGGAAAAAGCCGAGATCGCCTTTTCGGGCAGGAGCAACGTAGGAAAATCCTCCCTTATAAACAAGATACTGAACAGAAAGTCGCTTGCCCGTGTAAGCTCAATGCCGGGCAAGACGGTGACTATCAACTTCTATTCGGTTGATAATATCTATTTTGCGGATCTGCCTGGCTATGGCTACGCTAAGGTATCAAAATCCGAGAAACAGCGGTGGGCAGGGCTTGTCGAGGGCTACCTTGCCGATGACAGAAATCTGACGCTCGTGTTCCAGCTTGTCGATTTCAGACATCCTCCCACAGCGGACGATGTAATGATGATAAACTTCCTTATTGACAACGGGATACCGTTTGTTGTTGTGCTGACGAAAGCCGACAAGCTGTCAAAGAAGGAACGTGCCGCACGCAGAGAATCGCTTATGAATGAGATACCCTGTGCCGAGGACATTCATATGATAGAATTTTCCGCTATGAACGGCGAGGGTGTGGAAGAGATCCGTGAAATAATCGAGGACATCGAGCAGGAATCGCTTGCGGAAGAAGCCGAAACAGGCGACAGCCAATGACGGACATATATTCGCTGACTTATGAACAAGCTGAGAAGCTGCTGACCGAAAACGGCTTCAGGGCTACTCAGTGCGTCAACATTTTCCGTGACATATATAAGCGCAGAGCGGCAGGTTTCGACGAAATGACGCTTACATCAGCCGATATAAAAGCACTACTATCCGACAAATATTTCTTCGAAAAGTTGAAAATCGACGAAATATTACAATCTGTAGATACATCTAAGTATCTTTTTGAGTTATCGGACGGATGCAGGGTCGAAACAGTGCTGATGCGACAGAAGTTCGGCAACAGTATCTGTATCTCAACGCAGAGCGGATGCAATATGGGCTGCAAATTCTGTTGCAGCGGAAGGCTCAGAAAACAGCGTGACCTTACCGCCGGCGAAATGGTAAGCCAGATACTCGCTGTCGAAAAACATCAAAATATAACGATTAGTAATATAACTGTGATGGGTATAGGCGAGCCGTTTGACAACTATGACGCACTTTGTGATTTTCTCGATATAGTAACTGTTCCGGGTGGAATCGAAACAGGAACAAAGCATATTACCGTATCGACCTGCGGACTGTGCGACAAGATGAAATTATTTGCAGAGCGAAAAGAACCGTGTAATCTTGCGGTAAGCCTGCACGCTCCGGATGACGAGATAAGAAACAGGCTTATGCCGGTAAACCGCAGATATAGTATCTCAAAAGTCATAGAATCGGCTAAATACTATGTTGAACGTACAAACCGCAAGGTTCTGCTTGAATACATACTGCTTGACGGAATAAACGACAGCAGGGAGAACGCACGTCAGTTAGCGGCACTTATCGGAAATGCACGGCTGTTTGTAAATCTTATACCGTACAATCCGTCCCCCGACAGCGAGTTTAAAAGGAGCAGTGAGGAAAACATCACGGCATTTTATGACGAACTAAAAAAGAACAGAATAAACGTTACCCGAAGAAAAGAATTCGGCACAGAGTTATCCGCCGCCTGCGGACAACTCAGAAGTGACAGAATATCAGGCGAACACAAGGTACCTTGAGGAATAACAATGAAATTTTTCTGTGAACTTAAAAAGACAGTAGACGACTCATACGATATTGAAATCGGCAGAGGTCTTTCAGACACGCTGATAAGCGATATTAAAAACGGGCTTTGCGGCAGGATAAAAAAGTTTGCCGTTGTAACCGACAGCATTGTAGAGCCGCTTTATGCAAAAGGGATATACGAAAAACTCATTTCGACGGGCTACAGTGCCGATATGTTTGTGATACCCGAAGGAGAAAAGTCGAAAACCAGAGCAATGAAGGAGTTTGTCGAGGACTCTATGCTTGAAAAGGGCTATCGCCGTGACTGCTGTGTAATAGCGGTCGGAGGCGGTGTTGTAAGCGACCTTGCAGGCTTTGTTGCAGGTACATTCGGCAGGGGCGTACCTTTTATCAATTATGCCACTACTCTGCTTGCCGCCGCAGACGCATCGGTCGGAGGAAAGACAGCGGTTGACACTCCCCTTGCGACTAACCTTATCGGCCTTTTCAATCAGCCCGAAAAGGTATATCTTGATATTGAAACGTGGAAAACGCTCCCTGAAAGACAGCTTTCAAGCGGACTTGCCGAAACAATAAAACACGCCTGCCTTGCAGACGGCGAAATGTTCGATTATCTTGAAAAGAACATCGAAAAGATACTTGTGAACGATAAGGCCGCCTGCGAATATATAGCGGAGCATAACTGCGCCGTGAAGTATAAGGTCGTAATGAAGGACGAGCGTGAATCGGGACTGCGTGAGGTGCTTAACCTTGGACACACTGTCGGCAGAGCGATAGAAACGGTCAGCGACTACAAGCTGCTGCACGGCGAGGCGGTATCAATAGGACTTATCGCACAGGCGAAGCTCGGTGAGAAGTACGGTTATATTTCTCCCGAAAATGTCAGCCGTGTAATAAAGCTGTGTGAACGTGCAAAGCTCCCCGTTGCGATTCCCGATTACATTGACAAAGCCACACTTGTCAGAAAGCTGTATACGGATAAGAAGGTCCGTGACGGTAAGCTGAGAATGGTATTCCAGAAGGAAATCGGAGATGTTATGTGCTTTGGCGATAATGATTATGCTAAGCAGATCACCGAGCCTGAGATTGCGGAAGTTATAAACGAAATGTAAAAAAAGCCTGCACAGATTTGAAATGTGCAGGCTTGAATTTTAACTTTTTGCATTGATTTTTTAATTTTTAAGGCGTAATTTTTAATTTTTGAGATATAATTTTAAATTTTGGGTGTAAATTTTTAAAATTATCAATGCAATTTCAATTTTAAGGTGCCTATTTATAAATTTTCAAGCATAATTTTAAATTTTTCAAGCGTAATTTCAAAATTTCAAACTTTTTAAATATGCACATATATTTTTAAATATCCAAATACTAAAAGCCTGCACGAACAACAGTCATTCCGTGCAGGCTTTAATATTCATTTCAATACGGCTTTTTAAGCAACGTTTCTTTAAGCGAACAATACTTATCCGCCCAGCATACCAGCCACGCTTCCTTGCTTCTCGGAAGTCTGGTCAATGTCAGCGGCCACATATGATTTATTATTATTCCTCGCTCTTTTACCGTCAGAGGAAATGTGTTTCTTGCATTGCGTTCGGCGGTCACGGGGTGAGAAAATCCGTGCAGACCGTCCCTTGTGAATGCACCCTCGTGCCAGTCATAAAGGAAGAAATCGTGCAGAAGCGCACCTTTTACAAGTGCCTCGATATTTATCTTCAGCTTAAGCCTCTTTGCATACATATAAGCATACAGGCAGACCATAAGACAATGCTCATAGGTGGAAACATCGCCGTGCTGTGTGTACTGCTTCATCTGCTGTACCTTTTCATTTGCAAGTATCTTTCTTGCCGTTTTTATAAATCTGCGGTCATCGTCTGTAAGCACAAACGTGTTCTTATCTGTCATCATTCTCATCATCGCCGTTATACTCGGCAGAATCCTCTTCTTTTTTTTCACCGGTTCTCGCTTTTATACCCGGAATGCGTGACGCAATCACATCAAAGCGCATAATATGAGTGCTTATGTTGCTTATGCTGAATGTGCTTCTCAGCTTATCGACATCAATCTGCTTTCTTGCCGTGCCGAGAAAATCAATCGCCATTACCAGCGATATGACCGTGCCTGCAATACATATAAACCGATACGGCAGATTGTTCAGCACATACAATGTAATGTCCGAAACAACATACGTCACGAACAATCCCATTACTCCCCAGAAAAGCGAGGACACCAGCGATATTCTGTTTTTATAGGTTATTCTGAACATACTGTAATCCCAGAACTGCTTACCGAACATAGTTTCCATAAGCCAGCCCGTGAAGTATTCAAGCGCCGTGCAGGCAATAAGAGCCACAAAGAAAACCTGAAATCCGTTATCTCTGAACGGATGACAGATAAACAGAAGGAGCAGTCCGCCGACACCGTATATAGGAATATAGGGGCCTCTTAGAAAGCCTCTGTTTATCGGCCGTCTGTGATACAGCGACTCGATAGTTGATTCCTGCACCCAGCCTGCCATACAATACATACAGAACGTAAATAGCCAATATTCAATTCCGAAATGTTCCATATTATTCTCCGATTTATAATCAATATTATGATGCTGTTCTGTTTAAAATTCTGTCTTGGGATATTGCTTTTTCCGCCACAATATCCTATACTCCGATTTTATTATATAATATCTGTTAATTAAAGTCAATTAAATAAATTGCCGTTTGCCGAAGTGAATAGATTTTTTGTGAAAACTGTCGAATGCGGATAATCCTCAGTAGCAAAAATCAGTAAAGTTAACATTCCGTTAATAAACGAAACCCCGACCTATCTAAAAGTCGGGGTTTTACGTTCAATTCAGATGTGCATCAGTCGATCTCAACCATAACCTTCTGGTTGTATCTTACTGCTCCTGCACGCATAATGGTACGGATAGCCTTAGCTATTCTTCCCTGCTTGCCTATTACACGTCCCATATCATCGGGAGCAACGTGCAGATGATAAACAACAGTTCCGTCCTCTTTAGGCTCGTCAACTGTTACCCGGATGGCGGACTTGTCATCTACAAGGTCTTCCACCATAGCGATAAGCAATTTTTCCATTTTATTTTCCTTTCAGAAACAGCGATTACTTTTCAGCAGCGATCTTAAGGAGCTTCTTAACTGTATCTGTGGGCTGAGCGCCGTTAGCGAGCCACTTGTCAGCCTTTTCCTTGTCGATAGATACAACAGAGGGTTCCTTTGTAGGATCGTAGTAACCGATTTCCTCAATGAAACGTCCGTCTCTGGGGTAACGTGAATCTGCAACTACAACTCTGTAGAAAGGAGCCTTCTTAGCGCCCATACGTCTTAATCTGATCTTTACCATTTTGTTCACCTCATAAAAAATTTAAGTTTTAGTTTTTATAATCAAAGTGTATTGTCAAGCATTAATTGTCAACCACTATGAATTACCTGTAATCCTGAACGGCTTACATCGGGAATCCGCCCATGCCGTTCATTCCACCCATTCCGCCCATAGGGAACTTCGGGAACTTGCGTTTTTTGCCGCCTTTAAGTCCCATCTGCTTCATCATCTTCTGCATACCGTCAAACTGCTTGAGAAGCTGATTTACGTCTTCGACCTTTGTGCCGCTGCCCGCCGCAATTCTGCGCTTACGCTTTGCGTCAATGATAGAGGGCTTTTCACGCTCTTTTTTTGTCATTGAGGAGATAATAGCCTTTGTACGATACATTCTGCGCTCGTCTATATCTTCTTCCTTGACCTTTCCCGCAACTCCGGGAATCATCTTTATAAGAGATGAGATGCTGCCCATCTTCTCAATCTGTTCAAACTGTGCGTACAGGTCGTTCATATCGAACTTGTTTTCCTGCAGACGCTTTGCCAGCTTTTCCTGCTCCTTCTCATCAACATTTATCTTAGCCTTTTCAATGAGTGAAAGCACATCGCCCATACCCAGTATTCTGTCAGCCATACGGTTGGGGTGGAACTGCTCAAGGTCGTCTGTCTTCTCACCGACACCTGCAAACTTTATCGGCTTGCCTGTAACCGAGAGAACCGACAGAGCCGCACCGCCTCGTGTATCGCCGTCCAGCTTTGTAAGGATAACGCCTGTAATGTCAAGCATATCGTTGAACGATTTTGCAACGTTTACAGCGTCCTGACCGGTCATAGAGTCAACAACGAGCAATATCTCATTCGGCTGAACCTCAGCCTTTATGTCTTTAAGCTCGTTCATCAGGTCTTCATCTATATGCAGACGGCCTGCGGTATCAAGGATAACAACGTCAAAACCGTTGTCCTTTGCGTATTTTATCGACTCTTTCGCTATCTTCACGGGATTTGTCTGTCCCATCTCAAATACATGAGCGTCAACCGAAGCGCCGACTACCTTCAACTGATCGATAGCGGCAGGACGGTAAATATCGCAGGCTACGAGAAGCGGTCTTCTGTTCTGCTTTTTAAGATACTTTGCGAGCTTTGCGGTATGCGTTGTTTTACCTGCACCCTGCAAACCGCACATCATAATAACGCACGGAGGTTTCGATGGGAAATTAATCCTTGCCGTATCCGTACCCATTAGCTGTATCAGCTCATCGTGTACTATATCTATTACCTGCTGTGCGGGAGTAAGGCTGTTCATTACCTCACTGCCTACAGCACGTTCACTTACCTTTGCAACGAAGTCCTTTACTACAGGGAAGCTGACATCCGCTTCAAGCAATGCCATCTTGACTTCACGCATAGCTTCCTTTACATCTTTTTCATTCAGCTTACCGTGATTTTTCAGCTTGCTGAATACTTTTCCGAGCTTGTCCGAAAGTCCTTCAAATGCCATCAGCCAACCTCCTCTTTATATCGCATTCTTTATATCTTCTATAATAGATTTCATTTTCTCTTTTTCATCGGCACTGCCGACATTCTCATCTGTAAGAGCTGTCAGCTTATCGCATAAATCACAGACATTGCGGTACTTTTGCGCAAATCCGAGTGTTTCCTCAAGCTGAGTGAGATATTCCTCCGCTGTGCGTATGCACTTGTGAACGCCCTGTCTTGTGATACCCATATTCTCGGCAATCTCGGAAAGCGACAGATCCTCGTCATAGTAAAGGCTGAGCGTATCATATTGCTTTTCGGTAAGCATACTGCCGTAGGTATCGAGCAGTATTGCATTTTCGATATTCTTTGACATTTTGCCGCTCCTTTGTCCGTCCGTATTTCTGCTAACAGTCATACAGACTTACCCACGCTCCGATTTTCTTGCGTCCTTCGTATGCTCCTTTGTCCGTCCGTATTTCCGTTAACAGTCATACAGACTTAAGCGATTCACTGCCGGCTTACAAGCCGTAAATCCCGCAAACCTTTTTGTTGTGCCGTTTAAAGCGGTGTAATGCTGTTTTGGTTTACAGCCACCTGATATATTATACACAAAGAGAGCCGCTTTGTCAAGTAAAATCTGAAAATTTCTTATAAATACTTGACTGCAAACCGATTTAACGGTATTATATACTTATAACCGACAAGGAGCGATCATTATGATAATAACAACTCTTACCTGTATGTGCGTTGACATATTCGACAATACGATAATGCCCGGAGGCGAATCGCTTAATTTTGCCGCAACAATATCACGGCTTACAGATGCGAAGGTCTACATAATCGGCGCTGTGGGAAATGACAGTTACGGTAAAACCGTCCTTGACAGCATAAAAGATTTCAACATCGACAAAACCCATATCAGAACGGAAAACGGAGATACCGCCTCGAACCGCACCTACCTTACCCCCGACGGCGACCGTTATTATAAAGACGATTCGTGGAACGGCGGAGTGTTCTCAAGCTTTGCCCTGTCTGCGTCTGACAGGGAATTATTGCATTTGTCGGATATGGTGCATACCACCTTTTCCGGACCGAATTTCAACGATGTAATAGACTGCTGCCGTGAAAAGCGTTTTCCGCTGAGCGTTGATTTTGATATTTGCAGGGATTTTGACACGATAGAAAAATACCTTGACTGCATATCGCTTTTGTTTATAAGCGGAGATGAGCCTACGCTTGAAAAAGCGAAACAGCTTTCCGCAAAATATCCCGATACGGTCTTTATCGTAACGCTCGGAGAAAACGGAAGCACCGCCTTTTCAAATGGCACGGCTTATCATTGTGCCGCCGCCAAGGTGTCCGAAGTAACAGATACCACCGGTTGCGGCGACAGCTATCAGGCAGGCTTTATAGCAAGCTATCTTGCCGACGGGAATATAGAAACGGCTATGAATAGAGGCTCGCAGACAGCCGCACAAACACTTTCGTTCATCGGAGGATTCAGATATTGAAATACGGCGGAAAAGCAAAAGTTTTTCCGCCGTCATTATTTTATATGCTTACTTCGACCGATACGCACCTTCCGCCGTACAGCTTCTCGCTGAGTTCGGTCGGCTGTGTGAAGCCGGCGTACAGCGTATATCTGCCGTTTCTTACCGCTCTTACGCCGTTATCGTCAACCGTTTCAAACGCACTTTCGGGAATATTGACGTTTATCGTCCTGCTTTCCCCGTCAAACAGAGAAACACGCTCAAATGCGCAAAGGCTGTGATTTTTCACCCCGTTTTCGCTCTTTATATAGACCTGCAGAACATCATCCGCACTTCTGCTTCCCGTATTGGTAACATTAACGGCAAGCGTATTGTCCTTGTACGAAATATCGCCGCATTCAAAGTGCGAATAAGTAAGTCCGTAGCCGAAAGGATAAAGCACGTTGCTTTCATCGTTACAGAAGCGATATGTCCTGTTCTTCATTGAATAGTCGGTGAAATCGGGTAACATATCCGCCGATTTATAGAAAGTGACCGGGAGCTTGCCGGACGGCGAAACCTCCCCGAAAAGTATCTCCGCAAGCGCCTTTCCGCCGTACTGACCGGGATACCACGCATTTATAAGGGCGTTCCCTTCGCATTCGGTATTCACACTGCTTCCTGCCGCAAGAACTATTATAAGCGGCTTTCCCGTGTCTTTCAGTTTCTGCAGAAGGACACGCTGAACCTCAGGCAATCTGAGATCCGGCTTATCCCCCGATGCAAACTCGTTTCCTGTGTCGCCCTCCTCGCCCTCAAGAGTAGCGTCAAGTCCCACGCATACAACAGTGACATCCGCCGCCTCGCACGCCGCAACCGCTTCGGCATATCTGTCGCCGGGCAGTGCAAGACCCTGCGTTCTGTCACGGAAAAGCTGACAGCCCTCCGCATAATATACCCTGCCGTCAAATGCGTCCTGTATTCCCTCAAGGAATGTAACGCTTCTGTCGGGCGTACCGTTATAGTTTCCGAGCAGTGCCGCACGGCTGTCCGCATTCGGTCCTATTACGGCTATCGAGCTTATTCTGCTTTTGTCAAGCGGAAGTATGCCGTCATTATGCAAAAGCACCATTGATTTCTCCGCCGCTTCAAGCGATAACGCTTTATTGCCGTCACAGGCGATAATATCAAACGGCAGATCGTCAAACTCCTTATCGTCAAGCTGTCCGAGCCTTATTCTTGTCCGTAATGCGTGAATACAGGCAGTGCGTATATCCTGCTTTGTTATAAGCCCTTCTTCAAGTGCCGCCAGAATATGCAGATATGTGTTTCCGCAGTTAACGTCACAGCCTGCCTTCAGCGCCATTGCCGCAGACTGCGGTGCTGTGTCGGTGATTTTGTGGGCTGTATGAAAATCCCTTATAGCCCAGCAATCCGACACAAAATAACCGTCAAAGCCCCATTCACGCAGTTTTCCCATCAGCTTTTCAGAAGCACACGAAGGCTCGCCGTTCACCCTGTTGTATGCGCCCATAACGCCTTCGACCCTGCCCTCTTTCACAAGCACTTTAAATGCAGGCAGATAGGTTTCTTCCATATCCTTCTCGCTTACCCTTGCGTCAAACTCGTGGCGAAGCGACTCTGGACCGCTGTGTACCGCAAAATGCTTTGCGCAGGCGGCGGCTCTTAGGTATTTTTCTTCTCCCTGTATTCCCTTTACGAAGTTCACGCCGAGCCTTGAAGTCAGGTACGGATCCTCGCCGTAGGTTTCATGCCCTCTGCCCCAGCGTGGGTCACGGAATATATTTATATTCGGCGCCCATAATGTAAGGCCTTTATATATGTCGGTATCGCCGTGTTTTGCGGCGCTGTTGTACATTGCCCTCGCCTCTGTGGAAACCACCTCACCGACACGATACATCATATCCTTGTCGAAAGCCGCCGCAAGTGCGATAGCCTGCGGAAAAACCGTAGCCGTACCTGCTCTTGCCACGCCGTGAAGTCCCTCGTTCCACCAGTTATAGGACGGAAGCCCTGCCTTTTCTATGGCAGGTGCGTCATATTTCAGCTGCTGTGCCTGTTCCTCCGTACTCAGCGTATCGGCAAGTGCCGCCGCTCTCTCGTAAGCCGATAATTGTTTATCCTTATATCTTTCCATAAATTACTCCTTGAAATCCGGTCTGCCGTACTGTTAAGTTGATTTTATCATAACTTACGGCAAGTTTCAAGATGATTTTACGCAAAATGCACGGATAAAAATAATTGCCCCGCCGTAAAGGCGGAGCTTCATTTCCGGTAGCATTGCAACCGCTCCGATTTGTTATAAGCTGTAAGAAAAATATCTTCTTCCGTGTTCCTCTTCTGCACCAATCTTATTGTAAAAATTGATTGCAGGCTCGTTCCAGTCAAGGCAGCTCCACTCTATATATGAAAATCCGTCCTGCCTTACAAATTTCTCTACCTCAGAAAAGAACTTTGTTCCGAGTCCGTTCCTGCGTTTTTCCGGCATTAAAAACAAATCTTCAAGATGCACTCCTGCCTTTGCCGCAAACGAGGCAAACACGGGGTAATAAATAGCATATCCGACCGGCTCGCCGCTGAGTTCAGCAATAAGCGCAGTAGCTATGTTCTTTTCAAAGAGAAGATAACGCAGATCCTCCTGTGCGGCGGTCATATCCTGCGGTCTTTTTTCGTATGCGGCAAGACCTTTTATCAGGTTTTCTATAAGGCTTATGTCGTTTTCGGTTGCTTTTCTGACAGTAAAATTTTCGTTCATTGGAAGACCTCCTGCTTAATTTTTCTTAAAGGCTTTATATATCCTCTGCGCTCTGCCTCTTTTATAAGTTCAGGCTGAATTAACGGATATGTCCATTCTGTCGGAAGTTCATCAAGTATAAGTATCTTCTCAATCTCACTGTGTAAATTCTTTTCAAACCCGGTTATTACAGCAAAATACAACATTCCGAATGTTTCTTCGCCGGTACGGTTTACTCTGTTTGTACCGGTAACCGAATATACACAAACGGGTTTTATTTTGAATTCTATTGCACCTGTTTCTTCGTACAGTTCTCTTTTAGCTGTATCAAGAATCAGCTCATCATGTTCCCTGTGCCCACCCGGTAATTCAAAGGTATCCCTTTCTTTGTGCTTACAGAATACCCACTTATTATCCGTCTTTGCAATAATAACCGCAAATTTCAGTAAGTTATCATCTATTCTGTCATAAAATTTCACTATCACTACAGTTTTTCTCCTCAAAGGATGGTTTGTTTGTCCGCTGTTTCAGAAAACGGGCAATCCCAAAGGAACTGTAATTTCTGAAATCTGCTACATTTAATTATAGCGGGTTTCTGCGGTTAAGTCAATCAGATGTCGCAGGATAAATATAAAGCAACGAAATCTGAATTTTACAGATAAAATTCTTTCAGGTCATCAAGTCGCAAAAGGCATGGATTATTTCCATAAGGCACACCTACATCAACATCTATCCAGGTATCTGTTTTAAGGATTTTGCCATTGTATTTTTTACCGTAGCTTTTTGTCGGTGTATGGCCGAAAACGGTAATGCAATCGTCAAAATAGCGGTCGGTAAGTTCAGGCCAAGCCCAAATAAGCTCATCGGCGGTATAGTCCGCCGGGCTTCTTTCGGGCGAAAAATTATCGAGTCCGGAATGACAAAGCAGAAATTTCTTTCCTCCTGCGGTCACAGTTTTGTAAAGCGGTGCTTCTTTCAGATAACCGATAATATTGCAAAGCGTTTCCGGCGATTCGTTTTGGAGTTTTCTTAACGCTTTTAAGGTAACGTCGCCTCCGTTTAACATATAGTTGTTATCAAGAATTACAAAATAACCGTCACCATAGCTTGTCCGCAGGCATCGATTGTCAATGGTATAAAGCTCATCGGAGATTGTCTTGTCTGTGCTGTTGTAAACAATGTAGCAATATCCGTCAGCGGCATCAAGATTTTTCTCCCTGTAAAGCAGTAAATAACGCATATCGTTATCTATATATCCCATCGGAGTGTATGCAAAAAGCGGATCGGAAAGCCGGTCGATATCCGTTATGCTGGGCTCACTTTCGGGCACATCTGTACTTGTGTCGGAAGGCAGCTGTGTTGCGGGATTTGTTATAATCTCATCATCAGGCGAAAAGCTGAGCTGGCTTGTTGTTTTAAGTATTCTTGCCTTTGTATAATCATTAGTTAAAGGCACGGCTATAGCATAGACAATATCATGGTTATTGACATTTTCAAGAGTAGCCGTGAGCTTCGGCACATACCCTGCCTTTGCCGATACCGTAGCATAGTCCTTGCCGTTTACTTGTACTCTCTTATGATTTACATAAAAGAAAACATTGTATGTATCAAAGTCCGTGCCGTCAAACAGCACATCACAAGTCTGGGTGCTTTTGTCAAGAATAAGGTGCTCGGTTTCATTATTCACACTGAACATTTTTAATGTTGCGCCGCTGCTCATTTCACCCGCTTTTTTAAGCGTATATGACTTTAATGAGCTGTCGGACGCGGGTATATTTTCAAACTCTGCATTTCCGCTAAGCTCAACAGTTTCAGCCTTTTCGTTCATTGTAAGACAAGCTGTGTATACGGTAGAGCCGGCATTTATATTGCCAAAGCCAAAGCCCGCATATTTACCCTGCGGCACATAACCGATATTGAAAATTGAAACAATCTGCAAATTCAGTTCTTTTTTATCTTCAAGCTCCTTTGTAATGCGAGGTTTTATAGAAATTGAGACCTTGGTTATTTCATCTTTCGGAAAATCTACATTTACCGTTTCGGCGGCTTCACTCCCGTTTACGGATATAACCTGCGGTATTCCTCCGATAAACGCCATATATCCTATCGTTATGTCTTCCCGGTTATTTGCGGCATTTGCCGAAAAAGTTACATTTATTTTTTCACCGTTATATTCGATATTCTGCGCGTCGTTCATTTCTGAAAAGTCAAATTGCAGAGCGCCGCTCTGGTACTTGTCATAAAGCTCATAGCGCTCGTCATTGGCAGGCGTTTCGCTGTTTTCATTTTCAGATGTTTCAAATGGATTTGAAACAAGGCTCTGTGTGTCACTTTCACTTGTTCCCGCACAGGAACAGAGCGAAAAAACAAGAGCTATTGCAAGCAATGATGCAATGATAAGTTTTTTCATTTGCGTTCCTCCGTTACTTTGCAAAATACCTTTGTTACTGTTTTCTGTATACCGCTTTGTGCAATAATATATATAAGGAAACAACTGAGCATCTATTTTAAAGTCACTCAGTTGCCCTCATCGACTGCCATAATATTGCAGTTCCTTTGGAATAATAATTGATATTCAACGGCGATTAAATATCCGGTTTAAATTATATTGTAAAATTACGTGATGAATACAACATGCAAGTTTGTTTTCCGTTGTCATATGCTGAATGAGCGCCAAAAGAAGTTACTTTTTTTGCACCACTACCATAAGATACATAGCAGTATGTACGAACATCATCTGAATTATAGTTCCTATCATCGTTATAATCATACTGGCCACCTGTATAGTAGTCATTAACACTCAATCCAGCAAAAATCTCGTCAACGCTTTCATTTGTATTTTGAGTTCTAGCAGAGAATCTCTTTGAATATTGCGAATAGGCAGTTGATTCTAAAGTACCAACATAATCGCCGCCAGTCACGGGATTGGAGGCAAAAGCATTAACAGTAAGGCATATTGCTGCTGTAAATGCAGTAATCATTTTAATTATTTTTTTCATAATTACACATCCTAATTTAATTTTTTATTATAATAATGCCGCATTCGCCGCTACAGCATTAATTATAAATCTATCATATAAAAACATTGCACATTCTGCCTTGTTTCACCGGTTGCTTCATCTATGAACAGCTCATAGAACATCACTTTATCCTCATAGACTCTGTGCATATAAAGCGGAGATTTTGTATCAATCTCGATTTCCTTTATTTTGGTGCCGCTTTCCGTATCGTACATATAAAGCTTGTCTATTACCCCGATAAGATCTGTTTTATCCTCGTTTGTAATATCTGTCTCGGTTATGCACACCGCGGTTTTGCCGTCGGGTGTAAATCTGAGCGTTCCTGCCTCCTGCGCCGTTTCAGGTCTGAACTCCGATAATTCTCTGCTTTCGGTATCATATACTATTACACAGTCGTTTGGGGCTTCGTCAGGCAGAGGCGAATACCCGAGGTTTGGCGGCATATAAATCAGCTTTCCGGCTCTTTCAATGCGTATTGCGTTATAATCCTTTACGGGTGCCGCCGAGCAGATGACATTACCACTTAAATCAATTATTTCAAGCTTTTCGTGACTATTCATATCACGTTCAAGGACAGCGAGTCTGTCTCCGGTAGATAAAATATTCTGTGCGTACCATTCGCCGCTTGTCAGTACTTTTTCCTGTTCGCCGTCTTTGGTGTACAATGCCATTGTATATACGCCGTCTTTTTCGGTACATATACAATACTGACCGGTCGCTGCAATATAAGCTGCGCTGAAAAGCTTTGTTTCGGAGAAAGCAATACGGTTTATTTCTTCAAGATTTTCGTTGTAGGTTAATACATATTGTTCTTTTATTTTGCCGTTATCATCAAGGGCTTTATCAAGAATTACAAAATAACCGTCACCATAGCTTGTCCGCAGGCATCGATTGTCAATGGTATAAAGCTCATCGGAGATTGTCTTGTCTGTGCTGTTGTAAACAATGTAGCAATATCCGTCAGCGGCATCAAGATTTTTCTCCCTGTAAAGCAGTAAATAACGCATATCGTTATCTATATATCCCATCGGAGTGTATGCAAAAAGCGGATCGGAAAGCCGGTCGATATCCGTTATGCTGGGCTCACTTTCGGGCACATCTGTACTTGTGTCGGAAGGCAGCTGTGTTGCGGGATTTGTTATAATCTCATCATCAGGCGAAAAGCTGAGCTGGCTTGTTGTTTTAAGTATTCTTGCCTTTG